>Ga0302326_10015399_pt1 | contig 16091 bp, 17 predicted proteins | sample Palsa_T0_3_FD_202264 | JGI IMG/M metagenome (GOLD analysis project Ga0302326, IMG submission 202264) | Peat permafrost microbial communities from Stordalen Mire near Abisko, Sweden - Palsa_T0_3 | ecosystem: Environmental > Terrestrial > Soil > Palsa > Peat permafrost | place: Sweden: Abisko... | reverse complement strand
ATCCCGGGTGTGTCGGTCGCGAACTTCATCCGGACCGCGCGCCAAGCGCTCCATCCCGACGACCTCACGCCCTCCAAATTTCGCGCGCTGATTTTCGAACAGCTCGACGTTCTCGATATGGATGCTGCATTTCTCTCGCGCTACGTCAACGACGGGTTCTCCGGCGGCGAAAAGAAGCGCTTAGAAATGCTGCAGCTCGCGATGCTCGCACCGAAGTACGCCATCTTGGATGAGACGGACTCCGGACTCGACGTCGACGCGCTCGGTGCGGTCGGCAAGTCGGTCGACGCACTGCGTAAGAGCGCCGCCGGCGCCGCGACCGGATTTCTCATCATCACGCACTATCCGCGCATCCTGCAGCATATCACCGCCGATCACGTCCACATCATGCTCGACGGCCGCATCGTGAAGTCGGGCGGCCCCGAACTCGCGAACGAGATCGAGCGCGAAGGGTACGACGGGATTCGCGAGCAGGTCGCTGCGAGTGTCGGCTAGCGCGGAAGCTGCCGTTCGCGGCGTCGGGCGTGCTGCGCTCGATGCACTGATCGAGCGTTTTGGCGAAGGTTCGGTTCCGAGCCACGTGCGCGCCGATGCGCTCGCGCGCTACGAGGAGTTGCCTGCGCGCGTTTCGATTCGCGGCGGCCGCGGCTGGAAGCACGACCTCGATAAGCTCGACCTTTCCGGCATCACCCCATATTCGGACGGCGATGGCGAGGGCACGAGGTTGCCCGCGCTCACCGCGGCGGCCGCCGGCGTGACCATCGAACGTTTCTCGCTCGCACGCGAACGTCACCGCGCCGCCTTCGAGCGCGCGTTCGGGACGGCGCTCGACACGCGCGACGACAAGTTTGCGTCGCTCGCGCTCGCGTTTACGCGCGACGGCGTCTTCATCGACGTCCCGGCGGGCGTTGCGCTCGACGAACCGCTCGAGGTCGGTTACCATGCTGGCCCCGCGGCGCTCTTTCCCTACACGCTGGTTTCGCTCGGTGCGGGGGCCCGCGCCACCGTCGTCGAGCGCACGCGCTCGGACGGCGAGGCATCGCTCGTCTGCGGCATCGTCGAGCTCGTGCTCGCCGATCGCGCCGATCTTACCTACGTCGTCGACCAGCGTGCGGATGATGCCACGCGGCTGATCGTCACGCGCCGTGCGGTTCTAGGCGCCGATGCGCGGCTGAACGCCGCATGTGCCGAACTCGGCGGCAATCACGTGGTTTCGCGCTTGCGCGCGGTCGAACGCGCTCCGGGTGCGCGGGTCGAGACGACCGTGTTCTTCTTCTCTGCCGGCAAGCAGCACGTCGACATCGAGACCGAGACGATCCACGCCGCTGGGAACACGCAATCGCATACGATCGTTCGCAGCGCGGGTACGGACCGCGGCCAGGGCCGCTACCTCGGGAACATCAAGATTCTCGCGAGCGCCCACGGCGCGGACGCCTCGCTGCGCGACGATGCCCTGCTGCTCTCGGAGGGCGCACACATCGATTCGGTTCCGGCGCTCGAAATCGCCGCGAACGACGTGCGGGCGTTTCACGGCGCCACGGTCGGCGCGATCTCGGAAGAAGAGTTGTTCTACGCGCAAACGCGCGGTATTCCACGGGCCGAAGCCGAGCGGATGATCGCTCTCGGATTCTTCGAACCGGCGGTATCGCGTTTCCCGGGCGAGCCGCTGCGCGAGCAACTTCGCATCGCGCTCGAAAACAAGTTAGGCCCGAAGCCGGTTTAAGCTTACGCTGATGCTTGCCGAACTCGACCTCCGCGCCACCCAACTCGCCCAGGATTTTCCGATCCTCGCGCAGCCGACTTCGCGCGGCAAACGTCTCGCTTTCCTAGATTCGGCCGCGAGCTCACAGAAGCCGCAAGCCGTCATCGACGCGCTCGTTCACTACTACACGCACGACAACGCGAACATCCATCGCGGCGTCTACGAACTCGCCGAGCGTGCCACCGCCGCGTTCGAGGCAGCGCGCGAAAAAGTCGCGCGCTTCGTCAACGCAGCCGAGCCTGCGGAGATCATCTGGACGCGCAACACGACCGAAGGCATTAACCTCGTCAGCTTCACCTGGGGCCTGCAAAACCTCGGCCCGGGCGACGTCATCCTCACCTCGAAGCTCGAGCACCACTCGAACCTCGTCCCTTGGCAACTGCTGGCCGCCAAGACCGGCGCCGGCCTGCGCTTCATCGACGTCGACGAGAACGGTTTGCACGTGCTCGACGACCTCGACGCGAAACTGCGCGGGGTCAAGCTCGTCGCGCTCTCGCACGTTTCGAACACGCTCGGCACGATCGCCCCGCTCGAGGTGATCGTCCCCGCGGCGCACGCCGCCGGTGCGATCGTGCTGGTCGACGGCGCGCAGTCCGTGCCGCACTTCCCGGTCGACGTGCGAGCGCTCGACGTCGACTTTTTGGCTGCGAGCGGGCACAAGATGTGCGGGCCGACCGGCATCGGCTTTCTCTACGGCAAGCGCGCGCTGCTCGAAGCGATGCCGCCGTTCCTGACGGGCGGCGACATGATCCGCTCGGTCGCCTATGAAGAAACGTCCTTCAACGAGATCCCTTGGAAGTTCGAAGCCGGCACGAGCAACATCGCCGATGCGGTCGCCCTCGGCGCCGCCGTGGAGTATCTCGAAGCGGTCGGAATGGGCTGGGTGTCCGAACACGAGCGCGCGCTGACGGCGTACGGCCTCGAGAGGCTCGAGCCGTTCGTGTCGCGCGGGCTTGCGATCTATGGGCCGAAGAATCGCAGCGATCGCTCCGGCATCATCTCGTTCAACTTCGCGGACATCCACGCCCACGATCTCGCGACGATTCTCGATGTCGAGGGAGTCTGCGTCCGCGCCGGACACCACTGCACGATGCCGCTCATGGAAAAGATGGGCTGGCCCGCAACGGCGCGCGCATCGTTTTATCTCTACAATACCGAACGCGACGTCGATCAGCTCGCTGAGGCGCTCGAAAAAGCCGCTTCGATCTTCAGGCTGCCTGGGGCGTAAGCGTGGACGACTTTTACAAAGAGTACATTCTCGATCACTACCGCAGCCCGCGTAACTTCGGAAGCCTCGAGGCGCCGACAGCGGTCGCAGAGGACCTCAACCCGCTTTGCGGCGACAAGATTCGCTTCGAGCTGCTGGTCGAGGGCGGCAGGGTCACGGACGTGCGGTTTTCGGGACGCGGCTGCGCGATCAGCCAGGCGTCGGCTTCGATGCTGTCCGAGAACCTCAAAGGCATGAAGCTCGAAGATGTCGCGCGACTCTCGAAGGAAGCGGTCCTCGAAAACGTCGGCATCGGAATCAGCCCGGCTCGGATGAAGTGCGCTACGCTCGGCTTGAAGGTCGCGAAGTCCGCAGCCCTCGGCGAAATCGCGAAGTGGCCCGACGAGGAGTCCCCGGGGGCCGGGCCATCGACGTAGCTTTCTTCGAAAACGCGTTCCTGCGCGTCGCGGGTGCGATCGTGCTCGAAACGCTTGCGTTCATCGTTTGGAACATCGGCACGCGCTCTCCGATCGGCGTGCTGCGCGACGCGCGCGCCGCTTTCCGGGACGGTCGCAAACTCTTCGCCGGCATCATCTGCACGATCGTCGGTTTCATCTTCATCGTCGCCGCCAGCATCTTGATCGTCCCGATCTGCGTCGACCCCGACGTCGATTTTCTGCCCGCCGAACTCTTCACGCTGCTCGTCGCACTCGCCATCGAACACCTGATCGGCAACGACGTGCGCGCGCTGGCAGCACCGCCCGAAGAACCCTCCGCGCCCCTCTAGCCGCGGGCGCCTAGTGGGCGGCCGCGGGCGCCTAGTGGTGGCTCGGCGCCGCGCCGCCAACCGGGGGTACGAGCGGCGGCGTTGAGACCTCGGGACCAGGTCCGGGCGGCGGGGCGGACTGCGGCAGGGACGTCGGAATCGAAAGCGGAGCGCTCGAGGGCGTGACGCCGGGGGCGGCGACGATGTGCGGCGTGACGACGACGTAGAGGTTCGTTTGCGAGAGCGACGTCGTGACGTGCCGGAAGAAGACGCCGATCAACGGGATGTCCCCGATAAACGGAATCTTGCTCAGGTTGCGGATCTCGTTATCCTGCAGCAGCCCGCCGATGACGAACGACTGCCCGTCGCGGACGCTCGCGATCGTGCTCGCGGTGCGCTGGCTGATCTGCGGAATGCCGTTTACGTACTGCGTGACGCTCGAGACCTCCGAGTAGATGTGCGAGGTCACGAACCCATCGGAGCTGACGCGCGGTTGAATTTGCAGATTGACGCCGACGTTGACGTAGTTGACCTGCTGCGAGCTGATGGAACCGGCGCCCGCGACGACGACGTTCGTGACGATGGGAATCGCGTCGCCGGTCAGGATCGATGCAGGCTCACCGCTCTCCGCAAGGATGCGCGGCTTTGCGATGATCTTCGCGTTGCCGAGCTGGACTTGTGCGTAGAGATTTGCATTGAGGTTGGCACCGAGTTGCGGGAAGGCTCCCGTACGGATGGTCGCACCGCCGCCCGTGCTCGCGCCCGTCGCTTCGATGATCGCACCGGTACCGTCCGGCGCGAGATCGAGTCCGATCGTTTTCGCGGCGGTGTCGTCGAGCTCGACGATCTGCGTTTCCAACACGACGCTCTGTACGGGGATGTCGAGCTTGGCGATGATCTCTTTGAATCCGGCGATTTGATCCGGCGTCCCGGTGAGAAAGATCGCGTTGAGGCGGCGGTCGATCGCAACGTTGTCGTTGAGCCGTTGGGCGACGCCCGCCGTTTGACCGAACGCATTCGGACCGAAGGCTTGGGCGGCCGGCGCTTGGCCGAAGCTGCTGCCGGTGACGCCGCCGAAGCTGCTGCCGCCGAGCGAATTCGTCCCGAGGCTCGTCTGCTGCGGAGAGAACGTATCGTTCGAAGCCACGTTCGAACCGGCGACGAGGATGCCCGCGATTTCGGAAACGTCGGCGTACTTGAGCGGAACGAGCTCGGTGATCTGACCGGCCGCTGGACCCACCGGCTGCGTCGTTTGCAATCCGAACGGATTCAACTGCGACGTTGCCGCCGAGACGTTGATGAAGATGGCATTGCCGCCCGCGCGTACGGTGACGCCGGAAGCGGAACTCAGATGAAGCGCGACGCTCGTCGACGCGCCCGTTGATGCGATGGTCGCGTTCGTAACGGGTCCCGCGCCCAGAACGGTCGGTGGAACCTGCGGGCCTGCCGCGGTCGCATCGAAGATCACGGTCGGCTCGGTCGTGCCCGCTCCGCTGACGTGATAGACGGGGAGGCCGCCTTGGAACGTGACCGAAACGAGCGCGCCGCCCGTCGGAAGCGGGTCGATGCGCACACCGCTGAGGGTCGACGCAGCGAACGCCGGTGTCGCCGCGAGAGCCAAAACCGCGACGAGCCGCAGCGCAAACAACGCTGCCGAAAGGAAAAACCGACGCATAGTCAGCGTTCTATCGCGCCCGGCTGCGGCGGCACCTCTCTGCGAAGTCCCAGGCTACTGCGTCTTTACTCTTCGAGCGTTGTCGTGTCACCAAGGTCGAGACCCGCTTCTTGCGCCTTCAGCAGCCGGCGCATGATCTTGCCGCTGCGCGTCTTTGGAAGCTTGGGAACGAACTCAAGCTCGGCGGGCGTTCCGATCGGCCCGAGGCAATAGCGGACGTGCTCCACGAGCGCCACGCGCAGTTCGTCGCTCGGTTCGTACCCGACGCGCAAGACGACGAAGGCCTTGATCGCTTCGCCCTTCACTTCATCCGGCTTGCCGATGACTCCGGCCTCACCGCAAGAAGGATGGGAGACGAGCGCGCTCTCGACGTCGGCCGTCGCGATGCGGTGGCCGGCGACGTTGAGCACGTCATCCGCGCGGCCCAGCACCGTAATGTAGCCCTCGGCATCGATCGTCGCGACATCGCCCGCCAAATAGGCATCCGGCACCGTGTTGAAATATTGCGAGTAGCGCTCGGCGTCACCCCAAACGCCGGCGAACATATGCGGCCACGAATTGCGGATGACGAGCAAGCCGCCCTCGCCCGCCGGGACCGGCGCTCCGTCGCGCGTGACGACCTCGAACTCGATCGGGCCGAGCGGCTTGCCGCTGCGATCGGTGCGAATCGCGCTCGTGGGCAAGAACCCCATCATCATCGCGCCCGTCTCCGTCTGCCACCACTGATTGCACACGGCGACGCGACCTTTGCCGATCGTGTCGAACAAGAAATGCCACGCTTCGGGATTGAGCGGCTCGCCCGCACAGTAGATCGCTTGCAGCGCGGAGAGGTCGTGACGCGCCGCGAGCTCGGGCCCGAGGCGCATGAGCATGCGCGCGAGCGTCGGCGCGGTGTACAGCTTGGTGACGCGATGGCGCTCGAGCGTTTCGTAAACGGCCGCCGTCGTCGGGAAATCCGGCGATCCCTCGCGGATGATCGACGCGAACCCGTTAGCGAGCGCACCGTACACGATGAGCGAATGGCCGACGATCCAACCGATGTCGCTCGTGCACCAGTACGAGTCCTCGGGGCGCAAATCGGTCGTCAGCGCGAGCATCGCGCTCGCCCCCGCCAAGTACCCGCCGTGCGTCATCACGGCACCCTTGGGCTTACCGGTCGTGCCGCTGGTGTAGAGGATGAAGAGCGGCGTTCCGGCATCGACGGTCTCGGGTGCGCACGTTTCCGAAGCATCGCGAGCGTACGCGTCCCAATCGCGCTCGCGCTCGGTCAGCGGAGCCGGCGTCTCCGCGCGGCGCCACACGATGACGCGACGCACGGCGGGGAGCGCCGAAACCGCGTCGTCGAGAATCCTCTTGAGGTCGACGTGCTTGCCGCGCCGGTGCGTGATGTCGGCTCCGATCACGACCGTTGCGCCTGCATCTTCGATCCGGTCGCGCAGCGCCGTCGCACCGAGACCCGCGTAGACGACACTGTGCACGGCGCCGATGCGCGCGCACGCGAGCATCGTCACGATTCCCTCGAGGGACAGCGGCATGTAGATGACGACGCGATCGCCCGCGCCGACGCCGTCCGCGCGCAACGCGTTCGCCAAGCGGTTGGTTGCGGCGAGCAACTCGCCGTACGTCATGCGGCGCTCGTAGCCGTCTTCGCGCAGATAGTGATACGCGGTCGCGTCGGGCGTCGTCGCGACGTGGCGATCGAGGCACGACACCGTCGCGTTTAATCGTCCGCCCACGTACCAGCGCGCGTTCGCGAACGAACCCTCGAGCGTATTATGCGGCGGCGTTTCCCAAGCGAGCCGCTCGCCGCACGACGTCCAAAAAGCGATCGGATCTTCGCGCAGTTGCGCGTTCCACGCGTCTTGGTCCGCAATTGCCGCCCACTGCGCGACCTGCGCGGGCGCGGCAATCCGTTCTCCGGTCGCCAGCAGATTCTCGATGGAGGTCTCGACGCTCATCTGCGTTGCTCCCTTTACGGTTTCCCGAAGCTGTGCGATACGATGATCGCGGCGCCCGTCGCACTCTTGTGGACCGTGTACTGGCCGGAGTACGGACCGTTCGCCGTCGACAATTCGACGTCGACTGTGGCGGCAGAGTTCGAACCGTGGGCTTCAATCTTGCCGATGTGCATGCTCGAGTCGAGCACCCCCGCTTCCGGCAACGCACCCTGCGATCCCGGCGACTCCCCGAGCGCCGCATACGCCGACTCCGTGTCGCCGTTCGCGATCGAGATCAAGTACTGCCGGACGACGCTGCCTGCCAGATGCGCGAACGCGCTGTCCGCAACGACCGTCGCAGCGGTCGGCGCGGGGACCGGCGTCGGTTCCGGCGTCGCCCTTGCCGTCGGCGACGGCGTAGCGACATCTGCGGTCGCAACGGCCGGTTGCGCCGTCTCGGGCGGGGTATCGGCCGTCGCCACGGCGACTGCTGCCGTCGCTAGGACGCGCGGGTTCGCCGTCGGTAGAGCGTGCGCCGCGGTCTGCAACGGCGACGGCTTCGCGGTCGCCCTAGCGCTCGTCGTCGCCGAAGCAGAAGGTCTCGGCGCGTGCGTCGCAGCCGCGCGCGACGGCGCGGGCGACGCAGCTCCGGGCGTTGCGCTCTGCGTTGCGGCCGGCCTCGGAGTGTGGGCCGCAATCGGCGCAGGTGCTTGCGTGACGGGAACGATCGTCGGTTCGGCTTCGGGCGTCGACGTAGCGAGCGCGACCGATTGCGAACCGTGCTTACCGACGACCGAGAGACCGGCCCCGATAACGAAGCCCAAAATAACGACGCCGATAATGAACGGCAAGAACGGAAGCGACCTGCCCTTCGGCGGCGTGCGGCGTGTACGTCGCGGCGGCGATTCCTGCATGTAAAGACGCGGTTCGTTACAAGGCGACGGGATGCTTTCCGCGAAGCGAGGCGGCGTGATCCGGGTGCCCGTACCCATCGATGTCGGGACCATCGCCGAAACGGCGAGTTGCGCCTTCGCGCTCGCAACGCCGATCCGCATCGACCGCTTGCTCGCGCTCGCAGTACTCGAAGCGTTGGGATCGCGTGCGCCGCAAGACAAGCGCGACCGCGGCATCCGCCGCACCTTAGCCGAGTTCGCCGCCGGATCGTTCGTCGTCGACGTCAACGGCCGCATCTACGATCGTCCGGACGACGTCGTAGTCTGCAGCGACGTCGCAAGCCTGCGCTTTTTCTCGACGACCAGGGAACGCGCCCCGGCTCTGTAAGCTAGCCCGAAACTCAAGCTTTCGGATCCGCGGAGACGTTCGTATTTATGATGTTCCGGAGGAGCCTCGCCATTGCGCTCGGCTCACTGCTCGCGACGGCCGCAGTCACTGCGGCCGCACGTGCCGACGACCCTACGGCTGCGCTCAAAGCAAAAGGCGGGATGACCGTCGGCGTCAAGGCGGACTACCCGCCGTTCGGCTTCCTCGACGGCGACACGAACGTCGGCCTCGAGATCGACCTCCTCCACGACATTTCGAGGGACTTGTACGGTAAGCCGGACGCGATCACGTTCGTCCCGGTCGTCGCCTCGAACCGCTTCGAATTCTTGAACACGCAAAAGGTCGACTTTCTCTTCTCGACCGTCACCATCACGGAGCAACGCAAGCTCGTCGTCGACTTCTCCGATCCCTACATGAAGTCGGGTTGGCAAATTCTTGTCAAGCGAGGTAATTCGAGCATTAACAACGCCCAGGACCTCGCAGGCAAGACCGTCGTCGTCGTTCCCGGCTCGACCGGTGAAGCCGGCATCTCGAAGCTCGTGCCGAGCGCGAACCTCCTCAAGCTCACGCAAACGAGCGAAGCCCTCGACGCCGTCGAGCAGGGCCGTGCCGACGCGTTCATTCAGGACGCCGCGCTCCTCTACGGCCTCACGCAAGTCCATCCGCAATACAAGGTCGTGGGCGAATCGCTCGACGCCATGCCGATCGGCGCGGCGTGCCGCAAGACCGACACCGCGTGGTGCGACTACATCAGCAAAGAGCTGCAGCGATTCAAAGCCAACGGCACCCTCGCGCGCGAGTACAAGAAGTGGCTCTACGGCGCGGCCCCGCGCTTCATGCCGTAGCGTTTGTTTCCGGCCGTTCTTCTCGCAGCCGCGCTAGACTTCGGCATCGTCCGCGACGCCGCGCCACAACTCGCGCGCGGCTTCGCACTGACCCTCGAAATCGCAGTAACCGGCACGATCGGCGCACTCGCGGTCGGTGTAGCGGGTGCGGCCGCACGAATCTCGCCGTCCGCAGCGGCGCGCGCAGCCGCAACCGCGTTCACCGAGTTCTTCCGTAACACCCCGCCGCTGGTCCAAATCTACTTCCTCGCGTTCGCCTTACCGAAGCTCCCGGGCGTCGGCCACTACCTCATCCTGCCCGCGGTCGTCGCGGCGACGCTCGGACTCGTGCTGCACCAAGGCGCGATCAACATCGAGATCCTTCGCGCCGGATTGCTCGCCGTACCCGAAGGCCAACGCGAAGCTGCCGCCGCCTTGGGCCTGGGTCGCATCGATCAACTCCGCTACGTCTTGGTCCCGCAGGCCGCCCGCATCTCGCTGCCCGCGCTCGGCAACAACGTCATCTCGCTCTTCAAGAACACGACGCTCGTCGCGTCGATCGGCGTGCTCGACCTCTTCGGCGAAGCGAACGACATCATCGCGCAAATCCTCGTCAGCGCCGAACTCTTCATCACCGTCGGCGTCATCTACGTTATTTGCGTCGCGCTTCTCGGCACCGCATTCCGGCTGCTCGAACGCCGTCTCGCGCTCGCATGAGCAGTTACCTAACCGCCCTTCCCGCGCTCGTCCGGGGCCTCGGCACGACCTTCGCGGTCGCCCTGGCTTCAATGGCGCTCGCCGTCGCCTTCGGCTTCATCGCCGGCACGCTGCGCTCGGTGCTCCCCAAGGCCCTCGACCTGCCGCTCCTGGGCATCATCGAATTCTTGCGCGGCATTCCGCTGCTCGTCCTGATGTACTTCCTCTTCTTTGGCCTCCCGCAGCTCGGCATCCACACGACCAACAACGCCGCGGCCATCGCCGCACTGGCTCTGTACGCGGGCGCGCTCGGCAGCGAAATCGTCCGCGGCGCCATCGTTTCCATCCCGATGGGCCAAACCGAAGCCGCCGCCGCGCTTGGCCTCGGCACGTTCTCGATTCTCCGCCTGGTGGTCATCCCGCAGGCGATACGGCGGATGCTCCCGCCCTTCGTAGCCCTCTTCGCGCTCATCGTCGAATCGAGTTCCCTCGCCGCCCTGATCGACGTTACGGACTTACTGCAAGCCGCCCGCCAAAACGTGGAACGCGACCCCGACATCGCACTCCCGATCTACCTCACGGTGCTCGTCGCATATTTCATCGTCAACTACCCCGTGTCGCTTGCGTCGCAACGCCTCGAAAAGAAGCTCGCCTAGGTGCCCGCGCTCGAACTCGACAACGTTTGCAAAGCCTTCGGCAAGAACGAAGTCCTCAAAGGCATCAGCCTGAGCGTCGAACGCGGCGACGTCTGCTGCATCATCGGCCCCTCCGGCAGCGGTAAATCGACGATCCTTCGCGCCATCAACCGCCTCGTTCACATCGACGCCGGCACCATCGTGGTCGACGGCCTCTCCGTAACCGACCCCGCCGTCCGCGACGTCGACCTGCGCCGCAAGGTCGGCATGGTGTTCCAGCAGTTCAACCTGTTCCCACACATGACGGCGCAAGAAAACATCACGCTCGGCCCGCGCAAAGTCCTCAACCTTCCCAAGGACGAAGCCGACGATCGCGCGACAAAGCTGCTTGCCAAAGTCGGCCTCGCAGACAAAGCCGCGAGCCGGCCCGCGCAGCTCTCCGGCGGCCAACAACAGCGCGTTGCAATCGCCCGCGCCCTCGCCATGGAACCCGCCCTCATGCTCTTCGATGAGGCCACCTCCGCCCTCGACCCCGAAATCACGGGCGAGGTCCTCGCCGTCATGAAGCAACTCGCCGCCGAGCACACCACGATGGTCTGCGTCACCCACGAGATGGGCTTCGCCCGCGAAGTCGCCACCAACGTCATCTTCATGGACGGCGGAGTCGTCGTCGAAAGCGGCCCACCGAACGACTTCTTCGGCTCCCCGAAAATGGAACGCACCAAATCGTTCCTCTCCAAGGTTCTATGAGGCCGCGATGATCGAGAAATACAACCGCTTCGCCGGCGACAACCTCGAGCGCCTAGCCGCGATTAGCGACGGCCTCTTCGCCGTAGCGCTCACGTTCTTAGTGCTGGACTTGCACGTACCAAACGCGGAGCAAATCCACAACGAGCGGGATCTTGGAAACGCGTTACTGGCGCTCGCGCCGCGCCTCGTGCCTTACGTGATGTGTTTTCTGACGTGCGGCATCTTTTGGGTCGGCCAACAAACCCAATTCAACCTCTTCACCAAATCCGACCGCAACCTCACCTGGATCCACATCGCTTTTCTTTTCGCGGTAACGCTCTTGCCGTTTTCAACGGCGCTCCTCGCCGAGTACCTCACGTTTCGCGTCGCGCTGATCGCCTATTGGTTCAACGTCCTGCTCCTCGGCCTCGGACTCTACGCCAGCTGGGCCTACGCCGATCGCGCCGGCCTCGTGCAAGACGCCGTCACGCCCGAGATGAACGCTGCCGTCAAACGGCGCATCGTGATCGCGCAGATGCTCTACGCCATCGGCGCGGCGCTGTGTATCATCAACACGTACTGGAGCATCGCGTTCATCTTCCTACTCCAGTTGAACTACGCGTTCGCACCGCGCATCAAACTGCTCGAGAGGTTGTAGGGCCAGGTTCGCCGTCGCGATGCGCGACTAGCGGCCCGGGCTGCCGCCTTGTTGGCGCTGCACGAGTTCACCGTAGAGAGCGTTCGGCCAAGCGAAGTCGTCGCGCGTGAACGCTTCCGGCCAATCTGCATTGAACGACTCGTGCAAACGGTGGTCGCCGACGTCGGACGCACCGATGTAGCCCATCACGCGATTGACTTCCTCAGGATCGGACGAGGTGAGCGCTTGCATGACGAGCGACAGCGGCCAGACGTACCCATGCGGCGTGTGTGGGCTGCCGACGCCGGTCGCATACTTGCCGCGAAAGTAGTACGGGTTCGCGGGCGAGAGCACGAAGCGCCGCGTGTTCTGGTACACCGCGTCGTTCGCCGGCAGGTAGTTGAAGTACGGGATCGAGAGCAGCGACGGGATGTTCGCATCGTCCATGAGGTTGACGTGGCCGTACCCGTCGACTTCGTAGCCGTACATCTTGCCGAAGCCCTTCACGTAGACTTTCCCGTATTGCTCGATGCCGGTTTGCGCTTCGAGCGCGAGGCCCCACGCGTTGCCGGCGTCTTTCTGGTTGTGATAGACCTGTCGCTCGATCTCCGACAAACGCTGCAACACGACGACCGCGAACATGTTGTCCGGGATGTTGTACTGATAGCGCGCCGGATCGTCGGAGGGCCGGAAACCCGTCCAGATCATTCCGGTGTAGTGAACCCAGCTGCCCTTGCCGCCGTTTGCGAGATCGGGATGGCGATAGTGCGAGCGCTTGTCGTGATGCTGTTCGTCGCGCAAGGTGCGCAGGACCGTTTCGAATGCGCGATTGACTTGCGGCGTAAAGATCGAAGCGTCGCCGGTAGCTCGCCAGTATTTGTCCGCGAACCAGATCGGATAGAGCAGCGAGTCGACTTCGAACTTCCGTTCGACGACTTTATAGTCGGTCGAGAACGCGTTCGCATACGGATCCAAAAGGATGTAACGGGCTTCGCGCGCGACGACGCCGCGCAGAGATTCGCGGACGCGCTCGTCGCTCGCCGCTTCCCCGATATAGGGCTCCATAACCGCGCTCGCGTCCCGCAGCCATTCGGCCTGGATGTCGCCCGTGGAAACGTAGGTGGTTCCGTCGCGTTGACGGCTCGCGTGCCGGTTAAGAGCTTCGTCGAACGCCGTCAGGTAAATCTTCTCGAGTTTCGAGGAAAGCGGAAAGGTCTCGTTCGCCCGCGCGGCAACGAAGCCGCCGCTTGTAAGCGCAACTACGATTGCCAGGATAGTGATGCGCAGGGCGGACATGGAACTCAGGGTACATCGGCAGTTTTTGACCCAAACCCTTGCATCTTGACTAGGACTTTGCGGAATCTTTCCCAGCCTGTCGAACGTAAGCAACCTATGAGGGCCATGCCGGTCATTTGCTCGCTCGCGATCCTGGCATCGGCCTGGGCGCCTGGCGCTGCCTCGGCCGCTCAAACCTATACCGTCGCGGGGCACGATAGCTTCTCGATCGGCGCGGGCGCCATCCAAAGCGAAGTGACCTACGACGGCAGCGAGACCCTGACGGTCAAGCGGCATGGCAAATTTTCGCGTCTGAGCGCACACGTCAAATATAAGAGAAGCGACGGGGCCGCTTCGACCGATGCGTCGGGCGATTATCTCGCCGACGTGTTGCCGACCGGTGAGACCATCGACTCGGCCGACCGCGATCCGGACTACCTTACCGTGCTGAACCAGCCGTTCTCGGCGCGGCTCGACCATCAAACGCTCGACGACCTGGAGCATCTGCAGGGCGCGCTGCCGTTCGACTTTCCATCGCCTATCACCGGCTCGTCGCTGCACGGCTACCTCCAGCATCTTGCGGGCGGCATGGTTGGACCGCGTCGATCCACGGGCGTGAGGTTCGAGGCCGCGGGTCCCATGAAGGGCGAGCTTCCCGACCGGCCGGGCCTCACGCTGATTGGAACGATTGCGATGCGTGGTACCGCCTACTACGATATCGACACTGCGACCTTACTAGCACTAGAAACGACGGTCACAATAACCGGAACAGTGTCCAACCGCACGGGCAAAGACCCGGTGACGATCGTGTACGCGCGGGCCATTCGCGCCAACCCCCCGACCGAGCAGCGGACGGCCCGGTCCCCGCAGCCGGAACCTGCGGCTTCCCCAGAGGATACGCCTTAGCGTTCCAAGACTGTCATCCGGAGCGAGCGGAGCGAGTCTGTCCCGAGCTTGTCGAAGGAGCCTGTCCTGAGCGAGCGGAGCGAGTCGAAGGAAAGGGCCGGGGGTTTTTTGTCCCCTCCGAGAAACCGCGAAATTCGTTATCGTCGGGGCAGCAAGGCCCCCAGGAGCATCGGGTGGTCCCACAAGCGACAGCCGCGGAGCGAAAGCCGGCCGCCCTGGCTGCGGCGCGACGGTCCGCGGAAGAGCCGCCGTCGGTCGAGCACTTCGAACGAATCGTCGACGAGTATCAGCGGCGGCTGTACGGCTTTGCGCTGCGCATGACGGGCAATCGCGAAGATGCCGAGGAGATCGTCCAAGACGCGTTCGTGCGCGCTTTCCGCGCGCTTGGAAAGATGACCGATCAACAGCGGCTCGAGCTGCGGCTGCAACCCTGGCTGTATACGATCACGTTAAACGTGACGAGGAACCGATTACGGTCCAAACGCCCGACGAACGTAGCGCTCGACGCGCTCGCCGACCCCGATGCGCTGCTCAACAACACGCAAGAGGGCCCCGAGCAACCCGAGCAGATCGTCGAGCGAGGCACGGACCTCGCACTGGTCGAGCAGGCGCTCTTGCAGCTACCAATGCATTTGCGCGCAGCGGCCACGCTCCGATTCATCGAGGGACGCAGTCATCCCGAGATTGCTGAAATCCTCAACCAGCCGATCGGGACCGTCAAATCGCACGTCCATCGGGCCGTGCGGATACTGCGGCGAATTCTCGGTCCGCAAGTCGGCCGGATCGCAGTTGACGATCGTGACGCGCCCCCGGACGTTACCTAAAGATCGGGGCGGCGTGCCCCCCGATGGCCCCCAAAGAGGAACCAGTGAATGCGTTGTAGTGATGTCGAAGCGGCCTGGGACGAGATGCGGGCCGGGGTCGAGCCGAGCGACAAACACGTGCTCGCCCATCTTCATCGCTGCAAGGATTGTCAGTGCGCCTACGAAGAGTTCGAGGGCGTCGCCTACTGCTTCAGCTGTCTGCCGGTCGTCGAGCCGCCGTCGAGTCTGGTGCCGCGGATCCTGGATCACATCAAGTCGCTGCGCTACCACTTCCGCTCCGCGGACGCCGACAACTTCGGCCGGGTCGCGTCACCCCTGGGGACGTTGCTCCTCGCCTGGCGCGATACGGGGATTAGCTTCGTCGGCATCGATCGCGGCGAAGACGACGAGGCGATCCACGCCAAGGTCGAGCGCCGCTTGCGCCGCCCCGTCCGCAATGCGGCGACGCCGTCGTGGGTGTCCGACGCCGTCAAGCGCTTCTTCTCGACGTGGCAGGTCGACGTCTCGCGAATCGACATTTCGGAACTGAGCGACTTCGAACGCGCCGCGCTGATGAAGGCCGCTCAGATCCCGCCGGGTGAGGTTCGGTCGTATGGCTGGATCGCCCGCGAAATCGGCCGTCCGACCGCCGCACGTGCCGTCGGGCAAGTGATGGCACGCAATCCGGTCGCCTTATTCTTCCCATGTCACCGGGTTGTCGATGCGTCGGGAGCACTCCATAACTACGGCTACGGCATCGACCTCAAAGAGCGCATCCTAAAGATGGAAGGCTACAAGGGGTAGCACCGCCCTCCCCGAATAGCGGGCCTCATAACACGTCCGCGGCTCCTTCACAAAAATATCAATGAAGGTTAACAGACGGACCAAGGGAGGTGATCATCGTTAGTTTAGAATGTTCCAAACGAGTTAATGACACGATGATTGGAGGTGCGCAGAC
>Ga0302326_10015396_pt1 | contig 16093 bp, 20 predicted proteins | sample Palsa_T0_3_FD_202264 | JGI IMG/M metagenome (GOLD analysis project Ga0302326, IMG submission 202264) | Peat permafrost microbial communities from Stordalen Mire near Abisko, Sweden - Palsa_T0_3 | ecosystem: Environmental > Terrestrial > Soil > Palsa > Peat permafrost | place: Sweden: Abisko... | reverse complement strand
TGCTTTAGTCACTTGCACCAGCGCGACCGAAAAGAGTTTAATTATTCACTCTCTATAGCGCGCCGCGTCATCAACGAACTCGCTCGGAATGACGATTTCTTTATAAAGCATTTTTGCGGCTGTCTAGACGACTTGCTTGACAATACCTCTTTCACCGGCGTTCGAATTCTATCTTTTCAGTCTCAATCGACACCGGGATGACCACAAACAGTGGGAAGAGTATGGCGATGCGGCTCGCGGCTTCGCCATAGGGTTCGCACCTGCGTTGTTTCAGGCAGACCGAGACGAATTGAATGAACAAGCCAACGAAAACGTCCACTTGGGGCGCGTCATCTATGGCGACGCAGCAACAGAGATCCGCCATCGTAGGGCAGTTGAGCGAGCGGCCGGAATCGTGTGTCGTGTTGGCTGCGCCAACTTAGACGCGATACGGCGGGTGGGTCCTGCCGCCTACCTCAGGGGCGTAGCACTTGAGGTGATTGCCTCCCAGCTAATCTGGAACTGCCTCACTGCAAAAAGCGTGAAATACGAGAATGAACGCGAAGTTCGCTATGTGATCATGAATGTGCGCGGCAAATTCGACACTCATCGCAAATCTTTTAGGGGCAAACACTACGTCGAGACGCCGCTATCCCTAAAGGAACGAGGAAACATTGTCGAAATCTTGGTTGGCCCGTTAGCGCCAACCAAAGCCGAAGCAACCGTGGCAGGAATTCTCAAGAAGAACAATTATCCGGCTGGCATCCCTATCCGTAGATCGTCTTTTGGCAACTAGCCTGGATGTTGTTGAAAAAAGCGCCGAAGATCCGCCCCGCCCGCCTCAGCTCGTCTTGATGGGGATCGCGCCGAGGAAATCGCGCTTGCCGATGTCCACGCCGACGTGGCGCAAAATTGCGTAAGCGGCGGTGAGGTGGAAATAGAAATTCGGCAGCACGAAATGGTTGAGGTAGTCGGTGCCCGTCATGTGGCCCTTAGTGGTCGAGCCGATCGGAAAAGTGATCTCACGATCGGCCGACGCATCGATCTGCTTGCGGTCGAGCGTCTTGAGAAAGGTGACCGTTTTGGCGACGCGCGTCTTGAGCTGCTCGATCGTCGTCTCGTTGTCTTCGTAGCGCGGCGGATCGATGCCGGCGAGGCGCGCCGAGCCGTTTTTGGCGTGATCCGCCGCGACCTGCATCTGACGGGCGAGATCGAACATGTTCGGAAACAGGCGCAGATGTAGCAGCACGGCGGGGTCGATTTTCTTGGCCGTTGCGTAAACCTCGGCTTTGTCGAGCACGGCGGAGAGCGCATTGAGGTTGATTTCGAAACTCGAGAGAGAAGCCTGCGACATTGATAACGGCATGGAATGGGATCCTTGGGCTTTGTGAATTGATGATGGACGGAGAGGGTCGTTAGATTGTTGGACGCGCGATCGGCTTATCGGTTACCGTGAAAATGGGTCGTGGTGAACATAAGCATTCGTCCCGCGTCCCCAAGGGCAAAAAGCCGAAAAGAAACAGGATGTCCGCAGCATCCGATCCGCGTCTTTATCACGCGCATGTCGTCCGCAACCGCGAGCCGATCCTCGCGGTGTTCAAGCGCGTGCTGCCGCCGGCAGGCCTCGTGGTCGAAGTCGCCAGCGGCAGTGGCGAGCATGCCGTCTTCTTTGCCAAGGGGCTGCCGGCGTTGTCCTGGCAGCCGACCGATCCCGACGCCGGAGCGCTAGCGAGCATCGCCGCTCACCGCGCGGCCGCGCAGGCGCCGAATCTGCTGGCGCCGGTGCGCCTCGATGCGACGGCAGAGCGGTGGCCGGTCGAGCGCGCCGATGCGGTGGTGTGCAACAATATGATCCACATTACGCCTTGGGCGGTCAGCGAAGGCCTCATCGCCGGTGCAAGGCGCATATTGCCGGCTGGCGGCGTGCTTTATCTCTACGGTCCTTACCGGATCGACGGCCGTCACACCGCTCCGAGCAACCAGGATTTCGACACCTGGCTGCGCGCGCAAAACGCGGCGTGGGGCATTCGCGATCTTGCCGACGTGACGGATTTGGCCGCGCGCCACGGTTTTGCCCCGGCGGAGACCGTGCCGATGCCGGCCAATAATCTGAGCGTCATTTTTCGGCGAACGTAGGCGAGCCGCTCAATCCGGGTTACGCTTGCCTGCAAAAGGTACCGAGCGCCGCCATGACCGAACCCGCACTCCAGGCGCGGCTTGAGCGCCTGCTCGACCGCACGGACATCTTCGACCTGGTGCGGTTCGAGCGGCTGTGCCGCGACCAGCGCGATTTCCCCGGCATGGTCGGATGCTACGTGCCGCACGCGCCGGTGCGCACCACCTGGTTCGACGGCACGGTGGAGGATTTTGCCGAAGCCTCGCGGGCGAAAATGACGTCGGGTAGCCAGGCCAAGCACTGGATCATGCCGGCGCGGCTTGAGATCAAGGACGGCGGCGCGCTGGTCGAGTCGCCGGCGGTCATCTTCGACCGGCTCACCTTTGACGGCATCGAATTCGACACCTTCCAGTATTGCCGCTTCGTCTCGCGCGTGATTAAGACCGCCAAAGGCTGGAAGCTCGGCTCTTTCGAGGGCATCTACCAGCGCGACCAGATGCAGACCGTCGACCCGCGCGATCCGCTGCCGGTGGACTGGAAAATCCTCGCCACGTTGCGGCCGTCCTACAAGTTCATCGGCTACACGCAGTGGAAGCGCGGCTACACGGTCAACCCGGAATTGCTCGGCGACGACCGGCCCGATCTGCTGGCGTCGTTTTACGCGCGCGAGAAGATGTGGCTGGAGACGGGGAAGTAGCCGTCATGGCTGGGCTTGTCCCGGCCATCCACGTCTTTCCAGACTCTCGCAATTAAGGCGTGAATGCCCGGCATAAAGCCGGGCATGACGAATTGGAATTTTGCGTTCAAGCCGCGATCAGGCCGCCGGAGGCGGCGAGGAGGCCGAGGTGATAATCGGCGTCGCCGAACAAAGTGTCGATTAAGGTGACGCGCTTGAAGTAATGGCCGACCTTGGCCTCCATGGTCATGCCGATGCCGCCGTGGATCTGGATCGCCGCCTGGCCGACGATGCGGCCGGAGCGGCCGATCTGTACCTTGGCCGCCGAAATGGCGGCCCGCCGCTCGCGCGCGTCGTCTTCCGCCACCATCATCGTCGCCAGCATCGCCATGCTGCGTGCCTGTTCGAGCGCGACCAGCATCTCGGCGGCGCGGTGCTGCAACACCTGGAAGCTGCCGATGGTGACGCCGAATTGCTTGCGCGTCTTCATATAGTCGACGGTCGTTTCGTGCATCGCCGCCATGGCGCCGACGGCCTCGGCGCAGAGCGCGGCGATCGCTGCATCGGCGACGCGCTCGATCAGCGGGAAGGCCGCGCCGGGCTCGCCGATCGCGGCGCCGGCAGGAACGCGCACGTTGCTCAAGGCCACCTCGGCGGCGCGCAAGCCGTCGACCGTGGCATAGCCGCGCGTCGAGACGCCGGGCGCGGCGGCATCGACCAGAAAGACGCCCAAACCACCGCGGTCACTGCGTGCGCCGGACAGCCGCGCCGAGACGATGAATTTTTTCGCGCTGTCGCCGTGGAGAACGAGGCTCTTGGCGCCGTCGAGCACGTAGCCCGCTCCGTCGCGGCGCGCGCTCGCCGCGACATCGGCGAGATCGTAGCGGGCCTGCCGCTCGGCATGGGCGAAAGCGAGCTTAAGATCGCCGCTGGCGATCTGCGGGATCAGTTCGGCGTGCAGCGCGTCCGTTCCGCCGAGCCGCAAAAGTCCGCCGGCGAGCACGACGGTGGCGAGATAAGGCTCCAGCGCCAGAGCGCGGCCGATCTGCTCCATCACGATCATGGTCTCGACCGGCCCGCCGGCCGAGCCGCTGTGCTCTTCGGCGAACGGCAGGCCGAGGAGGCCGAGCTCGGCGTAGCGCGCCCATAAATCATGGCTGTAGCCGCCGGGCTCCTGGGCGTAGCGCTTGCGCGCCTCGAAGGCGTAGTGATCGGCGAACAGCCGCTCGACAGAGTGTTGCAGCAGCCGCTGTTCGTCGGTCAGCGCGAAGTCCATGTCACAGCCCCAGAATCGCTTTGGCGATGATGTTTTTCTGGATCTCGTTCGAGCCGCCATAGATCGTGGTCTTGCGGTTGTTGAAATATTGCGGGGCCAGCGGCCCGGCCCATTCCGGGCCGACCGGCGGCTCGTTCCACCTGTCGCTCTCATCGTGCGCAACCTGGTCGGGCAGCGCATAGGGGCCGACTACTTCGAGCAAAAGCTCGGTGATGATCTGCTGAATCTCCGAGCCCTTGATCTTGAGAATCGACGAAGCGGGATCGGGCTTGTTGTTGCCCTCGCGGCTGCGCTCGGCGGCGACGACGCGCAGTTGCGTCATCTCCAGCGCCTTGAGCTCGACCTCGACGGCGGCGATCTTGGCGCGGAAGCGCTCGTCGGCAAGGAGCGGCTTGCCGCCGGATTGCTCGATCGCGGCGAGCTGCTTGAGCCGGCGGATGCGCGACTTGGAGGCGCCGACGCGGGCGATGCCGCTTCTTTCGTTGCCGAGCAGGAACTTGGCGTAGTTCCAGCCCTTGTTCTCCTCGCCGACCAGATTCTCGGCCGGCACCTTGACGTCGTCGAAGAACACTTCGTTGACCTCGTGGCCGCCGTCGATGGTCTGGATCGGGCGCACGGTGATGCCCGGCGTCTTCATATCGATCAACAGAAACGAAATGCCTTCCTGTTTCTTGGCGGCCGGCTCGGTCCGCACCAGGCAGAAGATCCAGTCGGCGAATTGCGCCAACGTCGTCCAGGTCTTCTGGCCGTTGACGACGTAGTGGTCGCCGGCGCGCTTGGCGGACATTTTCAGCGAGGCCAGATCGGATCCGGCGCCGGGCTCGGAGAAGCCCTGGCACCACCAATCGTCGAGATTGGCGATGCGCGGCAGAAAGCGCTTTTTCTGTGCGTCGTTGCCAAAGGCGATGATGACGGGCCCGACCATGTAGGCGCCAAACGGCAGCGGCTCCGGCGCCGGCGCCTGCTGCATCTCGTCGCGGAAGATATAAAGCTCGACCGGACCCCAGCCGGTGCCGCCCCATTGCTTCGGCCAATGCGGCACCGCCCAGCCCTTGGCGTTGAGGATGCGCGTCCAAGCGACGAGGTCCTCTTTTCCCAGGTGGCCGCCCTCGATGATCTTGGTGCGGATCGCCGGCGGCAGCTTTTCCTTCATGAACGCGCGCACCTCGGCGCGGAACGCGTTTTCTTCCGGCGTGAAGCGAAGGTCCATGACGCGATCCTTCCGTTTTCCGCTGGTCCCCGCGAAAGCGGGGACCAGAACATTCCAAACGAGATCGTACCGCCCTCAGCTGATTTCCGCTTGCGCGGGAATGAGCGGAGGGAAGGAAGCTAATTTATCTCAAATAAACCGGCGGCGCCCATGCCGCCGCCGATGCACATGGTGACTACGGCGAGCTTGGCGCCTCGCCGCTTTCCCTCGATCAGTGCGTGGCCGGTCAGGCGCGCGCCGCTCATGCCGTAGGGGTGGCCGATGGAGATGGCGCCGCCGTCGACATTAAGCCGCTCCTGCGGAATTCCGAGCCGGTCGCGGCAATAGAGCACCTGGCTTGCGAATGCTTCGTTGAGCTCCCACAGATCGATGTCGGCGATCTTCAGCCCTTGCTTGGCAAGGAGCTTGGGCACGGCGAACACCGGACCGATGCCCATCTCGTCGGGCTCGCAGCCGGCGACGGCGAAGCCGCGGAAGGTGCCGAGCGGTTTTAGGCCGCGGCGCTCGGCGAGCTTTGCGTCCATCACCACGCAAGCCGAGGCGCCGTCGGAAAGCTGGCTGGCGTTGCCGGCGGTGATCCACTTGCCCTCGCGCACGGGCTTGAGCGCGGCGAGCCCCTCCAGCGTGGTGTCGGGGCGGTTGCCCTCGTCGCTCTTGAGCGTCACCGGCTCCAAACTCTCGGCGTTGGTCTTTTTGTCCACGACCTTCTTGGTGGTCGGCAACGCCACGATCTCGTCGTCGAAGCGCCTGGCCTGCTGTCCGGCCGCGGTGCGGCGCTGGCTTTCCAGCGCGTATTCGTCCTGCGCCTCGCGGCTGACCTTGTAGCGCGCGGCGACGTTGTCGGCGGTGTCGATCATCGGCATGTAGAGGTCGGGCTTGTGCGCCACGATCCAGTCGTCGTTCACCGGCATGCTCTTGCCGTCTTGCACGAGGCTGATGCTTTCCAGCCCGCCGGCGGCGAGCACTGAAGCCTCGCCGGAGATGATGCGTTGCGCCGCCAGCGCGATCGTCTGCAAGCCGGAGCTGCAAAAGCGGTTCACCGTCATGCCGGCAACGGTGACCGGCAGGCCGGCGCGGATCGCCGACTGGCGCGCGATGTTTTGGCCGGTGGCGCGCTCAGGCAGCGCGCAGCCGAGGATGACGTCCTCGACTTCGGCCGGCTCGACGCCCGCCCGCGCCACCGCGTGGCGCACGGCGTGGCCGCCCAGCTCGGCGCCATGCGTCATGTTGAACGCGCCGCGATAGGCTTTGCCGATCGGGGTGCGGGCGGTGGAAACGATGACGGCGTCGGGCATCCGGGCCTCCCTGCGGGCGTGTCGCGCCTTGCGGCGTTTGTTACGGACCGGCAACGCCGCGACCGGGAAGCATTTTCAGAAGGATGCATTGCCGGGTCAAGCCCGCGTCACGGGTAGCGTCATGGCCGGGCTTGACCCGGCCATCCACGTCTTGGGGTTGGTCGTGATCTGAAGGCCGGGCATGACGGTTCGTCAGCTATGCGCGCTTACTCCTTCCCCAACACCGAAATATCCGAGCCGTCGCGATAGGCCGGATGGCGCCAGCCGTTCTCGTCGTAATCGGCCAAGCATTGCTCGACGAGCGCCTCCATTTGCTTGAGCGCGCCGTTTGATTGCGCCTGCTGCAGCTGGAAAACGCGAATGACCTCGTGGCTGCCGGAATAATTCATCTCGTAGAGCTCGTGGCGGGCGCCGAACTCGGTGCCGATGGCGTCCCACAGCAGCTTCATGATCTTGATGCGCTCCTTGTAGTCGATGCCGTTCGAGCCGCGCACGTATTTCGCCAGGTATTTGTCGATGTCCGGGTTCTTGAAGTCGCGCGCGTGCGAGGGCAGGTAGATCAGTCCCGAGGCGATCACCTTCTCGACGATGTTGCGCACCGCCGGATAGGCCTCGGTCATGAACAGCCGGTAGGTGGCGGAGCCGCGCGCATTGGGCAAGACCGCGCCGTCGACCCACGGCTCCGGATTGAACGCCATCGCGTCGGTGAGCGACCAGAACAGATTGCGCCAGCCGATCACTTCGCCGATCTGCGCCTGCACGCCGCGGAACGCCTCGACGCCGGTGGCGCGCGCGGCCTTGTAGAGGAGGCCGGCGATGAAATCGAGCTTCACCGAAAGCCGCGTGCAGCCCTGGAGCGTGAAGCCGTTGAAAAAGCCCGACTGCGGATAGAAATTCTTCAGCCGCTCGATGTCGCGGTGGATGATCACGTTCTCCCACGGGATGAACGCATTGTCGAAAACGAAAATCGCGTCGTTCTCGTCGTAGCGCGAGGTCAGCGGATAATCGAACGGCGAGCCGGTGGCCGCGGCGGCGATTTCGTAGGAGGGCCGGCAAATCAGCTTGACGCCCGGCGTGTTCATCGGCGCGATGAACATCACCACCATGGCCGGATCGGTGATCTCCTGGCCCATATTCTGGCCGAGGAAATTATATTGGGTCAGCGCCGAATTGGTGGCCACCACCTTGGCTCCGGAGACGTAGATACCAGCATCGGTCTCCTTCTGGATGGTGATGTAGACGTCCTTGACCTGCTCGGGCGGTTTATTGCGGTCGATCGGCGGATTGACCAGCGCATGATTGAGATAGAGCACCGCCTCCTGGCCGCGCTTGTGCCAGGCGCGGGCATTGTCGGCGAACTTGCCGTAGAACTCGGCGTTGGCGCCGAGTGTGTTGAGGAACGCGGCCTTGTAATCGGGGCTGCGCCCGAGCCAGCCATAGCTGAGGCGCGCCCAGGCGGCGATGGCGTCGCGCTGCGCCACCACGTCGTCGCGCGAGCGCGCCGCCTTGAAGAATTTGTGGGTATAGCCGCCCGAGCCGGTATCGGTCGGCGCGGTGAGCGTGTCCTTGAGGGTCTTGTCGTGCAGCGCGTCGTAGAGCAGCGCCACCGAGGCCGCCGAATTGCGGAACGCCGGATGCGCGGTGACGTCTTTCACCCGCTCGCCGTAGATGTAGACCTCGCGCCCGTCGCGCAGTGATTCAAGGAATTCCGCCCCGGTAAACGGGCGTTTCTTGCCGGCAATAATCGCTTCGGGATGCTCGGCCATTGCTTGCTCCATTTTCAAATCGGTACGTCACGAACAGAGGTGATTATCGCCAGAGCTCCTTGGTCGCGAGCCTGGCGCCCTCCGCCAACATGGCGAGCTTCGCCCACGCGAGCTGCGAGTGGACGCGTCCGCCGAGACCGCAGTCCGTGCCGGCAACAACGTTTTCGCGGCCGACAATTTGCGCAAAGCGGATAATCCGATCGGCGACAAGTTCGGGATGCTCGATCAGGTTGGTCGCGTGACTGACGACACCGGGCATCAGCAGCTTGCCTTCGGGGAGCTTGGTGTCCCTCCACACTTTCCACTCGTGCTCGTGGCGCACGTTGCCGGCCTCCACCGAATAGGCCTGCGCTTTGACCTTGATCAAAAGGTCGGCCACATCCTTGAGCGGGACGTCGCCGCTGTGCGGGCCGTGCCAGCTGCCCCAGCAGATGTGGAAGCGGACACGATCCTCAGGGATGCCCTGCAATGCGTGGTTCACCGCCTCGACCTGAAACTCGGCCCATTTTCGGTAACCGGCGAGGTCGCCCTTAAGCGAGAACCACCAGTCCCAGATATCGACCAAGGCGGGATCGTCGATCTGCAGAATAAAGCCGGCATCGACGATGGCCTTGTATTCTTCGCGGATGGCTTCGGCCAGCGCCCAAGTATAGTCCTCCGGACTTTTGTAATACTCGTTCGGCAAGATTTGCATCGTCGCCGGCGACACCGCGGTCACGAAAGCCTCTTCGACGCCGACACCGCCGAGCGCCGACTTCAGGTTCGCGATATCGTGCGCGACGATTTTGTGACCGGTATATTTGATCGGGCCAGTGCAAGTAAGCCCGAACATGCGTGAACTGCTGCTGCCAGCCGCGCCGGCGCTGCCCATGCCGCCGTCTTCCGCGTAGAATGTGGCGAATTCCTTGCGTTCCTTGCTGCCGAAGGTCCACGCGGCGCGTCCCTTGCCGGCCTGCTCCTGTTTGACTTCGAAACCCGCCATGCGGTCGTAGACGTACGACCACCACGCACCGAAATCGGTTGCCCGGCGCATGGCCTTGCTGAATTCGCCGTCATTGACGATGTCGATGCCGGATTGGGCCTGTTGGCGGACCACTTCCGTGATGGCCGATCGCAAACGGGACAGGAGTTTGGTTTCAGGCGCGTTGTCCCGGTAAAGTTCGATCAAGTCATTCGGCCGCGGCAGGCTGCCGACATGCGTCGTTAGAATTCGACCATCACTTCGTTTCACGTTCGTCTCCCCCGGTTACGCGATTGCACAATTACGAAATGATAGCCCGGCTCACGCCGGGCTGCTTTAAGTTCGCCGCCGGCGCCAAATGGACCACAGCGTCAGCGCGCCGACCAGCGCCGCCGCCACCGGCGCGCCGGACAAACCCGTTTTGGCGTAGCTCACCGCGCCGCAGGTCGCGCCGAGGATAAATCCTATCGCGATCGCTAGAACGATGAAAAGCCGCGAGCGCACGGCGACGAACTCGCGCTCATTGTCGCGGCCGCTCGGGTCGCGCGCGAGCCGCCGCCAGGCGAGCAGGAGCCCGGTGCTCTCCACGCCGAGCTGTGTCATGTTGCCGGTCATCACGTTGGTCTGCGGAACGCCGCGCATCAAAAGCCGCACGATGACGCTCTGCGTGCCCATGGCCATGGCACCGAACAGGCCGGCGAGGATGCCGTGCCAGTCATTGGCGCCGGTGATGGGCGGACCGGCGAGCAGCAGGACACAGAACACGGCCAGCAGCAATGTCTCGAATGCGAGCATCCACGGCAGCGCGTCGCGGCCGAAGTCGCGAATGAGCCCGATCAATCCCGCGGTCAATCCCGCCGCGATGAGGAAGGCGAGGATGGCGATCACCTTGCCGGTGATGCCGATGTCGTGGACGACGAGCTGGGCGCCGGCGGTGACGAAGCTCCCGGTCACCTGGGCGGCGAACAAGCCGAACAGCGCCAGGAAGGTGTAGATGTCGACGTAGCCGGCGACGAAAGAGAGCAGCGCCGGCACCCATCGCGGCAGCGGAATCTCGCGCGGCGGCGCGACCTCCGTCATGGACAATCTCCGCTCCGTGCGCCGGGCCGATCCCTAGGAACTTCCTGTCGGCCGCATTAACGTGCTTAGCCAAAATTCGGAGCAAGCGCCAATGCACATGAGCCAACTTCATTACCTGCCGCTAGCGCCGGGCTTTTTCTCCATCCTCGTCGGTTTATTCATCGCCCTGTTCGTCGTTCTGCTGGTGTTGCGCGCGCTGCGCAATGCGTATCTGAGCCTCGGCGTCAGCCCGGCGGCCGCCATGTGGCTGCTGTTCGGCTCCCTCATCGGCAGCTATTTCAATATCCCTATCGCGGTGCTGCCGCAGGAGCCGCTCCAGTCCGACCGGGTGGCCGACTTTTTCGGCATGCAATACATGGTGCCGGCGGTCGGGACCCAAGTGGGCACCGTGATCGCCATCAATGTCGGCGGTGCTGTCATTCCGACGGCGATGTCGATCTATCTGCTCGTCAGCCGGCAATTATGGGTGCAGGGCGCGATTGCCACCGCCGCCGTGGCGCTCATCTTGCACTGGCTCGCCAATCCCGTGGCCGGGATCGGCATCGCGGTGCCGGTATTCCTGCCGGCTTTGGCGACGGCGGCGGTTGCATTGCTGCTCTCGCGCGAGAACGCGGCCCCGCTCGCTTACATCGCCGGCAGCATGGGCACCTTGATCGGCGCCGATCTCACCAACCTCGACAAGGTCGCAGGTCTCGGCGCGCCGGTCGCCTCGATCGGCGGCGCCGGCACCTTCGACGGAATTTTTCTCACCGGCATCCTCGCCGTGCTGCTGGCGAGCCTCTACCGGCCGCGCGCGCACCCGCGCAGCAATAATTTTTAGGGTGGGTTGAGCGGCTAGCGAAAACGCCCGCTAAATCGGGGGGATAACCCGCAGCGGCCTTGTGGAACCGATTGGTATCGCGGTAGTTTATTTGCGGGGGTCATCCCATTCAGGAGGAATCCATGCAAAAGACATTGCTTGCCTTGAGCTTGGCAGCGGGCGTCGGGCTCGTTTGCAGTCAGAGCGCGGGGGCCGTTCCGGTCAGCGCGACGGCCGTGAAGGAAGCCGCTGCCGCGACTTCGCCGTTGCAGCAGGCCCAATATGCCGAGCGCAAGACCCGGCACGGCATCGTCAAGTGCTATCGCGACTTCGTCGTCGGCCCCTATCGCTGCCACTATTTCCGCAGCCCATTGTAAGCGCTAGAGCTTTTACTGGAGCATGATCTTTTCGGAAAACCGGTTCCCAATTTCCCCGATCATGCTCTAGCCGTCATCCTCGACGTCGGTCTCCGGCCGGTCGCTGCCGAGGGCGAGTTCCTTATGCCATTTGCCCTTCTCGTCCTCGTATTCGATGGATTCGGTCTGACCCGGCGCGCGCTGCTCGGCGGCGGCGCGGCGCGCCGCCCCGAGCGCCTGCGCGTGCGTCGGAAAGCTCTCGGAGAATGCGCCGTTGACCGTATAGGCCCAACCGTCTTCGTGCCGGACCACCTTGTAAGTGATATGTGCCATGTCTCACCTCCGCCCGCGGACTCATAGCCAATTCGCGGTGACGGGGCGAGGTTTCTTACGCCCACCCCTCTCCCTCAAGGGGAGAGGGAGAAAAGCAAGCTCACGCCCGCTCTCACGCCCGCTCGACCCGGGCGGCGTAGCAGCCGGGCGCGGCGAAGTGGACATGCAGATAGGCCGCGCGCGGATCGGCGAACAGAAGCGCGATTGTGTCCTCGAGTTTTGCGCCTTCGGCCAGCTCCCAGCCGACCAGCATGGCGCCTGCATCGAACGAACGCACCGCGAGCATGCGCTTGCGCAACTGCTCCGGCACCTGATCGACCGCGTCAAACGTCTCCTCGCCCCGGCGCACGTAGATGGCGAAGCGCATCCGGTAAGGTGACGCGACGGGGTGATGCTCATAGTTGACCAGGATAAGCTCGTCGCCCGGCTGCGCGTCCGTGAGACTGATGCGGCAAGGACGCGGGCCGTCCGCGACGCGCCGCACCGCGCCTTGTTGCGCAAGCGCTTCATCTGAGAGTGCGAATAGCGGCGCGAAATCTTTCGCCGGCAGGCCGCGAATGCGAAAGTGCATGATGACGTCCTCCATGTGCGTTCATGGAGGATACCTGGACCGGCGCGACGCCAAATCCCACCCGATTTCTGCCGCTACAGATCGCACGCTTTTGCGCTGGAACTCACCGATGTATCCTCAACACCGGCGAAAGGGGGGTCGACGTTGGCGGCAAGGATCGGCGCAGGTTTCAGGCTCGGCGTTGCCGCGGCGCTGCTGCTGCTGTTGCTCGCCGTCGCCGGCGGCGGCTATTACTACGCGGTCTATGCGCCGCCGGTTGCCGCGCCCGATAATGCGCGGGCCCTGGAGCAGGCGCGCGCGGAAGCGTTAAAGCGTGTCGCGCAACAACGCTTGCTCGCGCAACAACAGGAGCAGGAGCAGCGCGCGGCCGCGCAGAGGCAAGCCGCCAAGGCCGCCGCGCAGGCGGCCTATCAGGCCTGCCTGACCGGCGCCGCCGCCACCCGCGATGCGTCGCAGGCGGCGGAGTGCAAACGTCTCGCCGACAAAACCGCCGCCGATCGCGCCGACTGTCTCGGCAAGCTGAAATTGCCGCAAGCTTATTGCGAGGCGTCCTATCCCGCGCGCGACGCCGCGCCGGACTGCACGCTGCCCGCGGAAATTGCCACCGTGCTCGATGCCGCCGTGGAGCGGGCGCGCTATCGCTGCGAGCGCGAGAGCAAGGCGGCGGAGTAGCGCGCGTGCAACGGTACGCGGTGGAGTGCTGCTAACGCCCAGGGCCCGGAACTTGGCGGCGTTGGCAAGTCCATCGGAACATGCTTGGGTTCATCCTTGGATTCATCAATAGGACGCGCGTGATGATTTTAGGAATGTCCATCGCGACGTCCACCCTCGTTCACGTCATCATCAGCCTGATCGGGATTGTCTCCGGCCTCATTGTGCTCTTCGGCATGTTTGGTTCACGCCGCTTAAGGGGCTGGACCGCGCTCTTTCTCCTGACCACTATATTGACGAGCGTGACCGGATTCATACTGCCTTCGGTGGGGCTCACCCCGGCGCGCATCTTCGGCATCATCTCGCTTCTCATGCTGGCGGCGGCACTGCTCGCTTTTTATGGCTTCCGGCTCGGCGGCGCGTGGCGTTGGATCTACGTGGGTAGCGCCGTGCTCGCGCTTTATCTGAATATCGTCGTCCTCATCCTGCAGGCGTTCCTGAAGATTCCGTTCCTGCACGCGCTCGCCCCCACCGGCACCGAGCCGCCGTTGCTCATCGCCGAAGGCGTCCTGCTCGTAATTTTCCTCGTGTTTGGCCTGATCGCGTTGATCAGTTTTCACCCGGAGCGGCACGCGGCGGCGTAAGGGGCTTTCGTTTAAGCGCTGCGCGCTACGGCGTTGCCACGCAAGCGAAAGCGGGTCGCTCATCCCCCTACCGGCTGCGCGCCTTAAATTTCAAGGCCAAAATCTCTTTGCAGGACCGACAGACGAAAACGAGCAGTTCCGGGCGTACGCCGAGCTTCGGAATCTTGCGGTCGACGTTCAGGGTGTCGCCGCAGGAGTGACATACGAGAGCGGGCGTACTGTTGGGTGCCAGGGGCGAGAATTCGATCGCGGGGTCGGGGACGCGACTGGATTTCGGCATGCGCGACTCCTCTGCGTCTGCAGGCGAGATCGCTCTCGCGCTGATCGAAGCTTGGCGAGGCTTGAGTCAACGTCGCGGCCTCGTTGGCTCATTCATGGCTCGCGTTATGAGCGTTCCTATTCTCATCCGCACGATCGAATCAGCAAAGAACTCGTCTACTGTCGGCGGCGGAGATGCAAATAATGCCGCGATATCGGCATCGATCTCGTGATCGCTCGGTTTCGCCGAAACATCGCGGTCGAAAGTTCCCGGAAAGCGAAGCATAGGGCACGGCCCGTTCTGCCCTCCCCTCCCCGGATAACAAACCCCTTCGGCGGAACGTTCCAAATCGCGGCAGCGAATCTCTGCGACGCCACATTGATGCACGCACGCGCGTGACGGCGCTTACATCCGTGCACAGTTTTTGGTCGCAGCGCCCGATCGGTCGGCAACAATATGGGTTTGTTCCACGACGTTGCGACGAACGCCCAAAAGTTCAACAAATGCAACGGGCGTCCTTCACGGTTTATTGAGGCGGCCATCGCGAGGATGACACACGGGACCGGTACAGGTTCCAATTCAAGCACGGAGGGATTCGTCATGACGCTCCATGCCGGTGTGCCCAAAATGCCTTATCTTCACGAACGGTACTTCGGGCGGCCGTCGTGCCCGCGGTGCGGCGAATTATTGATGGCGCCCGAACGCCCGGAATTCTCGGAGTGCCTCAATGGCGTGGAAATCCGGCACTTTTGGCTGTGTGACGGATGCGATAATCAATTCGACACCTTGGTCAGGTTCGATGCGGCTGCCGCATGATGCCGTCGCATGACAAGCGGTCCGATTGAATTCGCCGGCGAGTAGCAAATAGCTCACGTTTAACGACTCCGCAGCAGCGCGGAGCCGTCGCTTTGCTCCTCGCAATGACGGAGTGCGCACCGTCTGCTATAATTTCGGCATGACACGGCGACCGCCCGATACCCGCTCCGCAGCCGAGAAGGCGTTCAAGACGGCGACCACCAAGCCGCCGCCGGAGCTGTCGCCGAAAGCGCCCTCGCTGCCAGGCGCCAAGGAAATGGTGGCGCTGCGCATCGACCGCGACGTGCTCGACTTCTTTCAGGAGGACGGCCCGGGCTGGCAGGAGCGCATCAACGCGGCGTTGCGCAAAGCTGCGGGGAAGTAGCTAGCGCGTGGAGGCGAAACATGGATCACAAAAAATCGGAGCCTCGCGTCGTCATTTCCCGGAATGGCCCCTACATCGTCGGCGGCGGCGTGCCGTTGTCGACGCAAACGATCGCCGCGGACGCAGGCGGAGATTCGGAGGCCTGGAAAGAGAGCGGCACTTTTCCGCCGGCGGAGAAATACGCGCTATGCCGATGCGGGCAGTCGAAGAAGAAGCCATTCTGCGACGGCACGCACGCCAAGATCGGCTTCGACGGCAGCGAGACGGCGAACCGTGCGCCTTATGTCGATCAGGCGACGGGTTTCGACGGGCCTGAGCTGATGCTCACGGATGTGGAGAGCCTTTGTGCATTTGCGCGCTTCTGCGATCCGAATGGAAAAGTGTGGGCGCAAGTTGCCGGGACGGACGTTCCGCAGGTCCGTGCCATGTTTCTCCGGCAAGTCAACGATTGCCCGTCCGGACGCCTGGTGGCCTGGGACAAGGCAACAAGGCAGCCCGTCGAACGGAAGTTGCCGGTCTCGATCGGGCTGATCGAAGATCCGCGGGAGGATTGCAGCGGGCCGATTTGGCTACGCGGCGGCGTGTCCCTGATCGCAGCCGACGGCTTTGCCTACGAGACGCGCAACCGGGTTACGCTGTGCCGTTGCGGTCAATCGCAAAACAAGCCATTTTGCGACGGCGCGCATGCCTCGATCAAATTTCATTCCTGATCATCGTTTCCCCGCATAGGCCCAGCATTCGAGCTCCAGCTGCGCGCCAAGCGCCAAGGCGCTTGCGCCGAAAGCGGATCGGGCGGGTAGGCGGCCGGGCTCGAAATAGGTGACATAGACTTTGTTGAACGCCTCCCAATTCGACATATCTGCCAGCATCGCCGTGCATTTGAAGACGTCGTCGAACGACAAGCCGTTGGCCTTCAGCACGGTGCCGATATTCTCCATGGT
>Ga0302326_10015392_pt1 | contig 16096 bp, 14 predicted proteins | sample Palsa_T0_3_FD_202264 | JGI IMG/M metagenome (GOLD analysis project Ga0302326, IMG submission 202264) | Peat permafrost microbial communities from Stordalen Mire near Abisko, Sweden - Palsa_T0_3 | ecosystem: Environmental > Terrestrial > Soil > Palsa > Peat permafrost | place: Sweden: Abisko... | reverse complement strand
CGGCGTCGTCCGCGCCTGGACCCTCGCCCGCCACCACGACCTGACCGGCCCCCTGGCCAGCGACACCGCCACCCCGCTAGCCGCCATCGGCGGCCTGATCTTGTGGCTGCTGCGCCTGAGCCTGGCCCCGATCTCGACCCTGGCCGGGTTCCGCGCCTGGGTCCTCGCCGAATGCCCGACCGCCCCCAGCCGCCGCGCCCCCCGCCCGCCGCTCACCCCTACCGCCACGCCCCCGGTGGCCCCCTCACCGCGGCTGGCCAGGGTCCCGCGCCTGACCAAGACGGCCCGGTTCCTGACCTTGGTCACCGAACGACACGGGCCTCTCGCCGCCGTCCCCCTCGACGCCATAGCGGGCATCGCCGCGGCCCTGGCCCCCCAGGCCGGCCTGAACACCGGCGCCGCCCGCACCGCCCTGCGCCGCCCCGTCCTGTCCGCGCAGAACGGAGATCCCCGATGATGCTCAAATACGCCATCGCCCTGGCCATCATGCTCCTCCTGGCCGCGTTCTTCGCCTGGGCGTTCCTGCCCGCCCGGCACCTGCCCGGCCACCGCGCCCGCCACCTGCGGATCCGCCTCCACCTGCGACTGCACCCCGGCAAGGGCTTCGCCCACGTCTTCAGCCTGTGGCTGCGTTGGGGCCGCCTGGCCGCGCTGCGCCGCTCGGGCCGGATCCGGCGCTCCCTCCCGCTGTGGTACCGGCTCTGCGATTTCGTGGCAGCACTCAGTGTTCCTGGGCCGCGCCCACTACCGGCACCGGCTCCAGCGCGGTCCGCGGCCAGCTCGGCCCGGTGCACGTCTTCAACCCTCCGTTCTCTGCTCGGTGCCGTCGAGACCCTGGAACAAGGCGAGCAGGGAGGTCGGTTAGCGACGCCACGCTGCGACACTATGCCGACCCGTTCCCCGAGGGCGACCGGCGAGCCGCCGCCTACCACGCACTACATGGGCGCCTCCTCGGCCTTGACCCCGGGCTAGGCGTCACCGCCCGACGAGGGCCATGTGGTGGTCGTTGTAGCGGTTGCCGTGGACTCGGACGCGGTCGGTGAGGGTGCTGAGGTCGGCGACGTCGTCGGCCGACAGCGGCAGGGATGCGGCGTGCATGTTCTCGTCGATGCGCTTGATGCTGCGGGTTCCGGGGATGGGCACGATGGATGGGTGCCGGGCGAGTAGCCAGGCCAGGGCGACCTGGCCCGGCGTCGCGTCTCGTGTCCTGGCCAGAGCGCGGACGTGGTCGACCAGGGCCTGGTTAGTGTCCCGGTTCTGGTCGCTGAATCGTGGGATGGTGGCGCGGACGTCGCCGTCGGCGAAATGCTTGTTCCGGTCGACGGTGCCGGTGAGGAAGCCTTTGCCGAGAGGGCTGAACGGGACGAACCCGATGCCGAGTTCGGCGCAGGTCGGCAGCACCTCGGGTTCGGGGTCGCGGGTCCACAGCGAGTATTCGCTCTGCACGGCGGTAACAGGGTGCACGGCATGGGCCCGGCGGATGGTGCTCGCGGCGGCTTCGGACAGGCCGAAGTGGCGCACCTTGCCCGCAGCGACCAGCTCGGCCACCGCGCCGGCGACGTCCTCGATCGGCACGTCAGGGTCGACACGATGCTGGTAGAACAGGTCGAGAGTATCGACGCGCAGGCGGCGCAACGAGGCGTCGGCGACGCGGGCGATGTGCTCGGGGCGGCTGTCGAGGCCGACGGATTTCCCGTCTTCAATGCGCCACCCGAACTTGGTCGCGATCACGACCTGGTCGCGCAGCGGGGCCAGGGCTTCTCCGACGAGTTCCTCGTTGACGTAGGGCCCGTAGGACTCGGCGGTATCGACGAAGGTCACGCCGTGGTCGACCGCGCCACGCAGGACGGCGATCATGTCGTCGCGGTCGCCGGGGTTGGGGCCGTAACTCTGCGACATGCCCATGCAGCCGGGCCCGATTGCGGACACGCGCAGGTCCTGGCCGAGAGTGCGCTGGTGCATCATGCCTCCGTCGTCAGGTCTGGTTCGCGGTGGTGTACTGCTCGGGTAGCAAGTTATTTCCTCGTCTTGGCTCAACGGGTGAGCCCGAACCGATATCTAGTGATCGAGTGGAACCTCTTCCCTGGTGCAAGTTCTGTTGTCGGAAATGCCGGGCGATTCGGGCTATCCGGGAAATGCTGAGGCTCGAATGCGAGTCCCGATCGATACTTGTATGGTCGGCCGCTGTGGCCGCGGAACGTGCCGTCGAGGAAGTTCCCGGTGTAGACCTGCAGGCCGGGCTCGGACGTAGTGATGGTCAGCATCCGGCCCGAAGCGGGATCCGAAAGTGTCATGGCGGTGCGGAGCATGCCTGGTTCGGATGGTGGTCGCAGCACGAATGTATGGTCGATTCCGCCGGCCCATTCGAGTTGCCGGTGCGCCCTGCGCAGATGTCCTGCGATACGGCTTGGTTGCCGGAAGTCGAACGGAGACCCGGCGACCGGCTCGAGCGTTCCGATGGGAATGAGCATCTCGTCCACTGGCAGGTAGCTGTCCGCGTCCACTCTGAGCACATGGCTCGTGGCTGAGTCCTCGCCTTCCCCGGCGAGATTCCAGTAAGTGTGGTTCGTAAGGTTCACGACGGTCTTCTGATCGGTGCGGGTGCTGTACTCGATCTGCAGGGCACCATCGGCTAGACGGAAGTCGACGGCGACCTCAAGCGCGCCAGGGAAACCCTCTTCGCCGTCAGTCGCGGTGCGCGTCATCTTCACGCCATCCGGGAGCGGTGTCGACTTCCATGGCCGCTGATCGAATCCGCGTTCGCCGCCGTGGAGCGAGTTGCGCCGGTCATTGCGTGGAATCTGGTACCGCGCTCCGTCCAGTTCGAACTGGCCCCAGGCGAGTCGGTTGGCATACCGCCCTATGGTCGATCCGAAGTAGGGATTGCTCGCCAGGTGCTTCCGGTCGAGGTACTGCTCGAGCCGGGGGAAGCCGAGCGCAACTTCGCCGATGCGTCCCGCTCGATCCGGGACTCGCACCGACTGGATGGTTGCGCCCCATTCGGAGATCGACACCGATAGTGTCCCCTGCTCGAGCGTCCACAGCTGGACCTGCTCGCCGCGCTCGAGAGTTCCGAACAGCCGGACGCGGACGGCTGGGTTACTCATCGGCTACTAGATCTTGAACCGGTCGCGAGCAAGCAGGGGCTGGGTCCAGAGAGTCGAACCGTCGGCGTTGCGCGCCTCCACCCTCACGTAGCTCTCGTCACCAAAAACCTCGTAGCGTCCAACGCGTCCAATATCGGTTCCTTGCACCTTGCCGCCGTCGGCAATGAACCGGTACTCGGCTTCATGCGTCCGCATGTACGGCAGGTCTGCCTCGACCTCAAGCTGACGGCCGTCGAACGACCATCCAAAGAGCCGCATGCCGTGGCTGGCGACAACCGCCCCGGCGACGATGGCGCTCTTGAAGGTGGCGAAGTCATCTGCTGCCGCCAGCACATCGGTAAATCCGACGTTGATTTCGTATCCCGTGTGCGAGTCGTCTGTCGCGAATCCCCAGAGCCGACGACCAGAGGTCAGCGCCTCGTCCCAGTAGTCGGTGGCCAGGCTGAGCCCAAAGGGGACGCCAGCCCTGGCGCGGTGCGAGAGGCAGCCGTTGTAGACCTCGACGCCGACCGCGCCGGTCAACGGCCGGGACATTTCCTTCGTCAGCAGGGCCGGGATGCCGGGAAGGTCGCTCAGCGCGGGGTTCTGGTTCGGGTGGCAAATGATGGCGAAGCCGCCCTCAGCGTTGCACTCGTCGATGACGGCTTGTGGGTCGCCGCGATGGGCACGCGTCGATCCGATCAGCAGGATCCCGTCGTAGTCGACGTACTCCTCGCCGTTGAAGCTTCGGATACCGACCTCCTCATCGAGGTGCGAGGTGTCGAGCCAGCCATTGTGCATCGAATGCGTCACCACAGCGAAGTCAGCGGCCTTGTACTCCCGGAAGAACTCGTCCATCCCCTCAATTGAGTAGGTGAACGTGCCTCGTTCGAGGTCACCGCGGATGTTGTGCATGTGGAACTGCGACTTCAACCAGCGTCGATCGTCGCTGCCGAACCCGGCGTAGGGGTCGTAGTACTCGGTCATTGCTCTCCTTCTACAATCCGTGGTCGCGCAGGAATGCGCGGCTGAGGGCGGCGCACTCGGCCGGGCCGCGGCCTCGGCTGGGGCCCAGGTTGCCGTTCTGCTCGACCACGATCCAGCCGCTGTACCCGCCGCCGGCGACGAGTCCCAGAATGCCCTCATAGTCGGCATGGCCTTCGCCGAGCGGCGTGTTCAGGTCGGTCTCTTCGTTCCAGTCCTTGAACTCCAGGTACTCGAACGTCCCCCATCGCCGGCGGAGGAATTCCAGCGCCCGCTTCTCCGGTGGTAGCTCTGGGAAGTCCTTCGTGGCGTGGCCGACGTCGAGCATGACGTGGGCATGCCGGGGATCGAGTCCGTCAAGGATCGCATCGACCTCGGTCATGGTCTCGCCCACGCCGCCGGTGTGGTTGTGGTAGTAGACCTTGATGCCGCGCTCGTCGCCGACCTTGGCTCTCGGATTCAGGATCTCGATCGCCCGCGGGATCGTAAGGGTGGTATCGAAGTCGGTACACGCGAGATGGACGCAGCCGAAATGCGCCATGAAGTCCATCTGCTGCTCGGCCCACTCAGGTGAGTCCCCGACGTTCCCTGTTACCGCCGCGAGCTCCAGTCCGCGAGCATCGAGCATCGCCTTGAAGTCGCCAGGCCTGTCGATGAAGTCCTTAACCTGGAAGCCGAACACCGCCGCGCCCGCGTAGCCCGCCTGGGCCACCTCGTCGAGCCACGGCTCTATCGCATCCCCCACGGGAATGTTCCACGTGATCGCATGCGCCGCGAGCCGGATCTCCCTTGCTATGTCCGCCGGTACCGTCACGGTCATGCTGTTTCTCCTAAACGGACGCTGGGATTTCTTTCTCGACCCTGGCCCGCCTCGATCACTCGAAGCCGTGGCCGTTACTGTCAGCCCCAGACGGTGGTGCTGTGCTCAAAGCTAGCTAGCGGCAAAAGCGAGCACCATGAACTATCTCGCCGCTTCCCTTCGATTTATTACGTCAGCGGCTGGCTCGGCTGGCCTTGCGGTACTGCCCTGGAGAGCGGCCCGCATAGCGCTTGAACACCACACCCATGTACTCGGCGTGGGCAAAGCCGAGGCGGTCAGCAAGCTGCGGCAAGGTGGCGTCGGTTTGGGCGAGGAGAGCCGCGAGTCGCTCCATCCGGACCCGGATGATCTCGTGGTGCACGGTACGACCGATGAGCCGTTGGAATCGCACGTCCAGGGCACGACGCGTGAGCCCGACGTGACGCTCCACCATGGCCACCGAAGTGGCTTGCTCCGCCCGGCTGCGGATGAACCGCAGCGCCTTCCCGACGAGAGGATCGGCTACCGAGAGGATGTCGGTCGACTGCCGGGTCACGATCCGCAACGGTTCGACCAGATGAAGCTCACCGGAAACTCTGGTTCCCGCCATCATCTCATCGAGCAGTGACGCCGCCAGATATCCGGTGGAAATAGGGTCGGACTGAATGCTCGACATCGGAGGAGTGGTAAGGCTGCAGATCAGATGGTCATTGTCGACACCGAGCACGGCAACCTCGTCCGGCACTTCAACACCCGCGATCTTGCAGGCTTCGAGCACCCCTTGGCCCGCGATGTCGTAACAGGCAAAAATTCCGATCGGCTTCGGCAAGTCCCGCACCCACGTCGCCATTGCGGTCCGAGCGTCGGCCACGGTTCGGGACGGCACGATGGCGTACTCATGACAGGCCCCGCCCCGCTCGGCCAGGCGGATCCGGAACCATTCTCGTCGCTTGACCGACCACCCGAAGCGCTCGTCACCGCAGTAGGCGAAGTGCCGCAGACCCCTCGCCACAAAGTGGTCGACCGCCATCGCCGCGATCTTCTCGTCGTCGGTCTCGACGCATGGAAGGCCGGGCAGCAGGCGCGCCGCGCTGAGGTCGACCGCGGGCACGCCAAGTTCCTGCACCTTCTCGGCGATATACCAGTTCTCGATCCTGGCGATCAGTCCATCGCCTTGCCAGCCCTCGAGCCAGGAGAGGTCAGTGTCCTGCCGGCTGTGCTCGCCCAGATAGATCGACCAGCCCGGATTGGCCAGCATGTACTGATGAATTCCGCTGAGCAGGCCTCTGGCATAGGCATTCGAAGTCTCGATGACCAGTGCGACCTGACGATCGTTCGGATTCCGTGGCGGCACCGGGGTTTCCTCCAGCTCCCCTCCAACCGTGGAGAGGCCAGTTTAGGTGATCGCGCCAGCTGAGCTGGCTGGTTGCGGCCGCGCGGGCCGGGGCAGGCCTGTGGGCTGCCAGTTCTTGCTGTCCGGGGTGCTGTCGCTCAGCCCTCTGGACCTCGTCGGCTGCCTGTCCCAGGACCCGGGCAGGTAATAAATCTAAGGTATGCAGCGAGATAGTTCATGGAGCCCTCGCGATCCGCCCTCTACCTTGGAGCCAGCTACAAAGGAGGATTTAATGGTGCAGCAGGTACGCGTCGCGATTGTCGGCTTGGGGTTCGGGGCGGAGTTCATCCCCATCTACCAGCGTCACCCGGACGCCCAGATGACGGCAATCTGCCGACGCGATCGCGCCAGCCTCGACGAAGTCGGCGACGCCTTTGGAATCGAAAAGCGCTACACCTCATTCGAGGAACTCCTGGCGGATCCCGACATTGACGCGGTCCACATCAATACGCCGATTCCTGAGCATGCGGAGCAGTCAATCCGCGCGCTGAAGGCAGGCAAGCACGTCGCTTGCACGGTGCCCATGGCCACATCACTTGATGAATGTGAAGCCATCGTGGACGCGGCCCAGGCATCGGGCAGGAACTACATGATGATGGAAACAGTCGTCTACTCCAGGGAATTCTTGTTCGTTCAAGATCTTCTGCGTTCCGGCGAACTTGGACGCATCCAGTTTCTGCGCGGTTCCCATCAGCAGGCGATGGCGGGGTGGCCGGGTTACTGGGAGGGGCTGCCGCCGATGCACTACGCGACCCACGCGGTGAGCCCACTGCTCGCCCTGGCCGGGCACCCCGCAGCAGCTGTGTCATGCGTCGGGTCGGGGCGGATTGATGAGGGTTTGATCGCAAAGTACGGCTCGCCCTTCGCCATTGAATCAGCCCATCTGCGCCTCGCCGACTCCGACATCGCCGCCGAAATCACACGCTCCCTGTTCAATACAGCGCGGGAGTACCGTGAGAGCTTCGACGTCTACGGGTCGCTCAAATCGTTCGAATGGGAGCAGACACAGGGCTCAGGATTCGTGGTGCACGTGGGCGAGGTCCCCGAGCGCATCGAAGTGCCTGACTATGCCGATCGACTTCCTGAGGAAATCCGCTCGTTCACCCGGCACGGCGTCTACGACGACGAAAACGCACACCTGTCGTTCATCCAGGGCGGCGGGCACGGCGGTTCCCACCCCCATCTCGCCCACGAGTTCGTCTCCAGTATCGTCCAAGGTCGCCCCGCGGCAATCGGCGCCGTCACCGCCGCAAACTGGACAGCGGTCGGGATCGTAGCTCACGACTCCGCGATGTCAGACGGTGCCTGGGTCGACCTGCCGGCGTTCTCGCTACGGGATCCCGTTTAACGATTACATCCACATGACAACGATTACATCCACATGACGCTGACGGCCGGCACCCGCTTTCGTGAGGTGCACGCGCGCAGCAACCGGTCTGGCTTCTCGTGCCCGATGGCAAGCCAGATCAGCAACGAACGCAAGTAGGGCCGGGCCCGCATAGCGCGGGCCGAGGAGGAAGGTGCGGACCCATGCAGAACAGACCGAGAGGCAGCAGGCTGCTGTGCGCAGTAGCCGGACTGAGCGCTCTGGCACTACTAGGCACGGCCTGCTCGAGTAGCGGCAGCACGAGCACGCCGCAGGCGGCCCAGAGCGGGCCGGTGACGATCCACCTGGTGGAGAACGCCCCGCCGGCCCTGTGGGTGCCGTTCCTCAAGGCGTTCAACGCGTCGCATCCGGATATCAAGGTGGTCGCCTCGTCGATCCCCTTCGACAACGAGGCGACCATCGTCCAGGCCCGCCTGGGCCAGAAGGACTCCTCGTTCGATGTCTTCGTCGTCGACCAGCCGCGAACCGCCGACTGGGCGGCCCACGGGTACCTGGTCAACCTGACCAGCGCGGTCGCGAGCCAGGCCAAGGCTACGCTGTTCCCGGCCGCCCTGCAGGCGTCGGAGTACCAGGGCAGCATCTGGGATCTCCCGGTCTGGGAATCGTCTAACCAGCTGTATTACAACACGGCGCTGCTGAAGAAGGCCGGCGTCACGCCGCCCTCAACCAACCCGGCGCAGCGCTGGACCTGGGAGCAGACCGTGGCCGCCGCCAAGCAGGTACAGGCCAAGACGGGCGTGTCATGTGGCCTCATGCTGGAGCAGACGGACCGCTACTACCAGATCGAGCCGATGATCATCTCGGCCGGGGGCGGCACCGGGCTGACCGGCCCGGGCAACCTGACACCGAACATCCAGAACGCCGGGTGGGTCAAGGCGGCGACGTTCTACCAGAACCTGTTCAAGGACAACGTAACGCCGTCAAGTGTCAACGCCAGCGAGACCGACGCCTACTTCGCCAGCGGCAAGTGCGCCTTCTTCGTCGGACTGCCCCTCGCGGTCCCCGGACTGGTCTCGAACAAGGTGGCGTTCGGCATCGCCCCCGAGCCCTACTTCGCGGGCGGCACGCCGGCCACCCCCAACGAGGCCAACGGGCTGGGCATCAACCCGTTCTCCACGCACCAGGCCGCCGCGCTCACCTTCGTGAAGTGGGCCGCCCTGACGACCGCCGGCGACCTTGCCTCCGTACAGGGCGTTGACATCCCGCCGGCCAACATCGCCTCGGCCAAGATCTTCTTCAGCCAGCTGGCGGCATCGGTGCCGGCCATGAAGGACTTCGGCTCGCTGGTGAACTACGAGCTCGTCCACACGGCCGTCGCGCGGCCGGTCAGCCTGCAGTACGTGGAATTCGAAGCCGAGATGTTCCAGATGTTCGGCAACATCAGGAACGGGACCCCGGTGGCTTCGGCCCTGGCCGCCACCTCCAAGCAGCTCACCTCGGCGTTCCAGTCGGCCGGGCAGTAGCCATGCCGGCCACCACCACCCGCCCGGCCCCCAAGCGCGCGGTTGCGCCGCCGGCCCGCCGCTCCCCGCGTCGCGCGCGACGCGGGGAGACGCTGACGGCACTGCTCCTGCTGACGCCGGCCGGGCTGGCCCTCGTGCTGCTCCGCGTCTACCCGATGGTCTACGCGGTGTTCCAGAGCTTCCATAAGGAGAGCCTGGACGTCTTCCAGGCCCCCCACTGGGCCGGGTTCGCCAACTACCGTTTCCTGCTGTTCCACTCCGTGACGTTCTGGCCTTCGGTCGGCAGCACGGTCCTGTTCGTCGCCATCATCGTCGTCATCCAGACGGTCTTGTCACTGGCGCTGGCCGTGCTGCTGACCCAGCGCATGTTTCTCCCCGGCCTCTGGCGGACACTGATCTTCCTTCCGGTCACGATCCCGGTGGCGGTCTCGACCCTGGCCTGGCAGATCGCGCTCCGCAATGACGGGATCGTCAACGGGTTCCTGGCTGCGGTCGGCCTCAGCCAGCACAATTACTTCAGCACCCGGGGCATGACGTACTTCTCGTTCGTCGTGATCCTCTCCTGGATCGGCATGGGGTTCTGGATGATCGTGCTCATCGCGGGCCTGAAGGACATCCCTCATGAGCTACGCGAGGCCGCGGCGATCGACGGGGCCGGACGGATGAGGACGTTTTTCTCCGTCATCTTGCCGCTGCTGAAGCGGCCGCTGGCCTTCATAGCCGTCGCGCTGACCATCACCAACTTCTTCACGTTCGTCCCGGAACAAGTCATCACCGCCGGCGGCCCCAATAACTCGACCGACTTCCTGCTGTACGACATCTACCAGCAGGCCTACCAGAACGCCAATCTTAACCTCGCCTCCGCGGAACTCGTCTTGTTCACGATCATCATCCTGGTGATCGTCGGACTCGAATTCCGCTTTATCTCACCCCGGGAGCGGTAATGGGCATCCTGAGGAACATGACGCTCCGGCGCTCGTCAGCCACGGTCGCCGCCATCGTGGTCGCCTGGCTCTTCTTGTGGCCGGTGCTGTGGATGGTGACCAGTTCCATCCGTCCAGAGAACCAGATCTTCGCCTATCTCAATCCGCTATCGGTGTTCTCCATCTTGCCCAAGTCGCTGACCCTGCAGAACTTCCATCTCGCCTTCCAGGCCGGGGTCGGGCGGGCCGTGCTCAACTCGGTCATCGTGGCCGCGGGTACGACGGTCTTCGGCCTGCTGATCAGCGTCCCGGCGGCCTTCGCGCTGGCCGTCCTGCGGTTCCCGCTGCGCCGGACGGCATTCGTCATCCTGTTCGTCAGCTTCAGCGTGCCGTTCGACCTGGTCGCCATACCGCTATCGTCGGTATTCCGCAACTGGCACCTGGCCAACACCTATCCCGGGCTAATCCTGCCCGGCCTCGCGAGCGGGTTCGCCATACTCCTACTCCGCCAGTTCTTTGCCAATGTCCCCCCGGAGCTCAGCGAGGCAGCGCGCGTGGATGGCGCCGGCTGGATCCGTATCATGATCCGGATATACACGCCGCTGGCTCGGCCGGCCCTGATCGGGGCCGGGCTGATACTGTTCATCTTCCAGTGGCAAGAGTTCCTGTGGCCGTTGCTGATCGCGGACAACCCGAACATGCAACTGGGCCCGGTGGCCCTGGCCGGCCTGCAGGCCAGCGGCGTTACCAGCACAAATTTCGGCGCCATATTCGCGGGCGCAACCCTACTGACGGTAATCCCGGCGATCCTGCTGCTGATCTTCCAGCGCAGCTTCGTGGAGACGGTGGCCACATCCGGATCAAAGGGCTGACGGCTGGGCGCATATCCGATCGGCGGCGTCGGCCGTTCCGCCGCGTCAGCCCAGGTTGAAGTAGACGCACTTCTCGTAGAGGAATGCGTCGACATAGTCCGGGCCGCCCTTTATTCCATACCCGCTCATCTTGTAGCAGGCCATGCCGACCGCCGTGTCAAGCAACCCATAGCAATTCACCCACACGCTTCCGGCCTTGATGCCGTGGACCATTCGCATGGCAGTCGATGCGTTGGTCGTCCACACTGCTCCGCCGAGGCCGTATTCGGTATCGTTGGCCAGCCGGAGCACTTCTTCCTCGGTATCGAACGGAATGACTGAAATAACCGGGCCGAAGATCTCCTCGCGGGCGACAGTCATGTCGGGCGTGACGTTGGCGAGCACCGTGGGCGCCACGAAATAGCCGTTTCGCAGCTCGCCGTCGAGCCTTCGTCCGCCCGCCACGAGCTCGGCGCCCTGAAGTATGCCACCCTCGACGTATCCCAGGATGCGGTCGAGCTGCGAGCTCGAAATGACTGGTCCGATCTGGACATCGGGATCGATACCGTTTCCCACACGAAGGCCGTCGGCGAACGTTGCCAACCGCTCGACGAATTCATCGTGTATAGCCCGCTGTACGAAGAGACGCGTTCCAGCGGTGCAGATCTGACCGCTGTTGTTGAACACGGCCATAGCCGCGCCCGGGAGAGCTGCGTCCAGGTCGGCGTCGGCGAACACTATGTCGGGCGACTTGCCCCCGAGTTCGACCTGGACTCGTTTCATGTTGCTGGTACTCGCCTCGACAACACGGCGTCCGGTCTGCACCGACCCCGTGAAGACGATCCGGTCGACCCCGGAATGGCTGGCTAGAGCCGCGCCGGCCGTCGGGCCAAACCCGGTGACGACGTTGACGACTCCATCCGGCAGGCCTGCCTCCTGCAGCAGACGAACCATGTACAGAACCGACAGAGATGCGGTTTCGCCCGGTTTGAGAACAGCGGTGCAACCGGTGGCAAGGGCCCCTCCGACGATGAACCATTGGCCCACGAGGGGGTTGTTCCAGGCAAGTATGCCGCCGACGACGCCAAGCGGCGCCTTGATCGTCATCGTGGTCACAGAGCCAGGCAGGTTGTTCGGCAGGACGCGGCCAGCAGTGTTGACGGTCTGCGTCGCGAAATAGGCGATCGCCTGAAGAACGTGGCTCTTCAGGCCGCGTGCGCGTGTGATTGGAGACCCCATATCGAGCGTCTCCAGCTGGGCGATCTCCTCAAACCGCGCTTCCACGAGATTGTGCACGCGCCAGAGAAGGGCCTGCCGCTCATACGGCGACCATGTCGACCATGGACCCGTGAAGGCCTCACGCGCCGCGGCCACAGCCCGATCGACATCAGCGACATCGCCGGCAGCTATTTGAGTGATTACCTCCCCCGTAGCGGGGTTTCGGGTGTCGAAGACGGTGCCCGACGCTGAGTCGACCGGCTCTCCGTCGATCCAGTGACCAGGGGTGGACCGAAGAAATGGATGCACCTGCCCTTCGGTCGTTTGTGCCGCCACGTGATCAGCCATCCAAATCTTTGTCTTCGGTCGCAGCGAGCGCCCGGCCAGTCCTGCACCGTAGTGCACGGCCTTACAGTAAGTGCCGCAGACGACTGGTCGTAATTTATAGCACTCTTTGTATATTGTCTTACATAGCCACGCTAATGGCAAGGGTCTAGGTTTTGACCTCCTGGGTACCCGCATAAGTGCAGGGTCAGGCGACGAGGGTCTTGATGGCGGCGGTGAGTTCGGCCATGGCTTTTTTGGCGTCGGCGAAGTACATGCTGGTCTTGGGGTTGGCGTAGAGCTCGTTGTCGATGCCGGCGTAGCCGTGGCCCATCGAGCGTTTGACCACGATGATGGACTTGGCCTGGTCCACGTCCAGGATGGGCATGCCGGAGATCTCGCTGCCGGGGCGGCGGGCGGCCGGGTTGGTGACGTCGTTGGCCCCGATGACCAGGGCCACGTCGGTGCGGGCGAACTCCGGGTTGATCTCCTCCATCTCCTTCAGCTGCGGGTACGGCACGTTCGCCTCGGCCAGCAGCACGTTCATGTGGCCGGGCATCCGGCCCGCCACCGGGTGGATCGCGTAGCTGACCTCGATGCCGCGGTCTTCCAGGGCCTGGGCCAGTTCGGCCACGCCGTGCTGGGCCTGGGCGGCGGCCAGCCCGTAGCCGGGCACGATGATGACCTTGGCGGCGTAGGCGAGCTGGATGGCCGCGTCGTCGGCGGCGATCGGGCGGATCTGGGCGTCGCCGGCGACGCCGGGCGCGACCGCGGTGTCCCCGGTGCCGAACCCGCCCACGAGGATGTTGACCAGCGACCGGTTCATCGCGTCGGCCATCAGCTTGGTCAAGATGCCGCCCGAGGCGCCGACCAGCGCGCCGGCCACGATCAGCGCCCAGTTCCCGATGACGAAGCCGGCCATCGCGACCGCGGTGCCGGTGAACGCGTTCAGCAGCGAGATCACCACCGGCATGTCCGCGCCGCCGATCGGCAGCACCATCATCACCCCGAACGCCAGCGCGGCGAGCACCACGATCAGCAGCGCCGGCAGGCTGGCGGTGCTGAACAGGAACGCGGCGGTCCCGGCCGCGACGACGGCCAGGCCCGCGTTGATCAGGCGGCTGCCCGGGAAGATGATGGGCTGGCCGCCGATGAACCCCTGCAGCTTGCCCGCCGCGATGATCGACCCGGCGAACGTGACCGAGCCGATCAGCACGTCCAGCACGGTGAACACCGTGGTGGTGCCGAGCACGCCGCCGTCAGCCTCGGCGTGGATGTAGCCGTAGACCGCGACCAGCGCGGCGGCCCCGCCGCCGACCGAGTTGAACGCCGACACCAGCTGCGGCATCGCGGTCATCTGCACGCTCTGCGCGGCGTACAGGCCGGCCGCGGACCCGATCAGCGCGCCGGCGATCAGCACGATCCACCCCGTCGCGGTGACGGTGCCGTCGTGGATCAGCAGGATCAGCGTGGCCACGCCGGCCACGATCATGCCCGCCATCGAGACCTGGTTGCCCCGGCGCGCGGTCGCCGGGCTGTTCATCAGGTGCAGCCCGACCACGAAACACGCCGCCGCGAGCACGTAGACGAGCTGGATGCTGCCGGTGAACCCGCTCATGAGCGGGCCCTGATCCGGGCGCCCGCCTGCTCGATCAGGCCCTTGAAGCCCGTGACGCCCTTGTGGCCGTCCAGCTGTTCCAGGTCCGGCGCCGGCGCCTTGCGGCGGAACATCTTCAGCATCCGCTCGGTCACCACGTACCCGCCGACCACGTTGGCCGCGGCGAAGAACGAGGCGATGAACGCGAGGATGTAGCCGACCGCGTTGTTCGCCGTCACCCCGATCAGCAGGGCGCCGGCCAGCACGATGCCGTGGATCGAGTTGGTGGCCGACATCAGCGGCGTGTGCAGGGTGGCCGGGACCTTCCCGATGACCTCGATGCCGACCAGCAGCGCGAGAATGAAAATGGTCAGGTCAGTAACTAGTGTCGTCGACACCCGCGCCTCCGCCTGTAGGTGATAGCTCCGCTTGCGGCTCGCTGAACGAGCCTGGCTGTATCTCGGCGCGGGGGTCCGCCGCAGGCTCGCCGGGTGGAGCAGGCGCGGTCCTCCCGGCGAGCAGGCTGGCCACCCCCTGGTGGACGACCTGGCCGTTGTGGGTGATGACCACGCCGGCCTGGATCTCGTCGGCGGTGTCGATGGCCAGCGCGCCGCCGGAGGTCAGGTGCAGCAGCAGCGCGGCGATGTTCCGCGAGTACGCGGCCGACGCCGCGGCCGGCACGGTGGCGGGCAGGTTATCCGCGCCGATGATCGTGATCCCGCCGCCGGTGATGACCGTCTCGCCGGGCCGGGACCCGGCCACGTTGCCGCCGAGCGCGCTCGCGCCCATGTCCACCAGGACCGACCCCGGCGTCATCGCCTTGACCGCGTCCTGGGTCACCAGCAGCGGCGGCCGCCGGCCGGGCACCTGCGCGGTGGTGATCACCACGTCGTGCCGGGCGATATGGCCGGCCAGCTCATCCTGCTGGGCCTGCCGTTCCCCGGCAGTCAGCTCGCGGGCGTAGCCGCCCTCCCCGGCCCCGTCACCGACCGCGGTCAGCTCGACGAACGTGGCCCCCAGCGACTCCACCTCCGTCTTGGACGAGGGCCGCACGTCATAACCGCTCACGACCGCGCCGAGCCGCCGCGCCGTGCCGATCGCCTGCAGGCCCGCCACCCCGGTGCCCAGCACCAGCACCCTGGCCGGCCGGGCGGTGCCCGCCGCGGTAATCAGCATCGGGAAGAACCGGCCGAACGCGGTCGCCGCGACCAGCGCCGCCTTGTAGCCGGCCACGTTCGACTGGGAGCTCAGCGCGTCCATCGGCTGGGTCCGGGACAGCGTGCGCGGCAGCCCGTCCAGGCTGATCGCGGTGACCCCCCGCGCCGCCAGCGCCGCGGCCAGGTCCGGGTCGGTGAGCGGGGCCAGCATGCCGACGACCGCCTGGCCCGGCCGCAGCCGGGCTGCCATCGCGGCCGAGGGCCTGGTCACGGTCAGGATGACATCGGCGCTGCGGTAAAGCTCGGCGGAGCTCACGATGGCGGCGCCGGCGTCGGCGTAGGCGGCGTCGGTCAGCCACGCGCCCTCGCCCGCCCCGCTCTCCACCAGCACATCGATCCCGGCAGGACCAAGCCTGGCGACCGCCTCAGGCACCAGCGCCACCCGGCGCTCACCCGGAGCGGTCTCCTTCACGACAGCTGCCTTCATGCGCGCGACCTCGTATCCCTTCTCCGGTGCCGCGCGTTCTCCCAGAACCGCGGAGCCGATCAGTGCGCCGGAGATCAGCACGATCCTGCCGGCCGCGGGTGGCAGTGCCATCGTCGATCAGCAGGACCAGGGGTGACCACGCCCGCGATGACCGTTCGCGCCGTTAGTCGAGACTCTGAGCTTGCTTCACGACGAGATGCTCTGAAGATGTCAGCTTACACTGGTATCTTACTGTCGGTAAGATGTCAGACAATACGTAGCTAGTAATTACTGCAGTTCTGATGCTGGCGGATCGGCGCCGGGATCCATAGCGGAATGGGTGGACATGAGCATGGAGTATTGCCAGCTTGGCCGGAGTGGCCTGTCGGTGAGCCGGGTGTGCCTGGGGACGCTGAATTTCGGATTTAAGACGTCTGAGCCTGACTCC
>Ga0302326_10015391_pt1 | contig 16097 bp, 14 predicted proteins | sample Palsa_T0_3_FD_202264 | JGI IMG/M metagenome (GOLD analysis project Ga0302326, IMG submission 202264) | Peat permafrost microbial communities from Stordalen Mire near Abisko, Sweden - Palsa_T0_3 | ecosystem: Environmental > Terrestrial > Soil > Palsa > Peat permafrost | place: Sweden: Abisko... | reverse complement strand
AGAATACAAAAAGATGTTCACCCTCATCCGCCCACTCTTCCCCTACCTCCGCCGTTACCGGCGCGACTTCGTCTGGGGCGGACTCTCCATCATCGCCAGCAACACCATCGCCATCCTCTTCCCGCTGGTCGTCGGCATGGTCATCGACGGCCTCAATACCAGCGTCACCCGCCGCAAAATCCTCATCGACGCCGGCTTGCTTTTAAGTGTCACCGTCGGCAAAGGAATCTTCCTTTTCCTCTCCCGCCTCATCCTCATCGGCATCTCCCGCGACATCGAATTCGACCTCCGCAACGACCTCTTCCGCCAGCTCGAAAAGCAGCCCGCCAGCTACTATCACCAGCACCGGACCGGCGACATCATGGCCCGTATGACCAATGATCTCAACGCCGTACGCATGTTGCTCGGGCCGGCCATCATGTACAGCGCAAACACCATCCTGTTCTCGATCGGCGCACTCTTTTTCCTCCTCCGCATCAGCCCGTTCCTGACATTAGTCGCCCTCGTCCCGCTCCCCTTAGCCAGCATCCTCGTGCAAGCTTTAGGACGCAAAATCCACGACCGCTTCGAACGCATCCAGGCCATGTTCTCCGACATCTCCGCCCACGCCCAGGAGAACTTCTCCGGCGCACGCCTGATCCGCGCCTTCGCCCAGGAAGAAGCCCAGATCGCCTCCTTCGACCAAGCCAATCGCGAATACATCCGCCGCGGCCTAAAGCTGGTTCAATTGATGGGCATGCTCTGGCCCACCCTCGAATTCGTCCTCGGATTGGCCCTCGCCATCACCCTTCTGGTCGGCGGCCACGAGGTCCTCACCCACCGCATCACCGTCGGTAACTTCGTTGCTTTCAACACTTACATGATGATGCTCACCTGGCCCATCATCGCCGTAGGCTGGGTCGTCAACCTCTTCCAACGCGGAACTGCGTCGGTCACCCGCATCAACGAACTCCTCACCGAACAACCCGCCATCGACAACGCTCAAGCCGATCCCAGCATCCCCCGCGACCTAAAACTCCGCGGTGACATCGAGTTTCGCAACCTCTCCTTCGCCTATCCCACCGACCCCGCAACTCCAACAGAATCAGTTGAAGTCCTCCACAACATCTCGCTCAAAATCCCCGCCGGCGCCAGCCTCGCCATCGTCGGCCCCACCGGCTCCGGCAAATCCACCCTCGTCCACCTCATCCCACGCCTCTACGACGCCCCCGAAGCCGCCCTGCTGCTCGACGGACGACCGCTCCGCGACTACCCCCTCGAAACCCTTCGCGCCAACATCGGCTTCGTCCCGCAAGAGACCTTTCTTTTCAGCGAAACCGTCCGCGAAAACATCGCCTTCGGCGTCTCCTCCGCCAGCGACGAAGAGATCTTCCGCGCCGCCGAAGCCGCCCACATCCGCAAAGAATTCGAAGAGTTCCCCAAAAGCTTTGCGACCATGGTCGGCGAACGCGGCGTCACCTTATCGGGCGGCCAAAAACAGCGCTCCGCCATCGCCCGCGCCGTCCTTCGCGACCCAGCGATCCTTATCCTCGACGACGCCCTTTCAAGCGTCGATACCTACACCGAAGAGCAGATACTCAACGAGCTTCGCCGCATCATGCAGGGCCGCACCACGATCTTCATCTCCCACCGCATCTCGACCGTCCGCCACGCCGACCGCATCGCGGTCCTCGTCGCAGGCCGCGTCGCCGAACTCGGCACCCACGAACAACTCCTCGCCCGCGACGGCTATTACGCCTCACTCTTCCAAAAGCAATTGCTCGAAGAAGAGCTCGCCGTCGCCACTTAGCCGCCCAGGTCTGCCCTCAAGCCAGCCATCGGCACGAGTCCGGCAACCCTCCGTCGCCTCCCGCATACGTTTCAGCACCGGAACGCAGCGCCGGCAATGCCGAAGCCTCGATCCTCTCCTCGATCGTTTGCAGGTTTCGCGGCAGCATCTGCTGCGCCGCCGGATCGAGCGCCACCTGTTGCCAGGCCTCGCGCACATTGCGGATGCAGGCTATCGCCTCCAGCAGTTTCTCCCTCGACCGGCGCTGCGAACCTTGCAGTGCCAGCGCGAACATCGCCGTGTAAAAGTCGCTCAGCGCCCTTGCGGGAGATCCCCCGACATCCATCCGCAAGCGGGCCTGCAAATGGATCAGAATATCGAATACCCGTTTGATCGACCTCCGCCGCGCATGCACATCCCCGGTCTCGATCGCATCAACGGCACGATACAAAAACCGCACCATGCCATCGTAAAGCGCGATGATCAGCTCAATTCCATTCAGTCCCGACAACGTCTGCTGCTGGTAATTCATTTTCCCCGTCTTTCATGGATCCGTTCTCGCCCGACTTCGTTTGGCGCCCCTTCTTGCTTTGCGCGGTACTTGCCGGTTTTCCCGAACGCGTCGTGGCCAGCCCTTCCCGCTCCGCGCGTTTTCCCGATCTATCCTGAAGGGCTCTGGTTATAGCCGGTGATCGAGGAGTAAATTTCGTTGATCTCATCCAATTGACTTGGAATCGCCTCCAGCTCATAGTTCGCCTCGTTCAGCTCGGTCGTCAGGTTAGTCTGCTCGGAGCTGATCTGAAGGTTCTCATTGGTAATATTGCTATTCAGGCTCGTCTCTTCGGTCGAGTCTTCCTGAAGCGCGAGATAAAGGTCGCCGTCGGGGGCTGTATTGCCCAGATTGTTCAATGCGGTCGTGAAATTTCCCCCGAACGAAGTGAAGCCGGCCGCCGGCTGCAGAAAATTCAGCACGTCGGTGTAATTCGTGTTCAGCAGACTGTCCAGCGTATCGTTGTCCAGCGTGATCGTGCCATCGTTGTTCACCGATATCCCAAGCTGAGTGATCGATGTCACCGCATTCGACTGCGAGCTGCCAAAGCTCACGCCTGTCCCGGAAGTCGTGTCCGTCAACCCGCTCGAATCGACAGTGATCGCTCCAGTCGACCCGCTGGTCGAGTTCGCCAGGCTCAGAGTTCCCCCCGTGCCCGAGGTAATCACGCTCGCCGTCACCCCCGTATTGCCGGCATTGATCGCCGCAGCCAGGCCGGCCAGGGTATTGTTCGGCCCGGCCGGAACCTGCACCGTCGCCGCCGGCCCACTTCCCACAGCGATGGTCAAGCTCCCGGAAAGCGCGTCCGTCGTGGCGATCGTCGTGCTCGTCCCCACCGCCTGCGCCGGCTGGTCGAAATTCAATGCCGAATCCAGCGCCTCCTGCAGCGTCGCCACCGTCGGGCTCCCATACAGCGGCTCCGGGTTCCCCGCGGAATCGTTGCCCTCCTGGGTGTTCAGGTCGCCCACCACCGTGTTGTACGCGCTCACAAAGGTGCTCACCGCCGTCTCCACATCGGAGTTGTCGTTGGTGATCTCCACCTGCACCGGCGAAGCCGAAGTCGCCAGCAGTTGGAACGTCACTCCCTGGATTGCGCTGGTGACCGTGTTCGAGGAACTGGTCACCGGAATGTTGTCCACAGTCAGGCTCGCGTCCGACCCCGCTTGCCCAACGTTGTTCACGTTGATCGTCTTGTTGCCGTTGCTGGTGTCGGTCAGAGTCCCGGAGATGGTGAAATTTCCCGCCTGCCCGCTATTGTTGCTGACGATCGTGATCTCCGCCCCGCTGGTCCCGTTAATCAAACTGGCCGTCACCCCGGCATTGGCCGAATTGATCGTCGTCACCAGGTTCGCCAGCGATTCCCCGCCCGACCCCGCCGAAATCGTCTCCGCCCCGCTCGAGGTCGTCACTGTAAAACTGCCCGTCAGCAAATCGTTCGCGCTGGCCACCGCATCGGTGTAATACGACGCCGTCGACGCCAGCGCGCCCACCGTCACCGTATGGCTGCCGGCGACCGCCGTCGTCCCCGCCGCGGTCAACGCCAGCACATCGGTATTCGAACTCGATCCCTGCTTGCTCGCCAAGACCCCCTGAAAATCGGTCAGCGCCGTCAACGCCGTGTTCAGCGATGCCACGTCCGTCCCAATCGTGGTCAAGGTCGTGTCCTCAGCCTTTAACGCCGTCAGTTGCGTGTTCCACGGCGTCTCGATCGCCTGTAGATTGGCGACGATCGACGCCACCGTCGTCGTCACATCGAACCCCTGCCCACTCGTGGGTGAACCAAAACTCAATCCAACCGATCCCATATCCAACCTCCGGCAATGTGTGACGAGGGGAAAGCGCCGCCCTCCTGTAAGCAGTAGGCGGGCCGAAGAAGGTTGAGAAAGATTAGAGAATTCTTCTCCAGACCCCAACCCACCAAAAAAAGAGACGCGCCAGTTTCGACGCGCCCCCCCAAGAAAACCGTGCCGCCAATTCCTTCCACCACCGAACTATTGCAGCAGCTTCAGAACTTCCTGCTGGACCGAGTTCGCCTGCGCCAGCGCCGAAATACCCGCCTGACCCAGAATCTCGTACTTCGACAGGTTCGAGCTGGCCACGCCGTAGTCGGTCGCCGTCACCGCGTTCTCCGCCGAGACGATATTGGTGTTCTGCGTGGTTTCGACGTTGGCCGCCGCATTGAGCGTGTTGACCTGCGAACCGATATAACCCCGCTGCGCCGCCACATCCGTGATCGCCGTGCTGATCGAAGACAATGCTGTCGTAGCCTGCGCAGAAGTGCTCAACGATGTCGTGCTGAGGTTCACCCCGCTGCCCTCGGTGTAGGTGATTCCGCCCACCGCGGCCGCCGCCGGGGCGCTGAAGACGGGCAGCGAAGTTGCAAACGGAGCAGTCGTCGTACCAAGCACGACTTGGTTGTCCGCGCCGGCGCCGGTAAAGGTAACCAGGTTAGCGCCCACTTCGGCGACGTCCAAGTAGACCTTGCCGTCTGCCGAGGAACCGGTGGTTCCATCGCTGACCACTGAAGCCGAAACGCCGCTGATATTGGCCTGGTTGATGCTGTTGGCGATTTCCGCAAGAGTCTCGGAGTTGCCCAGAGTCACCGTCACCGCCGTCCCCGTTGCGCCCTCCTGAAATACCAACGCGCCGCTATAAGTGCCCGCCGGATCGGCCGCCGTCGCGGTCTGGTAAACGTCGCCAGCCGTGGTTGCGGTCGATGAAATCGTACCACCTACGTCGCCGATCGATACGCTGCTCAGAGCCGCGATCTTCAACGTGTCGGTCGAGGCCCCGGCCGTTGTCGAATCGCCGGTATAGATCGTCAATCCAGCGCCGGCAGTTCCAAAGACAGTCTGCGCGTTGAAGGTCGTCGAAGCCCCAATGTTCCCGATCTCTGCAACGATCGACTGGTATTCCTGGTTGGCCGCCGCGTCTTGGGTGGTGCTCAGCGTGCCGTTGGATGCTTCAGTCGCCAGAGTGACCGCCCGCGTCAACAAACTATTGACCTGCGACAGGGCGCCGTCGGCGACCTGCAGAAAGCCTACGCCCTGCTGCGCGTTCAAGGTGGACTGCGTGAGCGCCGCCGAATTGGCCAAAAGACCGTCAGCCAGCGAAAGGCCGGCCGCGTCGTCGGACCCGGAGTTGATGCGCGAACCGGAAGACAGCTGCTGCAATGTCGTCTGCAGGCTGTTCTGGGTCGTGTTGAGATAATTTTCCGCGTATACCGCCGCAATGTTGTTAAGGACACCCAAAGACATGATTACCGCTCCTTTAATCGAGATTGATTGCGCGTATCCCCTGCTTTGGGTGCCTGACCGGATCGCGAAGCTCTTTCGCTCCGGGTCACCTTGCGGAAGGAACCGCGTTACCCACTGCCCTCATCGGCTTCCACCCCAAGCACTTTAAGTTTCCCCCACTCCCCTCAGTGAATCGCAGCCTTCGGATTGCCCACTAGTTCCGAATTGGAACCAAACCTCCGCTCCTCTCCATCCGCACCCCAGTCCTCAAGCCTCACTCCTTCATCGTTTCTCCCCTCCCGCCGATGAATCATCCAGCGCCACAGGGAGGTTCAGCCATGATTCAACTTACTCGGCTCAACGGTAGCCCCCTCTACGTCAACCTCGACCTCATTAAATGGGCTGAAGCCACTCCTGACACCATGCTCAGCCTCACCAACGGAGAAAAAGTCGTGGTCCGCGAATCTTGCGACGAAGTCGTCGAACGGGTCAAAAGCCACCGCGTCCATCTCCTCCGCCGCGCCGACGAAGCCGGGACCCTGCTCACCGCTGCTCCCCCATCCGGATCCCCTTCGCCTCCCATCCCCGACGATCCCGCACCCGACTAGCTCGATAAAAGCTCATACATACTGCATAGCCGCCTCACCCGGACCCAAGCCCATGGACAAAAGCAGCATCATCGGAATACTGGTCGCGCTTTCCGGAATCGTCGCCGGCCTGCTCATCGAAGGCGGCAGCCTCGGCCAGGTCCTGCAACCGACCGCCGCCATGATCGTCTTCGGCGGGACCCTCGGCGCCGTCATGCTCCAGTTCCCCCTCGAAACCGTTCTGGCCGCCTTCCGCAAAGCCCTCCAGGTCTTCACCGGCAAGAAAAAGAATCCCGTCCAGGCAATGAAACAAATCGTCGAGTTCGCCAACAAGGCCCGCCGCAGCGGCATCGTCTCCCTCGATCAGGACCTCAACAAAATCAACGACCTCTTCCTCAAACAAGCCATCATGCTCGCCGTCGACGGCACCGAACCCTCCGAACTCCGCACCATCATGGAAATCCAGATCGAAAACCGCGCCCAGAGCGAAGAACGCATCCCCGCCGTCTTTGAATCCGCCGGAGGCTTTTCCCCCACCATCGGCATCATCGGCGCCGTCCTCGGCCTCATCCAGGTCATGCAGCACCTCGACAAAATCGACGAAGTCGGCAAAGGCATCGCGGTCGCCTTCGTCGCCACCATCTACGGCGTCGGCATGGCCAACCTCGTCCTGCTACCCGCGGCCGGCAAACTCAAAATCCGCATCCAGGAAGATCGGCTCCATCGCGAAATGCTCCTCGAAGGCGTCATCTCCATCCTCGAGGGAATGAACCCCCGCATGGTGGAAATCAAACTCCAAAGCTTCCTTCCCGAAGACCCAAAGCGCAAAGCCCCCGCCCGCGCGTAAAGCAGGCAGAGGGAGCGGAAAGGACCCATCATGAGGAAGAAAAAAGCCCGGCCCCGCGTCAATCACGAGCGCTGGCTCGTCTCCTACGCCGACTTCATCACCCTCATGTTCGCCTTCTTCGTCGTCATGTACGCCACCTCTAAAGCCGACACCAAGAAGCAGGCCCAGATGGCCGACTCCATCGACTCCGCCTTCCGCACCCTCGGCCTCTTTCAGCAAAACCCCACCAAGAACGGAGCTGCCGGACTCGCCCACAACCAGGAAAGCCCAATCACCCCCATCAACATAGTCATGGGCGACGAACTCATGGCTCCTCCCGCCATCAAAATGGACCTCGAAAAAATCAAAGACCGTCTCTCCGGCATGCTCTCCAATCAGATCGCCGATCACACCGTATCGATGAAGATCGGTCGCGACGGCCTGGTGATCTCTCTTCGCGAGGCCGGCTTCTACGACAGCGGCGCGGCCGTCGTCCACCCCAGTTCCTTGCCGATCCTCAACAAAATCGCCACCGCCCTCGCCGGTACACCTTACGACATTCGGATCGAGGGCCACACCGACAACATCCCTATTCACACCGAGCAATTCGACTCTAACTGGGAACTCTCCACCACCCGCGCAACCCGCCTTACCCGGATCTTCGTCGCCGACAACTTCGCCCCCTACCGCATGTCCGCCTCCGGTTATGCCGAATTCCACCCCGTCGCGCCCAACGACACCCCCGAAGGGCGCGCGCAGAACCGCCGCGTCGACATCATTGTCCTCCCCAGAACCACCCCCCACCCCGAACTAAGAATCCCTACCCCCAAATAAATCCGGGGCCCCGCGCCAAAGGCGTGCGCTCCAGAGCAAATGTGGGTGTCCGCGCTTGTGGCTAACCTGGGTTTCCTTTCCCCCAAACAAAATTAAGATAGAACCACAGATGTCTCCCCCACTCCGCCAACAAGCCGAACGCATCTACGACCAGGCCCTCGACTTGGTCGCGGACGGCAATCCAGCCCAGGCCGCCAGCTTATTCCGCCAAGCCTCAGAACTCGACCCCACCTTCCACGATGCCCTCCACGGACTCATCCGCGCCCTTCAAAACGCCGCCAACTACGATCAGGCCATCGCCGCCGCACACGATCTCATCGCCCGCGATCCCGAAGACATCCTCGCCCACACCAGCTTATCGATCCTCTACCAGCACAAAGGCATGGTCCCCGAAGCTGAGGCCGAAGCCCTCAAAGCGAAACTCCTCGGCTGGAAACAAGAACTCCGCGAAACCACGAAGAACCCTACTCCATAAGCCCTATTCCCTAATCCCTGCTCTTTTTCAGGAACGCCAAACTCGTCATGAACTCCCGCCAACCACCCGCCCAAACACTCCGCCAAATGTACAACCACCTCGTCCACCATTACGGCCCTCAGCGATGGTGGCCGGCTCAAACTCCCCTCGAAGTCATCGTGGGAGCCTACTTAACCCAGAACACCTCCTGGCGAGCCGTAGAAAACTCCATCCAGAACCTCGCCAAACAAAACGCCCTCACCATCTCCGCCATCCGCAACCTCCCCGAAGACCAACTTCGCCAACTCATCCGACCCTCCGGCTATATGGTTCGCAAAGCCGCCGCCCTCAAAGCATTCGTCGCCTTCCTGGACGCCGAATATCATGGCAGCCTCGACAACCTCGCCACCGCACCAACCAACATCGCCCGCACCAAACTCCTCGCTCTTCCAGGAGTCGGCCCCGAAACCGCCGACGCCATCCTCCTCTACGCCCTCCACCACCCCGCCATGGTCGTTGACGAATACCTTCGCCGAATAACAACCCGCCACCAACTCCTGCCCGAAGAAGCAAAGTACAACGAAATCCAGTCCCTCGCGATTGACGCGCTCAACGACGAACCACCCGAAACCCGAACTCAGCACTACAACGAATTCCACGCCCTCGTCGTCATGGTCGGCAAAACCCACTGCGGCCCCAAACCAAAATGCGAAGGCTGTCCCCTCGCAAAATTCACACCCAACCCCCACACCCCGGAGTAGTACGATAACGCTAGACAGAGGTAAAACGATGCCCTCCTCCGCGGTAATAGGCGCCAAAGGCCAGATCGTCATACCAGCCGCATTGCGCAGGAAGTACCGCCTCAAGCCCGGCGCAACCGTCGCCTTCCGCGAAGAACAAGGCCACCTCATCCTCGAACCCAACCCGTACGACGCCTTCCGCGCCCTCAAAGGCTCCATCGATGCGCCTCTATTGCAATGGCTTGCCGAGGACAAAGCAGCGGAGCGTCTAAGGGAAGAGGCGCGAGAGTGATCAAGGAGGATGTACTCGACGCGAACGCTGTCATCGCTTACTTCCAGACAAACCAGTCGGAAAACGCCGCCCGCGTGGATCACTTGGTGGATCTCGCCGAGCTCGGACGGACGCACCTGCTAATCTCCGCCATCAACCTCGGAGAGATCTTCTATAACCTCCGCAAACTCAACAAGGAGGAAATCGTCCTCCGCCTTATGGCCAAACTGACTGCTTTTGTAACTGTTATCGAAATCGACGCCGCAACCGCAATCCAAGCCGCCGAACTCAAATACCGCTACAAGCTCGGCTACGCCGACAGCTTTGCCGCGCTGCTCGCGATCGAACGCAAAGCGACCCTCGTCTCCGCCGACCCAGACTTCGAGAAAGTCGGCAAATCTCTCAAGTGGCTGAGACTTAGCCCTTTCCGCGCTAAGCCTTGAATGCATAATTCGGCATCGCGCGACCCGACCGGCGTATTGGCTAAGTCCGGAGGGAATTCCACGCCTTGGGCTTCTCTCCAATGCCAGCTCTACTCACTATGAACTCTCATACCTCGCAATTCCCCTGATTCCTTACAAATCTGCCGGCGTAGAAACGACCCGCAAGTTTCTTAATCAGTACCAAATCAGAACGACAGATTTCAAAACAGAACCTCATCCAAGCCAAATAACAGCTGACCCCGAAACAACCCACTCACGACTCCCTGGACGGCCTAGCATCAGCACATGCACGATCGGCGGCAGACCGTTCTCGATCATCCAATTCCTGATCGTCACACTCCTGATCATCCATCGAGTCCCAGCGAAAATCTGCCAACCATCCCCCAGCCGCCTAGCCAACAAGCCGCGATACCCGATGCCGCAACACTTGCTCCTCTCGCCGCCCTTCTCACTCGAGGCGACTACACTCAGGCCGAAAGCACCGCTCGCTCTTTGACGAACCAACTGCCCCGCAACCCTATCGTCTGGAAAATCCTCGCCAAGCTCCTTGTCAAGCACGAACAACTCTCCGAGGCGGAACAATGCTATCGCCGCTTGATCGAAATTCAGCCCGAAATCGCCGAACACTACGTCGCTCTCGGCACCCTTCTCCTCGAACACAACGCGTCAATCGAAGCCGAAGCATCCTATCGCCGCGCGGTGGCGCTCAACCCCGACTCCGCCGAAGTCCACGGCCTGTTAACCAGTCTGTTGATCAACCAGCAGCGATTTACCGAGGCCGAAGTCGCATGCCGTCGCTCTCTCGCGCTCAACCCTCGATCCGCAGCGACGGAAAAGAAGCTTGGCTATATCCTTCACCAGACCGGCCGCAACCTCGAGGCAGCGCAAGCCTACCGTCGCGCTCTCACCATCGACCCAATCGACCACCAAATTCATAGTCTCCTGCTTCTGTGCCTGTCGCACGACGCGTCCATCGGCCCCCAGACCCTGTTCACTCAACACCTTGAGTTCGGCGAGCGCGTCGAGACCCCGCACCGGTCCCATTGGCCCCGCCACCGGAATTCACCATATCCCGAACGCCGCCTCAACATCGGCTTCGTCTCCGCCGACTTCCGCGACCACGCCGTCGCCTATTTCCTGCAACCAATCCTCGTGCGCTTCGCAGATGACCCAGCCCTCGCAGCCAGCTTCAAGCTGAACGCCTTCGCACAAACCGTCCGCGAAGACGCCATCACTCAAAGACTCTGCGGCTATTTCGAGCATTGGACTTCCATCGAAAGCCTCTCCGACGATCGATTGGCTGAAACAATCCAGCTCGACGCCATCGACATCCTCATCGACCTTTCCGGGCACACCCCCGGCAATCGCTTGCCCGCCTTCGCCCGCAAACCCGCCCCCATTCAGATCAGCTGGATCGGCTACCCCGGCACCACCGGCCTCTATGCGATGGATTACTTTCTGGCCGACCGCTTTCTCCTGCCACGCGAGCAATTTGCCAGTCAGTTCACCGAAAAAATCATCCACCTTCCCGCCGCTTTCCCCTTTCAGCCGTCCCTTACTGCGCCGTCGGTCAACCCGCTTCCCGCCTTCCATAATGGTCACGTCACCTTTGGGAGCTTCAACCGTCCCGCAAAGCTCAGTCCCGAGGTGATCGCTTTGTGGTCGAAGTTGCTTCGCGCCCTGCCCGAAGCGCAAATGATTCTCGCCGCCATGCCATCCGACGGATCGTCCTCTGCGTTGCTTGACTGGTTCGATCGCGAAGGAATCGTCCGCCAGCGCCTGCACTTCCATCCTCGCAGCGACATGCAGACCTACCTTGAATTGCACCGCCAGGTCGATCTCTGCCTCGACGCCTTCCCCTACGCCGGCGCCACCACCACCTACCATGCCTTATGGATGGGCGTCCCCACCCTCACCCTGGCCGGCAACACTCCCGCCGGACGCGACGGCATGACCATCCTCAACCACATCGGTCTCGAAAGCTTCATCGCGGAAGGGCAAGACGAGTTCGTCCAAAGAGGTCTCCACTGGGCGAAGAATCTCAACGCCCTGGCCCAGGTTCGCTCCACACTCCGCGACCGCTTCGCTCGCTCGCCCTCCGGCAATCCCTCCGTCATCGCCGACGCTCTCGCCGTCACGCTTCGAACCATGTGGAAACGCTGGTGCGCCAATTTACCGCCGGAGGCCTTCTAACCGATGCCTTCCATTCCCGGTTCCATCGACTCGCGGGTCTCCGTCCCGCCAATTGCTTCCATCGACGCGAAGCCGACCCGTGCGATCACGATCTCCGCGAACCCCGGCGCGGCAATCACCGTCACCCAGCCCTACCTCCCGCCGCTCGCCGAGTTCCTGCCCTACCTCGAAAAAATCTGGGCAAGCAAATGCCTCACCAACAACGGCCCCTTTCACGCCCAGCTCGAAACTGCGCTCTGCGACTTCCTCGGCGTCGAACATATCTCCCTGCTCGCCAACGGAACCATCGCCCTCATCACCGCCCTCCAGGCCCTTCGCATCACCGGCGAAGTCATTACCACGCCCTATTCCTTCGTGGCCACCTCACACGCCCTCTTGTGGAACGGCAACCAGCCCATCTTCGTCGACATCGACCCCATCACCCTCAACCTCGATCACGCCAGGATCGAGGCCGCCATCACCCCACGCACCACCGCCATCCTTCCCGTCCACTGCTACGGCCGCCCCTGCGACCTCGAACGCATCGAGGCCATCGCCAGCGTCTACGGCCTGAAGGTCATCTACGACGCCGCCCATGCTTTTGGGGTCGGTCGTCCCAGCGGCAGCATCCTCAACCACGGCGACCTTTCCGTCCTCAGCTTCCACGCCACCAAGGTCTTCACCACTTTTGAAGGAGGCGCCATCGTCTCCCACGACCGCAAGACAAAGCAGCGCATCGACTACCTGAAAAACTTCGGCTTCGCCGACGAAACCACCGTCGTCGCCCCAGGAATCAACGGCAAACTCAACGAAATCTCCGCCGCATTCGGCCTCCTCCAGCTACGGCACATGGACACCGTCTTCGCCAGTCGCGCCGCCATCGACGCTCGCTACCGCCAAAGCCTCGCTGGCCTTCACGGCATCTCCTGTCTACCCGCCGCTACCGAATACAACCCCAACCATTCTTATTTCCCGGTGCTCGTCCAACCCACCTATCCGCTCACTCGCGACCAGCTCTACCAGCAGCTAAAGCAAAATGGCATCCACACCCGTCGCTACTTCTATCCGCTCATCTCCGACTTTCCGATGTACCGCGGAATGTCCTCCGCGTCCAGGGCGAACCTGCCCATCGCAACCAGAGTCTCCAGCGAAGTCCTCTGCCTTCCCATCTATCCAACACTGCCAGTTATCGAGCAAGACAGGATCATTTCACTCATCGCACGGAGCTAAAGCAGAGGTACGGTTACGGTAATGCGAAGCGCTCCACTCGGCAGCTTTTTCCCAGGGACAAGCCTGCATCGCCGGTCTCCGGCACATGACACCGACTGTACTTCTGCTCTAAGCCCTCAACTGCTGGTCCCACTCCACGAATGTCGCGCGATCCACGCACGCGGTACCCTAAAACCATGCCTCCCCGAACCCTCTACGTCGCTACTGGCAACCCCGGCAAACTCCGCGACTTCACCGTCGCTGCGTCGACTCAGGCAAAAGGCTTCACCATCGAACCGCTGCCCTGCCTCGACCGCATTCCTCCGCCACCGGAAAACGACCCCACCTTCGCAGCCAACGCCCGCGCCAAAGCAATGTATTACAGCCGCCTCGCCCCCGGATACGATGTCCTCGCAGATGACTCCGGCTTGGAAGTCGACGCGCTCGACGGCCATCCCGGCGTGCGCTCCGCCCGCTACGCCGCCGACAACACCTTCACCACCACCGGCAACCCCGATCGAGACAACAACCTCCTGCTCCTCCAAAAACTCGCAGACGTCCCCGAGCTCGACCGCACCGCCCGCTACCGGTGCGTCCTCGCCCTCGCCCGCGACGGAGCCATCTTCCTCACCGCCGAAGGCGCCGTCGAAGGCCGCATCGCCACCCAGCCCCAGGGCGCCGGAGGATTCGGCTACGATCCGCTGTTCTTTATTCCGGAATTAAACAAGACAATGGCCGAAATCGACCTCGAAACCAAGATGGCCCTCAGCCACCGAGGCCACGCGCTACAAGCACTCCTCAATCAGCTGTGAATCCATGCGCCACAAGGCCGCTTCGCAACCACCAGCCAAAGCCCAATCCTCAATGCATCATCCGAGCCTTGGCGGCCGGCTTCTCTACCGCCGCACTTACCGCCGCCGAAGCTGCACCAAACCCATGCCAATCCGCCGCCGAAACCACAAAATAAGTAGTCCCCTCCTCTACCGGAATCCCCACAAACCCCGGCGAGGTCAGCCCACTCGCAATCGTCACAAACGGGCCGCCCTCACTCCTCGAACTCCCCACCGTATAAGTCGTCCCAACCCCCAAGCCCTGCCAACTCAAAGAAACCCGCCCATCCGCAACCACCGCCTTCAATCCTCCGGGAGCCGCCGAAAGCTCGCCATCCGACAGCAACCCATACACACAAAACTGCCCACTCCCAATGTTTTGCGTACCAAAACTCGCCAGATATACCTTCCCATTCGCAATCGTCGGCGGCGTCATCTTCGCATAGTTCCCGCAATCATCCCGCGCCGCATCCTCCAGCGAATTCCAAAGCTCCCGCCCAATATCATCCGCGTCATACGCATGCAGAATTCCCGGCCGCGACTCATGCCACGAATCCCCCGTGGCATGGATCGCCGCCAATAAAATCCCATCCGCATCGCCGTTCGCTGAAAGTGAAAGCATCGCCCCCGGATGCCCCTCATTCATCTCCGGCCGACTCATCACCGGACTCTCGCCCAACTTGTCGCCAGCAAACGCATACACCCGCGCCTTATCCCGCTGCCCCCAGATGTAAAGCAGCTTCCCCTTCTTCGCGCTCTCCCAGTACACGATGCTGTGAAGATGCGAACCCGTCGCCTGAAAGCGCTGCACGGCATGTTCGTCGCCCAGATGCCCAAAGTGGTCGGCATCCAGCGAATATAGGACCCCCGACTTGCCGCCCCCCACCACCAACGGCGTTCCCGGAGGCTCCCCGGGAATCCGAACCGGAACTAACGTCGCCCCCGAGGAATTAACATCCGTATCCTTCGCATCCAGATCGAAGTGGTCGGTCGGAGTAAACCAGTCCAGCAGGTTCAATTGCGGATCCAGCTTCATAAAAGTCTCGCTGAGGTTCGCCTTCCCATCCCAACTGCCATTTCCCGTCACCAGATAGATGTTGCCTGCCGCATCCGCCGCAGGTGCCTGCCCCGACTGCCATATACTCCCTCCCATCCCGGTTGGCGAAGTGTTCAACACCGCCGTCTGCCGCAGCGACTTCGCATCGTAGCCAAACAAAAACCCGTGATACGGCTCCTTATCGCAATGCGAGGCATAGCCCACATAGACCGTCCCATTCGCCAGCAGCAGCCCAGGCCGCTGGTTCTGCATCAACGCATCAAAATCCGGAGCCGCAATCGTCACCGGACTATTTGCTGCGTCGGCCCCTGTCGCGATATCCAAAGCATGCAGCCGCTGAATAAATCCCCCACCCACCTTCGTCAGCGCCACCACATATAAAATCCCGCTTTCCCTATCGATCACCGGAGTCCCAACAATCCCCATATTCCCATTCATATCGAAGCAGCCAAACTTCGCATCATAAAGATTCGCGGGCGTTCCAAAATTCACATGCCAGATCGGTGTCGAAGTTGCGGCATCGTTCGCATCGAACGCATACACGCTGTTGTTGACCGTCGTCAGATAAACTACATCATGCGTCCCGCCGCCAATCCTCACGTCGGCCACGTAAAGGGGTTGCCCATAAACCTGATCGTCCAGCACCCGTTTGAATAACATCCCGAACTGCTTCGCGTTTACATTTCGCGGCGTCAGCACCGTCTCCTGCAGGTTAGCCCCAGTTCGCGCCAGATCGTTATGCTGCGTCAACACGCTTACTTGTCCAAAGCTATCGAAGGACAGCAGGGACGCCGCCATCGTGACAGCAACCAGCAGGCCACGGGCAACCTTCCCCCCTTCCCAGCTCAAATCCAGCCCCGCCATCGTCCTCTCGGCCATCGTCATTTCTTAGGAATCTGCCTCCCCGTCTTCGGCCAGTGTAGCCTCTTCCAGCACATTGTTTGTGTGGTGGAATTCCCTATCTACGCAAATCTGCTCTTGTGCCTGTGCCCTATGCCCTTCGCCCTGAACTCGGTGCGTTTCGTCCCATCGGACTCGCCATCAACCCTGCCTTGACTCGCCTTCTCCCTGAAACCAATAATGATAGTTGTCCAGTCACGTCGAATCGAAACCGCAACCA
>Ga0302326_10015390_pt1 | contig 16098 bp, 7 predicted proteins | sample Palsa_T0_3_FD_202264 | JGI IMG/M metagenome (GOLD analysis project Ga0302326, IMG submission 202264) | Peat permafrost microbial communities from Stordalen Mire near Abisko, Sweden - Palsa_T0_3 | ecosystem: Environmental > Terrestrial > Soil > Palsa > Peat permafrost | place: Sweden: Abisko... | reverse complement strand
TGGATGCCGTGGAATTAGTAAAACTCACGGTCCCCGTGAAACCACTCGCGGGAGTAACGTTTATCGTGTAGGTCGCGGTTTGCCCCGCGGGTACACTGATGAGCGCTGGCGTAGCGGACATCGTGAACGGCACAGTGACAGTGACCGTTGCGGGGAGGGAAGTTGAACTGCCATTCGAGGCATCGCCCTCGTAGGTCGCCGTTACGCTGTTGGAACCGCCCGGCAGCGCAGTCGTGGTAAAAGTCGCGGTTCCGCTAGTCGAAGGCGGATAAGGCACATTGAGCGTGGCCGACCCTAGCACGGTTAGGGAGCCGTTATTGAGAGTAGAGAAGCTGACTGTCCCCACGCCAGTCGAAGGGGTAACGGTAGCGGTGAAAGTCACGCTGGTGCCCTGATTGACGTTCGTCGCAGACGGCGAGATCGTGACCGAGCTGCCGGTGCGGGATGCTGCCCAAGCGGTAAAGAGCGCGTTGGCATCCACGGAGCCGAGCCCCGTTACGAGATTGTAGCCCGTGGGCGGGTCGGAGTCGGCGGCATTGTAGCCGAATGATGGGTTGGTGCCGGAAGGGCAAACCAGTGCTGTGGGCCAGGGTTGAGCGGGAGTGCCGGCCTCGCAATAAACGACGTTGGTCCCGCTGGTTACCTGGTGAAATGCATTGGGCGTGCTCGCGGCCAACGTGTACAGGGTTGGGTTGATGTTGCCTAAGCCATTGCTCCCGAGGTATTGATTGAGCAACGCCACAATGCCCGCGAAAATTGGAGAGGAAGCGGAGGTTCCTCCGATAACGGAGGGGTTGACGAAGGGTGGATCGTCAGGGTTGCTGTTGGGAACGCCGTTCACTGCAGTAGCTATCTCGCTCGCAGTCCCAGTGCCACAACTACTCGTGGTTTCGGTGTCATAGGGGCTGGAGGTGGAAAGCTCCTCAATCGGCGTGCAGTAGACAAATCCGGGGAAGTTCGGCGACGCCAGGAGCGAAACGTCCGGCACAAGCCGCGTGTTCTGGCCGGAGATGGTCACCGTCTGCCAGGAGGGCTGCGGAAAACCGGAAGCGCAGTCCGAGAAGTCATCACTCTGGACCGAGCAGTTGCTCGCCCCTCCGCCGCTGGAAACGATGGCATAGTTCTCCTGCCACAAGAGAGCGCTATCGTACTGGGTGCCCGGGAGCAGCGTAAGCTCCACGTCGTCGTTCCACGCAATCTCCGGAAGAGGCGCGTTTTGGGCCGTGCCGCCGTTGGTGGTTGAGCCGCTGCCCGTGCCCCAGTATGTACTGGTAAAACCGTTGGGATATTCAATCGCAGTGCCGCCCACTCCTGTGACCTCGGGACTGCTGGCGGGATAGCTAACCGCTAGCCCCTGTACCGCAAGATTATTAGAGGAGTCTGGGGGCGGGTCGCAACTGGCGGCGCCGGAGTCGCCAGAAGAGTTCATAAACGTTATGCCCAGCGCGTTGGATTTGGTGAGCTCAACTTCATCGGCGGGAAGACTGTTGTCAGCAAACTCGCAGGGCGCTCCGTAACTCATGCTGATCACCGGAGCGAGATCGTTGTCGATGGCATAGTAGTAGGAGGTAAAAACGTCGGTCGAATTCACGAAGATGATTTGGGCGCCGCGGGCCGTGGCTGCCGACCATTCGAGATCCAAATCCGCCTCGGCCAGGTCGCCCTCCTCAGGGGTGGCAACCCCGGGGTCAGAACCGTCCAAAACGTACACAAAGTTACTTGAGTTGCAGGCGGTAATTTGCGTGGTGGTGGAGTCTGTGGTGCAACCGCTGATCAGCGGAAGTCCGAAACCGGTGCGAAAGGCGTTAAGGTCGGCGAGGTAAATATCGGTCTGGCCTACGATCACCAACTTCTGACCCGTGCCGTCTATGGCGGGTGAAGCGTTGTACAACGGGTTAATGTCGTAGATCGTGGCGATGTCACCCGGCGCAACAAAATCCGGAGGATTGAACTCGCTATCGTAATAATTTGGGCGAGCCTTCTGAGCTTGGGGAGCAGTTCTCTTAACGTACATCGCCTTCGGCCGGAAATCATCGATGCCGCGAAAGCCCTGGACAATGCCCGCCAGTGCGGCAGGAATCGACGGCGGCGTGGAGTTGGCGAAGTGCATCTTGCCATCCACCTTGTAGTAGTGAAGCTCCGTGCGGAAGGCGCTCTCAATCTGGCCGGCAGTGCCGCTGAACACCATCCAATTGCGGCCGCGAGCCACGCTGACCACCGTAAGACCCTGCGACTGCAGCCACGCCGAGATCTTCTGAACGTCATTCTGGCTCAGGCCGAAACGGTCGGCGTAAGTCTCGGGCGTGAGCCACTTGTGGTAATTGGGAGACTTGGGATTCTGCTGCTCCGCAACGAGAAGGCTCAACGCCTTCTGCTGGCTGGGTGTCGGCAGCGTGAGCAGCGTGATCTGGTTCAGCTTGAATGACGCCTCCACCGGACCCTGGTCATATTGTGGCTTGGCGCGATGGTTGACCTGGCCGGCAAGAGCAACCGTCTGGCTGGAAGCGATCGCTCCGGCGATTCGGTCGGGCTGCTGGGCGAAGCACAGGGTTGAGGCGAGCAGAGATAAAAGAAGAGCCTTCCAGGTTCGCATGAAAACTCCGTCTGGGATCGGGAATCTCTTAGCTTACGGCTTCATAGAACTCTGATCAAGTATACCGAGGTCAAGGTTGTATGCTGACACGAAAGTCTCAACCCTACCCGACCATATTAGTCGCGGTATTCCCCGCCGATTACCCAACTTTACATAGTTGCGGATGCAGCTTGCGCCTGAACTGAAAGGCTAAAACTTGGTCACTTCCGTGAAATTAAAATCGCGTATCTTCATGGCCGGCACGACCATGTCAAAGGATTCTTCCCCGCTGGAACGCGTTGGATTGCTCATGGCTTCTACGTTCGAGAGCATGTGGATGAGACTCTCGTTCAACCGGAAATTCCGCACGCCTTGGCGCACCCGCCCGTTTTCAATCAGGAAGGTGCCGTCGCGCGTCATGCCGGTGACGATTTTTTCGTAAGGATCGACTTCGCGGATGTACCACAGCCGCGTAACCAGCACGCCCCGCTCCGTCGATCCGACCATCTCAGGCAGAGTTTGCGGGTTGTGCGGCGGCGCGAACACAATGTTAACCGGCATCTCTCCCATCTCGTTTGGGACGAGGAATCCATGGCCCGTGGCTTCGATCATCCCGACCTGGTTTCTATATTCCGAGCGTTTCATTCGCGCGGCCGTACCCCGCGCATACACAACCCGCTTGACTATTCCGTTCTCGACCAGCGGCACGCGCTCCCGGCGCACTCCTTCGCCATCGAAGGGCGAGCCGGTTTGCAGCGGATGCATGACATCATCCCAGATGGTGATGTTCTCGCCGAAGAGTTGGTCGCCGATCCGGCCGGTGAGGAACGATCGCTGGTCGAGGATCGCCATGCCGGAGTAATCCCAGAACATGAAGCCAACGATATCGAGGACCGCCGAAGGCTCGAGGATCACGGTGTACTTCCCCGGCGGAACCTCCGCCGGATGAGCCGAGTCGAGCGCCTTCTTCGCCGCAGTCTCGGCCAGAGCCAGCGGATCTAGATTAGTTACATCGGTCGAGTTGGCCTTCTGCCAGCCGGAAGAATCGGCGCCCAGCATGGTGACAGAAATTTCCGCGAGAGTCTGCGTGTGCCACCTACTCAGGCCGCGGGAATTGAAAATACCCTCGACGGATTCTGCCCTGGAGAAAATGCCGGCGGTTGTGAGCTTGTGCCTCTGCGCAACCTCGACAATCTTCTTCACCCCGTCGGCACGAAGCTGCGGCGTGAGAGCCGCGGTCTGCTCGAAATGGCGCGAAGGCACAACGCGTGTGGAGACGGACGAATCGCCCGTCCTGCTACCAGCTTCCCGCGAATCGGGCATGGGCAAAAGGTCGGGATCGGGATGCTGCACCCTGGCCAGCGCTTCCGATGACGCAACTACGCGGCGCAAACTTTCGTCATCAAACTTGTTGGTGGAAGCGCGGGCGGTTCGTCCACCAAAGACCGTACGCACGGAGACTGCGTGGTTCTCGTCCTCGACATTCTGATGGATGATATTGTTGGCAAATCGCGTGAGTGCGAATCTGCCGCCGGAGATGAATACTTCCACCTCCTCGGCAGTCGAAAACTTCTTGATGCGTTCGAAGATGTCGCCAGCTTGTGCCTGAGTTAGCATTCAGAAATTAGCATTCAGACTGGTTTTAGCTTTTCTCTGTGACTCTGTGTCTCTGTGGTGAACTAGCTTCCTTTGTACGCGCTTCCCACTCTAATCCCTCGGAAGCGCGCCGGGGCCGCGCCGTGGCCCGTGCCCATTACCTGCTGCGGCTGGCCTTTTCCGCAATTCGGCGTGCCCCAGAGTGTCCACTCATCGCGGGAGCAGATCGCGTCCAGCGAATTCCAGAATTCGGTCGTGATCCCGGAATATGACGGGTTCTTCACCATGCGCACGCGCTTGCCGTGCTTGATCTCCCATCCGATTTCGCAGCCGAATTGAAAGTTATATCGACGGTCATCGATTGACCACGAGCGGTTGGTCTGCATGAGAATGCCGTGCTCCGTGGAAGCAATTAGTTGCTCCAGCGTCAGCGGCTTTTCGCCCGGCAGCAGACTGATGTTGGTCATGCGAATCATGGGCAGCCGGTTCCAGCCTTCAGCCCGCAGGGTTCCGCCCGACCGGATCTCGCCGATGGTATGGGCGGTTTCGCGCGAACTGAGATATCCCGTGAATAATCCATTCGTGATAATCGGCGTACACTGCGCGGGAACGCCCTCATCGTCGAAGCCGAAAGTTCCGAGGCCGGGTCCGTGCTCCTGACGCGCGTCGGCGACCACATTTACCATTTCGCTGCCATAGCGCAGCGTGCGCAGCTTGTCGAGCGTCAGGAACGAAGTGCCCGCAAAGTTCGCCTCCATTCCCAGCACGCGATCGAGCTCAATCGGATGCCCGATCGATTCATGAATCTGCAAACCGAGCTGCGAGCTGTCGAGAATAAGGTCGAATGTTCCTTCCGGGCATTGCTCCGCATGATGCAGGGCAACTGCCTCTTCCGCAATGCGGCGCGCATTCTCGACCAGTTTCAACTCTTCAATCAGCTCGTATCCTTTGTTCTGCCATTGTCCGCCGTAGGAATTCGGATACGACCGTTTCTGAATCTCGTTGCCCGCGAAGGCAAACGAGGTGTAACCCGCGCCCGCGGAATACTTGGTCTGATGAATATCGCTTCCCTCCGACGAGACAAACCATTGCTCCTCGCGATTGAAGTTGAGGTTGCTCTCCGCCAGAGTGACGCCCGCCACCGCACGCAGCTCGGAATCGATATTCAGCAACAGCGCAATGTTCTGCTCGACCGAGATGGAGAACGGATCGATCACGTGCGGCGTGGTCCACTCGGCAGTCACAGCCTTTTCCGCTGCGAGCTGGACATCCTGCTGCTTGACTTGCGCCGAAGCGCGGGCTATTTCGACCGCGCGGGCAGCGGTGGCTTCAACCCCGGCGCGCGACAGGTCTTCGGAGGCGGCAAATCCCCACGCTCCATCGGCCAGCGCACGCACGCTCATGCCCACGGATTCCGAGTCAGACGCGCTGCCGACCGTGCCATTTTTCGTGCTGAGCGCGCGGCTTCTCTGGCTGACGATGCGAGCGTCGGCATAGCTCGCGCCGCGCATCGTAGCCACGTTCAAAGCCCAGTTGGCGATTTGCTTCATGCGGAACTTCAAATCTAACACGATGCAGGAACATGTGGCGCGGGCACTCCTGCCCGCGAAATCTAACCAGGAACAAAAGCTATTGCTTGTGAACCGGCGGGCGGGCAGGAGTGCCCCCATCCAGACCCTCACGGCGTGGCGCGCGCCACATCCAGTGCCTTCCTCACAGCCAGCAATTCCTTCAACACCTCGCGCAGCTTCGTAGACTCCAGCGCATTCGCCCCGTCGGACTTCGCTTCCTTCGGATTGTCATGGACCTCGAGGAAAACGCCGTCCACGCCGGCCGCGACCGCGGCGCGCGCCAGCACTGGAATGAACTCAGGCTGCCCGCCGCTGACGGCGATCGCGCCGCTGCGATCGTCGGCCCGCGCCGAAGGAAGTTGAACAGAGTGTGTCGCATCGAAAACCACCGGCGCGAACTTGCGCATGATGAAAAGCGAACGCATATCGACGACGAGATTGTTATAGCCGAAGCTCGTTCCGCGCTCCGTCAGAAAGACTTGCGCGTTGCCCGCTTCGCGGCACTTTTCCACCGCATGCCGCATGTCCCAGGGCGATACGAATTGTCCTTTTTTGATGTTCACGGCGCGACCGCTCAGGGCCGCCGCGACTACAAGATCGGTCTGGCGACAAAGAAACGCCGGAATCTGCAACACATCGGCCACTTCCGCGACCCTAGCCACATCCGCTACTTCATGAACGTCGGTAAGCACCGGAATCTGAATTTCGTCTTTGATCTTTTTCAGAATGCGCAGACCTTCTTTAACACCCGGTCCGCGGAAGCTACGAATTGAAGTACGGTTGGCTTTGTCGTAGCTCGCCTTAAAAATGAACGGAAACCCAAGCGCCTTCGTGACGCCCTTGATGATTTCGGCCATGCGGATAGCGTGCTCTTCGCTCTCGATCACGCACGGTCCGGCAATGAGAAACAAATCGCCTGAGCCGATGCGGACCTCGCCGACTTGGAAGGAGGAAATCAACCAAACCTTTCACCACCGAGCACGCAGAGATCGCCAAGATAAACTGGCAAAAGCCAATTTGCTATTGCTTTTCTCCGCGTCCCGGGCGATCTCGGCGGTAAATTGTCTTGTTTACCGGCGCGTCACCTTTTCCGGACGGTGAAACATCTCAACCGCCGCAGTCTCTTTCTCGGCACGCCGCTTCGAGCCATGCTCATACGCCGCCGCGATAAACGTGCTGAACAACGGATGCGGCTCAAGCGGCTTCGACTTGAACTCAGGATGAAATTGGCATCCGATGAAATGGGGATGATCCGGCAGTTCCACCATTTCAACATAAGTCCCATCGGGCGTTGAACCGGAGATTCGCATTCCGGCCGCCACCATCGGCTCTTCATACTCGCGATTGAATTCGTAACGATGGCGGTGGCGCTCGCTGATCTCGAGCTTGCCGTAGATTTTGTGCGCCAGCGTGCCCGGCTCAATCTTGCAAGTCCAGGCGCCCAGACGCATGGTCCCGCCCAGTTCCTCCACGCCGCGCAATTCGCGCAGTTTGTAAATCACGCGATGCGGCGTCGCCTGATCGAACTCGCTCGAGTTCGCATCCGCCAGTCCAACCACGTTGCGGGCGAATTCAACACAAGCGGTCTGCATTCCGAGGCAAATCCCGAAGTACGGAACTTTGTTCTCTCGCGCATAACGAATCGCGATCAACATCCCTTCGATGCCCCGCTTGCCAAAACCGCCGGGCACCAGCAATCCGTCGTAACCGTCGAGTTGCGCTTCAGTGCTCGATTGATCGGCGGTTTCCAGTCCCTCTGCTTCAATCCAGTTCAACTGAAGTTTAAGATTGTGCGCCAGGGCACCGTGCACCAGCGCTTCTTTCAAAGATTTGTAAGAATCCTCATACTCCACATACTTGCCCACAATCCCAATCGTGACTGTATCCTTCGGGTTGTAGACGCGGTGCACAATGTCTTCCCACTTCGAAAGGTCGCGGTCCTTCGCCTCCATGTGCAGATATTTCAGCACCAGCGTATCCACACCTTCATTGGCGAATACCAACGGTACTTCATACACCGAAGCCACGTCCTTGGCAGTGATTACGGCTTCTTCCTGCACGTTACAGAAGAGCGCAATTTTCGATTTCAACTCCTTCGCAAGGAAGCGGTCCGTGCGGCAGAGCAAAATGTCGGGCTGAATTCCGATGCTCAGCAGTTCCTTCACCGAGTGCTGCGTAGGCTTGGTCTTCAGTTCCTGCGCGGCGGCAATGAACGGCACCAGCGTCACGTGGACGAACAGCGTGTCCTCGCGGCCCAGCTCCTGGCGCATCTGCCGGATCGCTTCCATGAACGGCAGCGATTCAATGTCGCCCACCGTGCCGCCGATTTCCACAATCGCCACGTCCACGTCCTGCGCCACCTTCTTCATTGCCGCTTTGATTTCATTCGTCACGTGCGGAATCACCTGCACTGTCTTGCCCAGATAATCGCCGCGGCGCTCTTTGGCGATGATCTGCTCGTACAAGCGGCCAGTGGTCCAATTATTGTCGCGTGAGAGTTTAGCGTGGGTGAAGCGTTCGTAGTGGCCGAGGTCGAGATCGGTTTCGGCGCCATCGTCGGTCACGAAAACTTCGCCATGCTGAAACGGCGACATCGTTCCCGGATCGACGTTGAGGTAAGGATCAAACTTCATCAGGTTGACTTTCAACCCGCGGCTCTCCAGCAAACAGCCGATGGAAGCCGCGGCCAATCCCTTGCCCAATGAAGACACAACCCCGCCCGTCACAAAGATGTACTTTGCTGGCATCTCTTCCTCGCTCTGAATTGTGTTTGAAAGTTTGTGCAGGTGTGGTGCACGATCAATTATGGCAGAAGATGCCTGTGGAAACAAACAGAAGAATCGCTCGCGTTGACTATCCCGGTAATGTGGGCGAAAATGATTCAGCACTTCCCTTCGATCCCGAATAGTCGGCCTTGGCTTTTTCGGCTTCAATCGTGGGCCTGTGGCGCAGCTGGGAGCGCGCTTCCATGGCATGGAAGAGGTCGTCGGTTCGATCCCGACCAGGTCCACCAAATCCTTCGACAGCTAAGCTTCAATCAGATTAGGGCGGCGAACCCCGGCGGCAGGGCCTGCGGCCTTTCTTCCAGTCATCTCGATCGCTCTTCGAGGCGCGCGTGGTATCCCTTGCGCGCCTGCACCTGCAACCGCTTGCCATTTTTCTCGGCCACGATGCTGATCGTGCGATAGCTCCCGTTCGCCTGGAAATCGGCCGGTTTATACGCGATGAAATAGCGGCTTCGGATCAAATCGCGCAGCTTGTCAAAGGACTTGCCCAGAGTCATCATATCCCCCGGGAACAGTGCCTCGCCGCCGCTGCTTTCCGCCAGTGCCTCTAACACCTTGTCGGCATCCGTCTTATCGCCGCGGATGTCCTCTCTCGTGCTGATGGCATAAACCGACACGCCCGTCTTCTCCGCCACTTGAATGCTCTGTTTCAGACTGCTGTGACTGGAATTGTCTTCGCCGTCGCTCAGAATCACCAGAACTCTGGCAACCCGTTCGCCCTCGGGATACTCTGCGAGTTTGAAACACGCAAACGAAACCGCGTCGAACAAGGCTGTTCCACCGCCGTTGGAGAGCTTGTCAATCCCCCTCCCCAATTCAGCGGGGTCTGCACTGAAATCCTGAGTCACAGTAGCCTCGGTGGCAAAACCTTCGATAAAGCCCAAGTCTGAGGAACGTTCTAGCATCCGCTCCACAAACTTGGCCGCCGCGTGCTTTTCGAACGAAAACCGGTCCTGGACCGAACCGCTGGTATCGATCAGCAAAGCCAGTCGCAAAGGGAGCTTCGACCCGGGGGAAAACTGGAGCACCTTCACTGGAGGCTTCCGGTCATCAAGGATCTTGATGTCGGACGCCTCCAAATTGTTGATCATGCGTCCATGGCTGCTGACTTTGAAAAACAATGCCACGTCGTCCACGCTCTTGCGAATCGTATACACCCCTGCAACACCGCCTGTCACGCTCGGGGGTGTATTCAGGGCTGCCACGGGGTTGCCGCCTTCGCCTGCTGGATTTGCCTCCGCTGGCGCGCCGCAGTCGACGCAGGTCCCGCCGTCCGATTCGTTCCCCAAGCCGTTCAGCTGCGCCTTCAATCGGTCACTGTTGGGAAAAGCCTGCGGCCGAAGAGAAGCGACGGTGGTAGTGGTTTGCCGGGGATTGCTGGCCGCTGCCGCCTGAGCGATCCGGTTGTGGGTCAGAGCGGCCAGATTCTTGCGCGCTGACGGAGCGAACGCATTCGTGGGATCTTCGTTCACAAAGAAAGTGAGCTCGCGCTCCATGGTGTCGAAATCATGCAGAGACATGGCTGCCGAGGCGGCTATGTAGTGAACATTCGCCAGCCCTCTATGGTCGAGTCCATGTGCCCGGTGAGCGGTTTCCAAGGCGTCTTGGTATTGATGGTTTCCGTTCTGCGCGTACGCTAGCGTTGCGAGAATTCTGGCGTCCTGGGGGCGAAGAGCAGCGGCTTTTTCCAGTTCCGGTTGCGCCGTCGCAAAATCATTCAACGACAATGCCAGTTGGCCGAGATGCAGAAACGATCCTGGATACTTGCTGTCCAGCTTCGCTGCCGCTTCGAATTCGTTTCTGGCGCGATCGTTGTCGCCTTGGTCGAGATAAGCCAGTCCGAGTCCGACGTGCGCCGAAACGAACTTGGGATAGTCGCTGATCGCCTTTTGCAGGTACTTCATGGCTTCCTTGGAATCTTGCGCTTTCAAAAGCGAGCTAGCTCGGTTGAACTCCTCCCGGGCCTTGTTAGTGGCATCCAGATCGAGCGCCGATACAACGCCGGATTCGACTAGCTCTTTATTCTGCTCCCGTTGCTGCTCGTTCTTCGCCTGCTCCCGGTTCTGCGTATCGAGATAAAGTTGAGCGAAGTCGACCTGGGCAAAGCTGGAATCCGGCCCTGCGTTCATGATGGGCAATTGTGCGAACGCAGCGGTTCCTCCACCCAGCCACAATGCGACCCACCAGGCAAGCGCGGCCTTCACAGACTTGAACGATCGAAAAAAAGAAACGGACTTCACAAGATAACTCCTGCGATTAATCTTGGTTCTCGTGCCCGCACTCTCGAGGGTATGTGGAAGTCGGATACCCCCGAGCACCTCGTCGGGATCGGCGACAATTGTGAAGAATTGTACAGAAGAAACTCAAAAACGCCTAAAAGTTTGCAGGATGCCGCGCCCGCCTTCGCCACAATGCTAGGCTGGTACTGTGAACTCAAGGACGACCTATTCTGCTTTCTCCCGCATGGCATCGCTCACTGTGCTGGGGTCATTTCTCGGCTTGGCGAACCCCGCTTCCGCCGCGAACTGGACGCTCCACGCGCAACCCTCAAGGCTAGTCAACGGCGCTCCAGTGCTAGTCCAGGTCAAACCTCCTCAGCGGCTGGAATCGCTAAACGGAACCTGGCTAGGACACGACATTCCCTTCAGCTTCGATGCAAAAAGCAAATCATGGTTCGCGTTGGCGGGTGTCAGCCTGGAAACAGCTCCTGGAACGTATGCCATCGAGCTGACTGGCGAAACCGTTGCTGGAAAAACTTCGGGCCGAAAAATCTCATCCACTCGCAAGATCGCTGTCGCCCGCGGCAACTATCCCAAAATCGAAGTCAAGCTCAACGTTGAAAGTAAATTTACCGAGCCCAGCCCCGAACAGCAGAAACAGATTGAAGAAGGTGTCGAAATCAAGAAGGACTATCTCAACCGGGTCACACCCGTGCGGGAGTGGTCGGGGACATTTGCCGCTCCGGCGGACGCTGCGATTTCCGACGTCTTCGGTTCGCAGCGCGTATTCAATGGAAAGACACAAAGCACCCATTTCGGCCTGGATTTTCGCGTTCCCAGCGGGACTCCCGTGGCCGCCATGAACGACGGCACTGTGCTGCTGGCGCGGCCACTGTATTTCGAAGGTAATTTCGTCGTGCTGGATCACGGCCAGGGCTTGCTTACTCTCTACCTGCATCTTTCGGAATTCAAAGTCAAGGAAGGCGATCAAGTGAAGCGCGGCCAGATCGTAGGCCTAAGCGGCGGCACCGGCCGGGCGACGGGACCGCACCTCCACGTCGAGGTACGATGGCAGGGCACGCGGCTCGATCCTCAGAGACTGTTGCAGTTGCGCTTGCCGTAGCAAGCCTCACCCGTTCCCGCCCGAAAGCCGGCTCAGTCCCCGCGATGGCACCTCCTGCAACGCATTCTTAAGAATCTCTTTCAACTCGAGGTTGCGGATCAGACGGTGTAGATAATTAGGATGCACGCCGAGTATCCGCGCCGCCTCAGCATAGCTGTGCGTCTGTTCCACCGCGTCGAGAATCAGTTGCTTCTTCAATTCTTTCACCGACGCATGATATTTCGCTTCGGTCATGTCCGCTGGTGGGGTACGTTCGAGCAGCGACTCCGGCAGATCCTCGGGCAGAATCATATCGGAGCCCCCCAGCACCAGCGCCCGCTCGATTGCGTTTTCCAGCTCCCGGACGTTGCCCGGCCAGTCATAATTCCCCAGGCATGCCAGGGCTTCGCGAGAGACTGGCCGCGGTTTTACCTTGCATCGTTTGGCATACTTCTGTACAAAATGGCGCACCAGCAAGGGAATGTCTTCCTTACGCTCGCGCAGCGCAGGCATCGTGACTTTCAGGACCGCCAGGCGGTAATACAGGTCCTGGCGAAAGTCGCCATCGCGCACCGCCTGCTCCAGATCGCAATTGGTGGCGGCGATGAGCCGGATATCCACCTTGATGGGACGCGTTCCGCCGACCCGTTCGAACTCACGCTCCTGCAACACACGCAGCAGCTTGACCTGCAACGCAAGAGCCAGCTCGCCGATCTCGTCGAGGAAAACCACGCCTCCGTCGGCGATTTCCAGCCGCCCTTTCTTCAACGACGCGGCGCCGGTGAAGGCTCCCCGCTCGTGTCCGAAAAGATCGGTTTCGAGCAGCGTCTCCGGAATGGCGGCGCAATTGATGGCCATAAAAGGCTTGCAGGCCCGCGGACTGTTGCGGTGCAGGGCCCGAGCCGCCATCTCTTTGCCGGTCCCGCTCTCGCCTTCGATCAATACCGTCGAATCGGCGGGAGCGGCGCGCTGCAGGAACTGGTAAATCTCTTTCATGCGCACCCCTTCCCCCACCAGGCTTTGTTCCTGCGTGATTTCCACAGTCAGCCGCTCGTTCTCCTGCTCCAGCCATTGCACGCGGCGTGCGTTTTCCAGCGCAACCGCGGAGATTCCCGCAATCGCTGTCACCAGTTGCAGGTGCTCTTCCTGAAGCCGGTCGATAAGACTGTCGCTGTCCAGGTAAATGCATCCAATCACGCGTTGAAACACGGTTAAGGGCACACACAGCAACGAGCGCACTTGCGACGCTTTCAGGCTCTCGACGTCCCTCAGTTCGTCGCAGCTGGGAACGTCCCTGCCCAGCATTGCAATGCCCTGGTCCAGCACCTGCCGGGCGACCGTCCGGCTCACTTTGACTAACTGAGCCTGACCCGACTGCCGCATGCGGGCGAACGTAGAATTGAATTCATGGCCCTCGCGGTCCGCCAGCAGAATGGCGCCTCGGCCTGCTGGAACCACTTCAAAAATCAGCTCCAGCAACTGCCCCTGCAGTTCGTTGAGATCGCGAATCGCATGCACGATCCGGCTGATTTTTAGCAGCGCATTCAGATTGCGAGCGATACGCGACGTCGCAGGCAATTCGCGCAAGAGCCGGTCCGGCTGCAGATACACCACGTCCTTGGGATGGATTATGGTGGTTTCCGCCGTGAACCGCGAATCCTCGAATTCCACGCTGCTCGCTGCCGCGCCAACTTCTTCCTCGTCGATGAGGAACAAAAAGGAAGAATCCCCGGTCGCAATCTCGTCGCCGTGCTGTAGGTACTGCTCTTCCACTCCGCCGCCGTTCACGAGCGTTCCATTGCGGCTCCCCAAGTCTCGTACGTGGAACTTTCCATCTTGCAAGCTCACCCGGCAATGCTTGCGTGAAACCGAGGGGTCGGTGACCGCGATCCCGTTCGACGCATCCCGCCCAATGGTAATCTCGCTCTCGGACAAGGGAATGGTGGAGTCTTTCAAAGGCCCCGACAGTACCAGGAGTCTGGGACGCACACTTCACCTCGCGCTCTTCTTATCACACTTTGGTTTAAAATAGTTCCCGAATTGGATTTTGTTCCAATATCCGAACAGATAGGCGGACCTATCCGATCAGATAGCGACTTGACGCCCGCTTCCGGAACAGGCATCAGCCGATCGAGCTCTCTCTCAGCCACTAAATCCCATGCGCACAACAAGATGAAGGTGGTGCCCCGCATCCGAGAAAATGCCGACCCCTTTTGGCACTCGGGATGCATCAGCACGATTGCGATACTGCTCGGCAAAAAGCGATGGGGGAAGCGCTTTTCGATTCAGTTCTTGCTGAGCTTTGCGCAATCAGGGATTCCGAGGGGCCCCCTCATCGGATCCCTGATTTTTTGAGACGGCCTTCTGCCTGGCGAGAAGTCGGCGTCGGAAGAAAGTCTGCGAACCCCTCCTCAGCTTGCTACGCTAACTCGCCACGGCTTCGCTGCTCACGGATCCCGTTACCGCGGGGAGAGCGACCGCCGCTCCGTCCCGATAAGTAACGCTGTTGCCCGAAATCACAGGCACGCGATCGCCCGGAACCAAAATCCCCACCAAATTCAGCGGATCGGCCGCCGACAGCGTGATCGTTTCTTGCGCGGAGTGGAGCTGGCGCATCGCCCGCACCGACTCTACCGCAACCGGCAGGGCAAATTGCTCGCCCAGGAATCCATCGACGAAGCGGCCGCCGCGAATCTCGCCGCGATCCTCCAGCCGGCGGAAGCCTGCCAGCAACTCGCGCCATGGCGGCAGGTTCGCCTCCCGCGCCAGCACATCGCGCACAACAATGCCATAACGCCGCAGCAGCATCCAGCACGCAGCCTCCACCGCCCGCGGCCTCTCCACAACTTCCTCGGCGTGCAGCAGAGCCCATCGCCCGGCATTGTGCCGCGGACGCGTCGCCCGCCCGCTTCCCTGCCCTGCCCGCCGCTTGGGATCGATCAGCGACCGAAGATTGTCGAAACCATCGGCCGTCACCAGTCCCGCGGCCACTAACTCCCAAAGCGCAGTCTCGATTTCCGCCTTCAGCTTGCCTGTGCCGCGAACGATATCCGCGAAGAATGACGCGCCCCGCTGCCGCAGAAAATCCAGCACATTCTGCGCTCCGTGGCTCAACCCACTGGTCACGCCCTCTTCCGCGCCGGGATGCCGCGGCGTCATCCAGTCAGCATCTTCCCGAACGAAGAACGTGATGGGCGCAACGCTCGTCGGAATCACCCGCCGCTGGCGGGCAGTCGGCTCACCTGCCGCGCCATTCGCGTTGGCGGAATCCAGCGTCGCCGGATGTGGCGACAACCTTCCCCAGCCCACAGCGCCCGTGAGGCAAAGCTGGTCAAGCCATTTGGAATCGTAATCGACAATGCGGCGGGCCAGCACCTGCCGCTCCCACGCATTCGCTGGAATCTCAAACCCCTGCAGTTGCCTCAACACTTCCAGCGTGCCGCGTTCGCCCGATACCTGCGTCCCCGCGGCGACATGCTGCCAGCGCAAAAGCCACTGCATGAGTTGCGCCGCAGTCACCGGCTCAATCTGTTTGCGCAACGTCGCGACGGTTAGCCGATGAATTCGCGCCAGCAACCGCCTCTCGCACCATTCGAACTCATGTGGCGCGGGCGCCCCCGCCCGCGAGGCAGCGCCGCTGAAGTTTCCCCGCAGAACAGTCCCGCTAGCCTCCATGCGAAGCAGCGCGTTCGAAATCTCCGACGCTTCAATCCCCAAAATCTCCCCGAGCTGCGCCGCTGTTATCGGCCCCAGATGCGACATCCAGCCCGTCACCATCGTCAGTAGACCATCGTCACGCGTCGGAACAATTGTCTCGACGTCAGCCAACTGCTGCGCAAATCGCGCCTCGGGAAACAACACAAGAAAAGTCTTGAGACGCTCTGCTGCCACCCAGTAGCTCTTGCCCCCGCATTCCGCACTCGCGGCACGCCCTTCGCTGATCAATCGTCCGAAATAAAATTTCCACTGATCTGTATTGAAATTAGGGCCGCGCTCCGGCAGCGCCACCAGCGTATGCAACACATCATGCAATTCATCGGCATCGCGCACGTCCGGGCAAGCCTCATCCCGCACCTGCGCAATCGCCGCCGGATCCAGTCCGCCCACTTCTTCAAGCACCGATTCCGGAAGCATCCGCCGCATTTGCACCGCGCGCGCCCTCCGCTCCTCGAGCGGGGCGTCATCTAAATAAGCGTAAGGATTCGCATTCAGAATCTCGTGCGAAAACTGCGATGGAACCGGCGTGTCGACC
>Ga0302326_10015388_pt1 | contig 16100 bp, 11 predicted proteins | sample Palsa_T0_3_FD_202264 | JGI IMG/M metagenome (GOLD analysis project Ga0302326, IMG submission 202264) | Peat permafrost microbial communities from Stordalen Mire near Abisko, Sweden - Palsa_T0_3 | ecosystem: Environmental > Terrestrial > Soil > Palsa > Peat permafrost | place: Sweden: Abisko... | reverse complement strand
GCGCGCCCAGGTTCGGCGCGGGGGTGAGGATCGGCCATGGGTCTCCTGCGCATTCGCGCCGACGAGCATTGCCGTCGCGAGTCCGGTCGCGACGTTTGGTATTCGCGAGGATCGCATAACGCGCGAGTGGGCCAACCTGATTTACTCCTGTCTAAAAGGTTCCTTTATGTGTTTCGGCGGCCGGTCCGAGACTGAACACTATCTGGCGAGCTAAATCGTCTGGTAAGCTCGGCAGAAAAGTCAGTTTGCCGCTACAAGTGCCGTTCTTCCCTGGGACGCTGAAGGTGTACCATTTCGGGTCGGCAGCGTGGGCCGATGACTTGTCTTCATAGAAAATCCGGTTGGCGGTGTTCTCGAAGAGCTTATCCTTGCCCAGATTGAGGGTGGACCTAAGGCGGTCGCTGAGCGGAGCGAAGTCCTGTCCAGGTTGGCTGGTGATTACCACCAGTGCGGTCGAAGCGTCGTGGAGAACGGCGGCACTGTGGCTTTCGCCATAGAGCGCCCAATCGGGCGGGACGGCGAGTTGGCAGAGGTTCTTGGAGTCTTTGACGATCTGCCAGTTGCTTGGCGCCACTTGCGCGGCAAGCGGCAGATTCAAGAGAATCAGAGCTGCAATTGCGTATTCTCTCATGATCCGAGTGTAACGCGTGGCACCCGACAGTGGGAGACGCGACAGTATCAGCTACAGTTGAATAGATCTTTCGAGGTGAGATTTATGGTCAGAATTCTCCGGTTAGCCGTGTTGGTGGGAGCGGGCGCTGCATTGACCGGGCTCGTGATGGCGGCCGCGGCGACGGTCGATGTCCCGGCTAACGATCCCGGATTCTATATGCACCGCTTCGAGTACGATCCACCCGAAGGAGCCAGGCCGCAGAGCGTTGCGGTGGGAGGAGAATTCAATAACTGGTCTGAGACCGGCTTTCCCATGAAGCCGGATGGCGCAGGGCATTTTGTGGCCGACGTGAAGCTCGCGGAGGGTCCTCACTCTTACCGGTTCTTCGTCGATGGAGCCTGGGTGGACGATAGCGAGCAGCACAGCGAGGCCGATCTGGAAGAGTCGAACGGAATCCGGGGACATAATTCCGCCGTTGTCGTCGGACCGGACGAGCGCAACTTGCCAAAGGTGCAGCCGGGCCGAATCGCGGTCGAAGGTTTGCATTATGTGCAGAGCAGTATTCGTTATTTCGACCCGATCTCGGCGAGCGAAGTGCGAATTACCTTTGGCGCGCAAGCGGGAAATCTCACCGGCGCCGCAGTCTATTCGTTGACTGGAAAGAGTTGGCGGCGCGATGAGCTATACGTTGTCGACACGCGGGTGGGGGTGGATTTCTTCGCCGGTGTCGTGCTCAGCTCCGCATCGAATTTGACGTATTTCTTCGAGCTGCAGGACGGCGGCACAACGGCTTACTACGCCGGCGGCAAATATTTCTCGCGGATTGCCGATGCCCGGCAAAATGCCTGGCAAGGCCGGATGCAGCCGGCCTTCGATACGCCGGATTGGGCACAGCACGCGGTTTGGTACCAGATTTTCCCCGAGCGGTTCCGCAACGGCGACAAGACCAATGACCCGGCCAACACCGCGGCGTGGACCTCGCGATGGGCATCCACGCCACCGCGTGCAGGCGCGCCCGGCCGCGGTAATGGCGGCCCAGGCAATCGCCGTTACGGTGGCGATATTCGGGGCATTGAGGAAGAGCTTCCGTATCTGCGAAGCCTTGGCGTAACCTGCATCTACCTCAATCCCATTTTCAAGTCTCCAAGCGTGCATAAGTACGACACGACCGACTATCGTCACGTGGACGATAATTTCGGATATGCTGCCGAAAATGCCGAACTCAATGGTGAAACTGACGACCCGGCAACCTGGAAATGGACGAAATCCGACAAGCTAATGCTCGATTTTGTGGCCGACGCTCACCGTCAGGGTTTTAGGATTGTCATCGATGGCGTATTCAATCACGCCGGTGGGCAGTTTCCCCCTTTTCTGGATGTGAAGCAGATCGGCCAAAAGTCCAAGTACGCCGACTGGTTCAACATCAGCAAGTGGGACCCGGTCACGTGGATCAGTTTCGGCGGCCGTGCCGGTGGAAACATGCCGGAGTTCAAGAAAGATGCGGTCACGGGGCTTGCCCCCGGTCCGCGCGATTACGTCCTGAGCGTAACGAAAAGGTGGCTGGCCCCAGACGGAGACCCCTCCCGCGGCGTGGACGGTTTCCGCCTCGATTACGCGCAGAATGTTCCCCGCGTTTTTTGGGTGACGTACCGGAATTTTGTGAAGTCCGTGAAGCCGGATGCGTATATCACGGGCGAAATCTGGACAGCCGCCACCAGCTACCTGGCCGGCGATGCGTGGGACGCGACCATGCAGTATCCGTTCGCCAATGCTCTGCAGGCCTTCTTCATCGACGGACCGCCCAAGTCCATTTCGGCCAGCGTTTTCGCCGAACGTCTGCGCCAGTTCAACACGATTTTACCGTTTCAGGTTTCCCTGGACCAGATGAATCTGCTGGACAGCCATGACACCGACCGTTGGGCATCGCGATTCGTGAATGCCGATCAGCCCCCGCCCCCGGCATCCGAAGGTGCAGCGGGCCGGAGAAGTTATAACTCCTCCAAGCCCACCGATCTGGAGTGGCAGCGAATGGAGCAGTCCGTTGCCGTGCAGATGACGTACACCGGCGCGCCCATGGTGTATTACGGCGACGAGGTGGGAATGTGGGGCGGCACCGATCCCGACGATCGTCAGCCGATGATCTGGAAAGATCTGGCGCCTTACGAAGATTCGGAGGTGCAGTTCAATCAGCGCCTCTTCGATCGCTACGTCCGGTTGATCGCGATCCACCGGCGTTTCGCGGCGCTCCAGACCGGCTTTGCGCATACCGTGTTGGCCGACGATGCCCGCAACTTATTGGTGTACAGCCGCGACCTTGGCGACGATCATGTCTATCTACTGGTGAATAGGAGTGCAGAGCCGCAGTCGGTCGATTTGCGGATCGGGCCGCCTAAGACGGACTTGTCCATGATCGATTGGCTGGATCCGGCCGAAGCCATGGTTCAGGACGCAACGGCGGGAGTCCCGGATGGACGGCCGCTGATTCAAGCGATTTCCGGCGCCCGGCCGGCGGTGGTATCGCACGACGGAAAGGCCACTGTTTCCCTGAAACCGTGGGGAACGATGATCCTGGCTCCGGCCAGTGCGAAGTGATGGCGGAGACGGTATTTAGAGGCACTTGCAAGAATTCCCGGAAACCGCTTGCTGACGCGCGCGGCTCGGTAACGCACGCCCTTACTGGACTGCGTCCGCGAGGGATCCCCCCTAAGCCCCGGCCGACACTCCCGTGCTCGCCGACCCCTCAGGCAGCATCGCCTGTAATACGCGCCGCAGCTCGCGTGGATCGAGCGGCTTACTGATGTAATCCGTCATGCCGGCTGCCAGGCATCGTTCGCGGTCACCCACCATGGAACTGGCGGTGAGGGCGACAATGGGAATCTTCCGCCCACGATCGCCCGATTGGCGAATGCGCTCCGTAGTCTGATATCCGTCGAGCACAGGCATCTGGCAATCCATGAAGATGGCATCGTACGGCCGTTGATTCCAACGTTCCAGCGCCTCCACGCCATTGTTGGCCACATCCACCTCGCATCCCAATTTTCCCAGGACGTGCCGTGCCAGTTTTTGATTTACCGCATTGTCTTCCGCCAGCAACACCAGCCAGCGATTATCCGGCGAGAGATTGCCCTGCAGCTGCGGCGCTAGCACCTCTGGAGCCGGCGCCGGCGGCATAGGCAAAGTCACCCAAAAAGTAGACCCGGCGCCGGGCGCACTCCGGAGTCCGACGCTCCCTCCCATGAGTTCCGCCAACTGCCTGCTGATGGCAAGGCCCAGGCCCGTGCCCCCGTATCTCCGCGCGGTTGAGGAATCGGCTTGCACGAACTTGCCGAACAGTCGGGGTTGCGTCTCCGCGTCAATGCCAATCCCGGTGTCGACCACACTGATCTTCCACTCCTGGGGGCTTTCCGTCCGGTATTCCACTTCCACTCTTACGTAACCGCTGTCGGTGAATTTCACCGCATTGCCCAGAAAGTTGAGCAACACCTGGCGCACACGCGTAGAGTCTCCAATTACGTAGCGCGGCGCGCCGGGCGGGTACTCGAAGCTGATGCCGAGCCCTTTCGCCAAAGCGCGCCCGGCCAGCATCCGCACGCTCTCCTCCACGGTGGCGCATAGATCGAACGACTCGCGGACCACTGTCAGGCGGCCAGCCTCGATCTTCTCGAAATCCAGGATGTCATTGATGACGGCGAGCAGAGATTCCGCAGAAAGCAGCGCGGCATCCGCCCATTCCTGCTGTTCCGGGGTAAGTTCGCTGTCACAGAGCAGATGGGTCATGCCGATCACGCCGTTCATCGGCGTTCGAATCTCATGACTCATATTTGCCAGAAATTCGCTCTTCGCCCGGTTGGCCTTTTCGGCGCGCGCTTTCTCCAACTCCAGCTCACTTGTCCGCTGTTGAATCGCCACTTCCAGACGCAGATGCTCGCGTTTGTGCCGCTGCTTGACCCGATACCACCACCCGCGGAACGACCATGCCATCAGGGCGCCCACCAACACGCAAACCCACCAGGTTTGCCACCAGGCTTGCTGTATGCCAAATTGTAGCGTGGCCGGCTCGGTGCTCCATACGCCGCTGCCGGCGCGCGCCACTACCTGGAACGTGTACTGTCCGGGGGGCAGATTGGCGTACCGCGCTTCTCCCTGCGAGCTCTCCACCCAGTCGCGATCGATTCCCGATAGCCGGTAGCGGAATCTGCGTTCGCGATTATCGAACAGCACCGGAGCGGTGAACCGTACCACCAGATAGCGATCCGTGTAGGGCACGGTTGCAGTGGCATTGAGGTGCAGCGCGGAATTGCCCAACTCAGCGCCTGTCAAGGTGACCGTTGGCGCCGCTCCTGGAAGGTGCGGCTGCGGGCGGAAATGCGACAGGCCATGGCTGGTTCCAATCCACACGCTGCCATCCGGGTCCGCCATGAAGGCACGGCTGTTGCAATCGTCCCAGACCAGCCCGTCGACCTGTCCGTAACGCCGCCATTTGCCGCCGCTGCGGACCTGGACGCCCTTGTCTGTGCCGTACCATATGGACCCGTCGGCGCCCGTGCCCAGGAAGTCGGAACTCAGGCCGGCTTGAAACGGGGTCCCGTCCATTTTCCAGCCCGATCCGCTCGGCACAATATGCGATATGCCCACCGCGTCGGCATACGCCACCCAGATGCTGCCGTCAGCGCCGGCGGTCAGAGGGCGGGAGGAGTTTTGCAGTAAGCCCTCATTGGTTGTGAAGCGCGTCCAAACGCCATGGTCGTAGGACAGCAGGCCGTGCGTGGAGGTAATCCACATGCGGCCTTGCCGATCTTCCGCAAACTGATAGTAGTGGTCGTCCTTGGTTTGACCGGGGACATCGAGCGCCACGAATCGGGGAATCGTTCCGCCCGCCGGAGTGGCACTACGATAGAGCGCGCCCACATCACTGGTCCACACGAAGTCGTCGCGATCGACGAATACCTTCGGCGCGTAGGTCTTTCTTCCTTCGATGAGCACGTTTTCGGCGCGCCCCGTGGCGCCGTCGATCCGAAAAAGACCGACATTGCCGGTGCCGACCCAGACGGAGTTATCGTGGGAGTGCGCCAGGGAAAGAATCATCTGGCCGGCAAGCTCCGGACGGGCCGTCCAGTGCGAGGGAGAGTCCGGTCCGCCGTGTGCGAAAGCCAGCCCGGATCGCGTGCCCACCCACACGTTTCCTGCGCCATCGCGATGAATTGACCAGATGGAGTCGTTCGGCAATCCCTCCGGCGCGCCCCAGTTTTCCCACTCGGAATACCCGAGCCAGCGGGCCATTCCGAGACCGGCGAGCCCTACCCATAGCGATCCTTCGCGGTCCGCCAGCAGGGCGGTGATGTCGGTGTTCAAAAGGCCGGAGCGCTGGTCGATGAGACGCCATCGCTTTCCATCCCACTGGCAGAGACCTACGGGGCTCGACACGATGAGGTCGCCGTTCCAGGCGACTTCGAGCACCGGATCGCCCAGCAGAGGCGCAAAGCCATCCACCATGTGAAAAGGAATTGGCGGCAGCGGTTCGAATCTGCCGGTTGCGGTGCGGCGAACCCAGATGGATTTTTCGCCGAGGATCCACAAGTTGCCAAAGCGGTCGTTGCGGACGCAACGCCAGTGGTCGGGAGGCAGTTCGGACGGGACTACCGTCAACTTCCCGTGGTCGATTGTGCAGAGGCGATTGCCGCAGCCGGCCCAGATCCTGTTGCTGGTATCGCGATAGACACTGTAAATCGTAGGGTCTCCAGGCGCGCGCAACAAAACTGCGGGAGTCATGTGGCGCCGCACCAGCAAGCCGCGCGCGGTGGCCAGAAACACGTCTTCTTCGTCGTCCGCCGCCACTCCCTGGCGTCTCGTGGTGGTCTCCAGGACGCCGTTGAATGGGATGGGGATGAAATGTTCGTGCACAAAGAACGCAATCCCTCGGGTAGTGGCGACCAGCAGGTTGCTGCCTGAATCCGCGAGGCTGACAATTTCGCTCGAGGGCAGCCCTTGCGCTGTGTCGAAGACATCAAATCGCGATCCGTCATAACGAAACAGGCCGTTTTGCGTGCCGATCCAAAGGAATCCGGTGGTGTCCTGCGCCAGGGCGGTGGCGGAGAGATTGGTCAATCCCTCGGCCTGCCCGTACATTTGGAATGGGTAGCGCTGCGCCAGACACGTCTGGCTCAGATAAACCAGGAACAGGAAAAGTGCCCCCAACCGGGCCCATTTCCTGGAATCGGAGTGCACTGATCAAATTTCGACCAATTCTCGACGGATTGCCAGATTGAAGATGGATAAGGGCTGGCTAGTATCCCTGGTCCTGGGTCTGGACCGCGATCGCCAACTTCCGGTGTCCCGGCAGGTGCTTAGTGCCGATAGTATTATCCCTCCATATTCTTTGCACGCCGCGACGATTGGCTGAGCAGACCACGGAAATCAAACGCATGCTCACGGCGCTGATTCAAAAGCTGACCGCTGAGAGCTGACCGCTGACAGTTTGCGCGCAGCGCATTGCGGGACATGCTTCAGCCTATCCGGTGGAGCGGAGCTCGCCTCTGGAGGCGGGTTTCAGGCCCCTTCGAAACAAGCCAGGCATCGCAGACAGAGAAACTGGCTAGCAGCAGCCTAAGGGCGCTCCGCTCGCGGGACAATTGAAGCACGTCCCACTAAAGTTAGTCAATAATAAGATCTTATATTCCCACTTACTCGGATTTGCAGGGGGTCCACTTGCATTCGAACCAATCGGGTGTAATATATTCGATGAACAAATTGACACCCGGAGCGGATGCGAGTTGCTGACACGGCAAATGGGGAACCTTCTTCAGGCAGACCATAGGGCCAAGACATTTCCAGAAATCGGATAGAGCAAAACAGTAAGGTTCTTCACCCTTGCCGGTCGGACGTTCGTTGAGCACTCTGTGGGTGCTGTTGATGAAGTTTTAGAAAAAGGCCGTTCGGCCCGTATCCGGGCGGCTCTGGGGAAATATGGCGAACACTACGTTAGAGCCTCCCGGCGCGGCGCCGAAGAGCCCCGCCCAACCCGCTCCCAAGCCGTCCCTCTTTCAAGCTCTCAAATCGATCTTTTCGAAACAGGAAGACCCCGAAGAAAGCCGCACTGTGGCCCGCCGCCGGCGCTTCGTGATGGCTGCCGTACTGGGAACGCTGAGCGTCAATCTGCTGATGTTTCTGCGTTTCTTCTTTCCGCGCGCTCTTTACGAGCCGAAGACCAAATTCACCATCGGGTACCCCGGCGACTTCGGATTCGGGGTCGACACCAAATTCCAGAAGGACCACCGCATCTGGGTCGTCCGCAATACGGAGGGGATTTTCGTCATCATCGCGATCTGCACGCACCTGGGATGCACGCCCGATTGGAAGCCCAGCGAGAACAAATTCAAGTGCCCGTGCCACGGCAGCGGCTACGATCCCGAAGGCATCAATTTCGAGGGTCCGGCACCGCGTCCCATGGATCGCGCGCACGTGGAGTTCGATCCGCAGGGGCAGATTTTGGTGGACCTGAGCCACCCGTATTCATGGCCCAAGGGCGAGCGATCGCAATTCGGCGACGACGGAGCGATTCTTCGCAACGTGTGAGGTCTCATCATGGCTGAAACTAACGGACACAACACAAATCCGCCGGCGGCGACGCCCGCGGGCAACGGGAACGGTTCGGGCAATGGCGGTAACGGCGGTGGAGTAGTCACCAAAGTCCTCGCCAACGCTAAAGCCGTGCAGTCCCGCGCCACGGAAGAGATTAAGGAGACCATCAAGGCGCCGGAGAAGACCGACCTTTGGAAATCGGTCCTGCGCGTGAAGCACGATGAGACGCCACGCAGCCGCGCCCTGGGCGTGCTCAGCAACGTCTTCCTGCACCTGCATCCGGCGAAGATCAATCGCGACGCTGTGGCCTACAACTACACGTGGGGCATGGGCGGCATGACGTTTTATGTCTATATCACGCTGGTGTTCACCGGCACGCTGCTGATGTTCTACTACCATCCCTCAAAGGTGGTTGCGTTTCGCGACATTCTCTACTTAGAGAGCGACGTGCCGTTCGGCAAGCTGCTACGGAACATGCACCGCTGGGGCGCGCACCTGATGGTGATCATGGTGGAGCTCCATATGTTCCGCGTGTTCCTGACAGGGTCGTATAAGAAGCCGCGGGAGTTCAACTGGGTAGTCGGCGTGCTTTTGCTGGTGCTGACGCTGTTGCTGAGTTTCACGGGTTATCTGCTGCCGGACGATCAGTTGGGGTTCTGGGCCGTCACGGTGGGAACCAACATGGCTCGTGCGACGCCGCTGCTGGGCCACGCGGGCCCCTTCGGTCCCCAGCTCGGTATGACGCCCTTCAACGATGTGCGGTTCGGGTTGTTGGGCGGATCGATTGTGGATTCGAATGCGCTGCTGCGAGCCTACATCTGGCACTGCGTGGCGATCCCGATCATCGCCTCGGCATTCATGGTGGTGCATTTCTGGCGCGTTCGTAAGGACGGCGGAATCTCGGGGCCCTCTCCGATGATGTTGGAAAGCGAGATCAAGGACGTAAAGAAGGTGTGATATGGATATCCATCAGCTATGGACGATCGTCAGCACGCCGGACAACGTTCCCATCGTGCTTTTGCTGTTCGTAGTTCCTTTCTATACGTGGTACGGCCTGCGGCAGGCGTTCGCCAACGACCGTTTGATCGCGCAGTTAGAGGGCGATCCGGTGATGGCGAAGACTCACCACCGCAAGGTCCAGCCGTTCAAGACGGGGTGGGCCCGCGAGGTGCATGTCTGGCCGTATCTCCTGCGCATCGAGTTCCTGGCGGCGATCATCGTGACGGTCATTTTGATGGTATGGTCCATCACGCTCAATGCGCCGCTGGAGGAGCCATCGAATCCCACTTTGACGATGAATCCCTCGAAGGCACCGTGGTATTTCCTTGGACTGCAGGAGATGCTGGTGTACTTCGACCCCTGGATGGCCGGAGTGGTGATGCCTTCGCTGATCATCATCGGGCTCATGGTGATTCCGTACATCGACACCAATCCGCTGGGCAATGGCTATTACACGTTCAAGCAGCGCAAGTTCTCGATCCTGACGTTTATTTTCGGCTTCATCGTGCTGTGGGTGACCATGATCGTGATCGGCACGTTAATTCGCGGTCCGGGTTGGATGTGGTTCTGGCCCGGCACCACATGGGACCACAATCGATTGATCTTCGAGGTGAACCGCGATCTGCCGGACATTTTCGGCATCACGGGACGCATCGGGAAGATCATATTCGGAGCGATCGTGGTGGGGCTCTATCTCGTTGCGGCTGGGATCGGAATTCATAAACTGATTACGAAGACGGCCTTCAATCGCAAGATCTACGCCCGCATGAGCGTGCTGCAGTACGTGGTGATGCAAACGTTCCTCATCGTCATGCTGGCGCTGCCGGTGAAGATCATGGCGCGGCTGCTGTTTCGGATTAAGTATGTGTGGGTGACTCCCTGGTTTAATATATGAGCGATCAAGACAAAGATCCGGTAGTTCACTCATCTCTGAGCAAGCCGCTATTCATCTGGTCGGCGGTGTTGGTGCTCTCCATGATCTGGGGCCTGTACGATGAGGTCTACGGCATCCGTCCCTGGAAGGGTTATCAGGCCAAATTCGAAAAGCTTTATTCCCGCTACGTCGACGAGCTGCGGACGCCCGAAGGGCAGCACGAGGCGCAGATCAAAGCGTCGCCGCAGTACAAGCAGCTCGATGCCGCGCTAAGGGCCGAGGAAGCGCAAGCGCTGCCGTTAGCCCAGAAGAACACCGACGAGGTCAACAAGCTTACGCCCAAACTCCAGGCGCTCAACGATCCGTTTCAGGAAGTGCGGAGCCACGTCGGCGCGCTCACTTATCAAATTGAAGTTACCGGCAGTGAGAGCAGCAAGGACTCTCTACGGAAACAAATCGCCGAACTTAGGGCCGAGACCCACAAGGTGAAATTGCCCGACGGCGAACAGCAGATGACCTTCGGCCAGATGGACCAGATGCTGGCGGATCTGAAGAAGCAGAAGGCTGACCTGTTGCAGAAAAACGTCGTTATCTTGGCGAAGGCGAACGCCTTGCGTAAACAGCGCGATCAGTTCCTTTCCGACCGTATCAGCGACGCCAGCACCACCACGCTCGATTCGGTGGCGACTTCGCTCTCGAAATTCGACATCCGCATCCGCCAGATCCATATCAAGGACATCGATCTTGTAGACCGTTGCGAATCGTGCCACCTGGGAACGCGCGAGCCGGTAACGTTGACGGCAGCGGCAATGGGCGGCAACGAAGTTTTCGCCAGCCATCCGAATAAGGAACTGCTCAAGATCCATGATCCCGAGAGTTTCGGATGTACTCCGTGCCACGGCGGCAACGGCGTGGCGCTTTCGAGTGTCGAAAAGGCGCATGGCTATAACAAATACTGGCTTTGGCCGATGCATCACAAGGAGAATATCGAGGCCGGCTGCCAGCAATGCCACGTGAAGGAAATCGTCACTGAGATGGCCGATACGCTCAACGCGGGGCGGGAAATTTTCCGCCTGCGCGGCTGCACCGGCTGCCATCGCTATGAAGGCTTCGATCGCGAGGCTGACGAGATATCCTCGGTCAACCAGCAGATTCACCAATACGACCAGCAGAAGGCCGAATGGGCGCGCGAGATCGTCTTCACGGAGGCGAAAGCCAACAGTCCCAAGACCACCAATGACGAAGCCAAGAAGCTGTATGCGCATGCTAACGATCTACGCGTCCGTTCGAGCGGACTCGACGCGAAGATCGAACAACTCGACATGCGGTCGACGAGCCTGGTGCGCGAAGTGAAGAAAGTCGGGCCCAGCTTGAAGGAAGCGCGCATGAAGCTGCGGAAGGAATGGATTCCCGAGTGGCTGAAGGATCCGCATCAGTGGCGCGAAGCGACGAAAATGCCCACCTTCCGGTTGACCGACGACGACCGCAAAGCCATCGCGGCGTTTATCTGGCAATCCGGCTTACAGGGCCAACTGGAACAGCAGAAGCCGGGCGATCCGTTGAAGGGGCAGGAGGCGTTCGAGACCCGCGGCTGCATGGCGTGCCATTCTATGGGTGAAGGCGGCCAGAAACAGGGTGGGACATTCGCCGCCAATCTGAGCCGCGAAGGCGAGAAGGCCAATTACGATTACATCGTGCGATGGGTGCACAATCCGCGGCAGCGGACCGCCCCGTATTGCGTCTATGAGAAGCGCGATCTGACCGAAGACGACTATAAGAAGCACGGTCTGCCATACGTTTTCGACCTGGATCACGATAAATGCCCCAACGACGGCCACATCCTGCAAGTGCAGCAGATGACCCCGATGCCGAGCTTGCGGCTGACCGAGGATGAAGCTCGCGACGTCGCCAGTTATCTGATGACTCGCAAGCATTCGAACGCGACTTACGCCGATGCCGGTTACATGGACGACCCGAAGCTGATGGATAAGGGTCGCGATAAGGTTCGATTCTACGGCTGCGCGGGTTGCCATGAGATCGCCGGCCTGGAAGACGAACAACGCATCGGTACCGAGCTCACGAAGGAAGGATCGAAACCGATTGAGCGCCTGGACTTCGCGCTTCTCGGACATAAAGCCGAGGACGAAGGATGGCTGACTCACAAGGGTTTCTTCGAACATAAGCTCGCCGATCCGGCCGTTTACGATCAGGGTAAGGAAAAGGCGCAACAGGACAAGTTGAAGATGCCGAACTTTAACTTCTCGAAACCCGAGATCGACGCGGTCACCACGCTGCTCGAAGGGTCAGTGGACGCCAGCGTGCCGGCACGATACTTCTATAATCCGACCGACCAGCGGCAGGACATTATCGATGGGTGGTGGGTAGTGCGCAAGTATAATTGCATGGGCTGCCACAAGGTCCATGTGGGCCAGACCACTATCATCGACGGCATTCGCCGCTACCAGGATCCCGACTGGGTGGAGCAGAAGCCTCCCACGCTCATCGGCGAAGGCGCGCGCGTGAATCCCGAATGGCTGATGAAGTTCCTGAGTAACCCGTCGCTGAGCGACACCGATACCAATCGCGACGGCGTGCGGCAATATCTGCACATCCGCATGCCTACCTTTAGCTTCTCGGAGGGCGAACTGCGCAAGCTGGTGCGCTTCTTCGCGGCGCTTTCGGCGCAGGCGGAGCCGTTCATTCCCGAGAAGGTGGAGGCGATCAGCGACCAGGAACGCACCATGGCGCGGCAGCTCTTCACCAGTGAGGGCGCGCCCTGCCTGAAATGCCACATGACCGGCGATCCGGCGCACGATGTGCGAGCGACGGCACCGAATTTCACGGTGGCGAAGGACCGTTTGCAGCCCGGATGGGTGAAGCGATGGATATTAGATCCGGCTCTCATGAGCCCGGGAACGGCCATGCCTTCCGGCCTTTTCCGCCGGGATGGCGACCGCTGGGTATTCGCCGGGCCCACGCCGGCGAGCTTCAACGGGTATACGAAGGATCATGCGGACCTGCTGGTCCGCTACATGTTCTCATTCACTCCGGATGAATTGGGGCGGCTGAGAGCCAGCGCGGGTAAGTAGAGCTATCGTGTTCAACCAGAGGAGAAAAATAACGTGAAAAAGATATGGATCACAGCGGGAGTGGCATGTGCTCTGACCCTGGCCGGATGCGGCGGCGGAGAGAAGCCGGCTCCCAAGGCGGACGCCGGCGCCACACCGGCTGCGAGCAGCGGCGCGGCTACGCCCGATATGGACAACGGCGCGACGATTACCGGTAAGGTTATCTTCGACGGTACAGCGCCGACAGCCAAGACGCTGGATATGTCGGCGGTGCCGGCCTGCACGGCGGCGCATAAGACGCCGGCTAAGTCCGAAGAAGTGGTGGTAAATGGCAACGGGACGGTAAAGAACGCCTTCGTCTGGATCAAGTCGGGGCTCCCGACCGATAAGACTTGGGCGGTTCCGACAACTGCGGTGCCGATCACCCAGGAAGGCTGCATGTACTCGCCGCACGTAGTTGCCGTGATGGCCGGACAAAATCTGGACATCAAGAACGGCGATCCGACCAACCATAATATCCACCCCATGCCGGCGAATAATCCCGATTTCAACCAATCGCAGCCGCCTGGCGCGGGCGACATCGATCACAGCTTCGCGCGCGAGGAAGTTATGGTTCCGGTGAAGTGCAACATCCACCCGTGGATGCGCGCCTATATCGGCGTCGTGAGCCATCCATTCTTCGCGGTGACCGGCGACGACGGAACTTACAGCATCAAGGGATTGCCTCCGGGGACTTATACACTGGAAGTCTGGCAGGAGAAGTACGGGACGCAGGATCAGCAGATCACGGTCGGCGCGAAGGATAGTAAGACGCAGGATTTTACGATTAAGGGATAACTCTGCGCCGCTTCTCGTTCGTAGTGGCCGCGTGGACGCTGGCACTGGTGACTGCGGGCGGATTGGTGACCAGTAACGATGCCGCCCTTGCGGTGCCGGACTGGCCTCTTAATTGGGGCCGGCTCGTGCCGCCGCTCGAGGGCGGTATTCGTTTTGAATTTGCACATCGTGTACTGGCGTTGCTGGTGGCGCTGCTGACATGTTGGCTCGCGGTGTGGATGCAGAGGCGCGAGCCGCGCAAATGGATGCGCCGGCTGGCATGGTGGGCCTTCGCGACGGTGATCGCGCAGGCGCTGCTAGGCGGGGCGATGGTGAAGCTGATCGATCCCAAGGTCCTGGCAGTCGCTCACGCTTCGTTGGCGGAGATTTGCTTCGGGCTGACAGTGGCGATTGTGGTGGGGTATTACACGGATCGTGGGGCGGGGAATTGGGTGGCGAGCCTGGCGGTCGCGGTGTTATTCCTTCAGGCTGTCCTGGGCGCTGCGCTGCGCCATGGCGCGATTGGCGTGGTCCCGCACATTATTGGCGCAGTGATTGCGGCCGCGATCGCCATGTGGGCGTCGTTGGGCGTAATAATGCGGCACCTCGACGATGGCAAGATGCCGCGTCCTGCCGTGGTGCTGTTGGTTTTTACTGCACTGCAAGTTTTTTCCGGAGTCGCGGCTTACTCGGTGCGAGCGGCAGCGATCGATGATCCGCAGCCCTTGCCGTTGACGATCTGGACTACTGTTGCGCACGTTGTGCTCGGGGCGATGACGCTGGGGTCGGCGATTGTGCTGGCGCTGACGGGAGAGCAGAAAAATGCCGAAGCTACGTCCCGGTAGGCCGGTTTTCGAGCTTTTTCAGTCGCTCCTGAAAATATTCCAAGTCGGCGTCCACGGCGCGGAGCATGGAAGAGAGACCGCGAACTCGCATGTCGACAGGCGACGCCCATTTGTGGAATTCTGTGAGAAGGGTGGTCTCCGTATCGCGGATGCGCTCGATGAGGCGCTCTTACGACGCAGTGATGCGCATGTTCAGTCGCTCTTCCGACGAGTTGACGGCGGCGGTGATTCGCGTGTTCAGCCGCTCTTCCATCGCCTCCAGGTATTGCTTCAGTTCGCTATCCATGCGCTTTCCCCATCATAACGCGGAACCCCATGAACCTAATCCCCCTCTTACGGCATCTCATAGTATACTGGCACGAGCACCCAGACCATCGCCTGATGCGCGATTACATCGAACTGACGAAACCGAGAATTACCTGGCTCATCCTCATGAGCACCGGGATTGGATATTTCTTCGGACTCCCGGCCGCTTCCAACTGGCTCGAATTCCTGAAGGGAATCCATCTTCTCTCACTGCTTCACACCATCATCGGCACCGGCCTGATTGCTTCCGGCACGGCGGCGCTGAATCAATGGTACGAGCGTGAGGCCGACCGGCACATGCGGCGCACTTCCGGGCGTCCTCTACCCTCCGGCAGGATTTCGGCGAATGGCGCGCTGGCGTTCGGCGCGGCGCTTTCGATGGCGGGATTCCTAGAGTTGTGGCTGGGTGTCAATCTGCTCTCCGCGGCGATTGGATTTTTCACGCTCGCGAGCTATCTTTTTTTATATACGCCGATGAAGCAGCGCACCTGGTGGTCCACCACTGTGGGCGCGGTCCCCGGCGCCATGCCACCGATGATTGGCTATGCGGCCGCGGCGGGCGCCATCACGCAGCAATCCTGGGTGTTGTTCGCCATTCTCTTCATCTGGCAGTTCCCGCACTTCTACTCCATCGCCTGGATGTACAAAGAAGACTACGCCCGCGCCGGCATCCGCATGCTGCCCGTGGTCGAACCGGATTGCCGGTCGACCGCGCGACAGATCGTGCTGTACGGCATCATCCTGATTCCGGTCAGCCTGATTCCGGCTTTCCTCGGGATGTCGGGACGCATTTACGTAGTGGGCGCGGTACTGCTCGGGCTGTGGTTTTTGTATTCGGGTGTACGGGTGGCGCTGGAACGTAGTCTGTCGCGGGCGCGTGGGGTGCTGGTAACATCGGTATTGTATCTACCGTTGATTTACGGCCTCATGCTTTTGGACAGGCCCGGTCTGTGATCCAAGTTCAGAATCTTACCCATCGATACGGTGACCGCGTCGCGCTT
>Ga0302326_10015387_pt1 | contig 16100 bp, 8 predicted proteins | sample Palsa_T0_3_FD_202264 | JGI IMG/M metagenome (GOLD analysis project Ga0302326, IMG submission 202264) | Peat permafrost microbial communities from Stordalen Mire near Abisko, Sweden - Palsa_T0_3 | ecosystem: Environmental > Terrestrial > Soil > Palsa > Peat permafrost | place: Sweden: Abisko... | reverse complement strand
TTCTTATGGGACAAGAGCTCGGCAGCACGCGCCGCCACTTTTACCCAACTCTTCGAACAGTTCCCGGGCATCAGCTGGTCCATTACAAGCGGCCGGTCTGGTTACCAACAGGATTGCTTCAAAGACACACATACCAATTTTTAATCCCTAGCAAAATAATTTATGCGATATACTTTTTGCCTCCGAATCTTAGTAGCCTGTCTTACCTCACTATTCCTGACCCCACATATCGAAGCCCAAATTAGATTAGTCCAGGGCTCCGCGCCGACCGACACGACAAAAAAAGACAGCGCCAAACCCGACCCCCGATCCGTCATCAAACCCTATGACCAGGTGGTGACGTCACAGTTCACGACAAAAAGAGGCCTGATAACGGTACATCGATGTAAGGATACGGTCTACTTCGAAATTCCCGACTCCATCCTCCACCGGGATATCGAGGTCATCAACCGCCTCAGCGCGGGACCCGGTGGCACCGGCGTATATCCCGGCGAAGTGCTGGATGAAAAGACGATCCAGTTCGAGCGTAACGCGCCGGACTCGACTATCCGGATCCGTTATGATCTCGTCATAAGTTCTGCCGATTCCGCTAGCGACATTTTCAAAGCGGTCACCAAGTCAAATGAGAACCCTGTGGTGGTTTCTTTCCCGATCAAGGCCTACAATTGGAATAAATCTTCCTTTGTCATCGATGTCTCGAAATGGCTAAAGGACGCAAAAGCCTTTGTAAACAGTGTCAGTCCCAGTAATGATCTCGTAAGAAAATCGGCCATTGCTGGTTTCCGCGACTTCAATATCGAATCCATCCATGTCTATCCCATAAATCTCGAAATAGCCATCAGCAAAAATGCCGATTCCCGTATCTCAGGACTACCTCCCGGCACCCCGGCTTCTTTGACGTCGATTACCTCGCTGGTCGAGCTACCAGCTGTTCCGATGCAGCAGCGGATCGCCGATCCCCGCGTTGGCTTTTTTGCCGACCAGGAATACCATTTCAGCGATGACCAGCAACGGGTAGAAGACCGCCGGTTTGTCCTGCGCTGGCGCCTGGAGCCCCACGATGAGGATGTCGCCCGGTGGATGCGGGGCGAACTGGTCGAACCCAAAAAACCGATTGTCATCTATATCGACCCCGCCACCCCAAAACAATGGCGCCCCTATCTCATCGAGGGGATCAATGACTGGCAGAAGGCCTTTGAACAGGCTGGGTTCAAAAATGCCATCATGGGCCGCGAATGGCCGGAGGGCGACACCAGCATGCATATGGAGGACGCCAGGTATTCCTTTATCAACTACCTCCCTTCGGAGATCACCAATGCCTACGGTCCCCAGATCCACGACCCCCGCAGCGGCGAGATCATCCAGACCCATATCGGCTGGTACCATAATGTCATGCAGCTCCTTCACGACTGGTATATGGTCCAGGCCGGCGCGGTAGATCCCAGAGCAAGACACGCCAAATTCGATGACGAACTGATGGGTCAGCTGATCCGCTTTGTTTCCAGCCACGAGGTTGGCCATACCCTGGGTCTGCGGCACAATATGGGCTCCAGCAGCCGCACGCCGGTGGACAGTCTGCGCAGTCGGCACTATCTCGCGTTGCATGGCCATACCTCCAGCATCATGGACTATGCCCGTTTTGACTATGTGGCTCAGCCGGAAGACAATATCCCCGAAGAATATTTATTTCCACATATCGGCGAATACGATCGCTGGGCTATCAAATGGGGCTATATGGGCTGCAGCGGTAAAGACGCCGAACAGGACAAATTGTGCATGCGCAAACTCGTCAGCGACAGTCTTGCCGCAAATGGCCGCCTCTGGTTTGGGGCTGACAACCGCGAGACCCGCCGCCAGGATCCCCGTTGCCAAAGCGAGGATCTTGGTGACGATGCCGTAAAGGCTAGTAGCTATGGGATCAAAAACCTCCAGCACATCCTGCCAAACCTGCCCGCCTGGACCCATGAAGAAGGGGGGACTTATGATGAAATGTACGAGCTATATGGAAGTCTCAAAGACCAGTATACCCGGTATATCCAGCATGTCATGATGAATATCGGCGGGGTTTATACTACGCCGCGGGGCGAAGATGAAAAGGGCTATGTATATGCGCCTACGCCAGAGACCAAACAACAGGAAGCAGTAGCCTTCTTCAACCGTGAGCTCTTCACCACACCGACTTGGCTGCTGGATGAGAAGGTCACCCGCTTTGTCTCCGAACCCGCCGAGCCCAACTTTATCGAAGACCTTCAGGTCAGGGTCCTCAATACACTCCTCGATGTGGGAAAATTGAACCAACTCATTGCCAATCAGCGCCAGTTCTTTGAAAAGGCCTATCCCGTCGAAGAATACCTGGCGGCCATCCATAAAGGAATCTGGAGCGAGCTGCGTACCGGCCATACCATCGACCCCTATCGCCGCAACCTCCAAAAATCCTATATCGCCAGCCTCCAAAACATCCTCCTCTCCACCAAAGCCGACGCCACCGAAACCGACGCCTTCTCCCTGATCCGCGCCGACATCCTCCAGATCCAGGCCGAAGTCACCGCCGCGCTGCCGCGGGCTACGGATTTGATGACGAGGTATCATTTGCAGGATTTGCAGGTGAGGATAAAGAAGACGCTGGAGGCGAATCCGGTGATACAGTAAAACGGTAGTTCTAATATCAAATTCTTTCATTCTTAGGGCGCATTTTCCAAATGCGCCCTAATTTGCTAAAAAAACTCTTTCTTTTGATAGTATTGAAGAGCTTCTGACCAATGCTTTCAAGCCCCTCTTTTGCTAAGAGCACTTGTGCCTTTTGAGTATTTGGATCCATGTCCTGACTTTGTTTTACGATGATCAACTGAGACGTTATCAATATAGGATCGATCTGAAGAACCCGAATTCCTCATCGACCATCACTCTCCGGTCTAACGCCAGGTTGCGCTCCTCACAGGCCGTCTCAGCTACCAACCCGCAAGAGAAACAGGCTGCCAGGTTCAAGTTGAACAACCCCTGCCCCTCACTTTCCCAACACAATGGGTCGGATGAGCAGTCCATCGCTCGCTTCAACGCTTTGTACAAGAGCTCCCGCATCCGATCCCCCTCAGCTTGCCAGATCAGCCCCCCCATGCTGCCCTCGGAACCCTCGGCCGTATAGATCAGGACCCCCGCCATATCCTTCGAGATGTACAGCCTTTCCTTCAGACTGGCCGTAGGATACCCACACGTGAACTCCAGCTCGCGAAGGATCAGATGTGAGAAAGTATGGATCAACAGATAGGCCGGCCCGATATGCCGGACCTTTTGTCGGACCGCATTGCCATTGAAGCCACTCCCCTTGGGCAACAACTCCTTCAGCCGGTTTTCAAAGACGGTCTTATGTTCTGTCCCCCATCGCTCCAACGCCGCCTCTTTGAACTGAAAGAAGATCCCCTCTCCAAAATTCTCCACCGCCGGCAAGATCGACATCTCCTCCGGCTTTCCCGAAAAGATATTCATCCCCGCCTGCGCTGCCACCTTCCCATCTATCCCCAGGACCCGCTCATTGAGCCGCACCCGCGTGAAATCCAGCTGCACCGTCGTCACCTTCAGCTCCTCAACCTTGGCGATTGTCGTAAAATACGCGTCCAGTTCCTCCGGCAGCTCGATATCCTCGAACTTCAAACCCCTGCCCCTCCCATTCGGCTGGCCGCTGTACCGGGTCAATACGGCATACTCCTGCCGCCGGTACTGCTCATGCAAATCCCCTCGCTCATTCAACAGCTCAGTTTCTCCATCGATGAATAGCTTCTTTAGCTGTGACAAGAAAGCGCCCGGCTCCTCGACATCGATCTCCAGATCATCCAGCAGGTCCTCTTGAATATATTTATCCGCCCACCCTTCCAGGGTCTTCGCCGGGTTGCTTAACTTCTCATATCGTTGCCGGCAATGCTGCAAGACCCCCTCCATCCCCTCCGGCAGCCCCTTGACCAGATCGATCGGCACATACAGGCTGCTGAAGGTATTCGCAAAATAGACATTGTTCCCCGTCACGAGCGCCACTTGCATCCGTGTCGGCTGCCCGCTCCGGTCACTGCAGCCGGCATCGTACGGTATCATATCCCTTCCCTTTTCCAGCGAGATCTCCCAAGGCTTATGTCCTGCACAAATAGGTTTGAAATTATTGATCCCCTCCAGGTTGACCTTGCGGTTCCCCCCACCCATCCCACAATTCGTGCATTCCAAATAAATGCTCGCATAGCCCTCGGATCTATTCCTGTTCTCCGTCCATTTCAATTGCGGCCGATCGCAACAAGGCTGGCCCGCCAGTAACAGGTCAGACCCATCCCCGCCCCCCGCCACACCCTCGGCCTTCCACCGCAGGTACCGGCTCCATGGGATATCCGACAAATGCCCGTGCTCACAGATCAGGATCAGGTTCAATTGCGTCAGCTCCTTATAGATACGTATCGTATCCCCGGCCTTGTTGATCTTTACCTCGCCCTTGGGATAAGGATGCTGCGCATCGCGCGGCGGCGCGAAATTAGCCTCGGGCAGACCCTTCCGCATCCACTCCTCCTTCCACTCCCCATAGGTCTTCAACAGCCCCTCCTCATTGCGGAACCACTTGGGAAAATGCGTGCCGGGAATAGTGTACCAGTCGCTTTTCGGATCCGCCCCCCGCTCCTTCAACCGCTTGATCACCGGGTTATCCCCGACATTCACGGAATTATAGTTCTCATTCAGCGAAAGATGCGGTATCGCCGCCAGGCACAGCAGGTTGGCGAGGCTCTTATCCAGCTTCAGAAAGCTAACAAACCGTTCGTCATCCACCACCTCCACTCCCAGTTCGCGCATGATCTCTTCCTTTGCTTTTTTATACCACTCCTCCGGGGATCCTGCCCCACCCCGGATATCCCGGATACGCCGGTTGGCCTTGCTGATGAACTCCCACTGCTGGATATCCGAGATCAATATATAATTACCGATCGTCGTAGTAATGATAGACCCTACCCCCGCATTTGCGGATAACAATTTGTACCGGCTGATACTTTGATTGTAGTTGTATTGAAAAAAGATCTGCATACGTTAAGGTTAATGGTTGGATCGGGTTCATTTCTGTTTGACGTGGATCACCGCCTCCGGCTCGACCACCCGCAACGATTGCGGGATACGCCACAGCTCGGCCCGGATATTATCCTGGTATTCATCGATGTCCACATAGAGTTGCTGCTGCCGCTTGGGCGCCATATTGTTGAAGACAAAGGTCAATCCCGCCTTTCGCGCATGCTCCTGCTCCGCCTGCCATTCCGCGATCGCCTGGCGCAACAACTGATCGATATTCCCCAGGTTCTCATCCGTCAACAACCGCCTGACCACCGCATCGATCCCACCCATCCCCTTCAAATGCTCCATGCGTTCTTTGAAATAGATCCACAACCCCTCCACCAGCTCCTGGACCTCCGCCTCGTTCAAAGAACGGCTGGCATCCTCTCGGTTGACATACCTCGTCCGATGACGGATCATCGTGGCGATATACAAAGGCAGGTACCGCTCGAGCGCCTTCAGCGTGAAAGGCGTGATCGAGATCGGCTCGACATAGCTGTACATCTTCTCATGGAACTCGATGAATCGCTCATAATGCGAGATATCCCGGGACCTGAACGGATGATGCACCGTGATCACCAGCCCCTCCTTATCCCGCGCCACCCTACTGCTCGCCTGGATATATTCTGCGATATTCCGCGGCATACAGTTCATGATCATGGAATTGAACCGCGAGATATCGATCCCGACCGAGATCATGTTTGTCGCGATGACAAAATCGGGCGGCGTCTTCCCCGGCTGCAAAGGGTCCCCATGCGCCATCCGGTCGACCGGGCTCCAGGGCGTAGCGATCCGCTCCATTTCGCTCACCACCTCATCCCCCGACAACCGCCCCGTCAGCTCGCCCTTGTCAAAGGTCGATTCATACGTATATAAACAATGCATCAGCTTGCCCGGCCGCAACACCTTGTTAAAGACCCGCCTGATCTCCTTGATCAAGTAACTATAGACCTGCGACTCCGTCTTGCCCACCTCTCGCAGACTATTATAATAGGCCAACACCGTATGGTAATAGTTCATGGCATGCTTCAGCTCTTCGAAATAGGCGCCATCGTCAAAAGGATAGGCTGCACCCAGCTGCTCTTTCTCGAAAACAGCCCGGTGCGTGAATAAGATGGCCGCCAGCCGCAACTGCATCCACATCTGCGTACGCCCCGCAGGGAGGATACCCATATACTTGCGCTTGGATACATACGCTGGCTTCTCGCGGGCATTCGCCGCCTGGCGCTTGTAGAAGGCGAAGAAAGAGTCATCGCAATCCACCCCCGGCTTGGGGAAGAGATTGACCCGCCGGTCGAACAACGCCATGATCTGCAACGCAGTGTTACGCGTCGTGGCCGTCGAAGAGATCACCTTGGGCCGGACCTTCCTTCCATCGCCCAGCACACGCGTGCAAAGCTGGTCGATCGCGGACTCGAACAGCGCCACCGCCGATCCCAACGGCCCCATCATCAGATGCAGCTCATCCTGGATGATCAGGTCTGGCGGAAGATAACCGCCGCTCGGCTTACCCCGCTCCCAGTTGCCCTGGCCAAACAATCTCCGTGCATCTACATGCCGCTTATCGCTCGCAGCCGAGATCTTGTGCGCTATCTGTGCGAACTTGTCCACGGTGCCGAACAAAAGCGCCGGCGGCTGCTGATAGATCTCTTCATCACAAAGACTGACCGGGATCGGCCCCTGATCCCCTCGCCCGACCAGAACAGGGTATCCCGTAGAGAAAGCGCACCGGTATTTGGGTTCGCTGCAATCCAGCAGGATCCGCCCGTACTGGAATACTTCCCCATCCGGCCCATCATAGGCCCTGACCGGGTTCAGCACATGACCGCACCACGGGCATTTACGCAACGGAATCTTGGACCGCGCCACCTTACCATTCGCCTGCGCTGTCCTGAGTTGATCATATTCCTCCTCCAGGCTTTTGTCCCCCTTCAATTTGTTGGGCAGCGACCCCTGACCCACAAACAACCCTATATAGATCGGCTCCTGGCCCAACGAGTAGGTCCCCCATCGCCGCATCAGCTCCAGCGCCATGATCAACAAGGTCGCCCGCTGGAATTGCTGCGTCGTCAACAACCGCAACGTATACCGCATCATCACCGCCGTCCCGCCACCCAATTCCTGATATTTCCGTCGTCGCTGGATGATCGTCAGCGCGATCAATCCCAGATAGGCTTCCGTCTTGCCCCCACCCGTGGGGAACCAAACAAGATCGACCCATTCGTTCCTGGCCGCCCACTCCGCATCATCCGGCCGCTGGAAGATCCCATCCAGGTTCAGTAAGATAAAGGCCAGCTGAAAAGGCCGCCAGGCTGCCCTCTCCCCTGGCCTGAACAGCTCGTCATCCGCCTTCTCCCGGTAGAAGTCCTCGAAGAACCCTTTGAAACCCGTATCATTCAATACGCCCTCCAAGAACCCCTTACGTTTGACCTTCTCCCCATGCCACAGCTGCAGGAACATCGCCGTATTCATCAACCGAAAACATAGCAGACATTCAGCATTTTCCCGCAACAGATCTATATTCTTTCCCATTCGGACCTGGTCTTTCCGGCATGCCTCTCGCATCTGCCCAGCGATCCCCGAATATTCGGCATCCTGCTGCAGCTCGATCCACCGCGCATACTCGCCCACAAATTGCTCAAGCCCTTGCATCAATTGCTGATCGCTCGTGCTGGACAAAGTGGACAGCCATTTGAACTGCAGGAAGCCCGCATCCGCAAAGACCGGCGGACAGTCATACCCGTCGACCGTCTTGACCAGCGACGCCCGCTTGTCCCTCGGTATCGGATCGACATCCGGCGTCTCATGCATGGGCATATATTCCGTCGCAACATAGCGCAACCCATCCTCCTCTCCCCAGACCACCGAACAACCATGCCCCAGGCCATAGTCCTTGAATTGCCGGTAGATGTACCGGCTCACCTCGTCCTCATCATAGCTGGGCTTCTCCTCGACATCGACCTCGTGGTACGGCGCCAGGTGCCGGCTCCTCACCCGTATCCCCACGCCAAAATAGCACCGTCGGTTGACCTCCTCGCTGGCTACGCTGAAATAGTTCTTGCCACCCTTGGTATCCTTATCCGTAAAATGCGTCGACCGGTTAAGCAGTTGCACCTTCAGAAACAGCCGGTCTGTCCCCCGTTCCCTGCGCTCGTGCTTACTGAACTGTAGGTTGATCCCCAACGCGGCATGCTTATCATGGCCATGGTCCACCCGATGGATATTGTCCAATTCATCGACCTGATCACACAGGTAAGACTTCTTTCCCTTGAACCCGGTGGGAATAGCTAGTCCCTCCCCAACCCGGTGGGCAAAAGGCTCTCCCTTCCACAGCCCATAGCCGGAGCTGTCATGAATAGCGATCACATCCAGCAGATGATCGAAGCTGCTCTCGATCTCTTCGATCTTTTGAAGGGCTTCAATGAGCTGCTTTCCTTCCGGTGACCCAACCAGCACCCGCCGTCGCAGGTCGTCGAATAACATATTCTTCAGCTTATCCAAAGCCCGGACCTTGACCCCGCGCACTGCAGCCATCGCTTCTCCCTGTTCGTTCTTGATCGCATAGACCCTTTGTCGTAGGTCCCCAACCTTTACATCCATTCTCGCCAAATAGAGATAGCTCTTCCCTTCCTCCGTCTCCCCCACCTGTATGCTCGTCCGCACCAGATCGTCCGCAGGTAGCTGCGCCAGAAAGGCCCCGAAGACAGTCGGGTCCTGTTCCAGTAGAACGCCCACCCGCACCCCATGTGCCTTCAGGTCTACCTTATGATAATGCCGGCCTGACACCCATATCTCCAGATCATTATCCTTTTCGATCCGCCTGTCCAGACAGACCGTCAACCCCATGCTGTTCGGGTACATCTGGTTAAGGCTTTGGGTATCCACAAAGACCTCTTCTTCCTCTACTTCCGCCTCCTCTTCCTCCTCATCCCTGGAGCTACCGATACCCGCCGCCCCTCTTTCGGTATCATCCACCGGAAAAAGGATCCCCGTACTATAGATACCCGCCGGCACTGTGCTCAACAGCTCACCTCCTCCTTCATATACCTGCACATACCGCCCACCCATGGCGCCCGGCCCCAGAACCTGCTCCCGGACGAACTGCTCCAACTCCCTTCTTTTCTGTTCGATCATGATCGTTCGATTTTTTGTATTCGTTTCAATTGGACCTTATCCCTCAATAGATCGACCAACGCCTCCAGCTCGGCATTGATGTTCTCCTCCGTTATCCCGACCTCCTCCAACCCATGGACCTCCAGCAAATGCTTCAACGACCGGTCACCCCAATTAACCCCTGGTTCAAAAAGTCCTTCTTCAACCATTTGTCTGAGCAAGGAGTTCATCCTGGACCGGCTCTCCCGGCTATTGGCCCGTAGCGAAGCCCTTTTCTTGAGCTTCAACCGGATATACGCCGGCTCCAATCCCAAATGCTCGCACAGCAATTTGAAATGTCTCCGTTTCCGGGGCGTTAACAACTTGCTATGGACATCCAACCAATGGTCCTTGAAATATCCATATTTGACGAATTCTTTTTTGCCGAACAGCTCCGCCAGCCCTTCGTACAACTGACCACTGTCCTTACCTTCGTCCAGCTTCCGGACCAGCAACACTTTCCACAATACTTGCTCTCTATCCGTCACCCCATAATTATGTTTGATCAGCGCCAGCTCTTTCTCCTCTTCCGGCCGGATCTGGAAAGGGTTCATGCCCTCATATAGCTCGTCCAGCGGCTGTGCCAGCCAACCTTCCACCTCGGCCGGCAGTTCGTCAACCCGTATCACTTCCAACCTGCCGCTGCCCTCCGATCGGACTAGCAACAGCCGTGATGGGAAATAACTCCCATGGCTCCCATCGGCAAAGTCCACCCGCATCGTATCCGCCCCCTCGCTTAGTTCATCCTCATCCTCTTCCTCCACTACGAAGTCCTCCAAAGATGCCGGCTTCATCGCCTTGACCCGCTCGTCTATTGCTTTCCAATCCAGGTACTTGTACCGGAATTCATTCCGCAGCAGTTCATTCAGCTGCCAGTGGTAATTATACCGGCACCGCAAATACCGCTTTTCGAAAAAGGCCCTTAGCATTACCGGCCGGTACGTCGATGTCCTGTTCCCACCCCGCTCGAACAGGCTGGGATAGAACGGGAATGGATATCGGCCACTATCCCGATAGGCCAGTAGGAAGACCAGCCCCTCTTTGCAGTTCTCATCCCGGATATCTCGCCAGGTATAGAGGTTGCCCTTTGCGCCAGGGATCGCCATTCTCAATTCTTTCCGGAAAAGTGCCAACTCCTTTAGCGCCGATGCAACCACGATCCCCACCGATCCCTCACAGGCCTTTTCCTGCATCGCCGCACCGATACCCCCCCATCCCTGCACCACCACTTCCAACACTGCCGCGACAGCAGCTTGCAGCCGCCCCCGCTCCTGCGGCGCCAGACCCTTCACCTCCTGCCGCACTACTTCCGGGAAGACGACATCCCTACCCCCATCCCCGAACAGGTCCTTCACCAGCAGCTCGGCGATCTCCTTGTTCATCGCCCCGGCAAAGATGTTCAGGACCGATAACCGGCTCAGCTCTTCGACCCCATACCCGCTGACCAGGTCCAGATAGTCTGCGTACAGTTCGCTTTCCTGCCCCACCCATTCAACGGTTAAGGTCGCATCGCCCTCCATCAACAATCCCTCGACCTCTTCTTCTTGTATCACATAACTATCGGGAAAATTCATCCGCCTCTCCAACGTCCGAAAATAGCTCCGGTTGATCCCCTGCATCCGGTTGATCAGACTGGACAGCCGGAACGGCTTGCGTTCGAAGGAGAGGATAACCAGGTCCTTCATCGGCATCTGTTCGGCACACAAGGCCAGCGCATCCTTTTTGTAACTGTGGGAGACCCGCTTCCACTCGCAATCATAAAGGATCACCTGGCGCATCGGCGCCAGTCGGCCCAGCACGTTCAGCTGCTTCAATAGCTCCATTAAGGAATAAGTATCGTTCAATAGGCAATAGGCCCTCTTTTTCTCCGCCTTTAGGTCCTCCGGTGTCACTGCATATCGGCTTTCTTCCAGTAGCAACCAGTGACCACTAGGAATATTCAGGATAGTATCTGGCCAAAGGCTCTTCCGCGTCCCTGCAATACTCCGCAAGAATGCGGCTTCCCGCGCCCAACGCTGCTTCTCCTTCAGCCAACGCCGGTAGACGGCATTGCCCCCCTTGGCCGCCTTGGCATCAGTTGGGGCTTCATTACGTTCCAGCATGCGCTTCAAGTGTCGCAGCCGTTCGCCGATATGCTCGTCCTGCTGTCTATCTTTTTTCAGCGACTGGTAGAAGGTCCGGACCGCAATGAACTCCAACAATACCTGTTTGCCTCCCTCCCAAAGCTGAGGCAAATGCACATGCGTACAACGTATCCCCTCTTCCTCCCGAGCTAATAGATAGTTCAATACCTTGTCCACATATACCAGCAAGGGTCGCAGCTCCCCCTTGGCAGCCAGCGTCAGCTGCCTGAATACAGCCTCGAAGCCCTCGTCGGGCTCCGCGGTCATATTATATAGCCTATCAGGATCGGCAAGCAACATAATTAAGGTCGTTCATTAGCGACGGAACATATCTTATTGATAGCGTACAAGGCAAATACCTGTTTTTTGGGTACGATCGCTTTTCGGAACACCCGCTTATCCTTCAATTGGATATCCTTCTCCGTGAAAGGGATCCCGTCCACCAGCTCAGCCACCCGTTCCAACAGCTCCGCCGGCGTGACATACCCATCCCGGCCCTGCTGCGCCTCATGGAGCGCTTGCAACAGCTCACCCCGCGCGATCGTTTCGGAAAAGCCATTATTGATCGTCTCGACGAACCGCTCTCCATGCTCGATGCTCTTCACCAACCCCTCGATCTCCCGGTAATAATGATCTTTGTACCGCTGGCATGGAAAACCTTCGCCAATGCCGTATTGCACACTGGTGATCCACTTATCGGTCGTCTTCTCCCTGGTATCCTGGTCTTTGATGATATCGTAATTCGATAGCGTCACGGTGATATTCCCGTCTTTGAAGGGATGCCGCCTGAAAGTAGCGCCCTGTTTCTTTTTGGGCGGAGAATTGAACTCTTTTGGCTTGAAGCTGTTCAAATTAGGGACAGTACTAATGTCAACCTTCGCCCTGATGATCGGTCGTCTTACCCTCGAAAGTCCCATCGCAGTTCGGACCATAGCTGCAAATGCCCTGCTCACGACTGGAGAAACCGCATTCCCCACCAAGGTGTATTTCGCGTATTCCCCACCAATGAATTGATGATGGATAGGGAAGCCCATTAAGGTGGCAGATTCCCTGACAGTAGGGATCCTGAACTCCCCATGTCCGGCCCGGCCATATTCCGATCGGTAGATGATCGCCTCCCTCGACGTTCCTATCTTTGTAGCAGTGATCGTCCTGCTGGGTTTATCCTCTTTCTCCGGAAAGGACATTTTGCCCATGAAAGGGTGATTCGTTTTAAGGAACCTGGAATTCATCCACTCAGTCCGGTATAACCCCGTATCATAGAAATGATCGGTCAACTCGACGAGCTTTATGGTCAAGTGTTCATACAGAGGGTCATAGATCGATTGCTCACTTTTCTCTCTATTGGGTGCTGGTAACGCTCTCCTGATCTGCTCTAAGGTCAAATATCTTTGAAGACCATCCACGTCTGTGTAATGGGTCTTTGGAATGATCAATCTTCCTTTCGAAATGATCTCGCCGGCGACAGCGCGGATACGCTGTTGGGGACATCCATGATCTGCAGCGTTAACGACCGCATGATTGTCCTTCAGGCTTATCGCCACACGCTTTGGATCGTATCCATTCTTCTCAGCCCACCGCTTCAGCCCAAGTTGAGCGAACGTATAATTCTTCGACACATGATCGATGGATTGGACCACATTCTCCATAAACCAGGCTTCCAGTATCGATCCTTTTTTATGCTTCTTGATCGCGACTATCTTCAGGAAAATGGTAGTGAGCCGCTTACCCATCGATTTATCCGCCTTCCCGGAATGATTGGACGTGGAAAAGCTTACGCAAGGAGGGCTTCCCAGGATCACCTGGCTGTCTGGGAGGGCCTCCAACGTCTTAAGGGAGCGACCGATCTTAAACAAGTCCAGTGATCTACCTTTCCCTTCAGCAAAATTAAAATTAAAAGTGTCGATGGCAGGCTTCCATTTATCATAGCCGGCGATAATGTCAAAACCTTGTTGTCTAAATCCTTCCGAAAACCCTCCCGCACCGCAAAAAAAATCTATTACCGTTGGCTTCTTATTCATAGTATATTTTAGATATCTTATCTAGCTGTTCGTCTAAATCCTTCTTTACTTGACATTCCCATATAGTGATCACCCTCCAACCGAGTTGAATCAATTGATCAGTCTTCCTTTTATCCCTTTCCGCATTGGCAACGAATTTATTATTCCAAAAAGATGTATTTGTCTGGGGTGAATGAGGCTTGCAATATGGACACCTGTGCCAAAAACAGCCGTTCACAAAAATAGCGACTTTCTTTATTGTATAGACAATATCAGGGCTACCTGGCGTCTTCTTCCAATGCAGTCTATACCCTCTGAAGCCGTTGGTCCACAATGCGCTCCTTAATATGATCTCCGGCCCAGTGTTCTTCGCTTTATTGTGGCTCATCACCCTTGAAGTCATTACATTAGAAGGAGTGGGGGATCTTCTATCCCTAATGAACTCCTTAGCTTCTAGCACATGAGTAGTAGTAGTCTTTTTCACTTTCATCTTATGAACAATCTATGGACAGCGCTCCAGCCCTGAAAATTAAGGCATTACTATTTATCAAAAAAGGGTATAAACACCTTTTTTAATACAAGGAGACGTTTAGCGCCGCTGGTATTTGATCATCATCCTTAGATCCTGGACAGAGATCGTATCGATCCTTCTGTGCAACATCCGATGGCAATTACTACATACCAAGGAAAGACTGTCTAATGTGGTCCTTGTATCAATTCTCAATTTAGAAAGTGGAGTAAGATGATGACATTCTATAAATCCCTTTCCGATATCCCCATAGAATTCATCAAAACTAAGTACGCAAGCCTCGCAGGATAGTTTGCCATATAGTGACAGGGCTTGTTCTTTTTTGCGACCAACGATCTCTCGATTCCGCTCACGCACTTTATGCAGCTTATATAAGACTTGCCCCTCCGCAACACTATCATTATAAGTCATATCATCGTCTTCAATGGAATTGATTTTCTTTCTAAGGTCGTCATCAGCGACTACTTTCTTAATTTCTGTGGCAATTGCTTTTAATAGATTTTGCTTATTCAGAAAGGTGTTGAATAGTTCCTTGTCTAGCTTCGACCCTCCGGTCATGCCTATCCCTTTATAATTCGGGTCAAAAGCCAAAAAATTACTTAACTTCAATGACACCCCGTTGGCGTTCCTGAACTTTGCTTCATCGGGTCGATCACTAAATAACGGGAGCGAACTCAAAATTTTGCTTAGTTCTACGATATTGGGATTCTTCCCATCTATGCTTCCCCTTGTCGGTGAAAAGTAAAGATCAAGGGCCAAGATAATCTCATCCTGATGCCATTTGGGATTGCGCATAGAACAAAATAAGGATTTAAAGGCTAAAACTAGGCCCCCAAATAAAAAAAATCTGCAGTCCGCCCCTTCGGCGTCCTGCAGAATTACTTAACTCCATCACCCGCCCCCACCCCCTCCCGCCCAATACCCGCCTTTCGTAGATTTTATCACGCATTGGTCGATCAGCCAATAGCTAAAATGAATTCCCGCATGACCTTTGTGCTATCGGTCTTTAAACCTAAAAAACTCTTATAATATGAAAAAGATAACTTCTCCCGCTACGAGCGCCCTCCTGGCCCTCCTGATCTTATCGGCCGCTGGTTGCACAAAATCCTCGTCTTCGTCTTCCAATAACACGGGGCCGGGACCCAACGGCGGCGCCGCATTGACCGAAGAGGTGCTGGTAGGCAAGAATTCCGCCAATGCCACGCTCGATAGTATCGTGACCCAGTATCAATACAATTCGGCTAAATATGTTTCCCAGGTGACGCAGACGTCCACCGCCCAGGACTCGGGGGAATCGGTCATTACCACCCTGACCTATAACCTGGTCTATTCAGGCAACCTGATCTCCTCGCTGACCGGAACCTATACCCAGGCAGTAACATTAGGAAATACCGTGTATAACACCAGTTCTCAAATGAGTGCGACTTTCCAGGCGAGCGGCGGCCAGATCGTTTCCTTTATCCAAACCGGCACCACCACAGGGACGCCGTTCCTCCCGCCCACCATAATAAACGGAAATGACAGTGCAGTTCTTACGTATGATGGCAGTGGCAATGTCCTTACCTATGACATTTATCTGAAAGGATCGATGGATCCGACCTATCTGCCATATTCCTTCCAAACCTATACTTACAGCGGCGGTAACGTGGCGTCGGATGCGAATGTGATTTATGTCGGGGGTTTCCCCATTGACACGTTCACAACGGTTAACCAATTTAATAACAAAGTCAGCGCTGCCCCCCTTTATCTTTTCCCCGGGATAGCTGTCAGTCTTGCCAATGACCTTACCCAATCTACCATGACGGAGACAGGCCTTAACCCCAATGTCGTTGTCTCCTCTTACGCGACAACCTATAACGCAGCAAACCAACCGGTGTCTTCCATCGTAACCCTCACCACAACCCCCGCAAATCCAAGCCCATCGGCCCCTGCCACCGAGTTGATTTCTTACACCTACCAATAACCATACCCTGTTAACAAATCGCATATTGATTACTGAACGATACTGAAGCCCTCAGATTCGTTCTTAACGTCCGGGATAGTCGAATGCTGTATAACCAGCCGGCCATCCGCATCACCGGCAATAAACAGGCCGTGCTTGCCTTTTACGCCGATTCCATAGCGGGACATCTTCACATGTTGCAGGACGGCCCCAGCCAATACCGGGCTTTTCCCGGTCTCGTCTTTTTTAGCAACAACGCTTAAGCCATTCGACAAACTGTTCTC
>Ga0302326_10015383_pt1 | contig 16104 bp, 13 predicted proteins | sample Palsa_T0_3_FD_202264 | JGI IMG/M metagenome (GOLD analysis project Ga0302326, IMG submission 202264) | Peat permafrost microbial communities from Stordalen Mire near Abisko, Sweden - Palsa_T0_3 | ecosystem: Environmental > Terrestrial > Soil > Palsa > Peat permafrost | place: Sweden: Abisko... | reverse complement strand
CGGAGCGGAGGGATCTGCGGTGCGCCCTTCGGACTTCCCAAATTCTGGAGTTCTCACGCAGACTCTAGAGCCCGCTTTCCTGTGCCCGAACACAAAGCAAAATCTCGTCTAATTGGGACAAGTCTGACTGAGACTAGTCCATGACAAAGTGCTGGCTAGGCGATGGAATGGGTGTCTCGAATCGACCAACCAATTCTTCACGCCGGATCAAACTCAACCGATAACGACGATGGATACGGTCCCGCCATCGTGAGCTGCCCACTGGCGCCAGGTGCACGCCTCAAGTTCTTCCGCTGAAGCAGTGGCTTGAGGATTCCGGGAATCTGCACCCGGTTGATGTACTGTCCGAAGCAACTGTGCAGGCCCGCCCCGAAGAACATATACGCATAATCTGGCCGATCGATACGAAACTCGTTGGGCGCATCCACCACTGCCTCATCGAACATGGCAGACTGCGTCGCCGCAAGGACGGTGGCCCCCACAGGGATATTCGTTGCATGAGCCGTGCCCTTACCGAGAACATAATCTTCGAGCGCGATCCGAAAGACGCCAGGATTATTCGGATGGAAGCGGAGCGCTTCGAAAACATAGCGCGCCAGTGTCGGATCATCGTTTGCCATCGCGGCCTGCTGGGCAGCCGCGAGCATATCCGGCCGCTTGAAAAGTTCGTCCAACGCCTGAACGCAACACTTGGAAGTCGTAGGGATGGCTCCCACCAGGATCCCCAGCAGATTGTCGCGGATAGAGAGATCATCCATGCCGGGCAGCCCCGCTGTTTGCAGCTTAAGGCAACGACTAAGCACGCTATCAGATGTGCTGGGTCTAGCCTTTTCTCCAGCGATGGTGCGGTCAAGCCAATCGCGTACATGCGCCGAGGCGGCGCGCGCAGCCGTGTCGACGGCGGGATCATCGGTGAGATCCGTGAACAGGTACTGAAAGATCGTGGAGGCCCACGCCGCCAGATCGGGTACCGAATCGGGAACGCAACCGAAATAGTTGCAGATCATCCTGGTGGGCAAAGGGAGCGTGAGTTGCGACACCAGTTCGAGGCGGCCGTTGGCGCCGCCCACAATGCGCTCAGCTTCCGTAGCGACGAATGGGACGATGCTCTCCGTGATGTCGGTGCGGCGAATGACGCTTCGCATGTGTGCGACATCGCGTTCGTAGTCCGGGGTATTCGCCATGCCCAGGAAGAAGTCGGGACCACCCGTGACCACGCGCATCTTAGGCCCGTAAGGAACGCCGAAGACCTGGTCGTGGACCAGCACATCCTGTACATCAACATGGAGCGTAACCAGGACGAAACTCTTAACCACAACCACTGGCCGCAGCCGTCGCAACAGGGCGAACACCGGCTCGGGATCGTCGATAGCGTGCTGCTCCAGCCGGATGAAAAAGTCCATCAGATCGTCTTCGATCATGGACACGTCGATGCGGCTATCTGTAAGCCGAGCGATCAGGTCGAGAATAGCCATACCTCCCTCACTATTAGCGGGGATCCACCAGGCCCATGGCCAACATGCCAAGAGCGGTAATGCTGGGAATGAAAAAGTAGTCGCCCCCGCGGAGTTCGACGAAGTTGGGCAGGCTGGTGCAGAAGAAAGGAGGATTCCCAGGTGTAGTGTCCCCCTGGATCGCGTATTTTTCTCCTTCGCCGTGATGGCCGATCAGAAGATCCTTTTCATTCCCCTGATGAGCGTCATTGCCGTAGGAGATCCATTGCTGCTGCACAAACTCGAATTGCCGCGATAGGCTCGCGTTGACCGCCATAAAGACGATCCCGCGATCCACTTGGTCAATTTGTTTCGGATCGGTTTTGTCGCCCGGCGGCACAGCCGGCCCATAGGGCATGCCGCGGCGTGAGATGCGTCGCCGGTGAACCAGCTTGCCCTCGAAACCGAAAGCGTCGCGAGGATTCGTGCGCCGTATGTGGGCGCCGATGGGGCACCGTGTTCCATCAAGATCCTTGCCAAACATGAAGTTGGTATTGCGGTTGGGATCCTTCACGACGCCCGGATCGGGTTGGTTAGGCGAGAGTTCGATGGGCGTGCCGTCCTGCCAGCGCCCAATGAATTTGGCCGCCAACTTTTGCTTGGCGAGATCATCCCCCACCCCATATTGCTTCGACCAATGATCGAGGAATGTCCGGAAAGTGCCGACGTTCTGATGGAGCTTGCGATAGGCCATAAAGGTGCCGTTGCTCCCCAACAGATGGGGCACCGGAGCGACGGGCAATTCGCCTGCCTCGTCGGCGTAGCCGAGCAACAGCTCTCCCGTTGCCAATGGCGCCCAGCTCCCGTCCGGCATCAGCTTGCCCTGGCCGGGCTGTGTGTCGCGGCACACGCCTTCGAAGTCGGGGTTGCCGAAGCCATCGGTATAGCCGAAATGTTCTTTGGTGGTGAGTTGTCCGTCGATGACGATGGCGTTGGCATCCTGGGTGTCGAGCAGGGTCGCACCGTCAGTCTCTTTGAGCACTGCCTGCACATCGTTGAAACGCGCAGCCAATTCGTTCGCATCGACCGCGTTGATGGCCAGCCAGAGATGAACGTGGCCCGTACGCCACACCTCGTCCCAATGTTCAGCGGAGTTGAGGCCAATATCCCCAAGAATGGCCCCGCGTGCCTTCATGCCCAGCTGAAACTCTGGTGGAAAGCTGATCAGCGTATCCAGCGGAAGTTTGAGAGCGGCAAGACCGCTGTGGGTAAAGGCAAGGTTAAGGGTGCTCTGCGGTTTCTTGTCCCATAGTTGCCCGGTAGTGACAAAGGGCAAGAGGCGCGCAATCAGTGTCCGGGCGCGGGGAGCATCCGGAAAGTGTAAAAAACAGAATCGCGCGAAAGGCATGTTGTAGCCACGCAGTGCGAAGCCTTGTATGTCACTGGCGTTCAACTTACTCATTCCGGCCCCCGGTTACGATCGCCCGCTGTACGTGCACCGCAGCGGGTTTCGGCGCAGGCGTCGATGCGAGCCGGTCACAGAGGGAGAGGAGGTCTCTCTGGATCTGCGCCGGCGGCATGCCTTGATGCGTGGCAATGAAGTGAGCGACAGCCTGCTTGGTGCGCAGGGCCCTCAGTGTCTCCTCCCGCGTCTTGTTGTTCACTGGCGCAAAGAAGAAAGTCGTCTCGATTTCACACTTCCTCATGTAAGCCAGGAAAGCGCCGCGGTCCCTTGCACCGCCGGGTGGATAACCAGTGCAATGTTTCCAGATGTTATCCAACTCATCGGGGATCGTATCTGCCAGACCCTTAAGATAGGAGTCGCGATCACCATCGCAGTTTGATTCGAACACCAGGTATTTCGATTTGAGGTGATCCTCGCGCGCCGGCATGCCGACGTAGATCACATCGTCCAGCACAACCAGCCGCGCGAGATGCGTCCCCGGCGCGATCGCAAAGGGACTATCCGGCCCGGTCGAAAGTTCTGCCAGGTGACCACGAATCTGCAAATCATGCGAGGGAATCGCGGTCGGATCGTCCAGGATAGGGCACAGCAGCGTCAGGCCGTACACTTTGCCGCTCTGGCTGGGCATCGTTGCCTCCTGGCTCTTAGAAAACCGTTGGCGCTTCGCCGGTTGATCCGAGATGAGACTGGCAGGTGATCACGAACTGCAGATAAGCCTGGCGAAACTCCTCGGGCGTTTGTTTGGCCGCACTGCGGCAAAGCGCCCCGAGCGCTTGATCGACCACGATCGCCGATTCCACATCGTTCAGCGTGGCCTCAGGATAGGAGCTAAAGAAGTAGTCGGTATCGTACTGAACGCTGGTGATGTAGCTCTTGAACCGAGTGACCGGAACCGACCCCGGAAATTTTTCGCTCCAAAGCCATATCTTGTTCAGCCCGGCGCTGAGCACCGCTGAGAAGGCATCGATGTATTGGTTCCACGTGCCGTTGAAGTTACTGAAGAAGAAAAGGTAATCGTAATGGAGCGATTCTTTTTTCTGCCCCCCTCCCAGGTAAGGGAAGCGATCGTGGGGGATGATGACCCAGCGGGCGAACTGGATAAACGCGAGATTGATCAAATCCTTCTGTGCCGGTTTGAAGACACCCAGCGCCCAAAAGATCACCCTTAGAATCCATGTCTTCCATGGCTTCATGGGTGTAACCGCGTTCATGGCGTAGACTTTCCCGTTGATGTTGCTCATCTGGCTCCCTTGTCGTGGGGTCGCGGAAAGGCGTACGAATTCTGCCAGAGAACCAGAATGAAACACAACAAGATAATCCCGTTCTCGTTACCTCCGAGCGAAATGCACGAAAGATAAGGGACGGGGGCTGGTTCGCTCGCCGAAGCCATACCCATCATGGTGTCTTGAGCGAACCAGGCGTTACACCCGCAGCCCAAAAAAACATATAAGAATCAACCTGCTAACCTGTTAGGCGGTCTGAACCCACGAGGATGCCCGGCACCCGGTAGCCGCCCCACGGAGGACTGCCGGCTGCAAAGAAATCTCAATATTGTCTAGATACCAACCGGGTCAAAGACGGTACTATAGTAATCACTGTCGTCTTGCGGTACAGCATCTTAATGAGTGGGAGAGTTTATGAATGCCTATTGTGTCATCCTTTGCCGTCACGATTTTGCCAATCCGACGAGCTACCCCCGCACCAAGCGGTTCTATGTTGGGGCGCCCACGGCCGACCGCGCGATCGTTGTCGCCTCGGACGAAAATCCTGAATTCCGTGTTATGGGCATCGAGCATAGCGACCTTCATCCGCACCTTCCGCAGGGTGATCGCTCATCGTCAGTCTGGCAAGCTGCTTAACCCGGCCGCTTACTCGCCGCTTACTGTTAGATCTCTCTGATCTAAGCCCCTTTGTGACCGTCCTGGAGCAACGCAGCTCTGACTCGTTCCGGAGTAAAGGGCAAAGTCCGCAAGCGGACATTCGTAGCATCGAAGATAGCGTTGCCGATCGCTGCCGGAGTGACCGTGATCGCGGTTTCTCCGGCGCCCGTTGCCGGCACCCCGGCCGGGGTCACAAAGACGCTCTCAATGGTGGGTATCTCATAATCAAGGTGCAGGCTGTGATAGGTCCTCCAATCAATGGAGGTGATCCGCTTGTTGTCCCAGGTCACCTCCTCCACCAGGGAGCGGCTCATGCCTTGCAGGATGCCACCCTCGATCTGATTTCTGAGCCCATCAGGATTTGAGATAGGTCCGCAATCCAATGCCACCACAAAGCGCCGCGGATGAACGGCGCCCGTGTCCATGTCTACGGTGACTTCGGCCACGAGTGCCGCATAGCCGTTTTCTCCTTCATAGGCCACGCAGGCAATGCCGCGCCCGCGGACCACTCCAGTTCGAGCGGCAGAGTGTGGCGAACGCTCGTCCCACTTGCACGCGATGGCGGCCGCCTTGAGCACACCAATCGTTCGAGAGTCTTGTAGGTGCTGCAACCGGAAGGCCACTGGATCAGCCTTTGCCTGCGCGCATAGCTCGTCCATAAAGCATTCGTTAGCAAACGTGTTCTGGATCCGTAAGGGTGAGCGCAAGGGTCCGGTGAAGAACGGCGAATGCACCGTATGCGTGAGCGCGCGTTCACTTCGGATGGTGCCGCCGCCATTGCATGTTCCACCAGCACATCCGGCAAAATAGGACGGCACCGTGTTACTTCCATTGCGAAGCTTTTCGCGGGGCGGTTTTGCCGGGCCTGGCTCGAGCGGTTCCGCTGCATATCCCGTTAACATGCCGCTGATCACATTTCCCGGCCGGTCATAGCCCGGTCGATTCCCCAGCGAAGCGACCCAATTCTCGCGATCCCAGGCGATGATGCGCCCCTCGGGCGTGAGGCCGGCACGATGCTCGATCACGCAGGCCGAACCAAGGTTTTCCCACATCATTTCGTCCCGTCGTGAGAACTGCAGCCGCACTGGTTTTCCTACCGCCTGAGACAATACCGCGGCATCGAACGAGACAGCATCCGCGCCGTTCAACCCGTAGCATCCGGAGCCTCGTACATAGACCACCCGCACGCTGTCGAGCGGCAAACCCAACAGCTTGGCAATGATGCTTCGCGTCGGATAAGCCGATTGCGTCGGCGACCACACCGTCGCGCTGTCCGGCTTGACGTCAGCCACCGCACACGACGCACCCAACGATCCGTGCATTTGGTAAGGATAGGTGTATCTCGCCCGCACCACGTTGCCGGCCGCAGCCAGCCGAGTCTCAACATCCCCGGAGTCTACGCTCAGTGCGTCGTGTGCGGGCTGTTGCTGCATATGTTCGAAGAAAGTCTCTTGTGCCGCCAACGGAGGGCCGGGATTCCAGTGCACTACCAGCCCCCGCGCTGCAACCACTGCTTGATATTGCGTCTCTGCAACCACCCCGACGAAGTCCTTGCGCACCACCACCTTCGTGAGGCCTGGAAGCCCGTGCACCAAATGTTCGTCTACATCGGCGACTGTCGCACCCATCTCGGGAGGCCGAACCACGCGGCCGTGGAGCATGCCGGGTACATGGTGACAGTGGACAAACTCAAACTGGCCGGTCATCAGCGCGACTCGGTCCAGAGAGGGAACGGGTTTGCCCAGCACAGTCCATTGCGTTTCCGATCGTCGCGTCGCTGTTGCGCTCAGTGGAAGGTTGAAATGCTTGCTCCCGATCAGGTCTTCATACCTGACCCGGCGTCCCGAACTGCCAGTGATGACGCCATTGTCCAACCTGAGTTCATCAACGGGCTCGCCCAACTCTTTCGCAGCCAGGCCAAGCAAAGCCTCTCGTGCCGTCGCCGCCGCAAGAGCGAGATTTTCAGAATTGAAGTTGGTTGGTGTTGTCTGGCTGCCCGATGTGGTGCCTTGATCCGGAGTCATCGCGGTATCGCACTCAATCAGCTTTACCCGCGTGATCGCTACGCACAGTTCCTCTGCGATCAGTTGCGTTTGCGCGGTAAAGATTCCCTGGCCAAAATCGCACTTCCCGGTATACGCGGTGATGGTTCCATCGGCACCGATTGCCAGCCAGGAGTCAATCCTGGCTGGATCAATATGCGAGCGATGGGTTCCGAATATTCCCTGTCCGCTCGCACGGAAGCTCACCACCAGGGCGCCACAGCCCTTCAGAAAGTCACGCCGGGACGGAGTCACGTTTCCTGCCCTCAGCATATTTTCGAATGGCGCGCAGCATGCGAACATGGGCAAAGCAGCGGCACAAGATTCCCCCAAGTGCTTCGCGGATCTCCTGGTCCGAGGCGTTCGGCTTCGCATCGAGAAAGGCTTTCGCCGTTAGGATTACGCCGCTGAGGCAATATCCGCACTGCGCCGCTCCCTCCTCAAGGAATGCCTGCTGGATCGGATGAAGTTTCTCCGCCGTGCCCAGGCCTTCCAGCGTCGTGACCTCGGCTGCGCCAACCGCACCCACCGGCATCACGCACGACCGCACGGCTTTTCCCTGCAGCATCACGGTGCAGGCGCCGCACTGCGCCAGGCCACAGCCAAATCGCGGCCCGCGTAATCCGAGATCGTCGTTCAGCACGAACAACAACGGCGTGTCCGGATCCACCTCCACCGTGTGCTCCCTGCTGTTTACTTTGATGGTTATCTGCTTCGTGAGCGTCAATCCCGGCACCATCCTTCACCCTGCCTGGTCAGCAGACAATTCTTTTTATCTGCCAGCCATTTCATCCCGGTTGCTTGCCCATCGCCTGCGGAGAGGAATTCAGTTTTGCCGTCGCGCGTAAATCGAATACGATTCCCGTCCCCAAATCCTTCAAACGTTTTCGAACCATCCAAATCTCGAATCTCCACCACGTACTTGTCACCCTTCTTTGCCAGCTGGAGGTACGTTCCCTCCACCCCGTCCCAGCGGCCAAGCCATTGATCCGTTGTCTCGGTCGATGAGACGCCGGTGGCGAGCCGCGTGAAGCGCAGCGGCTTCTCCCAGCCTTTGCTGTAGACCAGCAAATAAGGGTCTTTCCATTCGAAGTGGTCCGCGGCCTGCAACGCCGCCAGGTATTTCGTCTCTTGCTTCATGACCGCTTCCGGGCAGGCCATGCGGGTTGAGCCCAGGGGCCCAATTTTGATGTGATCTCCGCTCATCTCCGTCGGACCGAAAAACCGATTGCACGATCCGTTTCCGCCAACCTTTCCTGTTTCGGGGAAGGTCAACGTGGCCTGAACGCGATCGATGACTCCATGGCCACCGAGGTCTTCGCCCAGGTCTTCAAGGACCCACTCGCTCGCCGAAAGACTGAACGGAGCCCCAACTTCCTTGATCGAGGAAACTTCAATGAAAGGCTGCGCCCCGGTTTCCACTCCGTGCCGGTGGCCGACTTTGCCCACAATCGTCACCCGCTTGTCTGCCAAGCTCTCAAGCCTTCCAGGCTCATGCGAATCCCTGACCTGGATAGAGTTGACCGGCTTGCCGTCGATGTTCGTCTTGGAATCCGGTTGAATCGCCCACCCGGTCGATTCCGCTCCGACGGCCATGACCCGGCTCAGCGTACCCGTGACGCTTATCTTCTGTGGAGGAGCCTGCGCAAGACAGCAAACGCAAGACAAAACCAGCATCAAGGCGTTACTAGCGTGCGCTAGACGCATCGCGGACCCTCCTCAAGGAAGACCCGCTGATTTTACCCGACCCCTGGCGAATTCAGTATGGCGCTCTCAACTGGGTACCGGGTCAATTTGAATCCACGTCGTCCAAGGTAGAGACCGTGCCCGCCTGTACCTGTTTTCAATCGTTTATGTACGGGCTGAAGAGTTTGCGTGAGAACTCTAGAATCCCTCCAGCACGCTCCCCCGGATTTCCTGCGGACCTTGGTGGCGTTGGTGCACTTCACGCGCCTTTCTCTAACAGAAAGGCGCACACGCGGCATCGTCCAGTGCAGCGTGGCAGGAAATCCGGGGGAGCTCTGGTCGGGATGACAATTCGTCTGGAAATCACAATTAGCGTTCCCAAACAAAATTGTCATCCCGACCGGAGCGTAGCGTAGTGGAGGCATCTGCGGTGCGCCACTCGGGTTTCCCAAATTCCAGAGTTAAACTGCAGAGTTCTCACGCAGACTCTGAAGCCCGTACCCTTCAAAGAACAGAGTCACGCGCGTTTGACCTGTTTCAAAGTGATTTCAACCGCCATTAAAACGGCCTGATCCGCCTCAGTCATCCACTCCCGTGCTAACAAGCCCTTGTAGGACTCACGCAACCGTTCCAGTGCTTCAATAGCGCTTTCTGGCACGTTAAACGGCAGAACACAGCCCGATACGTCAGCGATGGGAACCATGTTTCGCTCTCCAACCCGATCAATTTTGAGAAACGGCCTACGGAATGTCGAACCAGTGAGAGTTCGGGGAGAAACGCCGTCGGAGCAGATAATACTGAGTCTCGCTCAGTTCGTCATCCACCAAGTCAATCGGCGGGCACGCAAGTACCTCATCGCACGATTACCTGTGCGACGCTTCACGCCCGCAGATATGCGCCGGCGATATTCCGCCGTGAGCGGATCAGTCGCGGAAACAGAGGCTCACGTGGCGCTGTGGCGCGCAATTCGCGATGGGCGCCTCGCAGCCGTCACCGACGATGTCCAACATGTTCTTGGTCGGGCGCCGATTGGATTAGATCAATGGATCACCGAGAACATTCCAGCTTTCCTCGATGCAGCTACTCTGACCGCAACGCATCCACCGGGTCAACCGTAGCCGCCCGGCGGGAGGGCAGATAACAGGCAAAATACGCGGTGGCAACCACGCCCGCCGTGATGGTGGCGTACGTGATCGGATCCACCGGGCTGACATTGAAGAGCAGCGATGACATCAGCCGCATGGTGACGAAGGCCACGGCCAACCCGCACACTGCACCGATGCCGGTCAGCCATAATCCCTGGCGCACAAACATGGCCGTCAATGCCTGCCTTTGTGCGCCGAGCGCCATCCGAATACCGATCTCACGCGTCCGCTGCGACACCGAATACGAGATGACACCATAAATTCCAATAACCCCGAGCAGCAGCGCCAGGCTGCCGGCCACGCAAAGCATGACCAGCGTGAACGAAGTCCGAGCCATCGATTTCGTGTAGAGCTGGCCCACTGTCGTAACATCCGCCAGGGGCACCTCGGGGTTGATTGACCAGACCTTCTCCTGAACCTCGTTCATGAAGGTGCGGGAGCCGGCGCGCGGGCTACGCATCACGAACGTGAGACTGCGATGCACGCTCTGCTTCTCCCCCTCGAATTGGCTCAACATGAGGGGCCAGTAGACGGAAGTGGGCGCGGCCTTGTCTACACCATCATCGTGCGTGTCTTCCACCACACCGACGATCTCGCGCCAGTCGTCCGTGCTGGCCACTCGGATTCTCTTACCCAGCGCACCGTTCGCGTCGTGCCAATACTGGCGAGCGAAATTCTCCGAGATAATGGCGATCGGTCTTTTCTGGTAGGTATCTGTCCACGTGAGATCGCGCCCGGCAAGCAGCCGCGTGCCCAGGGTTGCGAAAAATCCAGGGGAAACGAACTTGAAGCGTCGTATCGGCGGTAGTTCGCCCTCGCCATACACATGGTCCTGCGCATAAAGTACGTCGTTCGAATCGTGGCCATCCAGGGGAACGGCCGTGGAAAGACCGACCGAAGAAACTCCTGGCACCGCGGCCAGCTTGTCTAGAATCGCCTCGTGCATCCGTACCACCCGCTCCGGCTCAGTGTCCGGGATCTGCGTCCTCGGGATAGAAAAACGAAACGTCTGAAGCGTATCGGGTTGGGCGAAACCTGGAGACACATGCATCAATGCGCGAAACGTGCGAATCATCAGACCGGAGCAAATCAGCAGCACCAACGCCAGCGCTACCTGCACCACCACCAGGGTCTTGCGCGCGCGATGCCGTTCCCGGCTCTGGCTCAACGCGCGGCCGCCTTCACGCAGACCGCTGTTCGCGCTCGCACCCGCATACTTGGCCACCGGAATCAAACCGATCAGCAGGCTGGTCAACAGCGCGAGTCCCATCGCGAACAGCAGAACGGGAAGGTTGATGCCGATTTCATGGATGCGAGGCAGACCCGTGGGTGCAATCGCCACCAGAACACGCAAGGCGCCGTAAGCCAATGCCAGGCCAATCAGGCTGCCGGCAACGCCGAGGGTGAGGCTCTCGAACATCAGCTCCCCCGCGATTCGTTCCCAGCCCGCGCCCAGAGCCGAGCGAATCGCCAGCTCCTGCCGGCGCCCTTCGACGCGTACCAACACAAGATTGGCGACGTTCGCGCACGCGACCAGCAGTACCAGAACAATCGAGCCCATCAGAACCCACAACACGTTGCCTACATCTCCGACCACGTCCTGCTTTAACGGCCTGAGATTGGGACTAATCCGCGCCTTTTCAAACAGGCTGACGCTGAATCCCTCCGGCGCTGGGAAGGTTCGCCGCACCACCGGAAGCAGTCGTGCCATGTCCGCGCTTGCCTGCGCCATCGTCACTCCTGGCTTCAGGCGGGCGATGGCTTCTTCACTAAAGTTGCCCAGCTTGGTTTTACTGCGATCCCACTGGAAAGGCAGGATCAGTGCGGCATCCTGCCAATCGAGAAAGTGAAATCCCTTCGGCAGCACGCCAATCACTTCGCGCGGCTTTCCATCCACGGTGATCGAGCGTCCGATGACAGACGTTGCGCCGCCAAACTTGCGTTGCCAGTATCCATAAGAGAGCAGAACGGTTTGCGACGCGCCCGGCGAATCGTCCCGGCGTGTAAACAGGCGCCCCAACGTCGGCGTCACTCCCAGGATTGGCAGCGTGCCATCGGTAACGTCGAGCCCTGGTACGTGCTCCGGTTCTCCCGCGCCGGTCACATTCAGTGAATCGCCATCGTAGACGCCGATATCCTGAAGCGTCGTGTTCTGCTCCCGGTCAATAAAGTAAATCGAGGGCGACATGTTCAGTTCCTTCATACCGATCCCAGGCGCCGTATGCCACACGCCGATCAGCTGCTCCGGATGGGGGTAAGGAAGCGGTTTCAGGAGCACTCCTTCGACCACGCTGAAAATCACCGTGTTCGCGCCCACACCCACGGCGAGCGTCATCAGCGTGATCGCTGTAAACAGCGGTGCCCGGCCCAGCCTGCGCAGCACCTGCCTCAACTGATCACTGAACATAGCCATTTACCAGGCCTCCGCCTATCCGATGAGCTGCAATCTCCTACGTCAACCGATACCCGAAAGTTCCCGCGGTGGAAGGAGTGCTGCAGCGTTCCGGGAACGGGTCTTCACCCTGATTATGCGCTTTAGAGCGGGCGATGCAGCGTTCTCTAAGCCCCAAACAAACCGTACTCTCTAAACCCTGGACCAACCGCACTCTTTTAAACCCCAAACAAACCAAAGGGTGCCCCATATCTCGCTCGTTTTTCGCGAGAAGTGGGAAGCGCAAATATGTCCCTGAAGTGCTGATACTAGACAAATCCCTGGGTCACCCCACAATCGCAATAAGCTGAAGGACCCGTTCCCCAAGCGCAATATCTCCATCGAACTTCATCACCGACCGAGCCGCTTCCCGATCAATGCCCTTGGTAAACAAGCGCCACGCAATCGATTGAGGAACGACGACCCTGGCCGTGACGTGCGACGGAAGCTCCCCCGTGAATCTCCACCCATCTTCTGATCGAACCAGGCACCATTGGCCGCCGCTATCACCGGAGATTTCAATCAGGACGCCGGTTCCAGCTGCAGCCTCGACATCCCTGTACGTATAGGGCAAGCCGCGCATAAAAGTGTCCAGCACAGGGTGATACATCTGCGGGATCATGATGCTGGGACGATTCGTAGCCAGGCGAATCTGCTCCTGGTGGTGCCACCGCTCAGTCAGTTCGCGAGCGTTATCGAACCAAACCAGTGAGGTCATCTCTCCGGCCCAGGAGACCCCGATACTCGCGGGCGCGAACGGGTCAAGTGATTCAAAGAAGTCCGCTGTTTGGCCGCAAACTAATTGCATTAGCTGCGTGAGCACGCGCGGGCTAAGCCGGCGATACACGGTGACTCCCTCGCGGTTTAGCCGGTTGACCAATGTGATGACGTCCTGGTGCGACCGGATATCAACCCGCTCGACCCGCCATTGGTCACGGCCCCCGGAGAGTTTGCGCATTGCGGTGTCGAGCAAGTGCGCTGCAACGTCGCGAACCTGCCATCGTGGCGCGAGGGTAGGCAGATCCCACTCAGAAGAATCGAGAGAAGCCAACAGCTCGATCAGGGATTGATCGACTTGGCGAATGATGGGTGCGCAAAAAATGGGTTCTGTGCCACTGAGATGGTTGCTCATCGTCGCTTCTCGAAAAGCTTTATTCTTGTATCGCGACTTGTCCGCGGTTTCTATCGGACGAGCTTACTGGTTCGTCTACTGCTTGCGTCTCAACAGAACACGAGATAACCAAACCAGCTCCCACGCACTCAGCCAGGATACGAAACCCTAGTTTCGGGTTCGATACTGCGAAGACCCAGACAATCGCCCCGATCACAACGCCCGCTGCCGCACCAATAAAATATCGAATCCACCGCCGCTCAGGAACTCCAGACCAGGAAAAGATCCCGATCGCCAACAAGCCACTGAGCAAAATTTCCGCCCCGCACAGTTCGATCTCACGAATCGGTATCGAATTTGGAAGCCAGGGCAGAATCCGCTTGGGTAAGCGAGGTCGTCTTGCCGCAAGATCCGCTTGTGCGACTCGCTTGCCATCCACGTACAACCGCGAGACACGTCCATCGTAAACGGCCGCCACAAACGATGTGTTGTTAAGTGAGAGCACGGGTCCGGTGTAGAGAGCTGGGTTCATGCCATTGATGCCCGAGGCAGGTGTTCGCAGGCGGAAGGTCAGTGTGTTTCCGATTTGCCCCAGGGTGAAGTTCCGGCTGGCTGGACTCTGCGAATAAGTGACAATGCGGGCCGGGCCGCTCTGTTCCAGGTTGTCCGGCCGCATCCAGACTACGAGCGTGAGCTGGCTCCGGCTCACCAGCGCGTCGAAGAAGCCACGCTCCTGCTGCTGGGAAAGTAACGAACGGCCCGTCTTCCCCGCCAGCTCTGCTGGCCCCATCGGTCCGACGACGGGCGTCTCAGAGGGCGCGTTTACCGGGCTCTGCTGCGCCAGGTTATTGAGCTGCGACGGAGACAAGGCGAACGGATAAATTGCAAATTTCGAGATGGTTCCTGACCACGGCCGGTCACCGGTCAATTCGTTTCCGACTGCAAGATGAAACGCAGGGTCCCAGTCTGAAAAATCTGACTTCGGGGGTTCGTGGATGAGCGTCAAGGTGCCGAGGATCGCGATGGGAATCGCCGCGATCCCGATCGCTCGATAGAGTTTCAAGGATCTCGGGCGACCGCCTCGACCAAGAAAGAATCTCGCGCCCAGGTAGCCGATCAACGCACCGGCTGTGTTACTTGCGATGTCTAAAAATGACGGAATGCGGTCAACGTAACCAAGCTGTAGCACCTCGGCACAAGTTGAGAGCAAAAGGCCGAAAAGAAAAGCCCGGATCAGAGACGAATCGCTCAGGGCGATTCCCAAAGGCATATAGAGGATGAGATTGTTGACAAAATCGGCGGTGTCGAACAAATCCTGGATATGTGACAGCGATGGGTATCGAAGCCCCGTCGGAATCATCGTGGCAGCGACAATCAGGGCGATCGACGGAGCCAGCAGTCGAATGCGTAGCAGCGGTGGCTTAAATAGTTTCAATCAGGTTACGTCAGGCCCTTCACGACTCATGGGATCTGGCTGGCGAATGGGGGCTCACTTGCTCAATATACGGGCTGAATCCTCAAACCTCACAGCATCTTTCGATACAGCATAGAACCCGGTTCCTCCTATGGAAACCTGAAGGAACCCGTGTCATATCAGTCGGCCTTCCCGAGTTCCGGGGCTAAAGCGCAGGGCTCTCATGCAAAGCTCGTACCCTATCCCCCTCAAAACAAGGAGCGCGAAAAGGGACGGCGATACTAACCGAGCGCGTCCCTCACGATAATTACAAGATTATTACCAAACTCTGATCAAACTACGACGGCATCTCTGATCGCATACGCCTCAGAGGATCCGAAAAATGCGTTCAGTCTTGACCGCAGAGACAAACTCCCAGGACCTTACGCCGCACCCCCTCAGCCGCGAGGTCCAGGAACGCTCGCTCGACTGGTTTGCCATCTTCTTTATGTCCTTGTTTCACGCCGGCGCCGTGCTCGCACTTTTCTTCTTCACCTGGAGCGCCGTCGCCGTTGCGGCCGCACTTTGGTTCATCAGCATCTGTCTTGGAATCGGCGTCGGCTATCACCGCTTGCTGACCCACCGCGGATACAAAGTTCCCAAGCCGATCGAGTACGCTCTCGCCTTGTGCGGAACTCTGGCGCTCGAGCATGGTCCGTTGCATTGGGTAGTCAATCACCGTATCCATCACCAGTTGGCCGATCAACCCGGTGATCCGCATACTCCGCGCGACGGCGGATGGTGGTCACACGCAGGCTGGGTTCTGCACGGCAAAGGGCTCGAGACCCAGCCAGAGCTCTTCGCCAGATACGCTCCAGACCTGTTGAAGGATGCCTTTCTCGTCCATCTCAGCAAATATCACTGGGTGCCCCTGCTTCTGCTTTCCTTCCTGTTGTTCTCGCTCGGAGGTTGGCCTTGGGTGCTGTGGGGAACCTTCTTCCGCGTCACCCTTGGACTCCATGCGACGTGGCTGGTGAATTCAGCAACCCACATGTGGGGTTCGCGGCGTTTTGCCACCCGCGATGACTCGCGCAATCTGTGGTGGGTGGCCGTGCTGACGGGCGGGGAGGGCTGGCACAACAATCATCATGCTTATCCAGTGTCGGCGCGCCACGGCCTCGCATGGTATGAGCTGGATATCAACTACTACAGCATCTGGTTGCTGGGCAAGCTGGGGCTGGCGAAACAAATCTCCGTCCCCAATAAGCCGTTCTCCCGCGAGGCATCCGGCAAACTATAACTTGCCGGGCCGCGTATCGCTGTAGACCTGAAATTCTCGAATATGCGCCTCTTGCGAGCTAGAGAGAATGTTGAGTCGTATCCGGCTCGCGCTCACCGGAGCAAAGCGGTCGATCTTCTCATGCCCGATGGCTTGGCCTGACGAGACCACCTTCCACGCGTTATCTCTCCATATCTCAACTGTGTATTTCTCCACGTGTTGTCCGTCGTTGAGCCATT
>Ga0302326_10015381_pt1 | contig 16105 bp, 11 predicted proteins | sample Palsa_T0_3_FD_202264 | JGI IMG/M metagenome (GOLD analysis project Ga0302326, IMG submission 202264) | Peat permafrost microbial communities from Stordalen Mire near Abisko, Sweden - Palsa_T0_3 | ecosystem: Environmental > Terrestrial > Soil > Palsa > Peat permafrost | place: Sweden: Abisko... | reverse complement strand
AGGATCGCCGGAATCCCGCCGGCTTTGAACACGTCGAATGCGTTAAAGCGTCCGAACGGCTTCAGATCGGCGATGATCGGCGTTCGCCGGCTGATATGGTCGATGTCATCCAGCGTCAGCGTGATGCCGCATTCGTGGGCGATCGCCGGCAGATGCAATGCGCTATTGGTCGATCCACCCGTCGCCGCCGCGATGGTGACGGCATTCTCAAACGCTTCGCGCGTCATGATATCCCGCGCCCGGAGATTCCTTTCCAGCAGCCGCATCACCTGCTTGCCGCTTTCCACGGCGAACGCATCCCGCTCCACATCCACCGCCGGCGGCGAACCACTGCCGGGCAGCGCCATTCCCATCGCCTCGGCCGCGCACGCCATCGTATTGGCCGTGAACTGACCCCCGCAGCTTCCCGCCGACGGACACGCGCCGCATTCCATCTCATACAGATCCGCATCGCTCATCTTCCCCGCCGCATGCGCGCCCACCGCCTCGTAAACATCCTGAATCGTCACATCCCGGCCCTTGAATTTTCCCGGCAAAATCGTCCCGCCGTAAAGAAACACGCTTGGAACATTCAACCGCGCCATCGCCATCAGCATGCCCGGCAGACTCTTGTCACATCCCGCCAGCCCGACAAGCGCATCATAACCGTGCGCATGCATCATCAATTCGACGGAATCCGCAATCACTTCCCGCGACACCAGCGACGCCTTCATCCCCTCGTGCCCCATGGCGATGCCATCCGAGACCGCAATGGTCACGAATTCCCTGGGCGTGCCCCCCGCCGCCTTCACCCCTTCCTTCGCCGCCTTCGCCTGCCGATCCAGCGTCAAATTGCACGGCGTCGCCTCGTTCCATGTACTGGCCACCCCTACCCACGGCCGGTGGATCTCTTCATCGGTCAATCCCATCGACCTGAAAAACGCGCGCTGCGGCGCCCGCTGATCTCCTTCCGTCACGATGCTGCTGCGAGGCCGATTCATCGAAATCTCCGTCCGGTTAATGCTAATAGATTACAGCCCAAGGCCGCGCGATGCCAACGGCCGACCGAGTGCGTGCTCTGTGCGGATCATCAGTCGCCGGATACAATATCCCTGTGAACCGCCAGAGCATATCAGGACACAGACTGCCGCGCGGGGAGCGTGATGAATCGCGGCTTGATATTCGCCTGATCGCTATCGATCTGGACGGCACACTGCTCAACGACTCCAAGCAGATCAGCGCCCAAACGATCGGCGCGCTTCGCGAAGTCGCCCGGCGGGGAGTAAAAGTCGTCATCGCCTCCGCCCGACCTCCCCGCAGCGTCCGGCACATTTACAATCAGCTTGGGCTTGATACCTGGCAGATCAACTACAACGGGGCCCTCATCTGGGACGAACCCGCCAAACGCATCATCTTCCACCAGCCGATGGCCTGCGATCTGGTCCGTGGATTGATCGATTCCGCCCGGGCGAGATTCGATTCGGTCCTCATCACCTGCGAAATTCTCGACCGCTGGTACACCGACAGGTTCGATCAGACCTATACAACCGAGACCGGCCGGCTCTTCAAACCCGACGTGATCGCTCCGCTGGACGAGTTTTGCAACCAGCCCATTACGAAACTTCTGCTGCTCGGCGAAAAAAGAATGATCGACGACCTTGAATGCCTCCTGGCCGGCGCAACCGACAGCGTCACGGTCGTCCGCACCGATCCCGAGCTTCTACAAATCATGGACAAAAACGTCAGCAAAGGCGCTGCGCTGCAGATCGTCGCCGAGCATTATCAAATCCCGCTGCAAAACATGATGGCCATCGGCGATGCCCCCAATGACGTGGGCATCCTCAAAATTGCCGGCATCGGCGTCGCCGTGAACAATGCCGCCGACATCGTCAAAGACGCCGCCGACTGGATCGCACCCTCCAATAACGACCACGGCGTGTATGCCGCGATGGTGCAATTTGGATTGTGCCAGTGAAAAACGCGGAGTGAATACCGCTATGCCGCGTCCTTATCGTCATCGGTGTCCGAGTCATCTCCGCCGTCGTCGACCTGGGCTTTTGCCTTTTCAGCCGCTTCCGCCGCCAGGGCATCGGCCGGATCGGGTGGGGCTTCGCCGGGCTTGATTCCACTGGCCTGACATTTGCCCTCGAGCTTTCCCTTCACTTCGGCAAGCCACTGCGCGTTCGGCAACGCATAAGGCCGGAATTTCTCCATCGAGCCCTGCTCTTCACTGTAGGCCAGTGCTCGATTCGCCCCGAGCTTGTTGCCAGCCGGCGAATCGATCAGGTTGCTGCTGTCGGTGGCGCTCATCTGGAACAGAATGCGGTTGTCCAGCTCGCGCATCGAACCGCGATCCACCGCCCGGTCCAGCGCCGTCGCGGTATCGATCCATGTCATGATGTGAATCCCGTTGGCCGGTCCATCACGCATCAAATCCGCGAATTCCTTGCCCGAATCGATCGGCTTCTCCTCATCTCCCGAAGAGAATCCGAAACTCTCTTCTGATTTGCGGAGGGACCGATATCTCTGCAATCCGAACACGACGATGAAAATCGACGGTGGATTCGCCGCTTCATTGGCCTGCCGCCGGGCCAATTCCCGGGCGATTTCATGGATCGCCTGCTGGACGCCGCGGTAATCCACGATTTTCGTCCGGTGCGGCAGCGCTGCCGCGACGCTGGCGAGATATCCATGGTATTGCGCGTCCGCCGGCGTGCCGTCGAGGAGATAAAAGCTTACCGCTTTCGGAGACAGTTGTGCCGCCAAACTGACCATCGAGAGTGCGGTCATCGCCATCGCGCTTTCCTCGTTCTGACCGACGATGATGATGTTCGAACCGCTCTGGCGGCGGAATGCGATCGCGGTAGGCGCCTTGATCGCCACAGGATCGCCCAGCCATGTAAACGGCGCGACAACCCCCGCCGCGTATTTCACCGGAGCCAGTTGTTGAAGCAGCGAGGGGTTCTGCCGAAAATCCGCCGGCTCATTCCCCTCGAAGACAATCGGCTGATCAACGATGTCCTGCTCCTTCGCCGCCTTCGCGTTCACCATGTCCAGATATTTGTCCCGCTGCTCATCCGGCAGCCAGGCGACCTGGAACGGGCTGTTGCCTTCGACGAGTCCGCCGGCATCGTTGTAGATCGCCTCGCCGGGACGCGACAGCAATCGCGCCGCCGAGTTGCCATCACCAAGGATCATCTGCGAATCCGCCTCGCTGGTTTGCAGCGCGATGCGCACGCCGATCTGACCGATCGTGCTTCTCGAGAGCCCCGACGACCCGCCGATGGTCTGCGATCCGAGCAGAAGGTGCACGCCAAACGCTCGGCCTTGGCGCACGATGCGGTCCAAGAGCAGCCCCGCATCCTGCGCCAGCTTGTCATCCTCGGTGAAGAATTCCTGGAATTCGTCGATGATCAGCAGCGTCCGGGGCATCTTTTTGCCGGATGCTTCACGATACATTTGAAGATTCTGCGACTTAAACGGCCGGAAAAGCTCGGCTCGCCGGCCCATTTCCACATCGATGCGCTGCAGCACGCTCAGTCCGAATTCCCGGTCGCTCTCCACCGCGATCGCCCGCGCATGCGGCAAATGATGCATCGCGTATGTTTTGAATTCGACGCCCTTCTTGAAGTCGATCAGATAAAGCTCGACCTCATCCGGCGAGTACCACATCGCCAGATTGCTGATCAGCGCGTGAAGCAGCGTTGATTTGCCCGAACCTGTCTTTCCCGCGACCAGAGCATGCTGCGCCACGCCCTTGCCGAGGCGGAATGTTTGCACGCGCGTCGCCCCGGACCGGCCGACCGCCACGCCCACGTCCCCATCGCTCTTGAGCGTCCAGAACTGCGCCGGTTTTGGTGCAATGAGGTCGAACGCCACTTCCACCCGTTTCGCCTCGCGCGCTCCTTTGCCCACCTGATGGAGGATTTTGCTCAATTCATCATCCGTCGGCGCGGGATCCAAAGTCAGCGGAAATTTATCGAACACCGGATCGCGCCACACGAATCGGTCCCCCGCTCGAATCAGGTTGACGCTGTGCGCTTCCACGTCATCCACATGCATGCTGCCGCCGGCGGTGCTCACGCGGGTATCCCGCATCACCAGCGTATAAACGCCGCAGCGCGACCCGGTGCTGGCGATGCTGCTCAGCCTTCGCATCGATTCATCGCTGAAATTCACGGGAAAATCGGAAATCACCAGATACCGGTACGGCTCGGCAAGTTCACCCGCCTGGGCGTTGTAATCATCGATCGTCGCGAACTCGTTTCGCAGATATTTCTGAATCACCGTCTCCATGTGCTCGGTCAGATTGGCCAGCCGCTGGTCGATCTGATCCGCATCCGTCCAGATTCGCCCCCCCACCAGGGCTTCCTCATAATCCGCCAGGTGCATGAACCCCGCAAAATTCTGACCCAAACCGACGGGATCGATCATCGTAAACCGCACCCGCCCGGGCGGCACGGCCGTCAGCAGCCGGGTCATGATCATCTGCATCGCGCGAATCGAATCCATGCGGCCCGCGCGCTCGGTATGAATCATGATCGACGCCTGCTTCGGATACGCCATCAGCGCCGGCACCATGAAAGTTTCCGGCAGCGGCAATGTGAACGGAACGTCCCCGGCAACATCGGCAACCATCGTTTTCAGATCCACCTGAAGCTCCCCAAACCGTATCGTCGCGGGAAATTTCGTCGGACCCTTCCAATTGTCCCAGACTGGATCACTCCAGGCGGGATAAGTGCTCCCCTCTTCCCGCATCGGCTCCTGAATATTCTTCAGTCCTTCGTTCCACCGCTTTTCAAGTGATGAACGCTGATCCGCATGCTTCGCCCGGAGCGCTGCCTCCTGCGCGGCCGTGCGATCCCCCGACTTGATCGTTTCCGAGTCGAACAACCGTTTGACCTCTTCAAGTTTCTGAACCCTCCGCTGTTCCAGTTCAGCCAATGCGGTCTTTCGCTGCGTTTCATTCTGGGCATTCTTGACCTGCAACTCCGCCAGAGCGGCCTGAAGCGCCGCGTCCCGTTTTTTTGTCGCCTTATCCAAAATTGGCGCGGCCCGGTCGCGCGCCGCCTGAAGTTCCGATTTATTCTGCCGCTTGGCCTTCGAGGCCGCCAGGTCATGGTCCATCGTCGCCTTGCTCATCATGTTTTCATTGGCGATTCGCGCCGCATCCAGCGCACGCCGCAGCGGTGTAACCGTCCCAACCACCGCCTTCCGCGCCATCATGCGCATCAGCAAAAAAAATACGATAAGGAAAACGACCGCCCCGCCCCCCGCGATTTCCAAACCCTGTATTTGTGGCTGGAGCGTTCCCGCCAGCGCCTGCGGAATCGCCGCGGCGAGGACGACCACGATCGATCCAATCAAATACGGCGTGGCTCCGACGAAAAGTTTTGGCAGCTTGAGCGCGCCCAGCGCCGCAAGTTTCTCTTCGATGATCCCCTTGTGCTGATTGAAAGACACAGCCGGATCCGTCGCCGCTTCCGCCTCTTTGATCGACGCCAGCGACTCGCTCGGAGCCGGCTTCTGATTGTAGCGGAGCATCAGCGCCGAGGTCTGGTTCTCCTTTTCGGTGAGGAATTCGGTCTGACCCGCCGAAAGTTCCGTCGCCCTTTTCAGCTCTTCCGACGCTTTTCCCTCCGCGGCCTCCAAAACACTCTCGGCCAGCCAGATTCCCTGATCATAGTCCTTCTTGATCTTTTGCTGCGCCAAATCGAATTCCCCGCGAACGCGCCTTCGAAGATTTTGCTCGTTCGCCTTCAGCGACGTGACCGCCTGCTGATACCTGGCTTCGACTTGTGATTGCTTTTCCTGAACCTTCGCCGTGATCTGATCCTGAAGACTCTTATATTTCCGCTCCGAATCGGTGAGCGTCTTTTGCCCGCTGCCTTTCGTTTCCGACAGCGTCGTTTGCAATTCGGTTTCGATCCCGGCCTCGAGCGCGGCGCATTCCCGCACGAGATCCATAAGTTCCTGCAACGCCCCGCGCTGCAGGTCGCGATCGCTCTTGGGTTCGTCCGATGGCTCCTCCTCCTCGTCGCCATCCCCAGCCGATGCCACCGGCGGCGGCGGAGGCGGCGGCTCAGAGGCGCTGGATTCGCCCAAAAAGCTCAGCGGATCGTTCCCGTCAAAAATCGCGTCCATCAATCAGCGCCTTTCTATTCTCCACATTCCTGCTTGATCCTCTGCAGAATCTGGGCCATCTGATCCATGCCGCTCACCGCCATCTTCGCGTCCATGTCGAACGGAACGATGAATTTGTTTTCAAACGCGGTCGCATTGCTGTCGCGCCACTGGGACTTGGTCTCGTTCCAGTGCATCTGCAATTCCTTGACCGCTTTTCGCAGCGACGCCCGTCCTTCGGTCATTCCCATGGCATGGCTCCTTTGCTTCAGTCCGGCCTAAACACCCGTTCATTCCGCGAATCAAAAATAGCTTCCACGCCTCCCGGCCCGATCACCGCCATGAACCCCCCGGGCAGCCTCAACAACTCCGTCCAATCAGGCCGCCCGCTTCGCAAATCGCCGACTCCCATCATATTGTATCCATCGCTGTCCCCGCCTTCGACAGGACCCAGATACCAGGTCGCCGCAGCCGAATCGATCCGAGCAAGAACCACGCGCGATTTGCCCTTGATTCGGGGCGAAATGACAATCCGCCGCTCGTCGCCTGGAACCATCTCGATCGCCATATTCGCCGCGGCGGACGCCTGTTCCGAACTCACCGGCCCGCAGGCCAATTCGATGGTCGTTTTCTCCGTTTCGCTTGCGCCCGAAATCGCCTCGTCGGTTGGGAACCCGGCGCGTAAAACCGCTGGATCGATCTCCGTCCCTTCCTCCGCTTTGGCCGCTTCGTCGGCCGCCCGCGCCATCGACGGCTCTCCCTCTTCCCGACCCGCTCCGCCGGCGCCTGCCCCAACCGCTGACTCTTCGCCCACGCCCGCTGCAGCTACTTCCATGTATTTGTACAACTGCTCCAGTAATGCACCCAGGTGCGAGACCGCCGCCGGCACACCGGCCGCGACATCATTGGAAAACCGTGAAACCTGGCCGCGATAAAGCGTGCTTTCTTTTTGCAAAGCGCGCGTCCAATGCTTTACGTTCTTGAGCTTATCCTGCGCTTCCTCCAGCCTGTCCTTCGCGATTTTCACCGCTTTTTGTTCCTCAACCACCGACGGCATCGAGCCGCTGGCGTCCTTGTACAGTTTTTTGAACCGAAGCGCCTCTTCCGCCTTGGCCAAAATTTCCTGCCGCTTGCGGATCGCGGAATTCCAGTAGTTGAGGCCTTCCCCTTCCAGCCAGCGCATCATTCGATTGACGTCCGAATCCGCATCGCTCAGCGCCCGCCCGGCCATTTCCTGGAATTTTGTCAGGTGGATTCGGAAATCCCTGATCGCGTCGGTGGATTCAACGCGCGCTGAGGTGGACATACACCGCTCCCATTGCCATCAACCCTATCTCTGCTTCAGATAATCCTCGACGGCCGACGCCTTCTTCGAAAGAAACTTCACATGCTCCGTCGAATTGGCCAGGAATGTTCCAATCGCCTTGAAGGTCTGGTCAAACGCCTCGGTGAATTTCCGTTGTTCCTGGTCGCGCCACGTCGCCTCCAGGCCGTGAAGTTTGCCGCCCAGCGTCTGCATCAGACCCTGCAATTCATCATTGAATCGCTTCAAATCCTGCGCAAATCGGCGCAATTCAGCGGGATCTACATTAGCCTTGGCCATTTCGTTTCTCCGTGAACTATTTCCATCTAATCATACCCGCCGGGAACCCAAAGTCACCCAATCTTTCCCCGCTGCCGGCTCGCTTCGGCAAGGACAATCGCGGCCGCATGGGAAAGCGGCAGCGACGCCGCCCCCTCCCGCGTCGGGATCGTCAGCAGCCCATCGCACAGCCCCCGAACAGCCCCGGAAAGTCCGCGTTTTTCGCCGCCAATCGCCAATATAATCCCCCCCGTCAGATCGGCCTGGTAAATCGTCCGCTTTGCCCCGGCAATACATCCGAGCAGCCGCATCCCGCCCAAACGCAGCTTCTCGATCAGCCCGGTGTCTTCAAACCTAACCAACGGCATCCGCTCATACGCCCCCGAGGCGGGCCTGGCCACTTCGACCGGATCCAAATCCCAAACGTGTTTCTTAATCAGCACCGCCAGAACTCCCAACCCTTCCGCACTCCGCAGCGTAAAGCCCAGATTTCGCGCGTCCTCCACCCCCTCCAACAACAATAGCATCGGCGGCGCCGGCAGCTTTCCCATCATCTCCAGCAAATCCTCTTCGCTGGTCAGCGGCTTGGCCGAACAAACCGCCAGCACACCCCCATGTGTCGCTCCATGAGCCATCGCATCCAACTCCTTCGATCCCACCCGTTTCACCGGCACCCCCAGCGCGCCGGCGGCATCAAGCACATCACGAATCTTTTCCTCGTGCGCACCCTGATGCACGAGGATGACTTCAAACCTCCTCTGCCGCGCCGCCAGCGCTGCCAGCACAGATTGTCGCCCTTCCAAATGCTCCATGAACTTTTGCTTTGACTTCTGCTACCGCTCCCACCATACCATATTGCACTGAACAGGAAGGAGCGACATGGATCTGCAACTCGCCGGCAAAACTGCTCTCGTTACCGGTTCTACCGCGGGCATCGGACTGGCCATCGCATCATCCCTTGCCGCCGAAGGCGCGCAGGTCACCATCAACGGCCGGACCTCCAAGCGCATCGATCAGGCAATCGCCGAAATCCGCAAAGTCCACCCCAAAGCCAAGGTCGCCGGCATCGCTGCCGATGTCTCAACCGCCGCCGGCTGCGACAAGCTGGTGGCCGCGCTTCCCAATGCCGACATCCTGGTGAACAACGCCGGTATCTTCGAGCCTAAGCCATTCATAGAAATCTCTGATTCTGACTGGGAACGTTTTTTCCAAACCAACGTCATGAGCGGCGTCCGCCTGAGCCGCTTCTATTTCCCCAAAATGCTCAAGCAAAACTGGGGCCGAATCATTTTCATTTCCAGCGAATCCGCCCTTCAAATCCCCGTGGAAATGATCCACTATGGCATGACAAAAACCGCCCAGCTCGCCATCGCCCGCGGCCTCGCCGAAGCTACCATCGGAACCAACGTCACCGTCAACTCCGTGCTCCCCGGCCCCACCGCATCCGAAGGCGTAAGAACTTTTGTCTCCGACCTGGCCAAAAAGCAGAACGTCGCCCCAAAGGAATTCGAAACGCAATTCTTCAAGCACGCCCGCCCCTCTTCCCTATTGCAACGATTCGCCACTCCCGAGGAAGTCGCCAATCTCGTCACGTTCGTTTGCAGCCCATTGTCATCCGCCACTAATGGAGCCGCCCTCCGCGTCGACGGCGGTGTCGTCCGCTCGATCGCCTGATCGCCACCCAGCCGAATCTTTGAAGACGCGGGCCAACCGCTATAATCGCCGCGTGACCCGAAACTCCATCCAACAGCTATCCCCGGCGCTGGTCAACCGAATCGCCGCCGGCGAAGTCATCGAACGGCCCGCATCCGTCGTCAAGGAGTTGGTGGAGAACTCCATAGATGCCGGTGCTACCAACATCACCGTTGAGGTCGAAGACGGCGGCCGAAGCCTCATCCGGATTATCGATGATGGCGTCGGAATTCCGGTGAACGAATTACCCCTGGCCTTCGCATCCCATGCCACAAGCAAGCTGCAAACCGATGCCGATCTTTCTCGCATCAACACCATGGGGTTTCGCGGCGAAGCGCTGGCGAGCATCGGCGCGGTCTCCCAGGCCCGGCTTCTGAGCCGCACGCCCGATCAGCCGGTCGCTTACGAAGTGTATGATCGCGGCGGTCTGATCGATCAGCCCCAGGCCGCCGCCGGCAATGTGGGAACAGCCATCGAAGTGCGAAATCTTTTCTTCAACACTCCCGCCCGCCGAAAATTCCTCAAGGGCGCCGCCACCGAGTTCGGACACATCAGTGAAGCACTGGTCAGGCTGGCCATTCCGCACCCCGAGATTTCGTTCCAACTGAGCCACAACGGCCGCAGTGTGCTTCAGCTTCCAGTGGACACCCCGCAACACCGCTGGCTTTCCGCGTGGCCGGAGGATTTCGCCAAGTTGGGATTTTCCCTGGACGTGCGAGATGCCGAGATCACCTTGATCGGCCTCATCGGCCAGCCGGAACTCGCCCGGCCGCTCGCCAGATACCAGTATATTTTTCTCAATGGTCGTCCGATACGCGATCGATTCGTCCAGCACGCTCTCCGAGAGGCCTATCGCGGGCTGACCGAACCGGGCCGGCATCCCGCCGCGATTCTGCTGATCTCCATGCCTCCACAGGATGTCGATGTCAATGTCCATCCCACCAAAAGCGAAGTTCGCTTCCGCGACAGTTCACGAATTCACGGCCTGGTGCTTTCCGCCGTCCGGGAAAAATTACTCGGAAGCGATCTAGTCCCCGCGGCCGTCCCAAGATTTTCATCAGTTCCCCTTCCCGTCGATCCCGAACGTCGCGAGCTGCGCGAGCGCCTCGCCGACTTCTTCAAATCTTCGCTGGCCGAATCCGCGCCAGCATCCGCGCCGCCCATCGAACCTCCGCTATCTCCTGCTCCACTGTCTACTGCTCCATTTTCTCGCGAAGCGCCGCCCGCGATCCAGCTTCATAACAGCTATCTCGTCGCCGAAAGCGATGATGGCTTGATCATCATCGACCAGCACGCCCTTCACGAACGGATCATGTACGAAGACCTCCTGGCACGAATTTCCCGCGGCCCGCTGGAAAGCCAGCGTCTGCTGATCCCGATCACCCTCACCGCCGGCGGCCGTCAGCAGGAGTTGCTCGAACAGATTCAACCTCTGCTCAAGCGCATCGGCATCGAGGCCGCCTCCATCGGTCCGGGCGCCGTCGCCATCCACGCATTTCCCAGCTTCCTGCAGCGCCTCGACCCTGCCGAGTTCCTCGCCGAACTTTTGGACCGCGGCGAGCAGGAAACCCTCGATCTCAATCAGGAACAACTCCTGCACGAAGTGCTCGACATGATGGCCTGCAAGGCCGCCGTCAAAGCCGGCGACCCCCTCTCCCCCGCCGAGATCGATTCCCTCCTGGCCCGGCGTCATCTCATCGACCGCAGCAGCAACTGCCCCCACGGCCGCCCCACCACCTTGCGAATGACCCTGCGCGATCTGGAAAAACAATTCAAACGAACGGGGTTTTAGGAGACTCTTCTCTGCGCCTTTGCGCCTCTGCGTGAGATTATTTCTTCTGCGTGAGATTATTTATACTGCGGACATGAAGCACAACGAGATTTCGCAAATCATCGTGGACACCGCCATGCACGTTCATCGCGCATTGGGGCCTGGGTTGCTGGAATCGGTATATCTTGAAGTGATGGTCCATGAACTGCGCAAGCGCGGGCTGGAGGCCGAAAAGGAAGTTCCGATCCCCGTGGTGTGGGAGGATGTGAGACTTGAGGTTGGGTTTCGGGCCGACATTATTGTGGGTGGGCTGGTAATTGTGGAACTCAAGAGCGTTGAGTCCGTCGCATCGGTGCATAAAAAGCAATTGCTGACCTACTTACGACTGGCGAATAAAAAGCTTGGTTTGCTGATCAATTTCGGGACGGAATTGTTAAAGGACGGAGTTTTCCGGATCGTCAATGGGTTGGAAGAATAGCTCACGCAGAGGCGCAAAGGCGCAGAGGGAAATCAAAGACATCTTCTTCTCTGCGCCGTTGCGCCTCTGCGGGAGCCCCTTTCCGATCGCCTTTCAAAGAATATTCAACAAAATCCGCCGATTTCCCCAAACCACGCCCGAAACCTTCACCTCCCGGACACAATGATAGAGGAACCTCTTTTTGCTTATCTCCCCGCACAGAAGGTCTCAAAAAATATTCGCGCCAGAAGTGACATTTCGAGGCTTTTTGGGGCATCGCCTCACCAAGCCCGCGTCAAATTCGGTATTCGGGGGCAGGCGGCGAGTGCGGCGGAGCAGCGCCAGCGAGGTGATGGCCAGCAAACTCGCGGTAGTGGGTTCAGGCACAGCAAGCTCAAACACCGTGCCATCGTCATTGGCGCCGCCCTCTTCCGTCGTGCTGTAGAGGGCGCTGCCTGACAGGGTCAGGCTGGCAACAGGGGATTCTCCGTTGGAGCCGTTGAACGACGCTAGCACAGTGGGCGTGCCGCCGGTCAGGGGGACGGAGAAGACTTCGCCATCGTTGTTGGCCCCGCCAAATTCGGTGCTGCCGTAGAGGGTGCTGCCTGAGAGGGTCAGGCCGGCAACAGGTTTTTCTCCGTTGGAGCCATTGAACGAGGCCAGCACGGTGGGCGTGCCGCCGGTCACGGGGAGGGAAAAGACCTCGCCATCGCCATTGGCCCCGCCGTAGAACGTCGTGCCGTAGAGGGTGCTGCCCAAGAGGTTCAGGCCGGCTTGAGGGCCGATCCCATTGGAGCCATTGAAAGAAGCCAGCACGGTGGGCGTGCCGCCGCTCACGGGGACGGAGAAGACTTCGCCATAACCATTGGCCCCGCCCTGGTACGTCGTGCCGTAGAGAGTGCTGTCCAAGAGGGTCAGGCCGGCAACAGGGTATTCCCCGTTGGAGCCATTGAACGACGCCAGGACGGTCGGTGTGCCGCCGCTCACGGGGACGGAGAAGACCTCGCCATCGTTGTTGGCCCCGCCGAATTCGGTCGTGCCGTAGAGGATGCTTCCCGAAAGGGTCAGGCCGGCAACAGGGTTTTGCCCATTGGAGCCGTTGAACGACGCCAGCATCGTGGGCGTGCCGCCGCTCACGGGAACGGAGAAGACTTCGCCACGATCAATAACCCCGCCCAAGTACGTCATGCCGTAGAGGGTGTTGCCCGAGAGGGTCAGGTCGGCAGAAGGGAGACTCCCGTTGGAGCCGTTGAACGACGCCAGCACGGTGGGCGTTCCGCCGGTCACGGGGACGGAGAAGACTTCGCCATCGTCATTGGCCCCGCCATTGACCGTCGTGCCGTAGAGGGTGCTGCCCGAGAGGGTCAGTCCCGCAAGAGGGCTATTCCCATCGGAGCCGTTGAACGACGCCAACGTGGTGAGGGTGTATTGTGCAAAGGCAGGCGAAGCCGCCGCGAGGACCAGGAGCACTGCCGCCAATGCACGTCGTTTCATGATTGATTTCTTCCGGTGAGCGGAGTGCGTTTAGCCCTGCAACAATCCTTTTTCAGCTACGACGTGCTGCACGCAATCGCGACGAGCAGCGTCAACCAGCCTTAAGCGCACTTAGCAGGGGATGCCGAACAGTGGTTAACATAACCACGAATTGGAGTCAAGCAAATTTCTGCACCGATAGGCAACATGTTACTTTATCTACACTAACCGAAGTTACTCATAAGTCTGGTGACGTAAACAATAAAGCAGGTTACGCAATACCAGAAGTGAGAATCCGGCTGATGTGAGGTCGGCCATGGTGGACCGTAAAAGTCGGTTGAAGGGCGGCCAATGGCCGAAAATCCTCTGCGAGGGATGGCCCCCCGGAAGCGGCAATTCGCATCCGGAGAGAATCTAGGACGCGGTCCAATCACGGAGATTCCAACGGATCAGCATTCTCAGAATTCCACATCGCCTAACAGGAGATCAATCGGAAGCACCATTCGACCTTGGACGGATCAAACATTCGCTCCATTCCCGTTTGTTAAACCTGAATAAAACATGAGCGCCCGGAACTTGTCCACTTGTCGTCGTGGGAAATTCGTTCAAAAACGCGGGTTCTTACGCTCCCCCGCACCCCGCGACGACAAGTTCGCGCCTGAGCCAAAAAAGAATGTGCATCACTTTTTGCAATCTTCTCTGCGCAGAATCAAATGCAAAAGCGCCTACCCGCGCGCAGGTGGATTCTTCGCCCCCCCGGCATTACCCTTGCAGCATGGATTCCCCCGATAACCCAAACAATAAAAACGACGCCGGGCCGCCGCCCAATGATATGGGCACCTTCGCCCAGCAGTTCCAGCATCAACCCGTTGCCGCACGCGTTCCCGAGCGTCTCGCCCGCGGTGTTTTCACGACCGGAGTCCTCGTGCTCGACAGCCCCAATGAATTCGTCCTCGATTTCCTCCAGGGACTCACCCGCCCTTATCAGATCGCCGCCCGGGTGATCGTCGTCCCCGCCGTGATGGAACAGATCGTCACCGCCGCCGGCGATAATCTCGAGAAATACACCAAGGCCTTCGGCCCTCCGCCGCAATTGCCCAAGCCGCCGCAAAAACGCCCAACCATCGCTGAGATTTACGAGAATTTTAAGCTCTCCGACGACATGCTCAGCGGCGCATACTCCAACAGCGTGATGGTCGGCCACTCGCCGGCCGAATTCTTCTTCGATTTCATTACCGGCTTCTACCCCACCGCCGCCGTTTCCGCCCGCATCATGACCTCCGCACACCACATGCCGCGCATCGTCGATACGCTGAAGATGTCGATGCAACAGTATCGCAACCGGTATTCCCCGCCGCAGCCGTAGATTTCTCTCCCGCAGCCTATTGTCCACTCCCATCCCGTTCATGTGCTGTGCGCAATTCACTCTTCGCCGTCGCTAAACGCACGGCGTACTGCTGCCGCAGAAGCAGATTGACATCCGTTTCGCTGAATCCAAACCGCTGCGCCGCCCGTGAAAGGATTTTCGCTTCCTGCGGCCGCAATCGCCCCTGGGCCATCGCGGTCGCAGCCATGGTGGTGAGCCAGACCAGCGCCGTCGCCTTGTCCGGCGGATCGGGAACTCCAAGCTGACCCGCCAGCGCCATCTCGATCATCTGATCAAGGCGTATCTGCTCCACATGGCACTTGGCGGCCAGGGACCGCAGAAGCTCTCGTTCCTGCACATCCACCGTTCCATCGGCCGCCACCATTTTCACGGTCCATGCCAGGACGCCCTTGCGTGAGATATTTTGCAGTTGCCCCACCGTCGCTTCCGCGGGAGACACAATTCGCGCCGTCCATTGCCGGCCCAGATCGGAGGATGCCGAGGTGATCGTCGACAGCACCCACCCGAGCGATCCATCGTTCAGCACCGCGCCGCAGAAAGAACAGCCGGAGGATGTATCGCTGGTGATCGGCGCTCCGCAATTTGGGCAATGAGCCGATGACACGCCCTTTCCCGGATCGCTCGTCAATCCCGCTTTTCGATTCAAAATATAGAGGCTGTGCGCCTGGGTACGCTGTCCGGTTTTCTGGGTGCTCGGCCCATTGGCGGCAATCATCCGCTCGCCTTCCCAGGCTACCTCCACAATCGCGGAATCCTCGGCTTGCCCGGGAACCACTCCGAGCAGATGTGCGCCGCCGACCGCGCAATCGCCGAAATAGGCCCGCGACCCATCCGGTTGCGGACCTAGCGTGCCGGCATAACCCGCGCAGAATTCTTCCGATGCCATCTTGCGCAGCGGATCGATTTTCCCAATTCGATCCGCCATCGCCTTGCGCCAGAACATGACAGTGGTCTTGTCTTCGACCTGAGCGCGATTGAAACCGGGATCCGTTTTCTGAAATTCAGCAGTCCCCGGCGCGTCGCCGTGCCGTCCGCGACGCCATTCGCTTTGTTGCGTGATCTCCGTCAGCACCCAGTCGAATTCACCGCTGCGAAGATAAGCCTGGCAATGCTGGCACTTGGCCGACTGGTTCATTTGAATCGCCGCCCCGCAGTTGGGGCAATTGCCCTCGATGAGTCCCGGTTTGGCCGGATCGCGGGTCATTCCATGGCGGCGGAGCCACGACCACATTTCCACGAATGGCTCCGCCACGCTTGACCCGGAGATTGGTTTTTGATCCTTCAGCGAGACCCGATAGTCCGCCGCGCGCGCCTCAATCCGCACCGTCGCGATATCGAAAACGTTCCCTTGCGAGAACTCGACGAGCGTAATGTCATCCACGGAAATGCGATCGAGATGATCCTGGTATCCCAGCGATTTTTGCTCATCGAGTTGAATCGAAAACCGCTCATGCACGCCATCGGAAATGAACGGCCAGATCGCCGTCACATCCTGCGCGCACCATGCCTCCTGAATCTTCATGAACGCCAAACGAACGCGCTGGGTGAACTGATCGACATTGAAATTCACATCCGCGCTTTGGGCCGCGGCGGCCGCTTCGCTCAGCCGGTTGTTGTCAGCGGCGTCGTCACCACGGCGAA
>Ga0302326_10015380_pt1 | contig 16105 bp, 16 predicted proteins | sample Palsa_T0_3_FD_202264 | JGI IMG/M metagenome (GOLD analysis project Ga0302326, IMG submission 202264) | Peat permafrost microbial communities from Stordalen Mire near Abisko, Sweden - Palsa_T0_3 | ecosystem: Environmental > Terrestrial > Soil > Palsa > Peat permafrost | place: Sweden: Abisko... | reverse complement strand
TCTGCTCGCCGACCTCCCCGCGTTCGAGCAGCAAACCCACGATCCGCTCGAGCCCGGCGCCGTACAGCTGCACAACAGCGGATACCAGGTCGTCGGCGAGCTCGCACGTCACCGATCCGCTGGCTTCGTCAAGCCGCTGTTGGAGCTCCTGCACCCGAGCAATCAGCTGCTCGGGTGCATCGGCGGTCATCGTCTCAGCCGCAGCAGCCTCCATGGCGCTAGGAGAGCCCGGTCGGCGTGTGCATCACCTTGCGCACCTTGCCGCCGCCGGTGTACATGTGCACGCCGCACGGCAGGCATGGGTCGAACGAGCGCACGGCGCGCATGATGTCGATCCCCTTGAACTTGTCGGGTCCGTTCTCCTCGAAGATCGGCGTGTTCTGCACCGCATCCTCGTAGGGACCGGGAGTCCCGTACACGTCGCGCGGGCTCGCGTTCCACGGCGTCGGCGGATAGGGCTGGTAGTTGGCGATCTTGCCGTCGCGGATCACCATGTGGTGGGACAGCACGCCGCGCGCCGCCTCGTGGAAGCCACAGCTGACCGCGCTGTCGGGAACCTTGAAGTTGTTCCACGACTTCGTCCGCCCAGCCTGGACCTCCTTCATCGCCCGCTCCAGGTTGTGCAGCGCGATCAGCGCCGAATACGCCTGGTGGTAGGTCCGGGCGCGGTCGCGCTCGATCGCGTTGGACTTCTCCGGTACGTGCCACTCGAGCTCCATCTCCGGCATGTTCGGCGAACGCGGCAGCACCATCTGGATCGAGTGCCCGGTCGCCTTGGCGTAGCCGAAGTCGACGAGGCCGGCCTTGGCCGTGCACCATTGGCGCGCGAACGGCCCGCCGCCGGTGTCGCAGCAGACGTGCGTGTCGGTGCGCTTGTCATACATCCGCGGCGACACGACCCAGGTGTACTTGTCGGTGAAGTCGCGCTTCTGGGGCTTCGGCAGCGTGACCTTGTTCCACGGGTGGTTCTTGTCAACGGGGTTGCCGAGCGGATCCTTGTCGACGAACGTCGGCTCGTTCTCCCAGCCGTCGAAGTACGAGGAGCCCAGCAGGATGCGGATCATCAGGTTGATCTCGACGAGATCGGTCGAGATCAACTCGCCGCCGAACGCCACACCCGGAGTGATGTAGCGGTGGCGGCCCCACTCCGTCATGTTCTTGTAGTCGTAGTCGACGTAGTCGGGGTCGTCGAACGAGCCCCAGTTCACGAGGTTCGTCTCGCGGAACCCGACCATGTCGTAACCGGGCAGCTCCCGCAGGAAGAAGTCGTAGAGGTCGTCGTGCATCGGCACGCTGCGCTTGACGTAGTCGAAGTAGCGCATCAGGCGCACGTAGTAGTCGGTGCACGTCTGGTGCGTGATGTCGGCGCTGCAGCCGCCCGGCATGATCGTCGAAGGGTGCGTGTGGCGCCCGCCGAACAGGCAGTACATCTCGCGCGTGTAGCGCGCCACGTGCAGCGTCTCGAGGTAGAACTCGCCCGTGAACGGATTGAGCGAGCGCATGATGTCGGCGATCGTCTTGAAGCCGTGGATGTCACGGCCCGGCGCCGCCGTCTTCTCCGCCGTCGCCAGCAGCGTCGGGTTGGTCTCCTTGACCATCTGCTCGCAGAAGTCGACGTTGGCCATGCAGTCGTTGAAGATCGCATGGTCGAATATGTAGTCGGCCGTCTCTGCGAGGTTGAACGCGAGGTCACCCAGCGGCGGCGGTTTGACGCCGTAGGCCATGTTCTGGTTCAGGCACGAGCAGGTGCAGTGGTTGTCGCCGCAGATGCCGCAGATCCGACTGGTGATGAAGTGGGCATCGCGTGGATCGATCCCCTTCATGAAGATGTCGAAGCCGCGGAAGATCATCGACGTGCTGTAGCACTTGAGTACCTGCTGGTTGGTGAAGTCGATCTCGGTGTGAATGCCGAGGCTGCCGACGATCCGCGTGATCGGATCCCACGACATCTCCTTGACGAGCACCTTCTGCCCGGGGCGTGTCTCAACGGCCATCTGTGTCTCTCCTCACTCGGCTTTTATCGCCGCAACAAAGTCAATTGATTGGCTGATCCCAAAATGCAGCTAGCGCGCCTACCAGTGCTTCTGGTAGCCCGTCGTGAGCGCCTTGCCCCGCTTGCGCCAGGTCGGCTCGACGTCGTACTTGTGCTTGATGTTGCGCTTGCGACCCCAGCGGACGAGCGGGCCGTAGGACGCACCCATGAATCTGGCCGCGAGCGCCCCGTACTTGTCCTCGTCCATGAACGGCATGAACTTGTCGGGGAATCCCGGCATCGTGCACGCCATGCAGATCCCGCCGACGTTCGGGCAGCCGCCGATCCCGTTGACCCATCCGCGTACCGGGACGTTGCACTTGACAACCGGGCCCTTGCAGCCGAGCTTGACGAGGCAGCGATGGTCCGATCCGTACTCGGTTGCGAACTCGCCCTGCTCGGCGAAGCCGGCGCGGTTGCAGCCCTCGCGCACGGTGCGGCCGAACAGCCAGGTCGGGCGCAGCGCCTCGTCGAGTTCGGGCGCCGGCGCCAGTCCGGCGAGGTGCAGCGCCAGGTAGAGCAGGGTCTCGGTCATGTTGTCCGGCTGCGCGGGACAGCCCGGTATACAGACGACAGGCAGGTTGGCCTTCGACTTCCAGCTCCAGCCGAGGTAGTCCGGCACGCCCATCGCCCCGGTCGCGTTGCCCTTCATCGCCGGGATCCCGCCGTAGGTCGCGCAGGTACCGACGGCAACCACAGCGGCGGCCTTCGGCGCCAGCCGGTCGAGCCACTCGTTCATCGTGATCGGCTGCCCGGTCTCGGGGTTCACCGCGAAGCCGGTCCAGAAGCCATCGCCGTTGATCTCCTCGTTGCCAAGCGAGCCTTCGATCACGAGGACGAACGGGTCGAGCTTGCCCTCCTCGGCGTCGAACCACGCCTGGGCGTACTCCTGGCCGTTCGCGAAGTCCACGACCTGGTTGTGGACGACGACCTTCGGCATGCCCGGGATCGCCTGCAGGATGATGTCCTCGAGGCTCGGGTTGGTGGCGGAGGTCATCGCCACCGAATCACCCTCACAGCTGAGGCCCGTGGTCATCCACAGGACGTGTGCCGTCACCGCCTCCGTCTTCTTCTGCGCTGCATAGGGGTCGGTCGCCATCGCCATCGTGCTCTCCTCTCGTTCTCAACAGATCCTGGGCAGTGGATCGCCGACCAGCTGGTCCATGACCCGCCGCCCGCCGAAGCTCGTCGCCACCAAAACCATCCCGGGCGGATCCGTCCGCACCTCACCGATCTCGGCTGCCTGCTCGCAGCCGGGCACACTCCGCAGCGCCGCGAGCGCCTCATCGGCCCCCTCCGGCGCGACAAACGCCACCAGCTTGCCCTCGTTCGCCACGTACATCGGATCGATGCCGAGGATCTCCGCGGCGGCGGCGACCGCGGGCTGAACGGGTACGTCGCCCTCGCGCACGATCATCGCCACGGACGAGGCGCGGGCGAGCTCGTTGAGGACGGACGCGACGCCGCCGCGCGTCGCGTCGCGCAGACAGTGCAGCCGCGGGCCGGCGGCGGCGAGCAGCGCGTCGACTGCCAGCCATAGCGAGCAGGTGTCGGACTCGATCTGCGCGTCGAGCTCGAACTCGCCGCGTGCGAGCATGATCGCGGTGCCGTGCTCGCCGATGCTGCCCGAAAGCAGGATCCGGTCGCCGGGGCGGAGCGCCGCGGGCGACAGCCGGGCGCGCGGATCGCGTCGCCCGACGCCGGCGGTGCAGATGTACATCCCGTCGGCGTGGCCCCGCTCGACGACTTTCGTGTCGCCGGTGATGACGGCGACGCCGGCGGCTCTCGCGGCGGCGGCGATCGCCTCCACCTCGGCGCGAAGGTCTTCAGCCGCGAGGCCCTCCTCGAGCACGAGCGAGAGGCTCAGGGCGAGCGGCTTTGCGCCGCTGACCGCGAGGTCGTTGACGGTGCCGTTCACCGCGAGTTCGCCGATCGATCCACCGGGGAAGCGCAGCGGCCGCACGACGTAGGAGTCGGTGCTCAGCGCCAGCTCGACACCGTCCACGACGAGCGCTCCGGCGTCCGCCATCTCGGCAAGTGTGCTCGAGGCGAACGCCGGCACGAGCAGGCCCTCGATCAGGCTCTGCGTCGCCTTGCCACCGGCACCGTGGGCCATGTTGATCTGGGTGTCGCGAAACTTCGCTCGTTTGGAGCGCGCCGTCTCGATGATCCCGAGAACCCGCTGCTCGCGCCCGGAGATCGTTGTCTGCTCGCCCGTCGCGCGAGATTCGACAGTGCTCGCCTGCGCGTCGGGTGCGGGGCTCACTACACGACCTCGCGCTCGCGGGCGAAACGGCCGAAGTTGTAGTACGCGGCACACGCCCCCTCGGAGGAGACCATGCAGGTGCCGATCGGGCGCTCGGGCGTGCATGCGGTGCCGAACACCTTGCACTCCCACGGCTTGATGACGCCCTTCAGGACCTCGCCGCACTGGCATGCCTTCGGGTCGGCGACGCGGACACCGGGCACGGCGAAACGGACCTCGGCATCGAGATCGGCGTAGGCCTCGGAGAGCTTGAGGCCGCTGTGCGAGATGAACCCGAGCCCCCGCCACTCGAAATGAGGCCGCAGCTCGAAGACCTCGGCCATCACCTCGAGCGCGCGAACGTTGCCCTCATAGGGCACGACGCGGCTGTACTGGTTTTCGACCTCGCAGCGCCCCTCCGCCAGCTGGCGCAGGATCATCACGATCGCCTGCAGGATGTCGAGCGGCTCGAAGCCGGCGATCGTGATCGGCTTGCCGTAGTCGGCCGGGATGAACTCGAACGGCCGTGCGCCAACGATCGTCGAGACGTGACCGGGTCCGATGAACCCGTCGAGACGCAGGTCCGGAGACTCCAGCAGCGCACGGAGCGGCGGCACGATCGTGACGTGGCTGCACATCACGGAGAAGTTTTTGACCTGCTCGGCACGCGCCCGCTTGACCGTCAGCGCGGTCGAGGGTGCCGTCGTCTCGAACCCGATCGCGAAGAACACGACCTGCCGATCGGGGTTCTGCTTTGCGATCCGCAGCGCGTCAAGCGGGGAGTAGACGATCCGCACGTCGGCGCCGGCGGCCTTGGCTTCCAGCAGGCTCCCGTTCGCCCCCGGTACCCGCACCATGTCGCCGAAGCAAGTGAAGATGACGCCGTCCTGATGGGCCAGCGCGATCCCATCATCGACCCGGCCCATCGGGATCACGCAGACGGGACACCCGGGACCGTGGACGAGCTCGACGTTGGCCGGCAGCAGATCGTCGACGCCGTACTTGTAGATCGAGTGGGTGTGCCCACCGCACACCTCCATCAGCTTGTAGTGGCGTCCCGGCTCGACAAGTCCGAGGATCTCGCCGGCGAGCGCACGGCCGAGCTCAGGGTCACGAAACTCCTCGACGAACTTCATCGCACGGACCCGTTGACGCTCGCCGCCAGGGAGGCGATCGCCGTGCCGGCGTGCACGAGTAGGCGCTCGCCTGGCGCGACCGGCTCGACCAGCGCCGTCTCGACCTGGCTTCGCACTCCGTCCTCGTCGACGCAGAGCGCGAGCTGGCGCTCCGCATCGAGCGCCAGCACAGTCATCGGCACCCCGTCATCGCCGCAGGTGATGCAGTGCTCCGAACCGCAGCCCGCCTCGGCAGACGGGTTCACTCGATCACGCTCGCCTTCAGCTCCTCGAGCTCCTGCTCGTAGTCGGCTCCCATCCGCTCGAGCAGTTCGCGCGTGGCCCGCGCCTCCTCCTCGTCGACCTGGGAAATCGCGAAGCCGACGTGGATCAGGACCCAGTCGCCGGGGCCGACGCCCGCGCCGTCAACATCGAGCAATCCGATGTTCACGGTCCGCTGCACGCCGGCGACGTCAACCTTGGCCAGACGATTGAGCTCGTCGGTGATCTCGACGATCTGACCGGGGATTGCAAGACACATCGCTGGCGGTTCTACCATGCCCCGAGGGGCGCTTGCCGAGGCCGGTAAGGACGGTTACCACGGCGTTGGTAATCAGCATTACCGTCAAATGACCGGGCGTTGTGCTCGCCACGGACGGGGTACGATGCGCCGGAGGGAGTCTTGCGTCGGGCGGACCGGAAGGGTTCCATTTCCATCGCAGGCCGAAACGGTTTTGAGCATGGTCCGGTGCACTGGCCCGGCGACTTTCGCGCGTCGCCTCAACTGCCGGAGTCCTCGGCGCTCTACATCTATCTGCTCGATGCTGACGATGACCTCGCCGCGGAGTTCGATGTCCGTATGCTCGTCGCCGCGCGGCAGCTGGCGACGGCCAAGGTGCTCGAAGTCGAGGTTGGCGCCTGCGATCTCCGGGAGTGGTTTGCGGCCGTAGCCGACGGCCCCGGCCTGATCATCCTCGACGGGCTGATGGCGATCGACGCAAGAGTCGGCAGCCGGACGGCGACGGAGCTCGTCGGCGCCGGCGATCTGCTCCAGCCGACGCGAGCGCAACTCGACGAGCTGCTCGAGCGAACCGACACCTGGCACGCGCTCGCCGCGACGCGACTCGCCCTGCTCGACGCCGAGTTCGCTGAGCGTGTGCGCCCCTGGCCGCAGATCACGCAGGCGCTGCTGCGGCGCGCGGGCGAGCGAACCATCAACGTTGACGCCCTCCGGGCCATCACCTGCCAGCCGCGACTCGAGCTGCGCCTGGTCCTCCTCTTCTGGCATCTCGCGTCGCGTTGGGGTCGCGTCGAGCCCAGCGGCATCCACCTTTCGTTGCCGCTCACGCACCGCCTGCTCGGACAGCTGATCGGCGCCGAACGGCCTTCTATCTCGCATGCTCTAGGGAGGCTCGCGCGCTGCGGGCTTGTGGTCGGTACCGCCGGCGACTGGCACCTGCAGGGCAACCTCGGGGATCATCTCGAGTACCTGAGCGAGCGTACGAGCACCCTCCCCGCGGCCGACGGGCAGCGGCCGCTGAGCCGGCTCGTGTCGGGCGCATGAGTTGCCCGGGCGGCTAAGGCCCATCGCCCCGTGTCCAACCATGGTGGGCCGACGGGGTCGCGCGGCGTGACATCCAGGCAGGCGGACAGCAATCGCGATCCGATCAACGTGATCTGGATGACAAGTGGTCTCGGCTGCGACGGCGACACGGTCGCACTGACCGCGGCGACGAACCCGAGCCTCGAGGATCTGCTGCGCGGCTGCTTTCCCGGGATGCCGCCGATAATCCTCTACAACCCGTTTCTCGCCTATGAAACCGGCGACGATTTCATGCGCGCCTGGTTTGCCGCGGCGGCGGGCGAGCTCGACCCTTTCATCCTCGTGCTGGAGGGGTCGGTTCCGAACGACGCGATCAACGGCGACGGGCATTGGGCGACATTCGGCCTCGACCCCGAGACGCGCGAGCCGATCGCGACGAGCACATGGATCGACCGCTTGGCTCCGCGGGCCGCCGCGGTGCTCGCCCTTGGCACGTGCGCCGCCTACGGCGGGATCCCGGCGATGCGCAACAACCCGACCGGCGCGATGGGCCTGTGCGACTACCTCGGATGGGACTGGCGCTCGCGACTCGGGATCCCGATCGTCAACCTCCCGGGCTGCCCGGTCCAGCCGGACAACATCACCGAGACGTTGCTCGGCATGGCTCTGCGACTGGCCGGCGTTGGACCTGAGCTCGACCTCGACGAGCAGGGCCGGCCGCGGCGGCTGTTCGCCCGCACGGTCCACGAGGGCTGTGATCGCGCCGGCTTCGCCGAGCAAAGCGAGTTCTCAGAGCATCACGGCGACGGACGCTGTCTGGTCAAGCTCGGGTGTCAGGGGCCCGTCGTCAGGTGCAACGTGCCAACGCGTGGCTGGGTCAACGGGATCGGGGGCTGCCCGAACGTCGGCGGTATCTGCATGGCCTGCACGATGCCCGGGTTCCCCGACAAATACCTGCCGTTCCTCGAGACCGGACATGCGGTGAGGCTCTACACGAGCGGCGCGCGGCTCAGCAACGGGCCCTTGCTCCGCTACTTCCGCGAGCGCAGCATTCGCCGCAACTACGACATCGAGCCAGACTGGCGGCGGCCGGCGGCCGAGCTGCTCAGCGGCTACGAGCGCGGCTGAACGAGAAGCCCTGCTCAGGCCGCTGGTTTTCTGCGCTCCGGAGAGCGACCCGGCGGCTGGCTGGGTGCCTCGAGCGGTAGCGGCGGGGCAATCGGCCGTGTCAGTGGCAGCTCCGGCTCGACCGTCGCGCGATCGCTGTGGTGGACGATCTCGAGCGCGGCGCCCGCCATCAGCGAGTAGGTGGCTTCCCCGGGGCGGACCTCGACGAGGAGTCGTCGCTCGCGGAAGCACAGCCGGAACGCGAGCCGGCTGAGCGCCTGCGGCAGGCGGGGTGCGAAGCTGAGAACGCCGTCGTGGTCTCGCATCCCGCCGAGACCGGCAACGACACCGAGCCACGTCCCGGCGAGCGATGCGATGTGCAGCCCGTCGCGTGTGTTGTGCTGCAGATCGTCGAGGTCGATCAGCGCCGCCTCGCAGAGGTAGTCGTAGGCCAACTCCAGGTGGCCGACCTCGGCGGCGATGACCGCCTGTGTGCAGGCTGACAGCGATGAGTCTCGAACGGTCAGGCTCTCGTAGTAGGCGAAGTTGCGCGCCTTCTCCTCGTCGCTGAAGGCGTCGCCACGCATGTGTAGCGCCAGCACGAGGTCCGCCTGCTTGACGACCTGCTTGCGGTATAGATCGAAGTAGGGGAAGTGCAGCAGCAACGGATACTGCTCCGCCGTCGTGCTCTCGAAATCCCAGATCTGGTGCTGGCTGAACCCCTCCGCCTGCGGGTGGATTCCAAGCTCGCCGTCGTAGGGGACCAGCATCGCCGCTGCGGCGTCGCGCCAGCCTGCGCTCTCCTCGACGTCGACACCAAGCTCCGCGCCGCGCTCGGGGTGTCGTTCGATAGCGTCGGCGGCCGCCCGCAGGTTCCGCTGCGCCATCAGGTTCGTAAAGACGTTGTTGTCGGCGAGCGCGCTGTACTCGTCCGGTCCTGTGACGCCATCGATGCGGAAGTTTCCGGCGCTGTCGTGGTGGCCGAGTGAGCGCCACAGCCGGGCTGTTTCGACCAGCAGCTCGACGCCGACGTCGTGCTCGAACGCGCCGGCTTCGCTTCCGGCAGCCGCCTGATAGCGAACCACGGCGTCGGCGATGTCAGCGTTGATGTGGCATGCGGCGGTCCCGGCCGGCCAGTAGCCGCTGCACTCCTCTCCATGGATCGTGCGCCACGGGAACGCGGAACCGGCGAAGCCGAGCTGCCGCGCCCGCTCCCGCGCGAGCTCGATCGTGTCGTAGCGCCAGCTGAGCGCGTCCGCTGCCGCCTGCGGTGTCGTGTAGGTGAGGACCGGGAGGACAAACGTCTCCGTGTCCCAAAACGCGTGGCCGTCGTAGCCCGGTCCGGTCAGGCCCTTGGCAGCGATCGCGCGTCGCTCAGCTCGTGCGCCGGCCTGGAGGACGTGGAACAGCGCAAAGCGAACCGCCTGCTGGAGCTGGGCGTCGCCTTCGATCTCGATATCGGAGCGCTCCCAATAGTCGTCGAGGTAGGCGCGCTGCTCGGCAAGGAGCGCATCCCAGCCGACGTGACGCGCTTGGGCGAGCGCCGCAGCAACCTGGTCACGGACGGCCGGCACCGAACGCCGGCCGGACCAGCCGTAGGCGAGGAACTTGACCAGGCGAAGCGATTGCCCGGGCGCGACCTCCGCGGCCACCGTCAGCCGGCCCACATCCTCGAAGCTCTCGACCGTCACTTCGGTGCCATCCGGCCCGTCGATCACGTGGTCCATCGCCGCCGACATCGTCAGGCCGCTGGCGCGGGTCGAGTGCACGAGGATCGTGCGCGTTCCGTGGGCGTCGAAAAACTCCGAGCGCAGCGGTGAGGCAAGTGCGGCGGCGGCGCGTGGATCGCTCTCCGCAGCGGGCAGGGGCTCGTTGGTCACGAGCTCTGATTGCACGACGACGCGGGTCGGTCCGTCGAGCGGCTCGACCTCGTAGTAGATGGCCGCGACGCCGCGGTTCGAAAACGAGACCATCCGCGTCGAGGAGACATGCACGGCGCGGCCCGCCGGCGACACCCACTCGGCGCTGCGTCGAAGGACCCCGGCCCTCAGGTCGAGCACACGCTCGTGGCTTCGAAGCTCGCCGTAGCGCACGTCGAACGACTCGTCCTCGACCAACATCCGAATGATCTTCCCGTTGGTCACGTTGACCACCGTCTGCCCGGCCTCCGGGTTGCCGTAAGCAGACTCCGCGTAGGGCAGCGGCCGCAGCTCGTAGAAGCCGGAAAGATAGGTGCCCGGCACGCCGTACGGCTCGCCCTCGTCGAGGTTTCCGCGCAAGCCGATATGCCCGTTAGAGATCGCGAACACAGACTCGGTTTGAGCGAGGCTGTCGAGGGCAAGCTCGGTTTCTCGAACGGCCCACGGCTCGACTGGGAAGGCCGGGTGGAGGATCACGGGACGTCGAGAAGCTCAGCGAGGTCGCGGACAACGATGTCTGCGCCATGCGCTCGCAGTACGTCGGCCTGTCCGAGGCGATCGACCCCGACCACGATCGCGAACTTCCCGGCGCGCCCGGCTTCGACGCCGGCGAGCGCGTCCTCGAACACTGCCGCGCGCTGGGGTGCAACGCCGGCAGCACGCGCCCCGGCCAGGTAGGTGTCCGGCGCGGGCTTGCCTTTGAGGTGCTCTCGCTCGGCCACCCGGCCGTCGATGATCTCCTCGAACAGGTCGGCGATGCCGGCCGCCGCCAGCACTTCGCGGCAGTTCGCGCTCGATGACACAACGCCGCACCGTAGTCCGCCGTCGCGAGCCGCCTTGACGTAGCGGACTGAGCCGTCGTATGGATCGACGCCGTCCCTGCGGATCATTTCGAGAACGATCGCGTTCTTGCGGTTTCCCAGGCCGTTGATCGTCGCCGCATCCGGTGGATCGTCCGGTCGTCCCTCGGGCAACTCGATGCCTCGAGAGGCAAGGAACGACCTCACGCCATCGGCTCTCGGCTTACCGTCGACGTACTGCTGGTAATCCACTGTCGCGTCAAATGGAGGGAGGTCCGCGCCAGTCGCGGCCGCCCGGCCACGCAGGTAGTCGTCGAACATCTGCTTCCAGGCGCGCGCGTGCACAGTGGCGGTTTGCGTCAACACGCCGTCAAGATCGAACAGGCATAGCGTCACACCGGCCGGCAAACCGAGCACGTCGGGACCGTACCCCACGGCCTGGCGACCGGCTCCCGCGATCGGCGCGCCCGCTGGGTTTCCGTCAGCCGTCGCCGAAGCTTTCGACGAGTGTGTAGCGCTGGGCGTGGCTTTCAGCGATTTGCCGCAGCGCGTGAAGTGCGCTGCGCAGTTCGGGCAGCTCCTCCAGTCGCTGGCGATCCTCGACCGTTCGCATCTGGATCCGCGCGAGCACCGAGCTCGCACCGGAGCTCTCGTAAAGCGCCGCCGAGACGAAGCCGGGCTGTTTCGCGACGATGTCGGCGATCAGCGCCGAGAGCGCATCAAGGAGCTCTCCGCGCCGTGACGACGCGACGGTCCAAGAGGCGATGAGGAAGACCGCGTCCACGCGCCGCATCAGTCTAGATCGCTGGAGCGAGTGGTGCCCGTGCGCACTGCCCGATCCAGATCGCGGAGTACTGTGCCGCGGGGCAGCTCCTACGCAGGCGACGTCCTTCCTTCGCTGCTGATCATTGGCCTGGGAATGGGCTATTGCGCTGAGTTGCCGGCCGGTGACGCGGCGCTGGCCGCGGGCCGGGCGAGCGCGGCTCGCACCAGCGGCGCGACCTCGGTGCCGAAGAGCTCCATCGAGCGCATGACGTCGGTGTGGCTTACCGCGCCGACGCTCATCTGCGCGACGTAGCGCTGGTGGCCGAAGAGGGCGTGCTCGGCGACGATCTTTTCGGCGACCTGATCCGGCGAGCCGACGGCGAGCGCGCCCGCCGGGGAGCGCAGCGACAGGTACTCGCGCCGGCCCGAGGGCGGCCAGCCACGCTCGAGCCCGATTCGATTCATCATCGCGAGATAGGACTCGGCAAAGGCCGCGTCGGCCTCCTCGAGCGTCTCGCCGACGAAGGCGTGGGTGTTGATTGCGACCTTCGACTCGCATGGATCGTTGGCGGCGGCCGCGAAGGCCTCGCGGTAGAGATCGACCAATGGAGCAAAGCGCTCATAGGCGCCGCCGATGATTGCGATCGTCAGTGGCAGGCCGAGCGTCCCGGCGCGGATCACGGACTGCGGTGAGCCGCCGACCGCGACCCAGACCGGTAGTGGGTTCTGAACCGGCCGGGGCCACACGCCGGCGTCGTTCAGCGGCGCGCGGTGGCGCCCCGACCAGGTGACGTGATCGCTGGCGCGGATCTTCAGCAGCAGGTCGAGCTTCTCGGCGAACAGCTCGTCGTAGTCGTCGAGGTCGTAGCCGAACAGCGGGAACGATTCGATGAACGATCCCCGCCCGGCCATGATCTCCGCCCGCCCGCCAGACAGCAGGTCGACGTGGGCGAACTGCTGAAAGACACGCACCGGGTCATCGGAGCTGAGTACCGTCACTGCGCTCGATAGCCGGATACGCTCGGTACGCACGGCCGCCGCGGCGAGCACCGTGGCCGGTGAGGACACGAGGAAGTCCGGCCGGTGGTGCTCGCCGATCGCGAACACGTCAAGTCCAAGCTGATCGGCGAGCTCGACCTCCTCGAGCAACTCACGCATGCGCTCGCGCGGGCCGACACCGGAGGCGAGATCCGCGAACGTGGCGATTCCAAGCTCTAGCGTCGCGGCCGGACCGGAGACGGCGCTCGCGAGCGGTTCGTTGGTGGTCTCGGTCATCCTGGCCGATCGTTGGTCAGCGTTGCCACGCGGACGTCACCCGGGTCCGAGCGTATCCGCCGGTAGCGTCGCAGCGCGATCAGCGTCCAGATCGCCTCCACCACGCCGAACGGCCACGTCCCCGCCAGGAACCCGTAGCTGCTCGACAGCGCGCAACCGCACGCGAACGCCGCGACGAAGGCCGGGCCTCGGTGCTCGAGTGCGTACATCAGCATCATGAACGTCACCGAGGCAGCGCCATACGCGGTCAGCATGGCAATAGTTTGGCGCCTCGCATCGCCCGCGCAAACCCAGGTATCTTGCCGGCGAGCGCCGTGCCGCTCCCGGCGCGCGCCGGGAGCGGCACGGGTGGTTATGCGGCCGCCGCGAGGCTCTGGAAGTAGTGCCCCTCGTTGAGATCGTCGATCAGTCCGGGGTGTGTCGGCTGCCAAGCCATCAGCTCGCGCGTCAGCTCGCTGGAGGCCGGGGCGTCGAGCCCCAGGAAGGCGCCGAGCCAGCCGAAGTGCTCGCCCGCGTCATCGGGTGAGATCGAGACCACCGGCAGGCTCAGGTGTCGGCCGATCACCTCGGCGATGTCGCGGATCGGCACGCCTTCGTCAGCGACCGCATGCAGAGTTGATCCGGCGGGCGCGTTCTCGACCGCGAGGCGGAACAGGCGGGCGGAGTCGAGCCGGTGCACCGCAGGCCAGCGGTTGGCCCCGTCGCCAATGTAGCCGGAGACCGCCTTGTCGCGGGCGATATCGACAATCGAGGACATGAAGCCGTTGTCCCCGGCGCCGTGGTTTGTCGGCGGCAGCCGGACGACCGACGAGCGCACGCCGCGCGAAGCGAGCGAGAGCACGAACTCGGCGGTGGCGTGCCGAATACCTGGGCCTTCGCCGAACGCAGCCGGGCTGGGACCATGTCCGTCCCGCTCGGTCGCCACGCGGCCCGGCGCGAGCCCGAGCGTCCCGGAGGCGAGGACGAACGGTCGATCGGAGCCGGCGAGCGCCTCGACGAGGGCTTCGACGGCGCGGCGATCCGCTTCGCCGGCGCCCTTGAAGTCGCCTGAGAATGCGAGGTCGTGCTTGAAGGCGAGGTGAATCACCCCGTCCGACGCAGCAGCTGCATTCCGCAGCCCGTCGAGATCGTCAAGCGTGCCGCGCTGCACCTCTGCGCCGGCGGCCGTGAGGGCAGCGGCCGAGGCATCCGAGCGAGCAAGCCCGACGACCTGATGTCCCGCGCCGATGAGTTCGGGAACGACGGCGGAGCCGATCCAGCCCGACGCGCCAGTGACGAAAACACGCATGAGGAAACCTCCAGTTTGGTGGACCGCCCGTGGCGAAAGGGTTCAACGAGGCCTAGTCCATGTCAGTTACTGTCATCATGGTAGCAGGTATGTCAGCCGCTGTCATCGCTACGATCGGATGTATGACCCGGTGGGAGCCAAACGCACGCGGCAGGCTTGAACGAGCCGCGATGGAGCTCTACAGCGCGCACGGGTTCGCACAGACCACAGTCGCGGAGATCGCCGAGCGGGCGGGACTCACGGAGCGAACGTTCTTCCGGTACTTCGCCGACAAGCGCGAGGTTCTGTTCTCCGGCGCAGGCGCATTTCAGGAGCTCCTCGTGGACACGGTCGCCGGCGCGCCCGATTCGGCAGCGCCGATCGACGCCATGGCCGCTGCCCTCGAGGCTGCCGGCGTTCGACTCCAGGAGTATCGCCCGGGCGCCCGGCAACGCCAAGCGATCATCGCCGCGAACGCCGAGCTCCAGGAGCGGGAGCTGATCAAGCTCGCGACGCTCGCCTCCGTGCTCGCCGACACGTTGCGCCAACGCGGCGTCAGAGAGCCCGCGGCGAGCCTGACCGCCGAAGCCGGGATCGCCGTTTTCAAGATCGCCTTTGACCGCTGGATCGACGCACCCGACCAGCGGGACCTACCGCAGCTGATCCGTGAGTCGCTCGACGAGCTGAAGGCCGTCACCGCGGGCGCCTGATCAAGTTGCGGAGAATCGACCGTCACGCGCCGGTCGCGCATCGACGCCCCGGTGCCAAAAGTCCCACCAGATCCCCCGGAGGCGGAAGGCATGAGCATCAGCAACGCGCAGTCAAGCGGCGAGACCCGACTCGCCTACATCCTTGGCGTACCCCTTGCCGACGACGTCGTGCGGGAATGGCCGCAGATGGGCGAGATCGTCCGGGGAAGAGAGTTGATCGGACGCGTCGAGGGCAACTTCGAGGAGCTCACCCTTGCTGTCGGCGCGCGCTACCGCGTCGCGCACCTCCTGATCGTCGAGTGGAGCAACGACTACGGCGACGGCGCGATCTACCGCAACGTCACGATCGCCGAGATCTCAGACGGCCATGCAACCCGCGTCACCGATTACTGGGGCAAGCCGTTCGAAACTCCCGACTGGCGCAGGGCCATGACCGACAGGCTTGAGATGCCGCCCGGCGGCCGCTGGCCAGCACACGAGGAACTGACCCACCGCTGAGGCCTGGACCACGCGTCACCCGCCGAGCATCGCGTCGACTGCGCCCAGCATGCCGTCGAGTCTCTCGACGTAGTGCGCGGCGATGTTCGGCGGAAGCTGCCGTGCCATTGCGCCGCCGGTAACCAGGTGGGCTTCGGGGAGGGTCTTGTGGATCAGGTTTGCGGTGGCAGCGAACGAGGCGGGCCGCGGCATGCTTGACGACAGCGCCACGACGGCCGGTCGGTGTCGCAGGAGCGCAGCCCTTAATGCAGCTTCGGGTACCCCGCCTCCGAGCAGGAGCGTGTCGTACCCGGCCCCGTAGAGCACGGCGCTGGCCATGCGAAGGCCAAGTGTGTGCCGCTCCGGCGCCGGCGTGGCGAGCAGGACCGTCTCGCGCGAGTTCGCGTGCGCGGTTTGCAGCGTCGCGGCGATCTCGGCGAGTAGCCGATCACAGATCGTCGTCGCGAGGTGCTCATCGGCAACCGTGATCTCGGCTGCGCGCCAGAGTTTGCCGATGCTGTGCATCGCCGGCGCGAGGACATCATCGAGCATCGTGACGGCAGGCATCTCCTTGCTCGCGTCTCGAATGACGCGACGCGCGCCGTCGAGATCCCCGTTGCGCAGGGCGCTCGCGAGCTCAATGTGCAGGCGCTCCGACGTGCCGGCCTCGTCGACGTTGACGCGGAGCCTGTGCAGGCCGAGGCGCATCCGTCCTTTGACGGTACCGGACGGCAGGCGGAGCTTCGCCGCGATCTCGGTGTGGGTGAGTTGGCCATAGAAGGCGAGCGTGACCACCTCCCGCTGAGCGTCCGGGAGCTCCCGCAAGAGGGTTTTGAGGTTCGCCGCGCTG
>Ga0302326_10015378_pt1 | contig 16105 bp, 13 predicted proteins | sample Palsa_T0_3_FD_202264 | JGI IMG/M metagenome (GOLD analysis project Ga0302326, IMG submission 202264) | Peat permafrost microbial communities from Stordalen Mire near Abisko, Sweden - Palsa_T0_3 | ecosystem: Environmental > Terrestrial > Soil > Palsa > Peat permafrost | place: Sweden: Abisko... | reverse complement strand
CGGTCGTAGTCGTCCGCTTTGCGGCGCATGTATTCGCCGACCTCCGGGTGCGGCAGAATCAGGAAGCGCTCTTCGGCGATGCCGGCGACCACTGCGTCGGCGACCTGCTCGGGCTCCAGCGCGCCATCCACCAGCAAGCGTCCCAGCCCGTGCTCGGCTTCCGCGAGCATGTTGGTGCGGACCCCTTGCGGGCAGAGGCAGGACACCCGAATGCCGCGGTCTCCGTAAGTGACCGACAGCCATTCGGCCAGCGATACAGCGGCGTGCTTGGTCACCGCATAGGGGGCCGAGCCGACTTGCGTGAGCAGTCCGGCCGCCGAGGCCGTCTGCAACAAATACCCTTCGCCGCGGGCCAGCATGCCGGGCAGCACCGCGCGCGCGGCGTAGACGTGCGCCATGAAATTGATGTTCCAGATGCGCTGCCATTCGCTGTCGGGCGTCTCCACGCCGCCTTCGAGCGCGATGCCCGCGTTGGAGCAAAACAGATCGATGGCGCCAAACGCCTCCGTGGCGCGCGCGACAAGTTGCACGATATCGGCTTCGCGGCTTACGTTCGTGGGGACTGCAAGCCCGCCGATTTCGCGCGCGACCTGTGCGCCGCCGGTGGCGTCCAGATCGGCTACCACTACACCGCGCGCGCCTTCGGCCGCGAATCGACGGCACAGGGCGCGGCCGATGCCGCTGGCGCCGCCGGTCACTACTGCGACTCTATCGGAGAGTTTCATGGGGTGTGCTAGTCCAGCGGATACTTCTGCATCTCCATCTTGGCGACGGCTTCGCGATGCACTTCGTCCGGCCCGTCTGCCAGACGCAGCGTGCGTGCGCCGGCCCAGGCATGCGCCAGAAAGAAATCGTCAGTCACACCGGCGCCCCCATGGGCCTGTATGGCGCGGTCGATCACGCGCAGTGCCATGTTGGGCGCCACAACTTTGATCATGGCGATCTCCGCTTTGGCGACCTTGTTGCCCACCACATCCATCATGTAAGCCGCCTTCAAGGTAAGCAGACGGGCCTGCTCGATCTCCATGCGGGAGTTGGCGATATCGGCGCGCAACGTGCCGAACTCGGCCAGCCGGCGTCCGAACGCCACGCGCGATTGCGCCCGCCGGCACATGGCTTCGAGCGCGCGCTCGGCCAAGCCGATCAGCCGCATGCAATGGTGGATGCGCCCCGGTCCCAGGCGGCCCTGCGCGATTTCGAAGCCGCGCCCCTCGCCCAGCAGCATGTTGGAAGCGGGCACGCGCACGTTGTCGAACCGCACTTCGCCGTGGCCGTGGGGCGCGTCGTCATAGCCGAATACCGGCAGCATGCGCTCAATGGCGACGCCCGGCGCATCCAGCGGCACCAGGATCATGGATTGCTGCTTGTGACGCGCCGCCTGCGGATCGGTCTTGCCCATGAAGATGCCGATCTTGCAGCGCGGATCTCCCGCGCCGGAGGACCACCACTTGCGCCCGTTCAGCACATATTCATCGCCCTCGCGGGTGATACTGGCGCGAATATTGGTAGCGTCCGACGAGGCCACCGCCGGCTCGGTCATGAAATAGCAGGAGCGCATGCGCCCCTCCAGCAGCGGCGCCAGCCATTGCTGTTGCTGCTCCGCGGTGCCGTAGCGCGCCAGCACTTCCATGTTGCCGGTATCCGGCGCGGAGCAATTGAACACCTCGGGCGCCATGGCCACGCGGCCCATGATTTCGCACAAGGGCGCGTATTCCAAGTTGGTCAGGCCGGCGCCCCATTCGTGCTCCGGCAGGAACAGGTTCCACAGTCCGGCGGCGCGGGCTTTAGGCTTCAACTCTTCGATGATGGGGATGGGCTGCCAGCGGTCCCCTTCGGCGATCTGCTGGTAGTAGAGCCGCTCATTCGGATAAATATGCTCGTCCATGAATTCGCTAAGCTTCTGGCGGAGTTCCTCGACTTTTTCGGAATGCGCAAAGTGCATTCCCGGATTATAACGCCCGCCGAATCACCACCAGTGTCAGATCGTCCGACATGGACTCGCCCGCGCGGAACGACTCCAGGTCCGCCAGGCAGGCATCCGCCATACTTTGTGGCGGCCGGCCGTGTGCGCCGCGCAGGACCCCAGCCAGACGCTCGGGCGTGTACTCGTCACCCGATGGATTGCAGGCTTCGGTGAGGCCGTCCGTGTACAGTACCAGCGCATCGCCGGGCTCCAGATGCACGCGGCTGGCGGTGTATTGGCCGGTGCTGAAGAGGCCCAGCGGCAAAGCGGAGGCTTCCACGGTGGAAACCTCGCCTCGGCGCACTACTACCGGAGGACAATGGCCGGCATTGCAAATCTCCACCTCGCCGCCCGCGTGCGCGTGCCCGCAAACCAAGGTTGCGTAAAACGACGGCAAAGTGCTTTCGCAAAACACGCGGTTGGCCCTTTCGAGCAGGGTGCCGATGGGCATCCCCACGGAGAGCAGGCTGCGGAAAATGGCATGCAGGTGCGACATGAGCAGCGACGAAGCGACGCCCTTGCCGGAGACATCGCCGGTAATGAAGAGGAGTCCGCTGCCGGCCGAAGGCATCAGGTCGCAATAGTCGCCGCTGACTGGGCCAAGAGGCCGATAAAGATAATACGCCTCCCACGCGCCGGTTCGCAGATTGCGGCTGGGCAGCAGCGTGGTCTGGATTTGCACCGCCATTTCCAGATCCTGCTCCAAGGCGGCTTGCTGTTGCGCGGTCAGATGCGCCAGGCAGAAGCGCATCAGCGGGTCGGCCAACAGCCTTTCGGGTTCCACCGGGTCGTGGCACGCCTCGCACAAGCCATACACATCCCGGTCCATCCGCTCCAGCGCCGCGTCCACTTCGTCGAGCAGGCGCGCCAGGTGGTCCGCCTCCGGGTGCGCCGTGCGGGCCGATTCCAGGCGGCCCCGGCGGTCCAGCAACTGCGACCTGAGGATAAGTGTCTCTACGTTCGCCATAATCCCTCGATAACATTAACCATTTCAGTTTCAATTCTATCGAAAATAATTCGCACTGTATAACTCCCGTTACTTATATCGATGTTAAACTTCTTACGGCGCATGCTAGACGCCGGTATCCCAACTTATGCAGTCACAGGAGAGTTTGATGCACCGAGGGTTACTACTGCCGCTGCTTCTGACGATGCCATTCCTATGCCCGGCCGGAGAGGGTCCGCCGGAGCGCGGTCCGCTGCAACTGACCCTGAAGCGGGCGGTGGAACTGGCGCTTTCTCCGGAAGGCAATACCTACATCCAGCTTTCCGATGAGAACCTCCGTCAGGCCAAGTCGCGCTCCACCGAGGCGCGTTCCGCGCTGCTGCCCGATATCGAGGCGCAAGCCTCGCAGACCACCGCGATGAAGAGCCTGGCGGCCCTGGGATTGGACCTGGCCACCAGCGACACGCTGCTGGGCGCCGAGAACGGTCTGACGGGCCCCTTGGCCGCAACGGAGAAAGCGCTGCTGAACGACATCATCGACAAAATCCCGCGCGTGGTGGGCCCCTTCAACTCGGTGGACGTGCGCGCCCATCTCACCCAGGACGTATTCGACTTAAGCAGCATCCGCCGCTATCAATCGTCCCGCGCCGCGCTGCGCGCCGCCAGAAGCGACCGCGGCAATACCGATAACTCGGTGTCCGCCACGGTGGCCAAAGCCTACTTAGCCGCCTTGCGCGCCAATGCCGACGTGGAAGCCTATCAGGCCGACGTGGGACTGGCGGAAGCCGTTTTGAAGCAGTCGGAGAACCAAAAGGTCGCCGGCACCGGCACGGGCATCGAAGTCACCCGCGCGAAAGTGCAGCTAGCCAATGAGAAGCAGCATCTATTGGTGGTCCAGAATGAGCGCACCAAGGCATATCTGCAGTTGCTGCGGGTCATGGGCCTGAATTTGGGCACGGAGTTGGAACTCACCGACAAGTTGAGCTACGAACCGGTGGACGCCATCACTGTCGAACAGGCCCAGGCCCAAGCCTGGAAGAACCGTCCGGACGTGAAGGCGCAAGCCGAACGCGAATCCGCCGCCCGGCTGAGCGCCAATGCGGTTCGCTACGAGCGTCTGCCGAACCTGTTCGCCTATGCCGACTACGGCACCACCGGAACGAATGGCTCCCTTGTGTCGCTGCTGCCAACCCGCGACTATGGCATCGCCGTGCGCGTGCCCATTTTCGACGGTGGCCGCCGCGACGCGCGCCGTTCCGAGTCCTCTTCGCAGTTCCGCCAGGAGCGCGTGCGCACCAACGACCTCCATGAGCAGACCGAACTGGAAGTCCGCATGGCTCTCGACAGTCTGCACTCCGCCGAGGAACAAATGAAGGTGGCGGAGGCCGGGTTGGCGCTGTCCCAGAGCGAGTTCACGCAGGCCCGCCGCCGCTATGAGGCCGGAGTGGCCAGCAGCCTTGAAGTCACCGACGCGCAAACGCGTCTGGAGCGCGCGCGCGACAATCGTATTGCCGCGTTATTCAACCACAACATCGCCCGCGTCGACCTGGGCCAAGCCACTGGGACGATCGCTGAAGTGCTGAAGCATGAATCGTCCGGCGGCCCGGCCCAACCGGTGATGACGGAGCCTAAGGCCCCGGAAACCAGTGCGGTGCAGCCCAGCGTCACCACCGCCGCGACATTCGTGGATCCTCCGTCGGCGTTGAGCGCGCAGGTCGAAGTGCGTGAAATGGCCGAGCCATTGCTGCCGCTTCCCGCCCCGGCGACCGCAACCCTCTTGATGACAGCTGCCCGCGCCCCACGAACCATCCCTATCCGCCGGACTGTGGCCCGCAGGCACACCCACCGCCGGGGGGTGCGGCATTCGGCCGCCCGAAAAGTGCACCGGGCAACCAAATCCGCCTGACCATCGTCTAATGAAGCGTGCCGTCTGTGCTTCCCGTCCCGGCCGTTTCCGAACCGCGACCGGGAAGGAGCGGTTGGCTGCTATAATGGCTTCGGGTTCCCGCAGATCTTGAAATAGATTTTGAAATATATGAACAGCCGTATCAAATACCTGGTAGTCACGACTTCCACCTGCGTCATGTTGCTTCTGGTTTTGGGCACCGTGCTCGCGCGAAGCGCATCAACCGACCGGCCGTATCCGCAACTCGGTGTCTACACGGAAGTGCTGCACCGCATCAAGAGCGAATACGTGGAAGAACCGGATATGAAGAGCGTCACCTTGGGCGCTTTGAATGGGCTGCTGGAATCCGTCGACCCCTTCGCCAGCTATCTCAACGCCGACCAGTACAAGGACTATCTAAAGAACAAGGACGCACACAAGGCCGGCGTGGGTCTGGTGCTGGCCAAGAAGTTCGGGTTCGTGGGCATTGTGGGGGTTACTCCCGGATCGCCCGCGGCCAAGGCTGGTTTAGCGACCAACGATATGCTGGAGACCGTGAACGGGGTGGCTACGCGCGACATGCCGCTGGCATACGCCAGCCTGTTGCTCGAAGGCGATCCAGGTTCCTCTGTGGAATTGACGGTCGTGCGCGTGCGGCGGCCGGAGCCACAGAAGATCAAGCTCAATCGCGCCAACATCGTGTATCCCGCGGTGATCGGACGAATGATGCCGGATAATATCGGTTACATTCAACCTGAAACCCTGGCGCCGGGTAAGGTAAAGGAAGTCGCGGAAGCGGTGGAATCTCTGCAAAAGAAAGGCGCTCAGAAGCTGATCCTGGATTTGCGAAACGTCGCCGTGGGCGGGCCGCAGGAGGGTATCGCGCTGGCGAACCTGTTTCTGGCCAAAGGCGAGATCACTTATTTGCAGGGCCAGAAAGTGCCGCGCCAGGATTTCCAGGCGGACCCCGCTAAGGACATCACCAAGCTGCCGCTGGTGGTTATCGCCAATCGGGGCACGGCGGATGGCGCCGAAATCGCGGCTGCTGCCCTGATGGAAGACAAACGTGCGGAACTGGTCGGTGAGCGGACCTACGGCGATGCTTCGCTGCGCAAGCCCGTCACCATGGAAGATGGCGGCGCGATCATTCTATCGGTGGCCAAGTACTATTCGCCGAGCGGCAAGGCCATCCAGGATGTTGGCGTGACCCCTGAGACGGTGATGTCGGAGCCCGAGGCCCAGGTGGAACTCGATGAGAATGGCGAGCCTCTGCCCGAAACCCCGGACCAGCCCGAGCACAAGCAACAGGAAGACCCGCTGTTGAAGAAGGCCATCGAAATCGCCAACGGGCAGAAGACCGCATAATTAGTGGGGCAGGCCCTCGGCCTGCGGCGGCCTCCCAGGCCGCCTTGTTTTTTTGCTCATGGCAGCGGCCCGTGTCGGCTCTGCGCGTGACGGATGTATCCTTCCGCGTGAAGATAGCCGCTCTCCGTGCCGCGAAACCGCGTGACCTGGCTCTGCATCGCGTAGAACTTATCCGGGGCCTGTGACGCGTGCGCATAACATGCTTGGCGTTTGCGTCCTTCGACTGCCGTTATATCCACATAGTCCGTAGGAGAGAACATCAGGGTATCTTCTCCATCCGACACCTCGTAGTAATAGAAGGCGAACTTCTTGCCCAGCGCCAGCCAGGCATCGTAAGCCAGCGTGGAAATGGCGCGGTGATCGCGATGTCCATCGATCGGCCAATGCGTGAATAATACGTCGGGGCTCTCGGCCTCGATCAAATCCTGAAATTGCCGGTAATGCGCCGCGTCCACCACGGCGTGACCATCGCACTGGCCGGCGAAGATGGGGCGCGCTTTCAGGATCTCGCATGCGCGACGCGCCTCGGCGACCCGCACATTGCCGGCGGCCTCCGCAGCCGGCTCCGGGCAACTCTTCTCGCCGCGATTCAGATAGAGCAGCGCCACGTCGTGACCCTGGTCCGCATAACGGGCGATGGTTCCGCCGCAGCCATATTCGGGATCGCCCGGGTGTCCGCCCGTGACGATCACCTTGAGCTTGCGGCCCGCGGGCGTTGCCGCGCGCAACGCTCCCAGGCCCAGTGTGGCCGCGCCCAACAGTTTTCGGCGAGAGATCCGCATGCCCGCCAGCATCGCAGGAGGCGCGCCGCAACGCAAGCGCCAAAGCCATATAATGAATGTTGTGGAGAAGGTGGTTCGAGTCTTCGATCGCGCCGCTGAGGCAGACCAGGCGGACGCACTCTTTGATGCCGGGTTAAGTCCCAACGAGCGCGTTGCCATGGTAATCGAACTGCGAGACCGCTGTCACCCGGATGCCGCTGTAACAATGCGAGAAACTCTCGCAAGTCTTTGCTGAGTCGATCGCCATCAAAAACTTCAAACCCAATAACTGGACATTTCCCCCTAATTTCCCGGATGAGACATACGACTACGCAGCACCGCAGCTACCGTTTTGCAGTCAGCCCAACTCTGAACAGGGCCCAGTCCGAAATCCCGGCTAAGGGGATCACGAGTCTGTCTGTGCGGATGAATAGTAGGCGTATCGGGAACCCATCAAGAACGGGGGGGACGATGTTAGTCAACATCGGTAGAGGTTTTCTGGCCGGCGCGTACGCAATTCAGGCCTGCGTTTACTCCATCAGTCTTCGCAAGCGCGTGGCGATGGTCTTCGCCGCCACATCTTCCTGGGAGGTTGCTGCGGTATGTGAACCTTCAACTCGAAGCTGCTCAAAACTTGCCGCTCCGGTGTGATACCCCGGATTTGGAGGATAATAACCTTTTCCTCGGCGGGCAAAATGTCGGCTTCGAGGCGTTCCAGCCGCCGCGCGAGTTTCTTGCTGGTCATGGTCGCGCTCTCGCGTTGGCGTTCACGAACGTGCAGGCCGTCGGTAAGGGCCTGCGCACGCGCGCGGCGATTATTGTCTCGGCCAGGGACATGCCGGGCTGCAACGCTGGTTCTGGAACGTCTTCCGGCTCACGTAAGCCCAGCCGTGCTGCGCGCCGACGCTGTATGTCGAGCGCAATCTCGTGACGGTGCGGCGACTCTGCCGTTCCCGGCGGCGGCAGCCCTTCCTCAAGGCGGCGCAGACGCTTCTCCAGAACCCGCATCAGTCGATCCTGACGCTGGTCCAGTCGCGGCGTTCCGCGGGTCTAATATTCGGTTTCGAGCGGCTCCGATTCCCTGCGGCACATCATTTCGCCAAGGTATTTTTCCCCGTCCTTCTTACAGGCAGAACATGACCAGGAAAGGTGATACGCATAGTTCGGCTGGTCTTTGTCCCAAAAGATGCGTCCATGGACCGTTCCTTTGCCTCCACATTCCCGGCAATCATGTAAGAAAGAGTTATACATACTCTCGGCATTATAGCGCTGGCCTCATTCCCTCCGGCGGCCGGCGCCCGGACCGCGCGGGCCATGGCTCGAACGCCGCTGGGGCATGATCCGGGGTAATCTCCTTCTGCTGGCGAAGCGTGTCGGCGTTCTAGTGGAGGAACGCAGCGGCACCTAAATACTTCCGCCTGTATTGTGCGAGCATCCGAATGATGCGGTCATGATCAGTCCGGCGCTCTTTGAGCCTTAGTAGTTTTGCCTCCAGAGGAGTAAAGCGCGCTGTAGCGACATAGGTTTTCCTCTTCGGGCGTCACCTTTGATGAAGCGTGGGAATCTCGCACTCCTGCTCAACTCGAGGGTATCGCCACTGAGTTCATTGGCCGGGAAGCATCGCCGTGGCTTAATCCTCAACGGAAAGTGATGGTTTCGTCTGCCACGGTCGAACCCGCCCGTACGTGCATATCCGAGCGCACTGTCTTGAACTTGCCAGCCAGCGATGGAAGCACCGAGTGGAGGAACTCCGTGACGTAGAATTCGTTCATAGGCGCGCCGCTGGGCAGTTTCCATAGCCCGGCCAGGCGCTGTTGCGTTCCTGAATCCAGGCCGTCGATATGCAACTCGCCGAACCGGAACTGCCGGCCCTTCTTGACCGCAATGGTCACATCCACAATCTCGCCCGTATCGCGAAACGCGCGCACCGGCTTCGAGGACACCGTAATATAGCCGTCGCGCCGCAGCACCTTCTCCATGCTGTTGATGCACCCCATAAACTGCTTCCAGTTCGCCGGGGCGCCTGGCGCGAATTGCGCGGCGTCCCGCATGGCATCCTCGGGAAGAGCGTCGCCGGTCAAATCGACTTTGCCGAGGCGCCATACGGGACCTTCGTTAATTTCGGCCGTGACGGTCACCTGGTCATTGCCTGCGGGCGCTATTTTCACGCGCGGAAATGCCACCGTGAGGCGTCCCAGCTCCTCGTAGATCGGCCTGACATTGAGCTCCAACTTGCGCCGGAAGTCGCGTTCCGTGTACTCTTCGCCCATGGCAACCTTCGTCAGGGCCGCCTGCAGCGCGCCGTCGCCGACCGCCGCGTTACCCTCGAAGCGCATCGCGGCGACCTTGGGAAGGTGCGCCGGCCGGCAGATAATCACCGTCCTGCCGCTATGTAAGTCGGCCTCCGTATTCATGACGATTTCTTCCGGATGATTCGATTTCCGGAGCACCGTCTCAATAACATGCTGGAAGTAAGCCGAAGCGCGTTCATTGCCCGGTATCTGCCGGTCGATAAGTCCGTCGGCGGACTTAAGCTGTTGCCACAACTGTTCCGCATCCAGACCCGGGAAATCCAGTTCCACCAGGGTGCCCGCCGGCTCTTCGGAGACCTGGAGCGTGACCGCGTATCCATTGGCCTTCGGGTCGTACCGGTAGTTGACGCTCGAGAAGAAGCCCGTATCGAAGATCTTCTGCGCGGCCGCATCCAGTTCCGGACGGCTGACCGTCTGGCCGATGCGCAGTCCGGATGCGCCAATCACGGCCGCCGGCGCCAGCCGCGCATTTCCCGCGACCTTGATCTCCACCACGGGGCGCTGCGCCATGGCGGCAGGCGCCAGCCAGCCACATATCGCCGATAACCCGGCCACCCACTTCAGAGAGCGCATGAAAGCTAATCTACAACACGTGATACCATCGCGCGCAGAGCCTACATGAAACGTCTATATCTGCCCCTGTTGGCGATGTTATACGCGGCCCCCTGCGCGCCGCAGATCGCCGTGATTGCTCATCGGGGCGAGCACCGCGCGCATCCTGAAAACACGTTGCCGGCCTTTCAAGCCGCCATCGATGCCGGCGCGGATTTCTTCGAACTGGACGTGCGCACCACCGCGGACGGACGCCTGGTCCTGATGCACGATGCAACCGTCGACCGCACCACGGACGGCCATGGTCCGGTGCGCTCCCTGACCTTCGACCAGATTCGCGCGCTGGATGCCGGCGCCAAGTTCAGTCCGCAATTTGCAGGCACGCGCGTTCCATCCTTCGACGAGGCGCTCGCTCTGGCGCACGGCAAAATCGGCGTCTACGTGGATTCCAAGGATATCGCGCCCGCCGATCTGGCGGCCGCCCTGGCGAAGGCGGACATGCAGAGTGCCGTCGCGATCTATGGCGGCTCCGGCTTCCTGAAGAAGGTGCAGGCACTGTCGCCGTCCTTGAAGATCATGCCGGAAGCCGACAGTGCCGCCACGCTAGACAAGCTGCTCGCGGAACTAAGCCTCCGCGTGGTGGCCTTTGACGCCGGCGATTTCAAGGACGATGCCATCGCGGTGGCCAAAAGCGCAGGCGTGGATGTTTACGTCGATCGCCTGTGGTCGGCGGACAAACCGGCGGACTGGCAGGATGCCGTGGACCGGGGCGCAACCGGTATTCAGACGGACCGGCCGGCCGAACTGGTAGCCTACCTGCGTTCCCGCAAGCTGCACAAATAGACTGGGCGCGGCCTACTTCTTCTCGCTCTTGTCGCCCTTATCGGTCATGAGCGCTTTGATCTCGGCCGGCAGATCGAAGCGGCTAGCCGGAATTTCCGTGTTTCGCTTTATTTCGGTGATCTTAACCAGAACCTCGACGTTGGGAAGCTTCTGCGAGATGGTATGAGGTGTGATGATGCCGCCTTCGTCGCGATAGTCGCCCAGCCCGAGTTCGGCGGTCGCGGCGCCTTCGGGGGTAGTGACCGGTACCACGATCTTCACCAGCAAATTGGAACTCTTCTCGTAATAACGAGTCTCGGCAGCGCCCTCGTTGGGGGTGAGAACCAGTTTGTAGCAAGGCTTGCCGTTCACATCTTCGGAGCCCGCCAATTCGGTCTTCTTGAAGAAGTCGCGCCAGCGGGTTTCCATGTGAAAGGCGTCGTTGCGCAAGGCCAAAGCGCGTTCATCGCCCTGCTTGATGCGCGCGCCTTCCATGCCGTTCATCGACCAGGCCACTTTTCCGTCGGACCCTTCTTCAGCCTTGCCGGCGCCCGCCAGGTCGATGACGGTGTAGCTCTTGTTGGGAGCCGCCCGATAGTTGGTGAGAGTCCCGTTGAGACCCATGCCTGAAATTTCGAGTGTTCCGGAGGCTACTTCGGTTTTGATCTTCTCGTAAGCGGCGCTGCCGCCGGTAACTTCGACGTATTTGTCCAGGATGGCTTCGGGTTTGAGATCGTCGGCTGCAAAGGCGGCGGTGGCCAGCAGCAAGAGCGATGGAACGGCGATTCGGAGACGGGAGATGCGCATGCGGATGTTTCCTCTCGATCCACTGTAGCGCTATTTGGCGGGCGGCGCAGCCACGGGCGGCTGTCGTAAGATGTCATGGTGCGCTCGTGCGATATGTGGGTCACGCTGTGTCCAGCGGCTGCCTATCGATCCCGCGCGCGGCAACCCGCCGCCATCGGCATCTGGCGCGCTTTGCGAAGGCCGCTGTTTGTGGCGTTCGTGCTCGGCTGCACGATGTCGCTCATTACTTCCGCCGGGCTGACTCCGCGGCTGGCCGGCTCAGCCACCGTCTATTGGAGCTTCGTGCCGCTGGCCGAAATGGTAGGACTCGCGGCGGCCTGCGGGCGCGGTGGGCGTACGCTGGCATTCCCTCGCGCGATCGATCTGTTCTTCGCGGGCCACGGCCCGTGGTTGTTCTGGTTAATCGGCCTCTCGGCTATTTGGAGTTTCACCCCACCCATCCGCGCCTTCGCTCTCACCAATGCGATTTGGCTGTACGGCGCGGGCGGCTTCGCCCTGCTCTGGTCGGCATACGTTGACTTCTGTTTTTTCCGGTTCGCTCTCGCCCGGAGTATGGCCCGCGCCGGCCGAGACCTGGTGCTGCATCGGCTGATTTCCTGGACCATCATCCTGGCGATCTTCGGCGGCCCGGCGATTCCGCCGGCGGTGGCCGCGAGGCTTGGATGGTGACCGCGCTACGTTGGACCGCGGCCGGTCTGCTGGCGGCATCCATGTTCGCCGGCGCCATCGCCGATTCGCCGCCCCCGCATCGCGAGTTGGTGCTGGGTGGCTACCACGTGCTGGCCGCCGATTTTCACGTCCACGCGTTCCCTTTGAGTTGGGCCACCCTGGCGCCCTGGGATACCGTCGTCGAGGCTCGGCGCCAAGGTCTCGATGCGATCGCCATCGTGGGTCATAACCATGTGTGGGTATCCAGAGTGGGCCGCTGGTTCTCCCGGCTGGTGGGAGGTCCCGTGGTGCTCACCGGTGAAGAGATTGTGTCGCCACGGTATCACCTGCTGGCGATCGGGATCCAGGACACCATCGGCTGGAGACAGCCGGTCGCCAGTGCCATTGCAGAGGTCCATCGGCAGGGCGGTGTCGCCATTGCCGCCCATCCCACCGCGCGGTATTGGCCGGCCTACGATGCGAAAGCGATGGCGGAACTGGATGGCGCCGAGGTCCTGCATCCGCTGGTTTATGCGAGCGCCGAACTGGCGGGGCAGTTACGCCAGTTTTATGGCCGCGCGCCGCTGACGGCCATCGGCGACTCCGATTACCACGGACTGGGACCAGTGGGTCTTTGCCGCACTTACGTTTTCGCGAAGGAAGTAAGTGAGGCTGGAATTCTGGACGCGGTGCGGCATGCGCGCACAGTTGTCTATGACGGAGGGAGGGCCTACGGCGACGCCCGGCTGATCCAACTCGCCGGGGCGCTACGCAGATCGGTGCCGCCGGTGCCGTTCCTGGGCTGGTTTAGCCGTATCGGGGGCGTGCTTGGTTTGGGCATCGCGGCGATCGCAGGCTTCAAGAGCCAGTGATTTAGCTGTGGGGCAGCGCCCCGCGCTGCGGCGGCGTCCCACGCCGCTCGGGCGGAAGCGGGCTGGGAGCCCGCAGCAGCTCAAGGAGCTGCCCCACTCGCGTAAAACCGCCTGGGGTTAGACTTGCTGGTTCAGGAAGCTGGACGCTTCTCGCTCTCGAGTAGGGGATCTTGGGGAACTGCTTGCCGAACCTCGGGACTCAGCCTCACGCATGTGGCGCAGGCGGATTGCTTCAGGACTCGGCATAGATGACCAGCGCGCCACGAACAACTTCGTCTCGAAAGTAGCGGCTCAGGTCCATTGGCGTGCGCAGGTCGATTTTTCGGCCGCCCAACAGCGTGCCCAGATCCGCCTCGATGTCGGCCAGCTTGAAGAAGCCGACGCGTTCTTGCGGGCGGAACTCCACCAGCACGTCGACGTCACTGGCATCCGTAAAGCGGTCTGTCAGCACCGAACCGAACAGAGACAGCCGGCGTACTCCGTAGCGGCCGCACAAACCCGCGATCTCCGTCTCCGGTATCTCAATTTGCGCCACCGTCATGCTTCTCCAATTATGACCCAAGGAGCGCGCTTCCGCCCACGCTATACTAGCCGCTGAGCCAGCCGCATATGAACCGCGCTGAAATGTTCAGCCGCCTCCGCGCCCACTCCGGGCGCTGGGACATCGTCGTTGTGGGTGGCGGCGCCACCGGCGTCGGCGTGGCCATCGACGCCGCCACGCGCGGCTACGGCGTGCTCCTGCTGGAGCAGAACGATTTCGGCAAAGGCACCTCCAGCCGCAGCACCAAATTGGTGCATGGCGGCGTCCGCTACCTCGAACAGGGCAACATCTCGCTGGTCATGGAAGCGTTGCGCGAGCGCGGCCTGCTGCTACGCAATGCGCCGCACCTGGTCCACGACCGCGCCTTCGTGGTGCCTAACTACGATTGGTGGGAAGCGCCTTTCTACGGCATCGGACTGAAAGTCTACAACCTGCTGGCCGGCAAGTATGGCTTCGGTGCATCGCGCATTCTCTCGAAGGAAGAGACGCTCGAGCGTCTGCCCACTATAAACACCGAAGGACTGCGTGGCGGCGTCATCTACTTCGACGGCCAGTTCGACGACTCGCGCCTGCTCATCAACATGGCGGCCACCGCCTGGGAGCAGGGCGCCACTTTGCTCAACTACGTGCAGGTGACCGGCCTGACCAAGGATTCCGAAGGCTTCATTGACGGCGTGATGGCGCGGGATGCTGAAACCGGCGAGGAGTTCCACGCGCAAGCCGAAGTGGCGATCAACGCCACCGGCCCTTTCAGCGATCGCCTGCGCCGCCAGGCGGATGCTTCGACCGCGCCCATGATCGCGCCCAGCCAGGGAGTTCACCTGGTCTTCGATCGCTCGTTCCTGCCCGGCGACAGCGCCATCATGGTCCCGCACACCAGCGACGGCCGCGTGATGTTCGCCATTCCGTGGCACGGCCACACGCTGATCGGCACCACCGACACTCCGGTGGCCGATGTATCGCTCGAACCGGTGGCCATGGAGCAGGAGATCGAGTTCATCCTGTCGACCGCTTCGCTGTACCTCGCGCATAAGCCCACGCGCGGCGATATCCTGAGCGTCTTCGCCGGCATTCGCCCGTTGGTGAAGGCGGCGGGCAGCGGCAATACTGCGGCGTTATCGCGCGATCACACGATTCACATCGAGAATTCGGGCCTGCTTACGATCTGCGGCGGCAAGTGGACCACCTATCGCCACATGGCCGAAGATTGCGTCAATCAGGCTGCCATGCTGGCGCGTTTGCCGGAGCGGCCTTGCGTCACCGAGGGCCTGCGCCTGCACGGCTTCCATGCGAACGCCGGTGAATTCGGCGCCCTGCGTGTATACGGCTGCGACGCGCCGGCGATCCAGGAACTCATGCGCGCCGAGCCGGCCCTCGCCGAGCCGCTCGATCCGGCGCTTCCTTATATGGGCGCGGAAGTGGTGTGGGCGGCCCGTCACGAAATGGCCAGAACGTTGGAAGACATCCTCGCCCGGCGCACGCGCGCCTTGTTCCTGAATGCTCGGGCCGCCATCCGCATGGCTCCGCGCGCGGCTAGGCTGCTGGCGCGCGAATTGGGCGAAGACGCCTCGTGGGAGGGGCGCCAGGTGGAGAGTTTCCGCGAACTGGCCCGTCACTACTGTCCCGCGCCAGACTACTCGTAGCGCAGGGCCACGACAGGGTCCAGATTCGCGGCGCGGCCCGCAGGCCAGATGCCGAAGAACAGCCCCACTCCCACCGACACCAGGATCCCCGAAACCGCGGCCCACAAAGGCACGGCCGTCGGCAGGCTCTTGAAGATCAGGCCCGCCAGCAGCGACACGCACCAGCCCAGGAACAGCCCGATCACGCCGCCGATCCCGGTCAGCACCACCGCCTCCGTCAGGAACTGCACGATGATATCGGCTTTGCGGGCGCCCACCGCCTTGCGGATGCCGATTTCGCGCGTGCGCTCGGTCACCGAAACCAGCATGATATTCATCACTCCGATGCCGCCCACCAGCAGCCCGATGGAGCTCAGGATCACCATCACCAACGCCACCGTGCCAGTGATGCGATGGAAATCTTCGATCATCTGCTCGGCGGTGGAGAGCGAGAAGTTGTCGGGCTTGTCGTTGGGCACCTTGCGTTGTATGCGCAGGATAGTGCGCACCTCGTCCTGCGCCTTCGACAGCAGGCCCGGCCGGGCGATCACGATCAGCATGTTTTCGTTGGCGCTGGGATAGAGCTTGCGCATCGTGAAATAGGGCAGCAGGATGCGGTTATCGTCCTGCCCCGGAAAGGACGCCGCGGGCCGCTCCATGATGCCGATGACTTCGACCGCGTGCCCATCCAGTTCGATCCATTTGCCTACCGCGTCCACGCCCTGGAAAAAGGATTTTCCAAGATCTTCGCCCAGCACGGCGACGGGCATGTGGTGACGGCTCTCGGTATCCGTAAAGAAGCGGCCCTGGATCATAACGGTGCCACCCGCGGCGTAGCCCTCTTCGGTGCCGCCGATATCGAGTTGATAGTTGTCATTGCCCTTGTAGCGGGCTTTGTGGATCTGGTCCCAATTCGAAAACAGGTAGGGGCTGACATGTTCCACCGAAGGGCAGCGCTCGGCGATGGCCACGGCGTCGTCGCGCGTCAGCATTTTGCGCTTCTGCTCTT
>Ga0302326_10015376_pt1 | contig 16106 bp, 22 predicted proteins | sample Palsa_T0_3_FD_202264 | JGI IMG/M metagenome (GOLD analysis project Ga0302326, IMG submission 202264) | Peat permafrost microbial communities from Stordalen Mire near Abisko, Sweden - Palsa_T0_3 | ecosystem: Environmental > Terrestrial > Soil > Palsa > Peat permafrost | place: Sweden: Abisko... | reverse complement strand
AAACCATAACAGGAGGGAACAGGAGATGCGCATCCGCCTGTTATTTCACCTGTTCGTTCGCCTGTTCCTCCGCCTGACATTTCGCCTGTTCCCGCCTGTTATCGGCGCCGACTTTTCGCGGCCCACCGCGCGCGCGTGCCATCGGGAGATAGCCGGAGCGAACCTCTTCGATGTCTCCGAACACTGGGAATACCGACGAGGTATCATTGCGGGCAGATCGCGATCGCGAAGAAATTTCCATTGTTTTTCACTCCAAAAAAGATAATAAAATCAATGCATTATCGAAAATAACAGGGCTGGAAACAGGGCCCTGTTAAGGCGCTGCTCTGGGGCCTGCGCGCGCCAGTCCCGGAGTCACTTCGCGCAGGTGCGCACAAACCGAGCCGGGTACGCCGGGCCGCGGCGCAAAACCCCTCACCGAATCCCATTTCACAAAAGCCGCCGCCATCATCTGCTTGCCTAAGTTCATGTTTTGTTCTACTCTATCGGCCGCTACGTCAGAGTCAAGTCCGTCGCGCGACGTCCGGCTGCCCGCGAACGACGGAACTATAAGTCATTGACACATACGTTACTGACGTAGGTAGTACGGAGGCCGTCTCGCGGTCGCGCGCTTTGAGTTCGATCCCATCAAGAGCGCAAGGAATGCGCGCGAACGGGGACTGCCCTTTGCAGCCGCCGCGCGAATGTTCGACGGCGTCCGAATCGAATGGGAAGACAGGCGAAAGGACTATGGCGAAATCCGCATCGGCACGCTCGGCGAAATCGAAGGCCGCGTCTTCTTCGCGACGCGGCGCGGAGACGCCATCCGCATCATCTCATTCCGCAAACCGCGCGAAACGCGACGCTATCGCCTCCGCGAACGAGGCGACGGCGATTGACTGGTCGAAAGTCGATGCGACCACCGACGCCGACATTGCGCGTCACGCGCGGCAAGACGGCACCAGCCCGCTCTCCGATCGCGCCTGGAACGGAATGCGCGTGCGCGCTGTCCCTCCCGCCGAAGTGGACGTGCGCGCGATCCGGGAGAAGCTGAAGCTGTCGCAGCCGGAATTCGCGGCCCGTTTCGGCTTCACCGCCGCGTCCGTGCGCCAATGGGAACAAGGCCGCCGACGCCCCCACGGCCCCGCGCGCGTGCTGCTGACGATTATTGCGAAGGAGCCGAATGCAGTGAGGCGGGCGCTGGAGGCAGTGGAAGAATGAGGTGCAATCTTCCGCGACCCGGCGAATGGAAGTTGCCAGTTTCTCCTGCGCAGCCGTCGGATTCGGATAAGCGCCACCGAATTCTATTCAACGAATTTCTAGAAACATTTTGCTTGTCATCCCGCCCGCGCGTCAAACAAAACCGGGCAACGCATTGAGCGCGGCTTGAAGATGCTCGGCGGCGGTGCGGTGCTCCACTCTGCCGGGATCGAATATTTCATTTGGAACGGTCGTCACCAAAACCGCGCCGTCAGGCAAGTGTTCGACCGCAATGCCTTTGGGCAGGGTAAGTCGCGCAGCTCGCGTACGATCGAGATACACCATCCATCCGCTGCAAAATTTTGAAAACACGCCGTTGCGCGCCTCCGCCGCAAAATCTCCGGGCATCGCGCCCGCCCATGCGCAATTCCACGCTGTCGCAGATGCCAGAACGATGGCTTGAACCGCTGCAGTCAATTCTCCTGGGCTATCGCGATGCGGCAACCAGGTAAGTCCGATCTGGTTGCGAAACCAAGTCGGGAATTCTTCGTCTCCCGACTGGAGCGAGAAGGACCGGTAGTTGGCAGTGTCGTCCGGCGTTCCAGCGCCGATCGAATGCGCGATTGTCGCCTTGCGCCCCTGTCGCGTTGCGAAGACGGGATTCTCGGCGATCCAGTCTCGAAGTTCGGTCCGATCGGGCGGCATGGTCACCCTTCTGGGCACGACCGAGCGATAGCGCATCCCGAAGCGGGACCAGCCCGCCATCCGCGCATCGATTTGCTGCAACTGAGATAGCCAGCGCGCGAGCCGCCCCGACATCGCATCGGGATTTTCTGCCCGCGCTGTCCACCGACCAGCGACGTGAATATAGGAATTCAATCGGTTCCTCTGCGACGATTGCACTTGCGCGCGGCACGCATCATATTCCGCCAGATCGGCAAACCGGGCAACCAGCATATGTCCGACCATTTTATGATCGTGATTGCGGCCGATCCGCTTGCCAGGCCGCCGGCGGAGCGTGCGGATGCCGCATTGGCATTGCTGACCGCGCTGCGACCAGAGGCGGAGAATCCCGAATGTCGTCAGTCCGACACGCCGGAATTCTTCGACTGCGGCCAAAATTTCGACGGTGTGTTCTGTCCTCTTTGCCAAGCCGATGTCCAGGAGTGGTGGGGCGATGCGATGGGCCGCTGGTTCGAGAGCGACGATCGAACGTCACTGTACGTCGAAATGCCGTGTTGCGGAGGAGCCACGACTCTCAACGATCTCGACTATGTGGCGCCGCAGGGCCTGGCCTGCGTCGGCTTCGAACTCATGAACCCTGGTCCCGATCTCGAACCCGAAGAACTCCGCCAGGTCGAAGACGCGCTTGGCACGCCCGTGCGGATCATCTGGCGACACATTTAGCCGCGGGGCGTAAGGCGACAGGTTAAGATTGCACCAAGAATTCGCGAAATGCTCCTCTGCAGCAATTTGCAACGGTTATTCGGCGACAGGTTAAATGATCCCTTCGGGAAAGCCTTCAACACTTAACCTGTCGCCAAATTTCATTGCGTCGACACGACTCGGGTTTGGTTCGCGAGTATGCACTTGTTGAACATATATGCTGTCGATCGAACTCTCGTCATCCGAAGGACGCCCGGTAATTCGCGGTCTCCAAAACCAACGCGCTTCGGAGTGGAGGCGTAATTTCGAAGGCCTTGGGCTCTCTGGCAAAATCGTAAAGACGGAAGATTCGAAAATTGTCCGGACGCTCGTTGGAGAGAGCGTATTCGTTCTCGGAAAGATAGAACGGCGTACGCGGATTGCCCGTTGTCGTCTTCACTTCGAGCAGGCGTTCTTCACCACGTGCGGTGAATGACAAGATGTCGAAGCCAGCGCCATCGCCGTCTTCTTGGGAGATCCAACGTACTCCCTCAGCGAGATCGTTGCGACCCAATGACTTCAATCGCGCTCGTTCCGAAACGAGAACTCGTTCCTCGCCCCTCTTTCCGAGCGCGCGGTTGCGTTCGTCCCTGGCTGCCGGATCGAACTTTCTAACGAGTCGCCGAAGGGCCGGCGGATCGTCATTTTCTGTCGGTTTCATGGCCGGGGGCGGTCCCAAGTAAAGCAGGCTATCCTCAGCCGCTCCGTACACGCTTGATTCCGTAACAACCAGCGGCTCCGGTGTCTGCGCCAAATATCGCTCGATCCCGTCGAGGAGCGCCCTCTGAAAATTTGCCTTCGGCTTGTAGCCCCATATCCACGGCAACCCAAGTTTGTTCAGCACCGCGCTGATATTTTGGTGTTTGAACTCTATCGACTTGTGGCTTCGGCCAATCAGTCTTTGCAATTCGGAATTGCGCTGCGATTTGATATATTTTTTGTGCGAAATCTCCATTTGGAGCATCTGGAAATAGTCGGCAACGATCAGATCAATTTCCTGATCAGACCAGTTTGAACCCGCCGAATTGATCGAACTCATCTAGCCATTTCGCAGCGTGCAGCCGATTGTTCAACGAGCAGCACAAATCGCTGTGTCGATGTCAATCCGACGAAGCCGACCCATCCCTCATACTCGACGTACAGAGCCTATACGCCAATGGCGTCTTTTTGCTGGACAATTGGGCGCCATTGGCGTATAGGCTACATCCATGGCCGACCGGCCCATCTCTGTCGCTGAAACCGACCTGTTCGTGCGGCAGGCGAACGACGTCTGGGATGCGGTCGAGCGCCATGCGTTTGCGGAATTCATCGCACGCAACCCGGAGGTCGGCGACATCATTCCGGATACGGGCGAGGTTCGGAAGCCCCGCTGGCGAAAAGCGGGCATGGGCGAGCGAGGAGGCGTTCGGGTCGTTTATTTCTTCACTGATTCCGACAGTCTGATTTACCTGCTCATGGTCTATGCCCCAACGCGAAGACATGACGCCGGATGAAAAAAGAGCTGCGAAAAAGTTGGCTGAAACTTTGAAATCCATGGCCCAGGCCAGACGTCAACGAGGAGTTCGCCGATGACCAAGTTCGGCAAGGATTTGATTGCGAGCCTCACCCAGGCGGTGGAGCACGCGCGCGGCAGGAAGAAGGGCATGCGGGTGACGGTCGTGGACGTTCCCGACGTTCGCGCGATCCGTAAAGCTCTGCATATGTCCCAGCAGCGCTTCGCCGTGTCGTTCCGCATTCCGCTGGCCACGCTGAAGAATTGGGAGCAAGGCCGGCGCAATCCCGATGCGCCGGCCGCGGCTTATCTCCTCGCGATCCGCCGCCGGCCGAAGGAGATCATGGAAGCCGTTGCCGAACGCGCCGCATAATCGGCCCCGCGCATGGTTCGCGGGAGTTGCGAATACGGGGGGAATACGAAGACAGGAACAACCATTACCTTCCACAGAATTGTTTCGATGCCTTTGCGCCGGATGACATTGAGCGGGACCCCGCCGCTCGGGGGCGTTCCAGTTGCGACGCATCGTCGGCCGTCGCGTTAAAATGAAAGACCGCCTGGGCGACTGCTGGCGCGAGCTGCGCGAATATATCTTCGCCCGACAGCGGTTTTGCGGTCGCCGTTTTCTTCTTGCCGGCATCGTGATTTATTCGAAGTCATTGAAACAGCGCGCTCATGCTGTGGCCGGCCCGGATGTTCTGCCACTCTGAGCGACCCGGGCAGACCGGCAACCCGCACGAAAGTCGCACCTGCCGGGCACAAACGTATCGATTCAAATCGCGGGCAGGATCAAACTCTTGCGATCCACTGCCGAGAGCCGCCCGCACCAGCCGTGCATGCGCCGGCCGGTCCTTGCAACCGGCGAAAGGGTGATACAGTAAGTTCCCGCGGGGGTGAGCCTTGTTGCATCTGCCGCGCAGGCGCGTTCGCGGAAGCCTGTGTGCCGCTCATCGAAACTTCATCGCCATCAAGGAGGAGGGGAAATGAAATTGCTTATCAGGATAGCGGTGGTTGCTGTCGCCATGTCGGCGGCGGCACTGTTCGCTTCGGCGCCTGCCAATGCGGGCATCGGTATCAGCATCGGCGTTCCCGGCATCGGCATCCACATCGGCGGCCCGGTCAATCACGTCGGTGTGCCGGGCTATTACTATGGGCCCGGATATTATCCGCCCGGACCGTGCGACGCGTACGACTATTATTATACGGGCGACTGCGGATACGCGCTTTACGATGGCCGCATCTTCGTCAACGGCGTCTGGGTCGACGGCCCGCACTATTATCGCTGGTACGACGGTGCGCCTCTCTTCTGGTACCGCGGCGGCTGGTACGGCTGGCCGGACTGGACCGGCGTGAATTTCGGCTGGAATCATTTCGAAGGCTGGGGCTGGCACGGCGGCCATTGGGATCGCGGCTGGGGCGCTGCGCATGGCGGCTGGCACGGCCTCGTCCATGTGCACGACGTGCACACGCATGATCACGACCATGGCCACGACCGTCGCGACCACGTGACCTCGACGCATGGCACAGACCATGGCCACGACCACCACGACCACGACCACGTGACCTCAGCGCATGGCACAGAGCATGGTCATGGCGACGACCGCGGAGGCGATCGTCATCATCACTGACGAATGACGGGAGCAACGTTCGCCTTTCGGCGAGCGTTGCTTCTGCGCCTCAATCTGCACGTAACGAACGAAGTCGCCGTTCAAGACGGGTTATTCGGCGACAGGTTAAATGATCCCTTCGGGAGAAATCGTGCAGACACGAGGCACGATTCCACAGGTGTGTTAGCGAGCGGGTGTTATAGCTCCTGTCTCCCTGAGCCTTTCACCCCTCACCGCACTACCGCGATCTGATGCTGGTTCTTACACAAAACTTCTGACACTCGCCACTTGAGGAATGCAGTCGGCACTACTACGCGGCCTTAGCACTCAGCCAACGCCTAGCCGCTGGTGAAAACGCGAAGAGTGAGCCCGTTATAAGAAGCAGAATTGTCACATATATCCGCCATTCGAATCGTATCAATTGCAATAGCGCAGGAACAACGGCATTGAGGCCAGAGTAGTAGGCTGATGTCAGCACCGGTATTGCGATACGGACCAACACCACACCAATGAAAAGATATCGTGCCCAACTCTTTCGTCTCACCGATACCAGCCACCCGGAGAAGATAACAATGCCGCCCCAAATGACGACGGTATATGCAAGGTGCACAAGCTCTATCACGCGATAGGCAGTGGGATGCAACGCCTGGTTCGCAGCACTCAAAGCAACGAACGTGTCGAATACGGCGAAGCCACTCCAAAGGAGCGCCAAAACGATGCTGATGCACCAAAAGTATTTTATCTGCGTTGGCATCGAGGCGTTCTCAACCATGCATGTCTCCAATTACAAGAATCAGCCCATGGGTTGACTGAACACAACAAGACTATGGTTCTTGCGCTTCTATATACCCCGCCAACCTGGCGATATCCTGGTTGGCGAATACCGGGACAGCCAACACCTTTCCACTCTGTAGAAGGAATACAGGAGCAGGGAATAAAGGCGCAGGAGCAACAAATGCCTTCTACAGAATCGTATCGATGCCTTTGCGCCGGATGACGTTGAGCAGCACCCCGCCGCTCGGACGCTTGGCGCCGAGTTCGAGTTGCGACACATAGCCGGTCGTCACGTTCAAATGGCGCGCATAGACCGCCTGGCTCATATGCGACCGCTCGCGCGAGCTGCGCGAATCTGGTCGCCGGAGAGCGGTCTTGCGTTCGCCGGTTTCTTTTTTGCCGACGTGCCGCATCGTGATTTTCGTATATTCCGAGTCGTTGAAAATGCCGAGCGTGGCGGGATTCCGATGACCGCGTTCCGTCTTGTCGCGTCCGACGACACGATCAAGGCGCGCATCCTCGGCCGGGACCGGGTTCAAAAAGCCGAAGAGCTGGAGAACGCATTGCGGCAGCAGGCCGAATTCGACCGGCTGTTTGCCGACGAATCGTTATTCACCTCGCTCGACACCGATGGTCTCGACGTCCGCGAGGTTGCCGGGACGATCGTCAAAAGGCTCCGGGCCTGAAATTTCGAAGCGAGACACGAACCCGCCCGCTGCGACGCGCGCGGCGGGCAGGTTCGATGGATTTCACCACTCCGAGGCGGCGATGCCCATGCGGGTTTCCGCGATGGCTTCGTTGGTCAACCGGATGGCCGCCATGCGATGGCCGCCCTTGTTGGGCGACGCCGCGATAAGCTGGTCGCGCGCGCCGATCAGCGCATCGAGTGCTGCCTGCATATGCGGCTGATCGGCCGTCGCCTGTCCGATGAAAATCCCCGACGTCGTCGCCAGGCCGAGCGCCACCGCGCAGATGGCGCCTTTGATCATGGTGTTCATGGAAAATATCCCCGTTCGACAATGCGGCCAAACGCCCGCCTGCGAACGATACACGCGCAGCGCGGTTTCGCAACAAAACGGCTTCGCGGAACGCGCCGCAGCGCGTCGAATTGCGCCCGCTATCGCGGATCGCTTTCGGGCATCCCGGAGATATTGCCCGGCCCGCTCATGCGCTGAAATCTCTCGTTGTTGAGCTTGATTTGCGTATCCATTTTCGAGAAATCCGCCATGGGCACGGGCGTTCCCACCGCAAAAGACGGGCGGTTCGCATCTGCCGCGACCTGCTTCATCACTTCGTCATAGATCAGCTTGATCGGATTGAGGTCGCTCAGGTTGAAGCTGACTTTTGTGGAGGCGCTGCTCTGCCCGGCCGCGAAAGCCGGCCCCGGCGACGCGACCAGGAACTGCACCGCGGCACCCATCAGCGCACCGCCGGCCACCACCACCGCCACGAGAAATCCGAACCGCATTCCACTTTCCCCCGACTGGAGCAGGTCTCAGAATACGGGGCCGATGCAAACCAAGTCTGAACGGGATCGATAAAATGCAAAGATGACAGTTGTCATTCCAATCTCGGCCATCGATTATTCGCGACGGCGGCAGCCCCAGCAGGTAAGGCAGGCCGCCATTGATGGACGCGCTCTGGCCCCAGATCGCAGGATCGAAGCCCGTCGGCAATCCGGACTGAAGCTGCGCAGTTGTGTTGCCGTTTCCTCCCGCGCTCGTGGATTGGCCGCTTGTTTGAGTATCCCAATAGCCGTTGGAGATTGTGGCATCGGAGGATGCGCCCACCAAGCCGCCAATATTGCTGCTGCCGCTGCCGGCGCTGACGGCACCCGCGGAATAGGCATCCATGATAACGTCGTTGGTTCCGCTTGACCCAACCAACCCGCCAATATCTCTCGCGCCGTTGCCTCCGCTGACGGCACCGGTAGCATAGGCGTCGATGATCGTGCCGTTTTTGGCGTTGGACCCCACCAGCCCGCCAATCGCGACGGAGCTACCGGTCACCGTACCCGTGGCATAAGCGATGTCGATAATGCTTTGATTGACGTTCTGGCCCACCAGTCCGCCCACATCGCCTGCACCTACAACGTCTCCCGTCGCATACGCCGTTGAAATCGTGCCTCCCTGGGCCAACCCCACGAGCCCGCCGACATCACTGCTGGAGTTGCTCCCGGCTGCACCGGTGGCATGCGCGTCGATGATGGTACTATTATGCTGCGCGAGTCCTACCAGACCGCCAATATCGGTGTCGAGACCGCTGACCGAGCCGCCGGCGCGTGCTTTGGTGATCGTGCCTTTGTTGTAACCTACCAGGCCGCCCACGTCGCCGAAGCCGCCGCTGAGTGTTGTGGTGGTGTAATCGTCCAGGATCGTGCCGCCGTCGCTGTAACCGACAAGAGCGCCGATGTACATGTCACCGCCGGTTATCGATCCACCTGTCAAACCAAGATCGCGGATCGTGCCCTGCAGATAGCCGAAGAGTCCCACATAATCGATAAAGGACGAACTGAAGGTCAGGTTCGATATCGTGTTGCCGAGACCTGCGAAAGTCCCGCAGAAACCGCACCCGCGGATATTGCCTCCACCATCGGTTCCAATGGGGACCCAATTCGTCGTACCTGCCGCGTTAAGTGGGACAGCAAGTGCGTAGTTGGCCATAAGAGTCGTATTCGTGGCATTTATGCCCTGCAGACCGCTCATCGTGTAGATCAAGGTGTACGCCTTGTTATCGATCAGGAGTTTCGCGCCGGAAGACGAAGCACCGGTGAACGAAATGTTGTCGGCACTTGAGATGACGTAATCGCCGCTGCTTCCTGTGCCGGACGTCAGGTGCAAAGCCCCTCCGCCCGAGATCGTGACGTCGGCGTTGATGTCGATATTGCGATAGGCGCTGAGCGAGAACGTCGCCGCCGTGCTCCATGCGATCGGGCTGTCGATGATGATGTCGCCATTGCCCGACGGATTCGGATTTCCCGGTCCGCTCGTACCGCTTGCTGTCGTTTGCAGAGTGACGTTGGTGTTTGAAGCGAGCGACGAATCGATCGTCGACGCAGCGGCGCTGTTCACCGTGAGGTCGTAAGGATCGAGCAGCCAGGAACCGTCCCGGCCTTGCGTCGCCCCCGCATCCACACTCGCGCCGGTGAAGTTCAAATTGTGGCCGGACGTCTCGATGGTGCCGCCATTGCCGCCCGAGATGCCGCCGCGTGCCAGCGCGCTGCCCTGAAAGCTCGTGTCGCCGGAAATGACGGAGATGCTGCCGCCATTGCCAGTTCGCGTGGCCGAGGCATTGAGGACACTCGCTTTGTCGACGGCGGCGGCGTTCTCGTTCCAGCTGCCGATTTGAATGCTGCCGCCACCATTGGCGCCCGAGGCGTCGAGCTTCGCATTCGACACAGATACGTTGCCGCCATTGCCCGCATCGAGCAGGATGGTACCGCCGACATTCCGAACACCTTGCGCCTGAATGATTCCGTTCATATTGACGACGCCTGTCGCCACACCATTTGCGGCATGCGCCGTCAGCGAGACATTGGCGCCCACCAGCGAACCGGTGTTGGTGGCAACCGCCCTGCCGTTCACATCGCCTTGTGCGGCGAAGGACACGAGGCCATCACCCGTGAAGTCGACGGTGAACTTGTTTGCCGCGCCCAGTGCGACCGTGCCGAACTTCGCATTGACCGTGCCCGCATTCGTCACGCTCGGTGCGACGAGCGCAACAAGGCCGCCCTGGCTTGTCGTGATTCGGCCCTGATTGACGACAGACGCATTCTGATTGCCTCGTTGCGTGAACTTGCCGGCGAGAACATCCGAATCCGAACCGCCCGTCGACGTTGCCACGAGCGAGCCCACATTCACCTGCGAGCCCTTGCCGAACAGCATGCCGTTGCCGTTGATCAGCACGATGTGTCCGTTCGCGTCCAGCGTTCCCAGAATCTGCGATGGCGCGTTGCCGCCGATGCGGTTGACGGCGATGGCCTGCGCGTTGGGCTGCACGAATTGCGTCGTCTGCCCCGCGCCGATGTTGAAGCTCGATCAGTCGATGACGACGTCTTCGCTCTTCTGGTCGATCTGCGTCTTGGTTGAAGACGAAGCGATGGAAGCCGATCCCGTCGTCACTGCGGCGCTCAATGGATTGGCGAGAGCGGAGGACGGCAAGAGCGGGAGCGCGAGGAGAAGCCCCATTCCGATGCCGGATGCCTTCGACCGGCCGAACGAGGCGGAAGATTTCAGGGCAGCGCGAACGCTGCAAGCGGCGTTTATGGTCATGGAGTCTCCCCAGGGGGTCGGCGCGTCGTCGCGGCATCCGGCCGATACCGGATTCCCCGCGCACAGTTTTCGCCGACCGCGTTCTTTGGAACCGGCGGGAGCGTAGCAAGCCACCGCCGGCGAGATACCGCGGCCGTCACGGCGATTTCGAGGCCACGCCGCGTTTCACGCGCGTTTGCGCCATCGGACGAGCGCCACGACGGCCCAGACCGCCTCGACGAGACCGAACGGCCACGCGCCTTGCAGGAAGCCGTAAACCGATCCCAGCGCGCAGGCGCCGGCAAATCCCAGCACGAACCAGCGATTGCGCGCCTCGAATGCGTAACAGACGAGCATCAGCGAAACTGCGCCAAGCCCGAACAGTTGAAGCCCGTTCATCGCCGAAACAATTCCCATGAGGTCCTTCAGTCTGTATCAAGCGTCGAGATGAATATCCGACCTCAGACAGAGTAACCGGCCATCGGCGCCGAACAACCCGTGGCGATCGTGACCGGTGCCACCGGCGGCATCGGCCGCTGGATTGCGCTGGGGCTTGCGCGTGCGGGCCATCATACGATCCTCATCGGGCGCGACCGCGCGTGCGCAGATGCGGCGCAGGCATGGATCGCGGACCGCGTGCCGCATGCGAGCACGGAAACGACGATCGCGGATCTTTCGCTCCTCGCCGCGACGCACGCAGTGGGCGGGGAAATCGTCGCGCGCCACGCGAAGATCGCCGTGCTGGTCAACAATGCGGGTATCTTCGACGCCAAGCGCGTCGTGACCGCGGAAGGCCACGAACGCGTGCTCGCCACAAACCTTCTCTCGCCCTTCGTGCTGACGCGCGCGTTGCTGCCGGCACTGCTTGCGGGCGCGCCGTCGCGCATTGTCACGGTCGGTTCGTCGACATCCGACAATGCGCGTCTCGATCCCGAGCGTCTCGTGCTGGGGCCGCGCTGGACGATGGTGCAGGCCTATGGCCAATCCAAGCTGGCCGTGATGATGATGACGTTTGCGTTTGCGAAACGGCTCGCGGGCACCGGCGTTGTGGCGAATGTGGTGCATCCCGGACTCGTAGCGAGCGGATTGGTGCGTACGCCGGGGATCATCGGTCTCGCGTGGCGATGCCTTGCGCCGTTTGCATTGCGCGAAGAGCAAGGCGCCGACACGCCGCTTGCGGCCGCGCTTGCACCCGAATTTGCGCAGGCCAGCGGCGTCTATCTCAAGTCTCGGCGTGCGGTGCCGCCAAACCGGCAAGCTCTGGACCCGGTTCTGGTGGAACGCGTGTGGGCGGCAACGCAATTGCTGGCGGACGAACCGGCGGCGCAACCGTAAAGAGCTGCTTCAACAGCGTCGGCCACCGTTCGAACCACAGATGCACACTCCGGCGGCGCGCGCCCTGTCCGAACGGGCCGTGCACGTCGAACACGCGTTGCGACGGCGCAAACAATGTCGGCTCCAAGAGACGTCGCGCATCGGGGTCGGCGGTCGCTTGCCGTTCGATCCCCATCTTGCCCATTGCGAGCGCGACGAGACTGGGCACAAGACGCGTTGCAAGCGAGAACGCCACGACCGTTCCGCTGATCGTCATCTCGCGGCGCCGGCCCGCGACAGCCTGCAGGATTCCCTGCGCCACCACCTCCGGCTGATAGACGGGCCATGCCGGGCGCGCGGGCCAGCCCATATGGCTCGTGGCGTGACTGAAATAGGGCGTGTTCGCAGCCGGCGGAAACACCGTGGAGATCCCGATCGGGCTCTTCTCGAGTTTCAATTCGCCCTGCACCGCCTGGCCGAATGCGCGCACGGCTGCCTTGGCGCCGGCATAAGACGACATCAGCGGAAGACCGTGAAACGCGATGGCCGAGCACACATTGACGATGCGGCCCTGTCCGCGCGGCCGCATATGGGCGAGTGCCACGCGCGTGCCGTTGACCGTGCCGTGATAGGTGACATCCGTCACCCGCCGGAACTCCCGCTCCGGCACATCTCCGAAGCGTCCATAGACGCCGTTGCCGGCGCAATTTATCCACACATCGATGGGGCCGAGACTTGCGACGATCGCATTCGCGGCCTCTCCCAGAGCTTTGGTGTCCGTAACGTCGGCTTGCGCGATGGCAGCACATGCTCCCGCAAGCTCCACATCCCGGCGCGAGGCGGCAAGACCTTCCGCGCCACGCGCGATGAGGCCCACATGCCAGCCATGTCGCGCGAACAGGGCGGCGGTGCTCCGGCCGATGCCGGAGGAACCTCCCGTGATGACGACGACGCGTGAACTCTTATCTCTCAATGGTGCATTCACTGCCTGGAAGCGCTCACTATAGCCGAGCCCTGCGCGCCGTCATGCGAATTTGCGATGGAACTTGTGTTCCAGATTGCTCACGCATTTCCCGGACGACAATGCAACAACCGCCGCGATCGGCCCGGATCGCTGACGCGATCAACGGGCAGGCTTCGTTCCGCATTTTTTTTCGACCAGAGCGTAGAGATCGACGCCGCCGACCGACAGCCAGCCGGGTTCGATCGGTCCCTGGTTGCGGATCGCGATGTTTTCCGCCTTGCCCACATTGAACGGAACCGTGTCGTCTCCCGCCTCCCAGCTGCCGTCGGGATTTTTCGCGAAGCCCACGCAGGAGAAGGTGTTGGGCGGAATGACGGAACTGGTTTTGGGAGGCGCAAACATCGCGGACGGAACTATCGGCAGCATCGTCTGCGCCGTCTGCACCGGTTGCACCGTCTCGCGCACTTCATACGTCACCGTCTGCGGACGGTTTGCGTTTTGGCGGTTGTGATGCTCGCCGGAAATCACACGCACGCGTACGATTTGCGTCTGCGGGCGACGAACGGCGAATGCGTTGGGTTCGATGCGCGTCACGGTGGCCGCCGGCGCGGTCGCCACGCTCGGCTGGCCGTAATTGTGCGACACGAAATATGCCGCAACGGTAGCCGGAATGCCGACCACCACAAACGCAATCATCCAGATGTAATGGCCCCGTTGCCCGCCGATCGGATAGGTCAACGAGATTGCGAGGCCCATGATGGTGAGAACCAGGGCACCGAAGGTGGCGAACAAATTCAAAAGCAGGAACATGACCGGTTCTTACCGCAATTTCAGCGCATATCCAAAAGACCGACCTGGCAAATCGGTACTCCTAAGGCAGCAGCGTGATCACCGCCCGGCGGTTCCTGGCTTCCTTCACGCCGTCGGGCGTCTGCACCGCAAGATCGGATTTGCCCACGCCGGAAACCTGGATCGCTTCCGGGCGCGCACCCATCTGCACCATCGTGTCCTTTACGACGCCGGCGCGGCGCTCGGACAGTTTCAGATTGTATTCCACGCCGCCCGACGTGTCGGTGTGACCGACAATCGTGATGCGCGATTGGCCGCCTGCCTTGGCCGAGGCGACCGCCTGACTGATCATCGTCAGATCTTCGGCCGTCAGCGACCAGGAATCGAAATCGAAATAGACCTGATAGTCGGCAGTCGTGGTCGTCGTCGTGGTGGTCGTTGTCGTGGCGACGGGTGCAGGCGGGGGCGCTGCAACCGGCGCCAAATTCACGGCACGTTCGAGTTGGGCGAGAGTCACGTTCAGAGAGCGGCGGCATTGCAGCGATGCCGGTTTCTGCGTGTCGACCCTGCCGTTCAGAATCCAGCAATCGAAATCGGCCTCGGCCCGCGCCGCGAGTTCCGGCGCCTTGTCGCGTCCCTGATCGAGGCCGCGCAGCAGGCGCAGGCGCAGGGCTTCCGCGTCGGCATCGCCATCAGGCGCAGCCTCGGGGAGAGGTTCTTCGCCCTTCGACGCCGTCAGCGCCTTTTGCGCGAACGCGATCGCAAGGCTTTCGGTCGTGGCATCCGTGCCGGTGAGCGACATCGAGCCCTGGGCATCGAAGGACTGGCCGGAGGGCTGCTCGGTGGTTCCGAAAGAGCGCGCGAGAGCCGAATAGTCCCTGAACTGCGCCTGGGCAAAAGGCGAGCCGGACGGCTGGGCGTCATTCAGGTCGTCGAAGACTGTGGTCTGCGCGCAACCGGCCAGGGCCGCCAGCAGCACAATGCCCGCACCGAAGCGGGTCAGCGCGAATAGGGTTTTCGATCGCGAAGCGGGGGCGACGGGCATGGAGGAATCTCCTGGAAAAAGCACGGTTCTGGGGGGCCCGGACGGGACGATTATGGGGTCATGACGATTTGGCCCGCCCGTATAGCGCGTGGCGGCGCCGAGGTTAAGGGGCCTCAGCCTGCGAAATACCGGGCGCAATCGAAGGTGCGGACCCAAAATAAAGGCAGCGGCAGGCTCATTCGTAAACTTCCCGTTGACCGTCATGCATTACAACTGTGTGTCGAAGCCTAAATGGGACCAGGCGAATGCCGGGTCTGGCGCTTGCCATGACAGTGGATCGGGAAAACGTCGTCGCCCAAGCCAAGGCCGAACGACGCCGATTTGTGCGCGTTGCGGTAGACCTTGCCGCGCGTCTTTTCGTGCCCGGCGACGGGCGCGAAGCGAAATGCAAAGTGGTCGATCTTTCGCCCGGCGGCGCGCAGCTCGCAGGCGAATTCGTGCCCGCGGCCGACACCGCCATCATACTCTATATCGACGGCTTCGGCCGTTTCGAAGGCACGGTGATACGCCCCGAAGGCACCACGTTCGGCGTGAAATTCAATTGCTCCGCGCTCAAGCGCGAGCGCGTGGCCGAGCAGCTCACGATCTACATGAATCGCGGCGAACTCGACGAGTCGCTGTTGCGACGCCACGACCGCACTCCCACCAAAGGCTTCGCACGCTTCACACGCGCCAATGGCGACATCATGGCCTGCGAAGTAGTCGACCTGTCCCTGAGCGGCGTGTCCCTCAAAACCGATTCGCGACCGCCTCTCGGGGAAGTGGTGCTGATCGGGCAGATGGCCGGCAAGGTCGTGCGCCATCACGAAGAGGGCATCGCGATCGAGTTCGTGGGACCGCCCGCCGAGAAAGCGAACCCGGACCGTCAGCCTCTGACCGTGGTGCGGTGAGCCAGCGCAGTTTCGGCCGCAGGCACAGTCCGCAGACGCAACAACCGCGCACGGCCGCGGATCGGCCCCCTGTCTTTCAACGCAAGATCGCCGCGTTCGACGAAGTCGCGGTCGAGCCTCCATTGCCTGCAGCCGCACCGGAGGTTCAATCCCCATCGGTCGACGAAGAACTGCAGCAGTGGAAAAAATCCCGGAAAGGATTCACGATTCCCTGGCGTCAGTTGTCGCTGACGGCGTCGCTGAGCTTCGGCGTCGCGTCTCTCGTGCTGCCGGCATCCGTGAACGAAAATGTGGACTATGTGCTCTACGCCCTGATGGCCATGAGCCTTTATGTCGGCATTTCCAAGCGGTTGAAATTTTGATCACGCGGCCCGGCG
>Ga0302326_10015374_pt1 | contig 16108 bp, 12 predicted proteins | sample Palsa_T0_3_FD_202264 | JGI IMG/M metagenome (GOLD analysis project Ga0302326, IMG submission 202264) | Peat permafrost microbial communities from Stordalen Mire near Abisko, Sweden - Palsa_T0_3 | ecosystem: Environmental > Terrestrial > Soil > Palsa > Peat permafrost | place: Sweden: Abisko... | reverse complement strand
AGCTTCAGGGAAGTCTCGACAAAGATGAAAAGACGCCGCACGTTGATGTACAGCCAAGTCGTATTGGCCGTGGGGACGGTAGTGCGCGCGCCCCACACCAGCGGCAGCACCTGCCCTGGGAAGATGCGCATGACATTGATGCCGGCCACGTTGAGAAGACCCTGCGTCACGCCGTCGACGATTACCTCAAGACCGACCGCGTCGGTGACGCCAAGATTGGCCGGGGCATTCTGCACGCCGGTCTGGTCGCTCAGCGCGTACAGGCCGGCGATGTGGCCGCTGGGCGGCACCAGAATCGTGTCGTTGCCAGTCAAGCTGCTGGGATCGTTGATTTCAATCCACGGATAGTAGAGGGCTGCGTAGCCGTTCTGCGACTGGCACCATGCCCTCTGGGTCATGAGCGGACTGGCCATCGAGGCGTCGGGCTTCAAACCCTGCTGAGTATGTAGAATCGCGAAACGGTCGGCCATCGTTTCGCAATGCGCGATGACCGCTTGTTGCACGCCCTGATCGGTGCGATCCGGAACGCAGACCAGTTGCACATCCTGGATGGGAACGAGCGCAGCGAGCGCTTGTTGATACTGGGCGAGTCCGATCGCAGATGGGTTGTCCGCCGCTCCGCCGGTGAGCGCGGTGGCGGGGATATCCGCGGGCCGATTCTGCGGTGGAAGCGCCACGCTCGGGATCGGGGGAAGCGCCAGATTGACATACTTGGATTGAACGACCGCGCCCCAGTAGTGGCTATGACGGGGATCCATCGAGAGATTGAGCCAGTTTTCCGGGACATTCGGGGGACTGGTGATGGTCAGCGAGAACTCGAACGACTGGATGGTCGTGGCGGTGGCGCCGCTGTCGAGGCTGTAGGTGTTGGTGAGGCCGGCGCCCTGCAGCGTGATGAAGGCTCCGCTCACGCCGGAGATCACTTGATCTTCATTGGTCGCGCCGCTGGCGATCTCGATGACGCTTCCCGGCTCGAGGCCGTTGGTGCTGTTGAGTCGGAACGTCGTCTGATTGACAATGAGGTCCGCGATGCGCACGGTCTGGGCGGCGTAGGTTCCAGTGAGATTGGTGGTCAGTACCAGGTTATTCCCGACGATCCGGGCGATGATCGCGCGTTCCGTGGTGGTCTCGATGGTGACCGCGTCGCCGGGAACAAAACTCGCCGCGTCGCTGAGGTTGGTCAGAATGATGATGTTTCCACTTCCCGAGGTGATCGGCGCCTGCGCGCGCGCAGCGACTACTCCGCTGGCCACCGGAACAATCTGCGCGTCGGCGACGGCAACCGTGATGGAATTTCCGGCCACGCCCGACTGTTGGGCAGACACCTGTAGCGCAGTGTTGGCGCCCCCGCTGCGATCGGCTAATAGCAGCGAAGCGGTCAGGGCCGTTCCGACACGGACGATGTACGCGCTGGTCCCGCCGTTGTCGAAGAATCCCTTGACCGAATACGCCATGTAGAACGGCGGAGGTCCAATCATGTAGCTGCCGAACAGGCTTACAAATTGGGTCCAGTTCGTCACCAGGGTTGGCGTGAACGAGGGTCCATTGAGCGCGGCTCCGATAAAGGCCGTTGTGCTGGTGCCGACGCCAACAATCGGACCGTTCGCGGGAGCTTCCACGATGTAGACGCCTGGCGTGGTATAGGATGTTGCCATTTTTGTTTCACCTCATAGTGGAGTCAAGCTGATGTCGTAAATTCCGCTCGGGTCCGGTACGTTGAACGAACGCACGCCTTGTGCAAAGCCCACTGCGCGGACAGTGATTGTGTGTGGTCCCAGCGAGATGCCGGGGATGCGGAAGGCGCCATCCGCATCGGATGTGTAAGTCACGAGCGAGGAGTCGAGAAGGATCCACGCGTTGGCAATGGTTTGGGTAGGTACGGTTGCATTGCGGACGATGCCGCCGATAAAGACGAGCTTGTCTCCCGGTGCGTTGCCGTTCGGCAGGAGCGAAGTGGAGATGGTCGTTGCCTGGGAGCCGACGACATTCTGGTTCAGGTCCATCTCGAGGGTGATGCGACAGGTGATCGCCGGCCGCACGTAGGTATCGAGCGCGCTCCAGAAATCGGGCTTGGCAGCCATGTCTTCGGTCTCGGCCGCGATGATCGGCAACGGCAACTCGGGGTTGGCGATCGATCCGGTCAGATACTTCGGGGGCATGGTCGGGTTGCGCCACAGCAAGTAGATCACCTGGTCCAACAGGGAATGCTCTCCCGGCTCCTTGTCGGCTCCCGCTACGTCCGATGACTTATCCCAGGCGGTGATGAGATACGAACACTCCAGCCGCGCCGGGAAAAGCTGGGTCGTCACCGAACCATCCGGATTTCTGACCGTGGAACGCTGGTTCGAGCGAAGTTCCCGATTGTCGAGAATTCGGTAGAGGTACACATCGAGTTGCATCCCGGTGCCTTCGCTTTGCCATTCTTCATCGGGCACGGAGAAGGTAATCTCGGCGGTCGCCAGGGACGAGCCGGGCGCGGCTTCCCCCATGATCATGGCTTTCAACGAACTGTCGAGAAAGTCAATCATCTTCGTGTCCCAGTCTTGCGGGGCGGCGCATAGGCACTGATCGGTTGGGGCGCATCACGTTGCCCAAGCTTCTGAAATTCACGTCGCGTCGCCGCAACGATATGCGCCATGGAGATCGGAGAGCGATCCTGCGACGCCAGATACGCAGCCATCAGGGCGACGTTGCGGATATGTCCGCCCGAAAGTTCCAAATGCCGCGCCATGAAATCGAGGTCGATGTCCTTGCCCAAATTCGCCGCGGCGGGCCATACCTGGCGCCAGATGGTCAACCGTTCCGTCGCCGTCGGCAAGGGGAATTCGACAGCGAATTGCAGGCGCCGCAGGAAGGCGCCGTCAATGTGCTTGCGCATATTGGTGGCGAGAATGGCAACCCCATCGAAGGATTCCATCCGCTGCAGGAGATAGGAAACTTCGATGTTTGCGTAGCGGTCGTGGGCGTCCTTGACCTCCGATCGCTTGCCGAAAAGCGCGTCTGCTTCGTCGAAGAAGAGGAGCGCGAACGAACGGCGCGCTTCGCTGAAGAGCTCGTCCAGATTGCGCTCTGTCTCGCCGATGTACTTGCTCATTACCCGGGAAAGATCGACACGGTAAATTGCCATCCCGAGGTCGCCCGCGAGGATGGAGGCGGCCATGGTTTTGCCCGTTCCCGAAGGACCGAAGAAGACTGCGTTGACGCCGGCCCCGGTTGCAACTTTCCGGCCAAAACCCCACCCGTCCATGACCGCGTCGCGATTGCGCACGGCATCGGCAATCTCTTTCAGCCGTCGCAATTCATCTGGCGGCAAGACAATATCGTCCCATCCATGGCGAATTGGAATTGGCTGGGCAAGACGATCGAGTTGATGACGAGGCTGTTCCCGGCAGGCCTGCGTCAGCGCAGTAATCTCCATATGGCTGGAACCGAGGCCGGCGATTTGCGATCGTGCGGCGGCGTCCCGCACGGTCGCGTAGATGCGGCCGACATGGAACGGGTAGACTGCGGCAACCGAGGAAAGCGCCTCTTCCGTGCATTCGAGTCCATGCTCATGGAGCGCGCGCTGCCAGGCCGCGATGCGCAGGTCGGCGCTTGGGGCGCCAAGATGAATTCCAATCAAGCGCGAGGCGTGTTCCCCTCCCAGGGATAAGGGTCCCTCAGAGTCCACGAAGAGAAAGGCCAGCCCGGCGCACCCCGCAGCAACGGCGTCGATGAACGAATCAAGATTCGTTCGTTCTTCCGCCGCCGCGCGCGGAATGTAGACACCGGGCACGTCGCCGGCCAGACGAGCGTCGCGCAGCAAGTGTGGCAAATTGGCGAGAAGCGCCGCGGCAGGCGCATCCTTGCCCATGCTGCGCAACCGGAAGCCTCGATCACCGCAGATGGCGCTGGCCGTGCTGCGCCGCCCAACTCCGGGAGAACCCGAAAGCACGACGATCGTCGCCGTCACCAAATCCGCCGGAGTCCGATCCAGGTAGCATATCGTTCGCTCGACGGCCTCCCGTTCGGAGGGAGCCAGCAACAGATCGTCGAGGGTCACGGATTTGCCGGAGACCCCAGTTTCGCGACTCGCTGCAGCACCCAGTGCGAATTCAAGGACAGCGGAATCGACGGCCAATTCCGTCGCCAGGGTATCGCCAGGGCGCGATGCTACCAGCAGTCCAAAACGAAACAGCGGAGAGCGCTGCGAAAGCACGCGCCGCACCTCCATCCGTTCGGACCAAGTGGTTGAGAGGATATCGACCATGAGCGCCGCGCTCGGACGCTGTCGGCTGAGATCGTTGTGCAGATATGCGAAGACGCGGCCGTAACCGGGATGCAACTCCGCCGCAAGGCAAAGCAGCAGCGCGTCGACCTCGAGCCCGCAGAGTCCAAACCTCCGGCGGATGGTGTCGACGGGCACTTCGATTTCCTCAGCCGCACTGGCGCCGGCGCGCAGTTCGCAGCGCAGCCGATTCTCGGCCGCAATTCCGTCATTGCCAGGTGCGTCCTCAAGGGGTGCGCTCAGGAAGCAATCGACTTCCTCGTCGAAGACGGCTACGCTCCCCAGACCTCTCTGCTGCTCGATCGAATGGGCACGGCGAAATCGTTGGACTGCCAAGCGCAGAATCCCGTTGAGGCGCAACAGGTGATCGCCCAACTCGGCGGCGCTGTCCGGGTACGGCGGAAACCCCTCCGGCTTGGTTGCTTCCAGAATGCCGTTCATCCTTTCACCTGAGTTCCGTGGGCTGGCGCGCGATGATGCATGACGGATTGCTCCTCCAACGTCAGACTTAGCAGTCCTTGCACGGACCGGCGCTCGACCGTTCCGTTTTTTGAAATCTCCCCAAACTCATTCCGAATCCAGCACACGGAGAGCGCTTACTGGAAGAAGCACCAACTTCGACGGTGTAATTCGCACCACAGCAAAAACTCGCGGAGAGTTTCCGGAGTCGGAAAAGTCAACCACCTGGCCCTCAGCCCTTGCCTCCGCTGTAAGCTCTGCGAGCACCTCAGACGGCTCGGGCAAAAAGACATCCGAGATGGTGAATCTCACCCAGTCCCCGACCCGAATGCTCTTTCCGAACTCTTTCATCTTCGAGGTACCTGCACCCCTAATTGCACGCTTTGTTCCAATCGATCCGGCCGCGGTTAAAGCCTGTGAGAGGCGATCGGTTGCCAGCCGATCTCTTATTGGAATCAACGGGTTGGCGTCGCGAAACCATTTCGCGCGGATAGGGCGCGTGTTGGGATTGGGCAATCCCAACAGTCAAATTTGGCAGCGCAGACGTAAGCATACTTAGATAACTTCGCGGCAACGAAGCGAGTAAGCGACGCATTTTTAATGGGATGGGTGGTATGCCCGAATTGGCAGCGGGACTGCCAAAACTTACAGTCGCTTACTCAACACTCTTCCTGACCCGATGGGAAGCGCAAAGGGGGATAAGCGCCGATAACTCTTATTCAGCAGTTCTTACTTCCATTTGGTTTTTGCGGTGCGCTTGCATCTTGTGATAGAGAGTTCGTTCGCTCGTATGCAACAGGCGGGCCAGTTCTCTGCGAGTCCTGCCGCCCGTTTGCAAGGCTTTCGTGACCAATTCGCCTTCGATGCGCTTGATAAGCGTCCGGAATGGCAACTCTTCCTGCAGCATGATGATCCATAACCGGTTAGCGGCCTCGCGCAAGCTGTCGTGGTGGCCGGAATCGTAGGCTGGATCGCCGTTGTATTCGAGCCAATCTGTATAGTTCAGCGAGTTTCCATCCCCTTTCAAAACCAGGAACCGCTGAACCGCGTTCTCCAGTTCACGCACGTTGCCTGCGAAGCGAAAAGTTTCGAGGTAGCGCACTAGGTCCGGCTCGAGTGACTCAACTTTCTCGTGAGGACTCGCATGACGACGGGCAAACTCCAATAGCAGAATTGGCAGGTCTTCCCCTCGTTCCCGAAGGGGGAGGAGCGTCAGACGAATTACGTTCAGCCGCTGAAACAGGTCGGCGCGAAATCGTCCTTGCTCCACTAGCGGCTCAAGCGGTTGATTGGCGGCGGCAATAACCCGGACATGAACTTTAAACTCTCCGTCTGAGCCTACGGGGCGAATCACTCCCCGTTGCAGCACGTCCAGCAACTTCGGTTGGAGGCAAAGCGGCAGATCGTTGACGTCGTCGAGAAAGATCGTTCCGTGATCCGCTGCCTGAAACAATCCGGCGCGGTGGCTGTTCGCTCCGGAAAACGAGCCTTTCCTGTGGCCGAAAAGTTCGCTTTCCGCCAGCGCTTCGTTCACCGTGCTGCAATGGACCGTGACGAACGGGAATTCTCCGCGCTTCGCATCGAGGCGGTGGATGGCGCGTGCCAGCACCTGTTTCCCGGTGCCGGTTTCCCCTTCCAGCAGCACAGTTGCGTCGCTGGCCCGCGAAGCCTTATACGCTCGCTGGAGAACCGGCGTCATACGCGTACATGCAGTCACGAATCCCATAGATGCAAAGATCTCGCGAAGTTCGTCTTGCTCCGGTAGTTTTTCTCTCATGACCACTTCCATTCAGCCAAACGAGATCGATTCAGCGTTCAGCGAAGGTGCGAACGGCACACCCAGGTCCAGGTCTTGCAGCTTCCACACTCCTTGCATCGCTCACTGTCTCCAGAAACGACCATCCCCGTAGTATGGTGATTGCATCGTAGTCTTCGTTACTGAAATCCTTGAGTTTATGAAGCTTGCAGTCGTCCCGCAGGCCAGGCCTACGACTTCCAAAACGGGGAAGGGCCCACCCGCTCCATTTCGTATCGCGCCATGAACGCCGCATCCCCTGCTGCTTCCTTGGCATTTTCAGCATCGCGAAAGTACTGCTCCATTTTGCCGGCAGGACAGAACGCGATCAGCATGCGGCTGGGCGTCGCGGCAACAGAGGAAAATGTGTGCGGCACGCGGCGAGGAGCCAATACCGATTCCCCCGCATGTAGCTGCAGCCTTTGCTCGCCTACCTGGAAGGCTACTTCTCCCTCCATCACGTAAAACCATTCTTCCTGGTTAAAGTGCAGGTGCAGAGCCGGCCCACCCGGGAGAAGATGGGTGTGCTCCATGACGAATAAGCCGCCGGCGGTTTCACTGGTGGGCACCTTGAAGAGAATTGAGCTAAATCCTAACGAGTGGGGCTGGCCGAAGCGGTCCTCCCCGGCTCCCACTACATGCAGGGCGCTTGCGGGCGGTGCTGCACCAGTCTGGCCGCGCGCCTGGGTGACAAGAAAATCCTGCAGGCCGGCAACTGGCGCCGCGACGGCCACGGCTTTGAGAAACGAACGGCGTCGCATCGCGGCTCCTTCAGAAGCGTAGATAGGGAAACGGCCAAAGCATAGCGGAACGGGGGATCGCCGGGCAAGCAGAATTGCGGGGGGATCATCGCCCCACCCCTTGACACGATCCGCCATTAGAATCACAATGTAATTCTAATCATGCTAGGCGAATTCGAGTACCTGATGATCACCGCGGCTGCCGGGCTTGGAGACAAGGCCTACGGAGCTGCCATTCGGGAAGAGATTGAGCAGACCACCGGCCGCAAGTGCTCCATCGGTGCGCTTTACACCACCATCGAGCGTCTGGAAACAAAAGGCCTGCTCAAAACCTGGATGGGCGAAGCGACGCCGGAACGAGGTGGCCGCGCCAAGCGCATGGTTCGGGTAACTCCGAAAGGCGTCAAGGCGGCGAAGGATTTCTACGATGCGGTGATTCGCGTGAGCCGCGGTGCATCGTGGGTGGCGAACCGCACAGGGAGTGCCTCATGACAACCATCGGCTGGTCCTTCGTGGAGGCTGCTGCACGGCTCCTCGAGCGCGAGGAACGCGAGGTCGTGCTGGGTGATTTGCTGGAAGCCGGCGAGGATGGCCTGCGCGGGCTGTTCGGTGTATTCGACCTGGCGGTACGGCGGCGCCTGGCGCTTTGGAAGGACTGGCGTCCGTGGCTGGCGTCGTTCGGGCTGGCATTGCCGGGCAGCCTGCTCCTGATGGGTTTTTCCGTCTCTGTCAGCCAAACGTATCAACGGCTGGTTCATCCAACCATCTTCAAGGCCACCGGACTCACCGTGGGCCCAGGCCTTACCTTGCTGTTGTGCAACGTATTTCTTCTGGCGGCCTGGTCCTGGACGGGTGGATTTGTCATGGGATCGATATCCCGCCGAACCGTACGGGTCAGCGCCGTCCTATCGTTTCTACCCTGCGTATTTTGCCTGGCGCGGTTCCGCGTGGAGTCTCTCTCGCGGTTTTCCCTGCTTCTCTTTTTGCTCCCCGCGATCTGGGGAGTTTGCCGTGGAGTGCAAATCGCCCAAATCAAACTGAGATCGGCACTTATCCTGGCGGCGGCCGTTACCCTGCTTACCATTCCCACATGGGCCAGCAAAGGCTCATGGATTCCCAATTGGGCATTGAGTTGGCCGGCATGGTATCTGGTGGCGATGGCATGGAGAGGCCAAGGCGGGAGGGAGCGCGAAAGATGGCGGACCAATTAGCCCTATCCGTCAACGGAGCATCGCACCTGGTCTCGGCTTCGCCGGATACTCCCTTGCTCTACGTACTGCGCAATGAGCTGAAACTGTCTGGTCCGCGCATGGGCTGCGGCATCGCGCAATGTGGCGCCTGCGCCGTCCTGGTCGATGGAGCAGAGGTCCGCTCGTGCATCGCGCCGCTTTCCTCTGTGGCCGGAAAGCAGGTGACCACGATTGAGGGGCTGGCTCAGGTGTGGGCACAGAAGAAGGGTTTGGGCGAGACCGAAGCAGCCAGCACGTTGCACCCGGTCCAGCAGGCATGGATCGACGAACAAGTACCCCAATGCGGCTACTGCCAGAGTGGAATGATCATCGCCGCGGTGGAACTGCTCGACAGGAACCAAAATCCCACGCTGCCGGAGATCAAAGATGCCTTCACCAACAAGCCCCCATCCCCTCATCTCTGCCGCTGCGGCACCTATGCGGCCATCATCGATGCCGTGCAGCTCGCTGCCAAAACCATGAATGCCTGAGAGAGGTGAGCGCCTTGGTAGTGAAGACCGATCGCTCCGGCTTCAGCATTACGCCAACCCTCACCCGGCGCGGGTTCGTCACGCTGGGTGGCGCTCTCGGGGGTGGTCTCTTCGTGTCTTTGCAATTTCCCGCCCTCTCCGGCATCGCTGCGCAAGTCGAGCCCGCCTCAACCACCAGCCACCTGGTGTCGTGGCTGGAGATCAGGCAAGACAATACCATCCTCGTGCGCACCGGCCGTACTGAGATTGGAACCGGCATGAGCGCGTATTACGCGCAGGTCATTGCCGAAGAGTTGTGCGTCCAACCCGAATCGATCACGCTCCTTATGGGCGACACAGACAGTACCCCGGACGGCGGCTACTCCGCCGGCTTGCTTTCAGGAGCAGCGAACCTGCGCAAAGTGGGTGCCTATACCTACCAGGCGCTGCTCGGGCTGGCCGCAGACAAACTCAGTGTTCCCGTCTCTGCTCTCTCCGTCACCGATGGCGTCGTCTCTGCCGCCGGAAAAAGTTTCCGCTATGGAGAACTCGTTCAGGATCAGCAGCTCGATCTCAAGATTCCAGTTTCAGGCGCGCCGCCAAAGGTCGACCCAACATCTGGGATCGGTATAGCCGGATTAGACGGCCTGGTAGTGTTGGGAGATCCGCCGACCAAGCCGGTGAGCCAGTACAAAGTCGTCGGCAAATCTCACCCCATGCCCGGCATTCCCGGCAAGGTCACAGGCAAGACGCAATGGAGCTGTGATGTTATCTTGCCCGGTATGCTGCATGCGCGCATGGTGCGCCCTGCGACGCTGGGTTCGACGTTGATCTCCGTCGGCGCGCTGGACAAGACCCGCTTCCCCACCGCGCAGGTGATCACCAAGCAAAATCTGGTTGCCGTGCTCTCGCCCAATGAATGGGAGGCAGTGAGCGCTGCACGCTCGGTCGCCTCCGCGACCAAATGGACCGAATGGTCCGGTCTGCCGGGCAGCGAAAATCTGACCCAAACACTGCGCGCCTATAAGTGGGGTGCGCCCTCGCAAAGCAGGGGGAAAGCAGCCGATGTCAATACGGCCCTAGCCCATGCTTCCAGAACGATTTCCGCAACCTACGAGCAGCCTTACATCAAGCATGCTCCCATCGGACCCTTTGTCGCCGTAGCCGACGTGCGCGCGGATGGCACAGCCACCGTGTGGACGCATTCCGCGAACTCGCAAGGCCTGCGGGCGCAGATTGCGAACACGCTGAGCGTACCGATTGAAAAAGTAGTTGTTCGCTGGCTGGACCACGCCGGCCAGTTTGGCCGCACAACCTTCGGAGGCGACGGGGCAGAGGGTGATGCCGCAATCCTCTCCCAGTTGACCGGCAAGCCTGTGCGTGTGCAGTGGACCTTGCAGGAGGACCTGGCATGGTCCGCGTCCTCGCCCGGTTGGGTGGAGGATATAACCTGCAGTCTCGACGGCCGCGGCTGCGTGACCACCCTGCGCAGCGCCTTCTATTCTCTGCAATCGACTGACGCGCGGATTGTGGGCGCCATTCTCGCCGGCATGCCCTGCAGCCAGTCCAAGCCGGGCTATTGGATTGCCACCGAGTGGGCCTACGACAAAATTGAAAATCGGTTGGAAGAAGCTTATGGCATGCCGAACCTGGGAGCCGATTCGCCAACCACGGGGTTGCGCGGGAACATCATGCGCACGCCCGGGCAGCGCCAGCAAAACTTCGCGCTCGAATCCCTGATGAACGAAGCGGCATCGTGCGCAGGCATCGATCCAATTCAGTTCCGGCTCCTGCATACCACCGATCAGCGGCTCATCGACATCATCCATGCCACGGCGAGGGCAGCAGCATGGGAGCCGCGTCCTGCGCCACACCCAGGCGCACGCCGTACCGGGGTTCAGCCACTCAACGGCCGCGGCGTGGCCATCATGATCCGCGAGAACTCTTATTGGATGGGGATCGCCGAAGTAGAAGTGACTCCGGAGACGGGCGTGGTGCGGGTGACAAAATTCACCCTCGGTCTTGACTGCGGAAAAATCATCAACCCCCGCCAGCTCGAACGCTGCATGAAGAGCGGCGTTGTCATGGGTGTCAGTGAAGCGCTCAAAGAAGAGCTCGTCTTCGACAAGGGGAAAATAACCAGCACCAGTTGGAGCCGCTACAAGATCCTCACCATGGCAGAGATGCCCGAGGTCAAGGTGGTACAGCTTTCGCGCGACGACAAAGGATTCGGCGGCGGCTCCGAGGGCGCCAATGCCGTGTGTCCGCCGGCAATCGCCGCGGCATTTTTCGACGCAACCGGAGTGCACGCGCGCAGAATCCCGCTGACCCCGGCCTATGTGACGACACTCCTGAAGGGCCAGCCGCCCGTTCGGTCCTGAACGCCGGGCTCAGCGCGGTAGGGGCTTCAGATGAGGAACCCAGCGGGGAACGCGAGCGCAGAATTCGTCGTATTCCTCTCCGAATTCTCGCCGCAGCGTAGGTTCTTCGTAAAGAACGACAAAAGCAAAAAACGCCAGCCAAACGACCACTCCGTACTGCAGCAGGCGGATGTTGCCGAATAGCAGTCCCTGGCCGAAGATCAGCAGCGACACGGCAACATACATGAGGTTGCGCACGTAGCGATAGAGGCCACTAACGACCAGGTGTTTGGGAGCGGCGATGGGTGCGGGCGTCCCCAGCCCCTCGATTGCGAAGCGAACAAAGGAATCAAGCAGAACGGGCAGGCCTGAACCCCACTCAAGCCAAAAGAAGGCTTGAATTGGCCACGCATTTTCTCGCGGGTGGAGGGAGAGATGACACGGCAAAAAATCGCCATGGATGTAAGGCCCACCAATTTACACGTCGAGTCCGTCGGCCGGAGGGATACGCGCAAATAAAGGTCTTCGCAGATGGGCGAATTTCCTTTGAGTCATATCAAATCAAAAATCGCAATAAAGCAGCGTTTTCGGCAAAGAAGCATAATCTCCTTCTCGCTAATCTGATAGAACCGAAACCGCCGGCACCGATAAGGAGGAAAAGGCCATGAACAATGCGGACGTGAGGGTAGAGCAGGACTCCATGGGTGACGTGTCAGTCCCTGCCGCCAAGCTCTGGGGAGCGCAGACCCAACGGTCGCTCGAGCACTTCACCATCGGAACAGACCTCATCCCCAGGGAGATGATCGCAGCATACGCCATTCTGAAAAAAGCCGCGGCCAACGCGAATCATGCCGGGGGGCGCCTGGATGATAAATGCCACGCATTCATCGGTCGCGTGTGTGACGAGATTCTTGCCGGCCAGCATCAGGACATGTTCCCGCTGCACGTTTGGATGACGGGTAGCGGCACCCAATTCAACATGAACGTGAACGAGGTAATTTCCAACCGCTGCTGCCAGCTCGCGGGCACACCGCTTGGCAGCAAGACGCCGGTTCATCCTAACGATCACGTCAATATGTCGCAGTCCTCAAACGATTCTTTTCCCACCGCGATGAACATAGCAGCAGCAGTGAACGTGAAAGAACGACTGATCCCAGCCGTAAAGGCCCTGCGCGAAGCGATCGCGGCAAAAGTTGTCGAGTGGCAAGACATCGTTAAGATCGGCCGCACGCACATGCAGGATGCCACCCCACTTACTCTCGGGCAAGAGTGGTCGGGTTATGAGGGCGTGCTCGGGGACGACCTCGAGCGGATCGAAGATGCACTGAGGAGTGTTTATCGTCTTGCGTTGGGCGGAACAGCCGTAGGAACCGGCATCAATGCAGCTCCTGGATTCGGCGAGGCGGCCGCTGCCGAGATTGCGAAGCTTACCAGCCTGCCTTTTGTCAGCGCGTCCAACAAATTCACCGTGCAGGGCGCTCACGATGCGCTGGTACAGCTCTCCGGCACACTTCGTACTCTCGCGGTCTCGCTCTACAAGATTGCCAACGACATTCGGCTGATGTCGTGCGGGCCGCGAGCCGGCTTCGCGGAGCTCCTGATTCCGGAGAACGAGCCGGGCTCGTCGATCATGCCGGGCAAAGTGAACCCCACCCAGGCCGAGGCGCTGACCATGATCGCCGTGCAGGTCATGGCCAACGACGTGGCCGTGGGCTTCGGCGGCGCGGGCGGCTATCTGGAGATGAACGTCTATAAGCCTCTCATCATCTTCAACGTCACTCACTCCATCACCATCATGACCGACGGATGCACCAACTTCCGGAAATTCCTGATCGAAGGGACCAAGCCGAATCTCAAGAAGATCAAGGAGTATGTAGACCGATCCCTGATGCTGGTGACGGCGCTCTCGCCGGTCATTGGCTACGACAAGGCGTCGAAGATCGCCCACTACGCGATGGACCACGATCTAACGCTGAAGGTCGCCGCGTTGCAACTGGGCTTTGTGACGGAGGATGAGTTCGACCGAGTGGTCGATCCCGCGAAGATGGTCAAACCCTACGTCGCAACAGCTAAATGACCAGCAGGCGAAACACGATGACAACATCCATTCCATCCACAAAGGATCCCGGAGCGTGAGTGCGGTACATTGGTCGAAGCACATTCATCGTTTGACTGGCACAATGATCCAATGGCATATGAGGAACTTAAATGACCTTGGAGGATCGTGCCGACCTTGTCCTCGCCGTTGCCCGGGTTCTTTATGTCAACGGTCAATCTACGGACCAGACTTTGGCTTCGGCCGAGCGCGTCGCCCACACTCTCGGACTACGCGTTCAGATTATCCCGCGTTGGGGAGAGCTGCAACTTCAAGCCCAGGATCTTCAAGCTCAGGATAACGACGCCAGGCTAATCGGCGCAGTGCCAGCCGATCCGACCGGTGTGGCCATGGGTCGCGTGGCTTCCACAATGCGGGCAATTGAGGACCTCGGCGCCGGTCGACTTGCGGCCGCTGCCGCAAAGGAGGCGATCCAAGCGATCTCACAAGCGCCGCCGGCGCCGGCATGGCTGTTCACCCTCGCGGCGGCGGCGGGCGCCGTGGCGTTAGCGGTGATTTTCGGTGCCCAGCATCTGTCTGCGGCGGCTCTCATATTCGTGAGTGCGGCGGCGGGCGCCATTCTTCGCCGCAGCTTGGCGCACTACAGCGCAAACGTCTTTGTGCAACCATTCGGCGCGGCCCTGCTTGCCGGCGTCATCGGGGCGCTCGCGGTTCGCTACCAATTAAGCTCCTCCCTGCGCCTGGTCGCAGTTTGCCCATGCATGGTCCTGGTGCCCGGACCGCCCGTCCTCAATGGCGCGTTGGATCTCATCAACGGCCGCGTCCATCTCGGCGCCGCCCGCATGATCTATGCGGGGCTGGTCGTTGTGGCGATCTCGACCGGCCTGCTGCTCGGGCTCGCCCTTCTGGGCGTTTCCCTACCGGTCGATCAGGCCAGCAGAGCCGTGCCGCTGTGGCTCGACACCATCGCCGCGGGCGTGGCTGTAGCCGCCTACAGCGTCTTCTTTTCCACGCCGCTGCACATGCTGGCGTGGCCGGTGACCGTCGGCATGCTCGCCCATGCTCTGCGATGGTGGTTACTTGCGGTGTTTGGCTCGAGCGCCGCCATCGGCGCGTTGGTCGCTTGTCTCATCGTCGGGATAATCCTCACCCCAGTCGCACGCCATTGGCAGATGCCGTTCGCGGCCATTGGCTTTGCCTCCGTAGTTTCAATGATTCCGGGCGTCTTCTTATTTAGGATGGCAAGCGGCCTCATACAACTTGGCGACGGCTCGCACACCACGTTGCCACTTATAGGCGCGACAATCGCCGACGGCGTGACCGCCACCACTATAATCTTAGCGATGAGCATAGGTCTCATCGTTCCAAAGATAGCCATTGATCGCCTTAGCGATCGATCGAACCGGGCGAGGCCCTGACCAGGATTGATCGGCGACGGAATACACCAATGTTCGTTTCAGATTCCGCCCCAACGCGGCCCATGTGTGGCCGGCTGTTGCTCCTTCTAGTTCTAATGGGTTGGGATCTTTGTGTATTTGTATTTCCCGCCCATTCCCAAACTGCGCAAGAGGAACCGGTTCCCGGTCCGGACAGCCACGAAACGGGGCAGGGTCCGCATGGCCATCTCTTCGGAGACTGGGGAGGAGAGCGGACGCGCCTCTCGGAGCGTGGTGTGAAATTCGATTTTCAATATGTGAGCGATTCCCTCTGGAACCTCAAGAGCGAGCAGAAAGAGCGGTTTGCCAGTTGGAACAGATTCCGCGGAACGGTGGACATCGATTTTGGTCCGCTGATCGGCCAGCAGAGCATGTATTTCCATGCGACCGCGCTGTGGCAGGGCGGCGGCAATCTCGGAACATATCTGGGGCTCCTGACCAGTCCCAGCGGGATGTCCAGCGAGAATACATGTCGTCTCGATTCATGGTGGATCGAGAAGCGATGGCTGGATGAACGAATCACTGCACGCGTAGGTCAGTTTGCGGGGCAGGACTTCTATGGAGCGCAGCACGACGCCGCGTCGTTTATCTTCGAGCCGATGGGCTATGCGTTGGGCAACCTATTCACGACCTTGGAGTCCTTCGATCCTCCTTCGACTCCGGCCATGGAAATCCGCGTCGTGCCTATCCCCACGCTCTATGTGAAATCGATGGCGTTGGCCGCGGTCCGCGCGCCCTTTTCACAAAACCCAACCGGCCTGGTTCCGCAGTTCAACGGAACTCCTGCGAATGTTTCGGAGATCGGGTTCACTCCGGGCAAGAAGGCGTCGTCCGTGCGAGCCTTTGACGACGTCGAGGGCCGCAAGGGATACTCCGGCCTGTATCAGTTCGGTGCCTCCTACAATCCCGGAAAGTTCGCGGCGCCGACGAGTGCGACACCGCGGTCAGGCAACTACCTGTTGTACTGGATGGCGAGCCAGGCTCTCTGGCGGGTAGATCCGAAAGAAGGAAAAGGCCTGGATGGGACGCTCGCGTACGACTGGAGTCCTCCGGGTGTCAACCGCAACAACACGATGCTGACCGCCGGTTTGCGCTTCAACGAGCCGCTGCCTGTAAACTTTCACAACACCATGTCGCTGGGCTATGTGCGAAACAATCTCAGCTCAACGTTTCTTCCGCCTGGCATGCCTGCTTGGAGGACTGAGCAGGGCGTTGAGTTCAACGCTCTGCTGGACGTTTTACCAATGCTCCTTTTGCAGCCTGTGGTCCAGTACTACGCGAATGTGGGCGGGGGCG
>Ga0302326_10015373_pt1 | contig 16108 bp, 11 predicted proteins | sample Palsa_T0_3_FD_202264 | JGI IMG/M metagenome (GOLD analysis project Ga0302326, IMG submission 202264) | Peat permafrost microbial communities from Stordalen Mire near Abisko, Sweden - Palsa_T0_3 | ecosystem: Environmental > Terrestrial > Soil > Palsa > Peat permafrost | place: Sweden: Abisko... | reverse complement strand
ACTTATAGGTAAAATATGACGGAATAAGGAGTTAGCTGTCATTTTTACTCCAAAACCGCTCTTGGGGGCGTTTCTACCTTCGCGAAAAAAAACTTAACCCTCGATCTTTTGGAATCAGCAACTTAGACAAAAAATCCCGCAAAATCTTTGACTTTAAAGGACTTATAGCTAAAATCTTCCGGAATAAGGACTTAGCTCCCTCACTTTTCAGCTGAACATGGCTCTAGGCAGTTTCGAGGACCGTATTGAGAGACGGGCGCACGTCGGGCTGCTCCGATGTGGAACATTGTCGCAGCTTTGCGGATGGGTGTCTGTGATGGCCGTCACTGGTCGGTTGTGATGAAAAATCGATCGAGTCATTACTGCTGTTAAGTGAAATCCTCTATTTCACTCATTGACCTGGCAAAAGGGCGAACAGAGGGCGCAAAGTTGCGCTAACGCCTGTTTTCGACAATCATCAACAACTCTCTGCAAGTTTTGCGAGTAGAGTGCAGGTATGAAAAACGCGAGAATCTTCGTCGCTGCTTTGCTTGTTTCAGGCGTCTTCTATCTTCCAAGCAATTCCGTTGCACAAACAAATCCGACAGAATCGAACAACGAGAACGGTAGCATTTGCGTTCTGCCCAATTCGCCAGAGCCACCGCGGGGTGGTGAGTACAACCCGAAGACACTAACGCTACGAATTGATAAACAGGAGCCTATCCACTGGCCCCACGAAGAGCCTGTGCTGATCGATGGCTTGGACTTGCAGTCGAATCATCTGGTCGTACTGACATCGGACGGCAAGCGAATCCAATCGTTCCGGTTCAAGTTTTCGGACGAGAATGACGCTAAATTGTGCATTTACTTTGATGGTTATCAAGGAGTGCAACTCGGGAACAGGAAGAACGCGGACTGGTGCAGGGTAAAGATTCGGGCTTGTTGGCGATAAATCGCTATTACACTCATCGACCCGTAGTCGGGGGTTTTGAGTGTGATCGCTTGTGGGCGTTGAGAAGGGCACCATGATTGAAGGCCGAGGTACAGAGGGTACAAGAGCGGCACAGGACGCGCACATCTTCGACGCGTTCCGGCAACTGAGAAGGGTGTAGGGGTCCTTCGACTCCGCAGGAACTTCACTTCGTGAAGTCCCTGCTCCGCTCAGGATGACTTTTTCATGAGTGGGCGCGGGGCTGCTGCGCTCAGGATGACACTTTCATGGATGGGCGCGGGGGTGCTGCGCTCAGGATGACTTTTTCTTGGATGGGACGTACAACGTCGTTGAGATGGCTGGGCGGACGGGGGCGTCCGCCCTACATGGGCTGGGTTATTTATAATTACTTGCTTCCAGTGTTTAACCGTTAACTCTTAACTTTCACTGGGCTAGGACACGCATTGTCACTCGACGAAGATATATACGAAATTCGGCTCGAGAAGCTGAAGAAGATTGAGGCTCTCGGGCATCCGGCTTATCCGCGGAAGTTTAACTATAGCCATACCGTACAGCAGATTCTGGCCGAGTACAGCGGGCAGACTACGGAGGAACTGGAGTCTCCGCGGGTGACGGTGCGGGTTGCGGGGCGGATCATGGCGATCCGGCTGATGGGCAAGGCCGGCTTCGCGCACCTGCAGCAGGATGGCCAGCGGCTGCAGATTTACGTCAAGAAAGATGCGATCGGCGATGGCGGCTACGAACTGTGGAAGCTGCTGGACCTGGGCGATCACATCGGCGTGCGCGGATATCTGTTTCGCACGCGCACGGGAGAGCTCAGCATTCATGCCGAGGAATTGACTTTCCTGTCGAAGGATCTGCTTCCGCTGCCGGAAAAATTTCACGGGCTTACCGACGTCGAGCTGCGTTATCGGCAACGCTACGTGGATCTGGTAATGAATCCGGAGGTGCGGGAAGTCTTTTTGAAGCGCAGCAAGCTGGTGCAATCTTTGCGGCGTTATTTTGATGGGCAAAGCTTCATGGAAGTTGAGACGCCGATGATGCATCCGATCGCGGGCGGAGCGGTGGCGCGTCCGTTTAAGACGCATCACAACACGCTCGACATGGATCTGTTTCTGCGCATCGCGCCCGAACTTTATTTGAAACGCTTGACGGTGGGCGGATTTGACCGGGTCTATGAAATCAATCGCAACTTCCGCAATGAAGGTCTGGGCTGGCGATGGAATCCGGAATTCACCATGCTCGAGGCTTACCAGGCCTATACGGATTATCTGGGCATCCTCGACACGACTCAGGGAGCGATCGAGCAAGCGGTAAAAGATGTGACCGGCGGGACTAAGACAAAATGGGGCGAGCACGAGATTGACTGGTCGCACGGCAACTGGCGGCGGATGACGATGCGGGAGGCGATCGTGCATTTCTGGCCGGAGAAGGCTGGGGCCAAGCCCGAGCGGAACGACTTCGCGTCGCGCGCTTCGGTGGAGGCGCTGGTGGAGCGGGTGCGCGGGGCGGGGATCAGTTTGAAGTACGACGCGGCGGCGCCGGTCGGCAAGACAATCGCTTCCATTTTTGAGGCGGTGGCGGAAGAACACTTGATGCAGCCTACGATCATTTATGAATTTCCGACCGCGGTGTCGCCGTTATCCAAACAAAAACCGGATGAGCCGGACTGGACGGAACGGTTTGAGATATTCGTGGGGAAGATGGAAATCGCGAACGGCTTCAGCGAATTGAACGATCCCGAAGATCAGCGGCAGCGCTTTGAAGCGCAACTGCAGGAACGCGAGCGCGGCGATGACGAAGCTCACCAGATGGATCTGGATTATGTGCGCGCGCTGAGTTATGGCATGCCTCCGGCAGGCGGCGTGGGCCTGGGAGTCGATCGTCTGGCCATGCTGCTGACGAATTCGAGCACGATCCGCGATGTGATTCTGTTTCCGTTGCTGCGTCCGGAGAGAGCTTCTACCGCGGAGGACGCTGAGAGCGCGGAGAAAGAAACAGGGAAAGAATAGGTCGCAGCAGCCAGACTTAGTTGGCTGCGGCTCCCGATTTTTTGGCTGCGCCTTTTTGCGGACCGAAATTTTTGGTCAGGTAATTTAGAAAGGCGTCTCGGTCGGAGTCGGGGATGACGGCGCCCAGGCCTTCCATTTTTTGCAGTTCCGCGGTCCATTGCTGACGGGTCAGGTGCTGCTCGGTGAGGCGAGTGGTGTTGTGACACGTGGTGCAGGTGGCCTTCACCTTGGCTTGCATCGGTCCGGGGGGAAGCGGCTTGCCGGGAGCGCTGGGCGGTTGCGCAATGGCCAGGACGCTCGCTATGACGACGGATAAGAACAGTAAGATTGCTGGATAAACTCGTTGGAGCAAGCAGGATTCCCCTGAGACTCACGGCGGTGGTGGCCGATTAGAGTCGCCCCGCTAAGGGCGCGGATGAATTTTAACAGGAGTGAGAAGCTTTCAGCTTTCAGCTGTCAGCTCTCAGCCTTCAGCTTTCAGCTCTCAGTAAAACCTAAGGAACCAGCCGCTCTCACTGAGGGTGAGGGCTGAGAACTCTTGTGTATGGGCTGAGAACTCTTGTGTATGAACTGAGAACTTTTGTCTGCGGAGGATAAACTAGGGGGATGACGCACTCCTCTCAGAACGCTCTGGCCCGCGCTTCTTCTTCCTATTTGCGGTCGGCTATGCATCAGCCCATTCAATGGCATGAGTTTGGGGAGGAGGCTTTCGCGGAGGCGCGGCTGGCCAACAAGCCGATGCTTTTGGATATCGGCGCGGTCTGGTGTCATTGGTGTCATGTGATGGATCGCGAGTCTTATGACGATGCGGAAGTGGCGGCGATTGTGAATGAGCATTACATCGCGGTGAAGGTGGATCGCGACGAGCGTCCGGATATTGACAGCCGGTATCAGGTCGCGGTGGCCTCGCTTACGGGGCAGGGCGGATGGCCGCTTACGGCGTTTCTGACTCCTGACGGCAAGCCATTTTATGGCGGGACTTACTTCCCTCCGGCGGACGCTTACGGGCGGCCCAGTTTCAAGCGCGTGCTGCTTTCGATTGCGCAGGCTTATCGCGAGAAGCACGGCGAGGTGCTGGAGCAGGCACAGATGGTGGAGAGCGCGATCGCGCGGGCGGAGTCGTTTTCGGCGGGCAAGGTATCGGCTACGGTGATTGATGCGATTGTGGAGTCGGCGCGGAAGATGTTTGACGAGGTGAATGGCGGATTTGGAGGTGCTCCGAAATTTCCGCATCCGGCGGCGCTGGATCTGGTTATGGATCAGTATGCTCGTGCTGGGGAGCTTAGAGGCGGGGCTCTGGCCGGCTTGGACGGGGCAGAGCCCCGTCACCACACGGGCAATCACCACACGGGCGGTCACCACACTGATGGTGAAGAGCTGCGCGCGATTTTCGTTCACACTTTGGAGAAGATGGCGCGGGGCGGTGTTTATGACCAGTTGGCGGGCGGCTTCCATCGCTATTCGGTGGACGAGCGCTGGATCGTGCCGCACTTCGAGAAGATGTGTTACGACAACTCTGAGTTGTTGAAAAACTATGTGCACGCTTACCAGGCGACCGGGGAGGAATTTTTCGCCCAGGTGGCGCGCGACATCATCCGCTGGATGGACGAATGGCTCAGCGACCGCGCGCATGGCGGCTTTTACGCTTCGCAGGATGCGGATTATTCGATGGACGATGACGGCGACTATTTCACCTGGACTCTGGAGGAAACGAAAGCGGCGCTGAGCGAAGACGAGGCGGCGGTGGCGGCGCTGTACTACGACATCCAGGAAGTTGGGGACATGCATCACAATCCGGCCAAGAATGTGCTCTACATTCGGATGGACGTGCAAGAGATTGCGGGGCGGCTGCATATAGCGAAAGAGCGCGCGGCGGCTCTACTCAGTGCGGCCAGGGAAAAGATGTATGCGGCGCGGTTGCGGCGTCCTACGCCTTATGTGGACAAGACGGTTTACACGGGCTGGAACGCGATGTGCGTTTCAGCGTATCTGGAAGCCGCGAAGGTGCTGGATCTGGCGGAGACGCGCCGTTTTGCTTTGCGCTCGCTGGACCGGCTGCTTTCCGAGGGATGGGATGCGGAGCGCGGGATGAAGCATGTAATTGCTTACTCCGATCCGAAGGCGGAGCGGCGCGACATTTCGGGCGTGCTGGATGATTATGCGTTTACGGTGATTGCCTGTCTCGATGCCTACGAGGCGACGGCGGATCTCAGCTACTTCCGCTTTGCGCAATCGATCGCGGACGCGATGGTGGCGGAATTCTACGATCCGGCGGCGGGAGGATTCTTTGATACGGGCGGCGGGGAAAACCGGGAGTCCGATGAAAGAAACGCGCTCGGGATTCTGGGAACGCGGCGGAAGCCGTTTCAGGATTCTCCGACGCCGGCGGGAAACTCGGCGGCGGCGATCGCGCTGCTGCGTCTGCACGGCTACGCTAATGATTTGTCAAACGAGGTTTCGTATCGCGACCAGGCCGAGCAGACGCTCGAGGTCTATGCCGGGGTTGCGGGACAGCACGGCATTTTTGCGGCGACGTACGGGCTGGCGGTGGCGCGGTTCACCGAGCCACACACGCAGGTGGTGGTGGTGGGCAACGATGAAACGGCGGCGGAGTTGTATCGGGCGGCAGTGCGTCCGCTTGGCTTGAACACTGCGGTTCTGCATCTGGACGCTGACAAGGCGGTGGCGCAGAATTTGCCTCCGGCTTTGGCGGAGACGATTCCGAATCTTCCGGCGCTCGGCGGAGGACGATCGTTTGCGGTGGTATGCATGGGGTTCGCTTGCCAGCCGCCGATTTTCAATGCTGACGACCTGGCGCGCGCGATCGGGGTGCCGGCGCGTCCCGCGGCGTGAGGCGGCGCTTGGGCTGCGAGCTTCGAGCTTCGAGCTTGGAGCCCGACGCCATTGGGGCGAAGCGGAATTCGGGAGGCTGGGAGTTGATGTTGATCTTGATATCGATATCTAATTTCTCAGATCCAGGTTTCTCAGCTTCAGGCCCTCAGTTTCAACGCCATCGAATAATAAATTTCCACTGCCTGCACCAGTTGCGCCTTCTCTACAAACTCGTCCTCGGTGTGAGCCACGTGAATCGAGCCTGGCCCGAGCAATAGGGGTTCGCCCCAATTCGGCAGGGATGGAATATCGGTGGTGAACGCGGCGACCATGGTCGGCAGGCCGTCGAGCGTGCGCAAGCGCAAATACGGAGTCTCGCGCGTGAAGCGAACCTCGGCAAGTTTGCCGACGGTCTCGGTAATCTCGTTGCGCAGCGCGTTGGTCGGGCCCACCAGGCGGTAGAAAAGGTCAGCCTTGGCAAAATCGGAAATCACATTCGGCGCGCGGCCACCCTGAATGGAGCCTACGTTTTTTGTGCAGCGACCTGCCTCGGCGTTCTGGGGAAGTTTCATGGCGTGCAACCGGTGCAGCGCTTCGACCAGTTTGTCGATTGCGGACTCGCCCAGTTCCGGATACGCGGAGTGGGCCATTTTTCCGCGGGCTACGAGTTCCACGTGCAGGGCGCCTTTGCTCGCCAGCGCCAGTTTATTTTCAGTGGGCTCGCCGTTAATCATGAAGCGCGCGCCGATCGGTTCCTGGTTGGCGACTTTCGCGCCGATCGAGTCCCGCTCCTCACCCACCAGAAACAGCAGGCCGACAAAAACGCCGGCGCCGCGCAGTTTCTCCGCCGCCAGAATTTCTGCGGCGATGATGCCCTTCGCGTCGCACGCTCCGCGCCCGTAGATGCGCTGGTCATCTTCCGACGATTTAATGAACGGCGGCACTGTATCCATGTGGGTAGAGAAAACAATCTCCGGATGCGCGTGACCGGGCCAGGTAGCGAGCACGTTCGCGCGCGTATTCTCGACCGGCATTTTCCGAGCTTCCCAGCCGCCCCGCTGCAGTTCGTCGCACAGCCAATTTCCCATCGCACTTTCGTTTGGAGTGATGGATTCAATGTCGATCAGCCGGCGGGTGAGCGCAAACAGGTCCATGCACGGAAAGCGTAACAGCCCATCGCGATTCGTGGATAGTCACTAATGGACAAGCTGGGGAACCACTAACCACTGCACGCTCGCCCGTTGTACTCTGAATCCGTGCTCCCTGAAACATCCAGCATCCGTTCGCTGTTCCTCGCCGGCCCCGCCGGACATCTGGAAGCGCTGCTCAACGCCGGATCACCCACGGCGACGCACGCCGCCGTGGTGTGCCATCCGCATCCGCTCTACGGCGGAACGCTGCACAATAAGGTCGTCTTCCACGCCATGAAAGCGCTGAACAGCTTCGGATTTCCCGTACTCCGCTTCAACTTCCGCGGGACCGGGCTGAGCGAAGGCGAGCATGACAAGGGAAACGGCGAAGTGGAAGACGCGCGCGCCGCCCTCGACTGGCTGGAACGCGAATTCACGCTCCCTGTCATCTTCGCCGGCTTTTCTTTCGGCGCCGCCGTGGGACTGCGCGCCGCTTATGCCGATGATCGTGTTCGCGCCCTCATCGCGCTCGGCCTGCCCGCCGTTCCGGTCGAAGGCCGAGTTTATGAATTTGAATTTTTGCGGGATTGCGCCAAGCCTAAACTCTTCGTCAGCGGATCGCGCGATCAGTTCGGGCCGGCGGGACGGCTCGAAGCGCTCGTCAAAACCTTCGCTGAACCCAAGAAGCTGGTTCGCATCGAAGCCGGAGATCATTTTTTTGAAGGAAGGCTTAAGGAGATGCGGGTGGCTATAGAAGACTGGGTGCGGGAGATGATGCCGGGGAGCTAAGGATGAACGAAGAATGATGATCTCCTAAGCCACATGTGCGATTGCGGCCGGCAAACAGCAGGTCCTTCGCTTCGCTCAGGATGACAATTTTTATTTTGGTGCCTGGCTTCGCTCAGGATGATAATTTTTATATTTGGTCAAAAAGCAGGTCCTTCGCTTCGCTCAGGATGACAATTTTTATTTGGGGCCTGGCTTCGCTCCGGAGCAAACGCTCTTCTTTATAATCTCCACCATGTCCGATCTATCTCCCGAGCGGGCCCAGCAATTCGCTCGGATGCGCGAAGTTGCCCGCGAGATTTTTGCGACGGCGCTGAAGAACGCATCCATCGAAAACGCCTTCGCGCGCAACGTGCACTGCGAGCGGCGTGTGTTGCGCATCGGCGAAGATCTGCACAATCTTGATTCCTACAATCGCGTCTTCGTGGTCTCCATCGGAAAGGCGGCGCATACCATGGCCGCCGCTCTCGAAGCCCAGGTGGGCAGCAGCCTCGAAGGCATCGTCGCATCGTCGGTCGAGCCGTCGGTCGAACCGCCGAGTCAACTTCAGGCAAGTCAAGTGCGCGGCTTCCGTTATTTTCATGGCGGACATCCCACGCCCACGGCCGAATCGCTGCAAGCCGCCGGCGCCATCCTCAAGTCGCTCGATGCTCTGGACGCCGCGTCGCTGGTCATCTTCATGATCTCTGGTGGTGGGTCCTCGATCGTGGAGAAACCCGTCGGTGCTCTAGAAGACGAAATATCGCTGACGGATATAGTCGCCACCTACCGCGCGCTCGTCCATTCCGGCGCGCCCATCGCCGAGATCAATGCCATCCGCAAACATCTCTCCGCCGTCAAGGGCGGACGGCTGGCGCAGGCCGCCTATCCCGCGCAGCAGGTTTCGATTCTTGTCTCCGACGTTCCGGACGACACACCCGACGCGCTCGCCTCCGGCCCTACCATGCCCGATTCAACGTCGATCCACGATTGCGAGCAAATCGCGGCCAAATACAATCTCGTCGATCAGTTCCCGAAACCCGTCGCCGATCTCTTCCGCCGCCACGCTTTTGACGAGACGCCAAAATCCGACGATCCCGCGTTTGTGCGGGCACGCTGGTGGACCGTGCTTTCGAATAAGACAGCCGTCGATGAAGCTGCTGCAGCCGCCACCCGCGCCGGCTTTGCCGTCGAAATCGATAACTCCTGCGACGACTGGCCTTACGACAAAGCCGCCGCCTACTTGCTTAACCGTCTGCAAGAACTCCGCCGCACGGTATCGCGGGTTTGCCTGATCTCTGGTGGAGAGGTGACGGTCAGCGTCCGCAACGGAGGCACCGGCGGACGCAACCAACAATTCGCCCTTGCCTGTGCCGAACAGATATCGGGGCACGACATCACCGTTCTGAGCGCGGGCACCGACGGCATTGACGGCAACAGTCCCGCTGCCGGCGCAGTGGTCGATGGCAGCACAGTGCTTCGTGTTGCAGATCGTGTGGGCGATCGGGCGAGCAACATGGCTGCCGCCGCCGAAAGCGTCCGCCACGCACTCGCCGGCTTCAATGCTTATCCTCTGTTTGACACGCTCAGCGATACCCTTATGACCGGACCTACGGGAAATAATCTTCGGGACCTCCGGCTGCTGCTGGCTTACTGAAAACGGTCGTTGGTCGGTAGTCGTCGGTCGTTGGTCGTTGGTCGTTGGCGAGTGGCAAACCTTGGAAATCTGCTTGGCTTTCCGAACGACTATCGACCAACGACCAACGACTGCTGCACAAAATACCCCACTTTGCGTGTTATCTATACTGTAAATAGGTAGATACAGAGGTGTGATATCCCCTACTCCCCAGTAGGGTTCCGATTATCCCGGAAGTCCATGGCCTTCGGGTACCGTAAATTCTTGTAAATCGGGCCGACTCAGCAGCGCCTTGCCTCTAAACTGCATCCAACCTGCTAAACCCAAAATATGCACCGGAGGTTCGATTGAAACAGAGATTACGTGTTGCCATTCTTTTGTCTATTACGTGCGCTGCGGTGGCGGCGTTCTCAAATTTGGCGCAGGCGCAGAAAATTGATGTTGGTTTCGGCGTCAGCACCGTCTTAGCTCCATCGGCTAGCTCGTGCAGCGGCAACTGCCAAATTCCCCAGTCGCTCGGCGGCGGCGCTTTTCCCGGCTTTAGCGGCGATGTGCTGTTCTGGCACAATCTGGGCGTTGGGGCCGAAGCCTTCTGGAGAGGGTCCCAAGGCAGCGGTGCCTACGCGGATGAGCAGGGTGTCAATTATCGTCCAGTGTTTTACAACTTCAACGGCGTTTACTCGCCCAAGCTCGCCAGCCACGCCTACCTGGAGCTGGTGGCCGGCGTCGGTGCCATGAGTACCCGCCTCTACGCATGCGAAGAAGGAAACAGTTGCGGTATCGCAGGCGGCAACACCGCCGTCGCCTCCAGCCGCCATTTCGACGCGGACTTCGGCGGCGGCATCAAGCTTTATGTGCTGCACGGTTTATTCGTCCGGCCCGAGGCGCGCTTTTACTGGATCAACAACGACACGAACTTTTCCGGCTCGTACGCGACCCGCGTCGGTGCGTCGATCGGTTACACCTTCGGAGGACACTAGACAGCAGTCAGAGTTGTCAGCTGTTCGAATTTGTAGTTAAGTGGGGGACCTGCTGTTTGCCAACTTCGGCAAACCAGGTCCTTCGCCGCTCCGGTCGTGATGCCCCTTCTCGAAAAGCACGAGAAGGGGCGCACCCGCGCAGTCGTTAGCGTCTCCTCCTCAGCTCGCTCCCAATGTAAATTTATTGTCTGGCCGCAGTCGCCAGTGGCCTGCTTCACCATCCCGCATTATGATAGGAGCATGGGTTTTGGCTTCTCAGGCGAGATGATTTTCATTTTCTTTCTGGCGCTGATTCTTTTCGGCCCGAAGAAAATGCCGGAGATCGGACGGCAGGTGGCGCGCTTCCTCGGGGAGTTCCGCCGCGCTTCCAACGAATTCCGCTCGCAGATCGAGTCCGAAATCAATTCTCTCGACAACAGCAGGCCCCGGCAGCAGATCCTGCCGCCAGTCCAAAACCCGCTCGGATCGCTGGCCAACCGCATCTTCAATCCGCCGCGCCCAGAACAGCTGGAAGCTGCGGAAGATGCCGCCGTCGAAGCCGCCGCTGTGAAAGCGGCGGCGGCCGAGTCCGTGGCTGTCCCCGAGACACCTTCCGCTCCGAAAGCGGCGCCCGATGCCTGAACTCGCCGCCTCTTCCCCCGTAAACGCATCCGACCAGGAGCAAATGCCCACCATGGGCTTCCTCGATCACCTTGAGGAACTGCGCAAGCGAATTATTTATTCCATCATCGCCATTGCGGTCGGCTTCTTCGCCTGCTGGGGATTCCGCGAAAATATTTACGCAGTGATCCAGCGTCCCGTGATGGACGCGCTGCAACGCAATGGGCTCTCGGCAAAACTCGTCTACCTCAACCCCACCGACCCTTTTAATCTGTATCTGAAAGTCGCCGGCATGGCCGGTCTGTTCGTCACCTCGCCGTTCGTCCTCTATCAGGTGTGGTGCTTCATTTCGCCGGGGCTCTACCGCACCGAAAAACGCTACGTGATGCCCTTCATGGCCTCGACGGTGGCGCTGTTCCTCGCGGGCGGATACTTCGGCTACAAGGTCGTCCTGCCGCAGGCGCTGGTTTTCCTGATCGGCTTCGGCAAAGAATTCCAGCCGATGATCACGCTGACCGAGTACAGCTCGCTGTTCCTGACCATCTACGTCGGGCTGGGCGTGATTTTCGAGATGCCCATCGTGATATTTTTTCTGGCGCTCATGGGGATCGTCAGCGCGGGCTGGATGTGGCGCAATATCCGCTATGCCATCCTTGGCATATTCGTGATCGCCGCCATTATCACGCCCACGCCCGACATCCTGAATATGTGCATCTTCGCTGCCCCAATGGTGTTCTTGTACGTTCTGAGCATCGGCATCGCCTGGCGTGTGCATCCCGATCGGCGGAACAGGCGCGCGGAGAAAAAGTCCTAGCTAAAAATGGAACGACATACAAACAAAATCGAAGCTGGCGAGGCCGTCGCCCGTGTGTCGCCATATTGCCTGTGGTTCAAGATCTCGTTGGCTCTGGTCATGGCCGTCGCCATGGCGAACACAGTGGCCTGCGCCAAAGGAACTTCTGTCGACGCCAGCGCCGAGCCAAAATCCGCATCTTCATCCGCATCTGCATTCGCAGCTGCATCCGCATCTTCGTCCGCAGCTGCGGAGGCGACGTCTTCCGCTCTCGCGCCTGCCGCTTCCGACAACGCGCCGCTTCCTCACATCGATGCCAAGCGAGCTTTCGAATACACCCGCGAAGTCACGGCCTTCGGTGAGCGCTACATGGGCAACGAGAATCACAAGAAACTTGAACGCTACATCGTCGACCACCTGAAGGGCGATCCGGTAGAAGACGACGCTTTTACCGCCGACACGGTGGAAGGGAAATTTCCGGTCCGCAATATCATCGCTAAATTTCCCGGCGCGAAAGACGGGATCATCGTCATCATGGGCCATTACGACACCAATTACTGGCTGCGGGGCACGGGGTACGTTGGCGCCAACGACGGCGGATCTTCGACTGCGATCCTGCTGGAATTTGCCAACCAGTTGCGCGGGAAAAAGCGCGATGGCTACAGCGTCTGGCTGGTGTGGACCGACGGCGAGGAAGCGGTGAAGACTTGGTCCGACACGGACAGCCTTTACGGCGCCCGCCATCTAGCGGAAAAATGGGAGAAGGACGGCACGCTTAAGAAAATTAAAGCGCTCATGGTGATGGACATGATCGGCGACGCCGACCTCGATATCGATCGCAACACCAGCTCCACACCGTGGCTCCTCGATCTCATTTACGCCGCCGCCGAGCGCGGAGGCTACCAGTCTCACTTCTACGCCCGCGAGGGCGCTATCGAAGACGACCATCTGCCGTTTGCGAAACGAGGTGTCCCCAACGCGGACGTGATCGACCTCGATTATGGCTACAACAATGTCTTCCATCACACGCCGCAAGACACCATGGACAAGCTGAGCCCGCAGAGCCTCGAAATCGTGGGCAATACGATCATGGAAACTATCCACCTGCTTGATCAGCGTTAGGCTGTATGGATTAGTGAGGGCTGGGTAATCGGAAACTTCGGCGAGCCGCGCGCACCTTTGCGTCCGGCAAACAGCAGGTCCTTCGCTTCGCTCAGGATGACAATTTGTTATTTGTGCCAAACAGCAGGTCCTTCGCTTGGCTCAGGATGACAATTTGTTATTTGTGCAAAAAAAAGGCTGGCCTTGGAGGCCAGCTCGGAAAATTGCTTTCTCGTTACAACTGTTTCACATCATTTCGCTTATGCGGCTATATGAATCGACTACGCTGAGCAATTCGGGTTCTTCCACGGATCACACAGAATAATCGGTCCCGAATGAGTTGGAACTCTCGGGATAGCGCCGTATGCGAACGTTCCTACCAAACCTACCAACAACAGTAACGCCCTGAGCGAACGTTTCATAGTTTACTTTCTCCTTAGGGTCTGCCGCAGGACTAGCGCAATACTGCCAGTCTGCGGCGTGGCGAATTATACACACCGCTGCAACTTTCTGATTCATTGGAGGTTATTGCAGATGGGCAGATCGGTGGGACAGGCCCGGAGGCGCTGGACTTTGGCCCGGTCAGCCAGCATTCGATTTGAAAATGGTTTACGGCGATTTGTTAAGGTAATGGTTTGAATAGAATGGTTGCCGTTCCCGCTTCGGGAATGGAGCGGTGGAGAGCCCTAAAAACCCCTTGACAAGGTTCTACACAGGGCGGCTTTTCGGGGCGGCGCGGGCTTACCGCCGAGTTTTGGAACCGGCGACCGCGGAGTTGGCCCGGGGAGGGCTGCTGGAGCTGACGGGCGGGAATTGATTTTCCGCTTCCAGATTCGAACTTCGCGAAAACGCGCGCTCCACCATGCCTTCGAACATCGGAATGAGCGAATCGGAAAACGCGGGCTGCTGAAGATCAGCCAGGCCCTGTTCCCAGCGCTGGGTCTGCAAATGGTTCACCGCGCCTTCACGCGCCGATTTGCGAGAGACCGAGTAACCCAACCAAACCAGGATAGCCAGAACGTAGGTGCCCAGGTTGATCAGGTTGAGATCGCCCTGTTTGACGAATCCGCCCGAACTCAGCGCTATCAGCAACAATTCGACGCCGGCGAAAAGTCCGAAGCCAAGAGAAATGCCGAAGCTGACCTGCTTCCAGGACACTCCGAGAAAGCGCGAAAACAGGAGCAAAAAGAGGATGAGGCCCAGTTGCACGATGAGAACGGAGCGCTGCAGGGTAATGACGGCGTGCACCAGCGGACTCTGGTCGAAAGAATTCGAAAAAGCGACCACCACCGAGACCAGCAACATCACCACGCCCGCCCACTTGAAGAGCAGAGTGCCCAGGTCTTTCAGGGTGTGGTAGGGGCGAAACACGTCGAGGAAAATTTCATGAATAACCTTGAAGCCGAGAAGCGCATTGATCGCCTCGCAGAACCAGAAAAAGACGAAATACATCTTAAAATTGCCGGTGAGCCGAACCGGAAAGATGATGGCAAAATTCACAACCTGGGCCAGAAGAAACAGAAAAAACGCGGGAAATTGCTTGTGCAGCTTGCGGCGCCACAATATCACCGCCACCGCCGATTGCAGGATCGGCTGAGCGCCCCATAGATAAAGATAGGCGGAATGGCTGTTTAAGGTCATGGGGCGCAAAAGGGCGCGACCAATTGGATCGCACCATCTTCCACATCCTCAGGCAGGTTGCCCACCCGGGTCAACCTACTTAGGTAACCTTAGTAACCATTACCCTCTTGGACGGGCTGGAGCTCGCTGGCGGCGGAAAAAGGCTTTTGAATTCCGAAGTCTATAAAAGGCTTTTGTTTACGGGGAAACACGGCTTCCCGGAGAAAAACGAGGTCGGGACGGGGCACAGCCCCGTCACCACACGAGCGCTTCACTACACGCCCGTCACCACACGCCCGTCACTACACGAGCGATTCAACTGTGACTACGGGGTTCGATCTGTGGCCAGTGAAATAACGTAGGATCGGGCGGCTAGAGCTGCCGGTATTTCGGCGTTGGCGCGGGCGGTCACGATCAGGTTGTAATCTTCGCTGGCGCGAAGACGGCTGAACACCGGGGTCGCCTCCTGCGGTTCGACCAAGGCCAGGTAGCGAAGGAAGGTGAAGACGTCTTCGGTCGGCTCCAGTCCCGGCGCAACGAAGGAGACTTCGACATCTTCGTGGTGGAAGTGCCATCCGAGAGAAGCTGCCAGGCGCACCGCGCGCTCATACACGACCGGCGGAAGGACTCCGGGCGACGGATTGTCAAATACGATGCGGAGCTTGCGTTCATCTTCGCGGCTGAACTCGCGCACCTTGAGCGAGCCGGTGCGGGCCGTGGCTTTCCAGTCCACATGGCGGGCGGAATCGTGGGGCATGTACTCGCGGATGAGGTAAAGGTCGTTGCCGCGGCCGCTGACAAAGGTTTCGAACTCGCCCGTGACCATGGGAAGAACCTCGAGAAACTGTTCGGCGGACTCAACGACGGGATAGACGATCACTTCGCGAACGAGGTTGATCCGCCGGGTTTTCATCAGGAAGGCGAACGGAAAGCGCGTGGCCAGGCCGAAGTTCTTTTCGCGGTAGCGACCGCGGGCTGGGAAAGTTATCTCCAGGTCGGCGCGGAGCTCCTGTTCGGGAGCGAGAAAAGGAAAATAAACGGACGCCTGCAGGATCGGCTTTTCCGTTTCCTCGTGGACACGGCGCAGGCGGCGGTCGGGCAGGCGGAGCCACTGGGCTTCGGGCGGACGATTGGGTGGGAAGCTGAAGGTCGAGACCTCCCATCCCCAGCGGTCTTTATTTTTTTTGCGTTTGGCGGGAACCACGCGCACGGAAAAAGACGGCAGCCACGAACTGGTGTTGCGCAGGAGCATGCGTGCCAGCATCGGACGACCGGCAAAGACGTGTTCGGGCAAGTGAACGTCGAGCTCGAGACTACGCAACACCAGCGCCGAAGCGATGCCGGAGACCAGAATGGCAGAGAGCAGAGCGGAGACAACAACGTAAAGCAGATTGTTGCCGGTGTTGATGGCGGCGATTCCGATCACCACGCTGATCAGAATGTAGATCATGCCAGCGCGCGTGACGTCGTAGTCCATGGCTTCGCTGACGCGGCTGGCGACGACGCGCCGTGCCAGGTAGGGCACGGTGGTGAGGCCGACGAAGATGGCGAGCAGGAGTGCCGCCGAGGCCAGAATGATGGTTCCCCAGAGGTTGCCGGACTCACTCAATATGGTGGAAAAAAGGGCCGCGCCGAAAGCCACTATCAGGCCCACGATGGCCAGCAAGAATCGTACCCAAACCTGCGAGAGTCCCAACGAAAAGCGGGA
>Ga0302326_10015371_pt1 | contig 16109 bp, 14 predicted proteins | sample Palsa_T0_3_FD_202264 | JGI IMG/M metagenome (GOLD analysis project Ga0302326, IMG submission 202264) | Peat permafrost microbial communities from Stordalen Mire near Abisko, Sweden - Palsa_T0_3 | ecosystem: Environmental > Terrestrial > Soil > Palsa > Peat permafrost | place: Sweden: Abisko... | reverse complement strand
CGGATCGGACGCAAACCGTTCCCCCGCCAGCTCGGGTGGGACGCAAACCGTTCCCCCGCCAGCTCGGGTCGGACGCAAACCGTTCCCCCGCCAGCTCGGGTGGGACGCAAACCGTTCCCCCGCCAGCTCGGGTGGGACGCAAACCGTTCCCCCGCCAGCTCGGGTCGGACGCAAACCGTTCCCCCGCCAGCTCATCGCAGAAAGCTGAAAGCTGAAAAGCAATCCCGCTGTAGCTGTTCGCGCCGTTTGCCGTGGTCTCCTCTTTTGCCTTGTCATCCTGGCAAGGACCTGCTGTTTTGCGCCCGGGCCGGCGCCATCGCAAAGCGCCAAAGCCCGCTCCATGCCAGCCCCGGGGGCGAAGCCCTAGCAACATACCCGTAAACATGTCAAGAATCAATACTTTACATCTCAACCAATCACGTAACTCCAACCCATAGAGCAGCGTAGCCGAAACCAGCCCCCAGGAGGGGGATACCCCCATGCCCAACACGACCCAGTCCGCATCGATCCAGCCCAGCCCATCGACCCAATCCAACTCACCGGTCCGCCACCGTTGCCGCCACATCCACCCCGACGGCCGCCGCTGCGTCAACTCCTGCCTGCGCGGTCTGTCCTTCTGCTACTACCACTACACCGCGCGCCCCGCCCCCCCCCGCCCGCCCAGCCACCAGACCTACGTCCCGCCCGACGCCGCCTTCCTCCTGCCCACCCTGGACGACCGCCTCTCCATCCAGCTCGCCATCTCCGAGATCGCCCGCCGCATCGCCGCCAACCAGATCGACCAGGTCCGCGCGCGCGGCCTCATCTATACGCTCGCGGTGGCCTCCTCGAACCTCGCCCGCGGGCCCCGCGTTGTCCACGTCGCCGCCGCCCAGCCCACGCTCCAGCCCAATCCCCTCAACGACTTGGTCGAAGACATCGAGCTCGACCCCGAGCTCGGCCTGATCGCCCCCATCGCCCCCGCCCCACCCCCCGAAGCCCTCGCCGAAGCCCCCCTCGCCGCCCGTCCCAAGGGCCCCGCCGAGAGCCTCTGGGACGAGGTCAGCACCTGGCACTTCCCCGCCGGCCCCGCCCGCTACCCCAACGGCGAGCTCATCGACCCCTACGCCACCGAACCCGAGCCCACGCCCCAGCCGACCCCAGCCACCCTTCCCAAGCTCCAAGCCTCCACCGAAACCCGACCCCCCACCAAAGCCCGGGTGCCCCATCCATCGCGGCACCATCGCGATGGGTGGGCCGCAAGAAGCCGAGCAGCCACATTTGCTCTTGCCGTTGCCTGCTCTTTTGCTTGTCATCCTGAGCGGGTGATAAAACTTTTGTATCCAATTGGTTTAATTGCAGATAATCTGGCAATTTTTGGCTGTGTAGAAACTGTGCAGGCAAACTGTGTGAATTTCAGCCAATTTGGCTGCTCCAGGTCTCTTGGGCGTGAGGAGCCGGGGTGCGTCGCCCCCTTCTTCCGAAGCCAGAACAACAATGCACAGAGTAGCCATGTCCATAGTCCGTACGCGATGTCGGTTCCTGTTCATACTGCTAACGATAAATGATCGCGATGGCCGCATGTTCAGTGGCCAGAAGCGATGAAACCGAATGTTGATGCCGCAATCGCCAGTCGAAGTCTCAGCCATGGGCTTCATGCAACGGATAATCGCATCCGTCGTCGGGGTTTTAGAGGCTCAGCCCAATATCGATGCCCTGGCTCTGTTCCTGCTTGGGGGTCTGGGCGATCTCAGGCTGCGGCGGCTTTCGCTCCGGCGCATGGGCGCTCTGGTGCGAAACATCATGGCCCAGCGCTTGCGGGAGCTTTTCGCGGTCGTTGGTAAATATCTGTGCATCGTGAGCGCCGCGCGAGACGGAGACATAGGCCATGCGATTGTTGAGCAGGTCTTTTGCGTTTAACTCTGTATCTACGTGGATGAGCACGCGGTCTGCGGTCTGTCCTTGACTGGAGTAGCTGGTCACGGCGTAGCCGTGGTCAAGATGCGGATGGCGCTGCGGATCAAAAATCATACTGCGCTCGTTGTCCAGCCTCAACCGCATCGTGCCATCCTGTGCGATGCCCTCCACTGTTCCAAGCTCCCGGTTCGCTATCTTCAATTCCTGACTGGGCGCGGTGAACTGGATGCGGTCGCCTACAGAAAATGCCTTCTCCTGCTCGCGGTATACAGAAACGCCCATCTGGCGGCGCGGATCGTAGGTTGTCTGTTCCCCGTTCGTCCGCAGAACAGTCAACGTATTTTCCTGGGCATTCACCGAAACAACGCGAGTGTATTCACCCTTCTCAATGCCAGTCTCCTGCGAGCTACGCGAGTAGCGCACGATGTCATTCACTTGGTACTGCTGCGCCCAACTGCGGTCTGCGCCGGTCAGCTCTTGGCGCGGCACAAGTGTCTGCACGGAGTATTCTTCGCGGCTTACGACGCCACGCGATTGCAGCTCATCATGAATTTTCTGGTTGATCTCCGCGCGTGAACGGTTGTCGGGCGAAACTACCAACGTGCTTTCAGGAGACTTGGCATACTCGTGTGCAATGGCCGAGATGCGCTCCTCGTGGCCCTTTACCTCATGCACACGGCCTTGGCGGTCGAGATTTTCGACCGCGGCTCCAACCTGACCGTGAGCCAACTGCTCGACGGCCTGCTTCAACTCCGGGTCGCGCTGCCGCACAATCTCATCCAGCTTCACAGTCCGCATTCCGGCTTCCTGAAGTTGCGCAAAGGGGCGGCCAGCCTCAACTGCTTCATGCTGGCGCGTGTCGCCTACCAGCAGAACGCGGTCGTTAGGATGAAGCCGAGTTACAAAGTCGTGCATCTGACGCGTAGACGCCAGCGACGACTCATCGAGTACATACAATCGCTTCTCGCCGGTATCTGGTTGTTCGCCTCTGGCAAGATGCCGCTGAAGCGTTGAAGTCTCGATGCCGGCCTCGGCGAGCTTATGCGCCGCGCGGGAAGTCGGCGCGAATCCTTCGACCGTATACCCCTGCGCCTCAGCACCTTCACGAACCACAGCCAGCGTCGTTGTCTTACCGCCGCCGGCGACTCCATCCAATCCAACAATCTTCTCGCGGCTCAGAAAGATGTCATTCACCGCGCTGCGTTGCGCCGGACTCAACTCTGGATGTCGGTCTTCCGTCGCAATCCGCAGGTAAGACGATACGAGCATGGGATCGGCATAGCCGTGCTCATTGCCTCTCTGCATCTGACCGACGATCTCTTTCTCCATGCGAACCATCTCAGCGGTGGTGTACTGTGGAGCGGCCCTCCCGTCTGTCCGCTCCACTGCACGGAACTCGCCGCGCATCACCCGCTGCTCAAACTCCTGCCGCACTTGGCCGTAGGTCGCCCGCCCCATGCTGCGGTCTATTGCCGCTTGCAAGATGGCCCGTTCATCCTGCACCGCTGCCCGCTCGAAGACATGGTTGCGCGAGTAGGTCACGGACTGCTGCACCGTCTTCTCGGGCTGATGAATCTGTTGTTGAGCATGTTCGCGTGCCTGCGCAACAACTCGGTCTGCCTGGTGGCCGAACTGCGCGGCCAGTTCACGATGCCGCTGCAACACCTCTTCCGGCGAAAGGAGTTCCTTACTGTCCCGTGTGCGATGGGCCGCGACCTGAGCAGCGCCCGCGCCGTCCCTGCCGATCTCCTGCAAGTGCTCTTTGATCTGTTCCCGGCGTGGACTCGATGCGTCGAGATATTCCTGCGTGTAACCTTTAATCTCCGGCTGACCATGCTTGCCGCGTTCGATCTCGTAGCCCAAGCCATGCAGCCGCATCGCAAGCTCGGAGCGGTACACGCTGGTAGCGTACTGTTGTGACTGAAATAGACTGCGCTCCTGAAGAGCGCGGGGCTGGCCGCTATCGCGCTCCGTCACATTGAAAATCACAGCATGAGTGTGAAGCTGAGGCGCGGCATATCCGTCAACCGGACGGGCGGTGTCATGCTCGAAGGTGGCAGCGGCGAACTTGCCCGTCGTCTCCGGTGCATGGACGTTGCCGATACGCGCCTGCGTGTATCGTTCTAATTCTCCAAGAGCTACACGGACGCTTTCGCGGTGCGCCTCGCGCACACGCTCATCGCCGCCCACAAGCGCGGTGAGGGATACAGACTTCGGCGCGGAGAACGTGGCATCCCAACCGGCACGGTGCTCCACGCTGGTGATTTCCTTGCCGTATTCGTTTTCGTAAGTTCTGGCGGGCTGGTGCTTGACGAGCTGCACGGCACTCTCAGGATGCTGTCCTTCGCTCAGACGGGCAAAGTGTTCGGAACCAACTTCACCTTGCAGGCCCCACTCCTGCGCAAGTCTGCCCTGCCACTCACTATGCGCCTGCTGGTCGCGGCTCCAGTAGCTCTGCTTTTCGGAGGTGAATTCGCGCGAGTGATATGTTCGCGCCTGGCCCGCAGACAACGACTTGGAGATGGTCAACATGCGCTTCTACTCCACAACGTGCGCGGCAGCATCTCACTTCTGCCTGATGCAATTCTACTCATGCATAGGCGTCTGATACACTTCTCGCTCCAAACAGCTTAATAATTGCACCTGTAACCATCGCTCATTGATTGAGAGGAAGTGATATGGCAATCTACGGAGTTGGAGCGTATTACGATCATGACGTGAGCGACGCTTTTCTCGAAAACCGCTTGGTAGGAATGGGTTGGAGCAGTGAAGATGCACCGGAATTGCAAGAATACTTCAAGTCGCTGAAAGTCGGCGATATCGTTTATATCAAAGCGGCGTTCGGCGGAGCGGATATCACAGTCAAAGGCATTGGCATTATTAAGGACAACACTATCCGAACGAGCACCGATACAAATGGTTTGGTTACTTCAGGTAGAAACGTGGAATGGCTAAGCACTGAACGCTTTATTATCCTTCGTCCGGTTGAAAAGAATAATGTTCGCTCCAATACCGTTTATGAAGAATTCCATCCAGTAGTACAGTCAGAAATTATCCAACGGATTGCCCGTTCTATACGCAGCACCTAATAAGCATGTTAGGGTCACTCGATCCACTTCGATTCATCCCAATCGGGAGCTTTGTCATTCACTGCTCTCTGCTTCGAGAACGGAGCGAAAACCTCTTGCTTCTTCACCGGCTTCTTGGCGACTGCGCCCGGAGTGCTGACAGGAAGTGTAGAGGCTTTGACGGGAACAACTGGCGGCGCAGGTCTCGGAACAAGGACCGGCATATTTCGTTCGATGAATCCAAGCTGCTTTGCTTTGGGTTTTAGGTAAGGAAGACGCGCCGGGACAACCCGGTTCCCCAGCTTGATGTAGCCATGCAAAGGCTCAAGCCCCGCAATCTCTGAAGGCATGACAAGCGGCTTGGTCGCAATCTCCATCGCAAACGATCTCTTGCTCCGCAACAATCCCATCGAACGCGATTCTTTCAGCCGCTCCACTTCGATCTCTCCGATGGCGTCCGAGATCCATTTTGCTGCGCGCGGCTCAGAGGTCTTGAAAAAGATTTTGGTCGCTGGCTGGGAGAGCATGGTCTCGGCGTCCTGGCCGTATCGCTTCTCTAATTGACTGCGACCCTGGAAGCCCATTACGACGGGATTGCCGTACTTGCGATTCTCAGTGACGGCGGAGTGAAGCTGAGGCAATTTGTTAAGGGTGGCGAGTTCGTCGAGGACAAACCAGACGGGCTTGACGTTGGGAGCATCGCAGTAGCCCATCATGCGCAAGATAAACAGATCAAGCCACACGGAATGCAGCGGCAGAATCTTCTCCCGATAAGAGGACTGTGAAGTCAGAAAGACCCAACGCTTCCGCTCGTCGTACCACTCGGCAGTGGCAAACGTCGGTCTCGTGTACTCCCACTCCGGCAGCAACTCAAAACTGTCGGCAACCATGTTCAGACTTGAAAGTACACCGGCCCGCTGTGCGGGCGCGGCGGGGTCGAGCAGCGGCGCAAGCGGAGTTCCCTTGATTGCCGACTCGATATTTGATGGATTCGACATCATCCGAAGGATGTCCCTGGGCTGTGGCTTCCACTTCAATAGGTGCGCCAATATCCGGCGCGGTCCATCAGTAAAGAACTCCTTTTCGTACTCCTTCTCAGGAAGGAATGCAGCGGCGATAGTCATTGCGGTTTCGTCGCGCGTGATCTCGTCTCCCAAACTCCAATAGGGGCAGCGTGTATCAAGTGGATTGAGGATCAAGTCGCCCCGCACTGGCGAATAAAACTCCGGCGTAAACTCCACCGCCGGATCGTAGACGATGGCTGTCTCTCCTCGCTCCGCAACTTGGCGAAGAATCTGCCGGATCGCAGAAGACTTACCGCTGCCGGTGTCGCCCATCAAGAGAAAGTGACTAGATTCGAGATTGCGGAGGACGCGGAACGATGGACTCGCCCATCCGGGAAGCAACTTGCTGAACCGATCAAGCCATAGATTATCCCAACGCAAATGCAGTCGAATACCATCGGCCTTCGTCTTGCGATTCCAGCGCAGAGCGGACAGCAACTCCGGCCCTTTCGTGCGGCGTCCGTGACGCTCTTCCTGTTTTGACTGACCCTGAAACCATATCCGCAAGGCGAGCAGAGCGAGGATGAAAGCCACTCCCCACAAAGCAGGTTGGAGCAGAAGGTGCCAGAAGCCCTCTCCCTCATAAAATGACGCCTGAAGGTACCGCTGCAACTCAGCGGCGTTGACCCGCTCTTTCGGTCCCTGTTCGAGACTTTTCCAACCCGCATCCCGAGCAGCAGAGGAGAGCTTCATTGCAACGGCAAGACGCTTTTGATCCGCCGAGGAACCGGACACAATATCAGTCGGGGCGGCGAGTTCTTCAGGCCGGCCGGGAGCGGCTTTGAATATCCACTGAACGTCAGTCGTTGCGCTCGGAGAATTCTTGAGGGCCGTACTGCTAAAGTATGCGTCGTAGTAATACCGCTCCAAGGGCGGCATTGTGAACGAATACCAGATGGTCAGCGAGACGTTAAACAGCACCGGGCCGACCGCGATGAGAAACACGATCAGCCACGGAAACCGGCGCGGAAATCGCATCGGTTTCATGGCACGTCCTCGGACGGTTTGCTGCCGTTCTTGCCCATCAGTTTGACCAGAAACTCGTCGGCCTTTTGCTGCTTAACCGAGTCGGCGTATGCCAGCATCTTGCGCAGCGATTCGTCCGTCAACGGACCTTTGGAAGCTGCCGAGAACAGATTAAGGATGAGGGTGCGAATTGCCATCAGTTCCGCGAGCAGGATCGGGTCGGTATTCTGGGCGGGGACGGAACGCGCCTGGGCGAGCGCAGCGTCGCGCAGCCACTCGCCAACCTTCTTCCCGGCGCTTGCGGCTGCGGATTCGACTTCGGAAAGCTCCGCCTCGGACAACCGGGTGCCGATGGAATTGGTGCGGTACTTCTCGGAGGTCCTGGCGGCGGGAACCGCTGGCGGAATCAGTGAAGGCGGCTTCGAGTCGGTGGTAGACACTGCAAATTTGACCCCGGCAGGAACTTAAATCGTCACTCAGTTGGATGCCGGGTTATGGAGCATGGTTTTCGTAAGGGCTTTTGCATCATCAAGTTCACACCCGGTAACTTCATCGGTAGCATTCGCTACCCGCATGTTCACGCTCGGAAATGAGAACTCGCAAGCTGCTGAAAGCAAATATGTTAACCATCGTTAACTTTGCACTCCTTTGCAGTTACCCATTGGGGATGACGTGTCGTAGCGCCAACCCGATGCGCAAGCATCGAGCCGGCAAGATGTAGCGAATGAAAGAGTCGTACGGTGAAGGCGTAGCGAACCACACCGGCTCCGAGTCATGCGGGCATGGCCGCAAGGCCAGATACGAAGCGTTGACAGGAGGAACTGCGGGCCAGGTTATTGAACCGCGAAATACCCCGAACTTCAGGACGCCGACGCTCTGACACAAGGCGGAAGGCAACATCCGGCGCAGCGCCATCGCAAGCTGAGCTGGAGTCCTGCGCGGTCTGTGACCCTGGCACGCAGGGACATATCTTGCACGGAAGTTGGGAGATCCCGGGTTCACCCGAGAGCAGCCAGTGCTCGCGGGACGCATCGGGAAGTCCAAGGACAAAAGCCGATGATGAACGAACACGGGAAGTCGGACAGACCCATAGTACCGGGGAAGTCTCCGAACAAGGCCAGACTTTCGGCGGCGGAGGAGATGGAGGGAAGGAGTCTGGCCAAGGGGAACCTGAGCCAGCAAAACGCGTCCCGGACTCAGAGCCGGAGCAACGCGCCCAGCGCGCTGGAGCAGGTACGACAGGCAGCAAAAGAGAACAAGGATGTGAAGTTCACCGCTCTGCTGCACCACATCTACCGGATCGACACCCTGCGGTTTGCCTACTCTCAGTTGAAGAGGCAGGCGGCGCCGGGAGTGGATGGGGAGACATGGCGGCACTACGGCGAGGCGCTCGAGGAAAACCTCCAGAACCTCTCCCATAGGCTGAAGCGCGGAGCGTACCGGGCCAAGCCGGTGCGTAGAGTTTACATTCCCAAGGCGGATGGGCGGCAGCGACCGCTCGGCCTCACGGCGCTCGAAGACAAGATCGTCCAACGAGCGACGGTGGAAGTGCTGAACGCCATCTACGAGACCGACTTTCTCGGCTTCTCCTATGGGTTCCGCCCAGGACGCAGCCAGCACATGGCGCTGGACGCCCTGTACTGCGGAATCTATGGAAAGCGTGTGAACTGGGTGCTGGACCTGGACGTGCGCAGCTTTTTCGATAAGCTTTCGCACACTTGGCTGGTCCGGTTTCTCCAGCACCGGATAGCGGACCGGCGCGTTGTGCGCCTGATCCAGAAATGGCTCAGCGCGGGCGTGCTGGAAGAGGGAAAACGGACGGTGATGGAGGAAGGGTCGCCGCAGGGCGGAAGTGCATCGCCCCTGCTGGCGAACCTCTATCTCCATTATGTGTTTGATCTCTGGATTCAGGCATGGCGGCGGAAGCGGGCGCACGGCGACGTGATCGTGGCGCGCTATGCCGACGACATCGTGGTTGGATTCGAGGTCAAGTCGGACGCCGAAACGTTCTGGAAGGAACTTCAGCAACGAATGGAAAAGTTCCAACTGGAGCTGCACCCGGACAAGACACGGTTGTTGGAGTTTGGCCGCCATGCGGCTGCCAATCGTCAGCGTCGCCGTCTGGGCAAGCCGGAGACCTTCGACTTTCTCGGCTTCACGCACCTGTGCGGGAAGACGAGCAGAGGACGGTTCACCGTGCTCAGGCAGACGATCCGTAAACGGTTGCAAGCCAAGCTGCAAACGGTGAAGACCGAACTGCGGCGACGCATGCATGACCCGATCCCTGAAGTCGGCGCATGGTTGAAGTCCGTTGTGGGAGGGCATATCCGATACTTTGGAGTGCCGGGAAACCAGTACGCCCTGGCCTACTTCCGTTTCGCGGTGAGCAACCTCTGGCATCACGTCCTTCGACGGCGAAGTCAGAAGGGACGCGTCCCATGGGAACGGATGAAACGGCTCATCCAACGCTGGCTTCCTCCAGCCCATATCTGCCATCCTTATCCCACGCGCCGCCTGCGCGTCACCACCTGAGGCAAGAGCCGTATGCGGGAAATCCGCCCGTACGGATCTGTGCGGGGGGTACGGCGTAAGCCGTATCCCTACCGCGACGCCCTCAACCCGATGCCGCAGGCAGCGCTGTTCTTGGGACGCCCATCCAGACACGGAACTCCGGCACTGATGGCCGACCCCACGAAATCCCCCCGGCGGAAGGCGTCATTATGAAGATTGTGGAGGCTGACGGACGCGCAGCGTATTCGAGCGCTGTGCCATCGTCTCGCAGACAGATATTCCCGATGCATTGAGAAAACTTGAGGCAAGCTAACGATCCAGATGGCCTTGCCTGAAAAGGCTCATTTCGAAGATGCAAGGTAAGCGTCGACTGTGGGCCGTCTCGACAGCGCATTTTTCTTTCGGCATGCTCCTTTAGGTAGATGATGACAGACAGCGCAGGCGGCAGTCTTCAGTCACTTCGTTATATAGAGGAGACCTATCCCCTTCTATAGGAAGTTCAAACTCCCGATCGATACTTGGTTGGCCTGGAGAGATGATCCCCGTCCTATTGAACGAATCTATGAAGAGTGTTACGTAAGCGTGCACATCGTGTCGGCGATCAAACGCGCGATTGCTTTCGCTCCGTCTGACTGGAGACGGCATGATGCTCAGGGCCTCGATTTCAGATCCCGGGTCTGAACATCCAGACCCGGAACCCGGATTCGTTGAAGATCAAGCCATGGCCCAACGGCGTTTCCCTTGTGAGAACGTATCGCCGAATGGTTACAGCACCGTAGGCGGTATCGCTGGAATAACAAACCATTCAGCCGGTGTGGGCGTCCCCGTGTTGACTGTCCCCGCGCCGGAGCAGCTGACTGTATCAGTATTTACGTTTTGAAAAGTGCAACTGGGGTCGCTGGCAAACGAATTCGGGCTACTGGGATAGTTTGTACGGGCGTTCGATGCGGTGAAATTAGAGAAACTGCCAGCCTTCGGATCAAACTCAAACCCGAAATACAGGTCCGTGCTCCCTCTGACGGCGCAGACAATCTGATGGCTGTTTTGATCTGTAGTTGATCGGAGAGTGCCTAATCCTGCGCAGCTCGCATCGCCTGTGGAAACACCACCGAGCAGCTGAACATATGGCTGCACCGAACTTACTTGTGCGCCTGCGGCAGCAGGCGTAAACCTGATGCCGTACAAAGCGTCCGCCGAGTTTGAGACCGCACAGAGAACATCACCCGTACCGTCCATTGGGCCTGAGCATCCAGGAATGCCTATCACCGTCTGGGTTGAACCACCGCTGGTAACACTGATTGTATAAGGCGCTGTGGTGCTTCCCGACGTGCGTGGATCGAAGGTCACGCCACTAAGCGCGCCATTGTTGTTGGCAACACAAGTAACTAGTTTGGGCTGATTTCCGCCTGAGATGTTGGGATTCGTGCAATTCGGATCTACAGTGGACGATGCTCCCAAGGCCACAATCACAGGAGCCATGTTTGTGGCTGGATTGAAAGCTATCCCAGTTAGTTCATTGTTAGATGTACGTACCGCACAAATCGTGTCGTCGTCGTGGGGTTCGCCCGCTCGAGCTTGAGCGTCATCGGCAAGCTGCTGACGAAACCGCGGATTCCCGATCGTGCAGCTTGCGTTTCCGGTGACACTGGACAGTAGTGTTTTCGGATTGTTCCATATGGTTGGAGAGGTCGTATTTGGACCATTTCCTACATTGAACCTTATCCCAAAGAGCGTGGTGCCATTCCTATAGGCACATACGGTATCGCCGGTTGCGTCATCAACGCTGGAGCAGCTTGAATTGCCTACTGTGCCACTAACACCGAGGCCAAAATAGGTTATTGCCGTGTTCTCCAAAACTCCTCCATTGGTCACTTCGGTTTGCCACACGGCCAAAAGCTCGTTGTTCCCGTCGCCCACGACGCAGATGGTTTGACCCGCACCGCTGGCTGAGGCCGCGCAGGCTGGACCGCTGTTGATGGTCGCGGGTTGCGACAATCTCTGTCCGTTTAGTTGAACTATTACGGAAAGCGAAGTCCCTTTTGTACAGTCAAAAGTGCACGTAAATGAGAACGTCAGGCTACCCGAGATCGAACCGAGCGTCTGGTTGGGGATAAAGGTGACTGGAAGCTGCAACTCCTGCCCCTGCCCAGACAAGGAAAAGGATGAGGGCACGCTTACCGTGCCTGTAGAAATATTTTGTGATGAGCTGCCATGGATCTGGAAATCGCCTCCTATTATTTGAGATCCATTGAATGCAACAGTGGTCGTTACGGGAGGTTGAGAAGGATATACATTCCCAAAAGACGCGCCCCCGCTTATACTCTGTCCCTTGGAGCTTGATGAGGAAGCGAAGAGCAGGAGAGCCACGCTCACGGCCAGGAAAGTGGCGCGAAATTGCGCTGTGGCTTTTTTCTGCGTGGCGGCTGAAAGTGCGTGGAGACATTTATAACGGGTGTGGAAATCAGTTTTTGCACGGGTAACTGCGCGAGCAAATCGGAGAGACGAAGGCAGGGTAACCGAAAAAACCAACATTTTTATCTCCTTTGTATCTGGTGCTGCGGTTATGGAGCATGGGAATCAACGATTCTTTCGTGGTCAGGCAATGAGACGTTTTTGCGATCACGAGACTCTTGGCGCTTGCAAGCTGGCAGCCTGCAATCTGAATAACTGACTTAATGAGCAGTTATTCAGTAAATATTTGACTTGCCAACGTGATAGTTACCATGGGGATAGTCAGGCCGAAGAGACAACGGCAGCATGATGTTGCTGGACTATGACGGCTATGGATAGAGACCGGCTTCGAGCGACACCGGATGCGGACTGCTTGTCGATTTAGCGCAGCGGCCAGAGATGGTCTTATCTACAGAACGGGGATGGCGCAGTCAACTCAGGGAAAATGGAAAGGTAAAACTGAACCCTGCTGCGTAGCGGAAACTGGTCGGGCTGGGGGCCGCGAGAACCCGGCAAGTGGTCCCCCTCAACCGGTGTTTGGCGAATAGTACCTGAATCCTCGAAGTGCTGTTCAATGATTGGTGAATCCGCCATTCTTTCACCGTCTTGACTGCGCACAGCAGCGCCTTTATCGCCCTCTTTTAATTATTCGTTCTAGCCTGGTTGCTTTCGCGTCGGTGTCCGCCAGATCAGCATGCACCGACGAGCTTCGTCTTCCGCTTTCCGCATCAAGCAGGATTGAGCGCCGTCAGAGCCGGTCGCAAAAGCATTAATGTGTAACCCAGTCACTCCAACTCCAGTGGGCGAAGGCAGCTATAAGCTGAATCAGTGAACGGCAAACCTGTTTGCGTCGAAGAGATCCTCAACCACCGTAGGCGATGCGTTCCCAGTTGATGTGGGCGGGAACCGGAGCAATCCTGTTCCGCCAGAAACATAGATGTTGTTCGCAGCATCCACGGCAATTCCATCGGGTTCTCCCAGCATCGTCGCCGGTCCACTGATGCTATTGATGGGAACTGCTGAGCCATTGGTGCCTCCCGAGAATGTCAGTACGGTTGGAGCTAGTCCCTCTTCAGTCTGAACCACAGCATAAATATTTCCCGAAGCATCGAGGGCGAGGTCAGAGATCCGCGTGAGCAGTGATTCCGTGCCGGAAATTGTCCTCGCCGGGGTTGCAGTGCCCGACTGGTCTGGTGAGTAAACTAGAATGACGTCCGACCCGTTTATCGGGGCGGGCGCATATGCATACACGATATTGCCGCTGCCGTCGACCGCCAGTGCCTCCGCATCATCAGCTTGCGTAGGCACAGTTATGGTGCGGATGGGCTTGGCGTTTCCGTCAGCCCCGGCGGCGAACTCCAGAATCGTGGTTGCCTGGAGGGTGCCAAGACACGCTACATAGATGCTTCCAGCGCCATCGACAGCTACATATGCTGGGTTCGCTACGGCAATAGTACGTAGGGGCGCTACCATTCCATTTGCGTTCGGAGCGAAGACCAGAACCGAGCCCTTGGTTTCGTCGAAATGGTCGGGCGCGGCCACGTAGATATTTCCGGTGGAGTCCGTTGCAACATCTGTATAGATATCCACTTGACTAAGCGATGTGATGGTTGCCGTGGGTGGTGGAATCGACCCGCTAACGATCGGATATTCGACCACGCTGGATTGAAATCCTTCGCCGGTGCCTGTGGTCGAACTGGGAACTTCTATTGTGTTCAATGTATATACCGTAGAGGCAGGTGGCCCCGGAGGGACCGTCGGCGTTGGAGGATTAGAGGGCGGAGGCGGAGGTGGGGGTGGAGGTGGTGGAGGAGGTGGAGGAGGCGTCGGTGAGGGCTGTGTTTGGACGGTCTGGTTGTGGCCCCCGCATCCGTTGAGCGTCAGGATCATTGTGGCAAGAATGCACGATAGCACGGCAAAACGCATGGGGATAACCTCTCACGTCAACGATGGCTGGCACCGCATTTCTTCTGTAACTGACATCCAAACGTTTTATTCCGTATTCTTTGTCGGATTGCATGAAGGGCGCTTCGCTTCCGCTGCGGTTCGGAGAGGCTTAAAGCCGGCAAGCCTAAAGGCTCATCCCATCCACGAGGCGATGAAGCCCAGCGGTGAACCGACGTCTGGGAATTGGGGGTCCGGTTGATGCCTGAGTGCAACTATGATCGCAGTGGAGGCCGGGAAGGACCATGCAGCAGTCGGAAGAGATGAAACGGATTGGCTGTCGCCTCACAGCCGCCTACTACGTCGCTGGCCGGTCGCTACTGGCCATTCTCCGAGGAGGCACCCTTGATTCGTTGGTCGTCATCTCCCATCCGGCGATGCTGCCTTTGGGCGACAAGCTCTCGCCCGCCGTCAGGGTAAACCTTAGCTGCGAAGTGAGAACGCCGAAGTGGGAGTGTACTTGCGGCGGCTATGTGCCTGACCTCGCCAGCAAGCAGACCTTCCAAAGCTACAGAGAGTTGAACCCTTCCTCTCGCACAATCGTGTTGGGACCAGATTGTGCAGAGTGCCGCAAATTTTCGGTCGCTCATTTGGAAATGCTTCATGCAGGCCCTCTCTCCGCCGAAATGTTCATGCCTCACTTTCCAATCCACATGGATGTCGCAACGGTTCAGAGTGAGGAGGACCAATGGTTCGACGAGTTTTCGGTTCTGGAGCAGATCAGGGAGGATGTCATCAACCGCGCCCGCAACCTTAGCGCCCAAATTGTTAGCTGCGAACGAAACGGAATCAAAGCGCTTGCAATACGATTAGCGGTTCAATCCGAGACGCTGGACGGCAGAGAGGCAGAAAGCCTGCTGAGCAACAATCTGAGACCGTCGGATTCCCAGGTGCTATAAGATTGTGAATCATCGGGGCAAGGATGGCGATGCCTTTTTCGCCACGCTTCACCCTGCGGCCTAGCTGGTTCCATGCCCACATCCCCGCTACGTGCCTAGCGTCGGGCTTCTGTCTCGCTATGAGCAAAACATCCCCTAAAGAGTAATTCGGAAAATGCACCATCGCGTCCAGAAACACAGTGAGGGTTTCGCTCTTGCCCGCCTCTAGCTGCTCGATGAGAAATTGCACGTTCTCACGGACAAGCTGTTGTGCGGTCGCAGGCTTCCGGTTTTCACTGCCGGAAGCCGGGTTGCTGGCGATGCTGTTGGCTGTACCATTGCTGGCGGTGGATGTGCTGTTGTTGAGATAAGACATGGTGTGCTCTCCTGTGCTGCCCGCGTGGGGCGAGATTGTGAAGGAGGGCTTTTCGCCTTTGGCTCTCAACCAAATTTCTTTTATTGAGTGCCCCCGCTTCATGTCTTTGCGGCGGGCAGAGACGAGGCGGGTTCGGTCAATGCCGCGCGTTCTTCTGCGCGTTCATCGAAGCGCAGCGGAGAGCATTGACGGGTTCCGACCGGCTCTGTCATAAAGCCGCATGAAGCGGGGCGCTGGATGAAAGAAGAAATTTCGGTCTACTTCCGCATTGCTTTTGAGGGGCGGGCGTTGCGGGGCAAGATACAGGCCCCGCATGGATGGGAAGCGGAAAACGCTCCGCACTTGGAGCGGTTGCAGCGCGGGAAGGGCGCAGCATCCTTCCCGAAAGTATGGACGCGACTTAAAGCATCTGTATCCCGGAATTGACAAGTGTTAGGCTACAGGCTACAGTGATTCAGGTGCGAATACGCAACTTCGTCCATAAAGGTTTGAAGAGGCTCTACGCGGACGACGCCACCAAAGGCGTGCCGACCGATACGGTAGACAAGCTCCGCAAGATGCTTGCCTTTCTGGACGACATGGAAGACCCGGAAGAGTTGCGGATGCTCCCCTCATGGAAAGCGCATACCTTGACAGGCGACCGCAAGCGCACATGGAGCCTGAGCGTTACGGCCAATCGGCGGTTGACCTTTCGTATCGACCCACCCGACCGCGAGATTTACGACGTGAATTTAGAGGATTATCACTAGGTTCAAAGGAGAAGAGACCATGCCCATGAAGAACCCACCCCATCCTGGGGATTTCATTCGGACGGAGATTATCGAAGCAGCAGGGCTGACGGTCACGGCGGCGGCGATAGCGTTGCGCGTCTCGCGTCCTACGTTGTCCAGCCTGCTCAATGGCAAGGCCGACCTTTCCGGGGATATGGCGCTCCGCATCGAGAAAGCCTTTGGAG
>Ga0302326_10015370_pt1 | contig 16110 bp, 14 predicted proteins | sample Palsa_T0_3_FD_202264 | JGI IMG/M metagenome (GOLD analysis project Ga0302326, IMG submission 202264) | Peat permafrost microbial communities from Stordalen Mire near Abisko, Sweden - Palsa_T0_3 | ecosystem: Environmental > Terrestrial > Soil > Palsa > Peat permafrost | place: Sweden: Abisko... | reverse complement strand
AGCATTGCGCCCCAGCGCCAGGCCAAAAAAGACCAGACCCAGCAGCGCCGCAACTTTCGCTGCCGTGAAAACATTCTGAATGGCCGCACCCAACTTCACACCGAAGATATTCACGACAGAAAGAAACACGACCAACAAGATCGCACTCAAATTCTGCGTGTTGATACCCACATCCATGTTGCCCAGTACCATGGGCCCAACATGAATTGGCGGAACTTTCCACAAATGCAGAATCCAGCGGGATGAGGAAATTGCAGGAAAGAAGACTCCAAGGAATTTGCCGAAAGCCACGCCCACGGCGGCAATCGTCCCCGTCTGAATCACCAGAAACATGGACCAACCGTAAAGAAATCCCCACAGCGGCCCCAACGCCTCGCGCAGATAAACATACTGTCCGCCCGCTCGCGGCATCATCGCGGCCAACTCGCCGTAACTGAGCGCAGCCACAATGGTCATGAATCCCGCGACCAGCCACGCGCCAATCAGCAGCGCCGGCGAATCGACCTCGCGCCCAATCTCCGCCGAAACGATAAAAATCCCCGACCCGATCATCGACCCCATGACCAGCATCGTGGCGCTGGTCAGGCCCAGGCCCTTGACCAGTTCTTTATCCTGGCGGCTATGAACTTCCCAGTCATTGGCTTTGACCGGGGCTGCGACTGGGGGCGTTATCGGTGTACTCAGGAACCCTCCTGGAACCGTCGTTAGTCGTTCGTCGTTAGTCGTTGGTCGTTAGCGAACCATTTCGTTTCGCGGTCTGCACGACCATAACACTTCGCCTTGGAGCGGAACGGGAAGGGCACGACTTCAGTCGTGCCGTAAAGGCTGGCCAAGAACTGGGGCTTTAGCCCCTGAGGTTATCTCTGCCAGCCGAACCCAAGGTCAAATGACTTTACCTCAAGATGCGGAAAAATTCCTCTGCTGATTTGCGTGGCTCTCTAATTAAGTCGGAGATGACGGCCACCGAGTCCGCCCCCGCCTCAATCACCGACGCCGCATTAGCCCGGGTAATCCCGCCAATAGCCACCAGCGGCTTGCGCGTCAAGGCTCTCGCCCGGCGCACACCTTCCAGGCCAACAACAGGATCAGGCTTCTCTTTGCTGGAAGTCGCAAACACCGGCCCGATAGCGAGGTAGTCCGCCGAAGTAAGGTCGGCTTCCAAAAGTTGCCCCGGATTGTGAGTGGAAACGCCCAGCCAGCGATCAGGACCGATGATCCCGCGGACCGATTCGGGGGACAGATCGTCCTGGCCAACGTGTACGCCGTTGAAGCCGGCAGCGAGGCCAAGATCGGCGCGGTCGTTCATGATTAATTTTACGGACGGGCCGACGCGCCGCTTGAGTTCGCGGGCGTGCTGGAGCATTTCGCGTGCGTCGCCGGATTTGTTGCGGTACTGAAGGACAGCGCAACCAGCGGATATAAGCTCTTCAGCTGCGGCAAACATAGTGTTAGTGTCGGGGAGGTAACCGGGGTCGAGAACGGCGTAGATACGAGGAAGCGTAGCCATGACTCGTCAGTGTAACCGCTCCCCTGACAGGGCGCGCAACGCATGGTTAGCAGAGGCTGTGGAGGATTTACAAGGCTCCGTGGAGATCGGTTGTCGAGAAAAGATTGAGCGCGGCGAAGCATGGCCTATTCAGGACGCGACCCAGTAATTCGCTCAATGCCGTCAGCCACCTTCGGGTTAGCTTTCGCTTGTTCCAGCCGAGCTGCAACGCTACGGGCGACTGCATCCCACCGGGAGTCCTCAGCTAGACTTATCTCGTGCTCACCCGTGAGCGTAGGGGCCGCCAAAAATTGACCATCTACGTCGTGGATACTCAGGCTCGCGATCTTCATAGTCCCCTTTCGAAGATCAAATGCCAGCCACTCCAAACGATACTTGAGAAGCTCGGGATGGATGGACTCGCGCAGATCTTCGGGGCGTGCCGCCTGAAGATCGCGAATTAGGGATCGGGTTATTTCGGGATCGTTGAATTGAGTCACGAAATAACCAGCGAACGACCGCTCGCGGAGGTATCCCAGAAGATTTCCCCAGCCTAAGTTCCCCAGACCGGGGCCTGCTGAGTAGGACGGGAACGGCTCCACTTCGACTGCATCGCCCTCGATGTAAATGTCCTCGCTGGCATCAGAATAGACCAACACCGGAAAGGTCCACTCGCCCGACAAACCCCTAATGGCCACGGGACCGGAAGCGTTCGCCTTCATCCTCCACTCCGGCTCGAACGTCGCAGCCAACCCGCCGATGTGCCATTGTGCAGAATGAGTCGGGTCTACTACGTCGGGCTTGAAAGTTGAAGTGGGTCGGGTCCCTTGATCGGGCCCCGAGTTAAGCGCGGGTTTTGCGGTCGCGCCAGAACCTGGACCTCCGACCACATGGGACGCGCGACCTACGTCATTAGTGGACCTCAACGGTGCCGCAGCCGCAGGGCCGCCCGACCGTTCTGGGCCGTCATTACCGTCTGAGGCACCCCAGATAACGAGCGCGGCAAGAATAGCTCCTAGCAATAACAGCATGCCTACGCGCGACCGTCTTACGGGTTCAGAACGACGCACCGGTGTAAACACCGTCCGCAAGGCTGACCGCAATAAAGACGGTTCAGCAGACAATTGCGGGGTCGCGGCGCAGGCACCGCATCTCGAGCAGAATGCGCCCCCTTCCACGAGCCTCGCTCCGCAGTCGTGGCAGAACGCAGCCATTCGGTTCGAGGCCCTCCTTCCAAAGGAATTCCGAAGCGGCAGAATTCTAACATCACCCCTGGGGATTTGGCGGCGACCTGGTCATTGACGCGAATAATGCCTGAAGATGGCGCGGGCCAGCCTAACCTTTGGAGGGTCGAGGGGACGGGCCGCACGAACACCGAGCAGAGGGAAATCGCCCAACCGGGTAGGAACATCGAGGATAAAAGGCGCGCTCTCGAAGAACAAGTGCTCGAATGCTACTTCCCGCTCTTCGCCAGAAATCTCTCAATAAATCCCGTATCAATCTTCCCCGCGCGAAAATCCGCATCCGCCAGAATCCTGCGATGCAAAGGAATGGTCGTGTATATCCCCTCGACGATAAACATCTCCAGCGCCCGCGACATGCGCGATATAGCCTCGTTGCGGTCCTTGCCGCGCACGACCAACTTGGCGATCAGCGAATCGTAGTACGGCGGAATCACGCCCTCGGCATAAGCCGCAGTGTCCACACGCACGCCCGTACCGCCGGGTTCATGAAACGCCGTAATCTTCCCTGCTGACGGCGTGAACTTCTCCGGATGCTCGGCATTGATGCGGCATTCGATCGAGTGTCCGCGATGCACCACCGGCCCCAGCAGCACTTCGCTCATCTTCGCCCCGGCCGCGATCATAATCTGGCTCTTCACCAGATCGACATCCGTAACCATCTCGGTGACCGGGTGCTCCACCTGAATGCGCGTGTTCATCTCGATGAAGTGCAGGCTCCCATCCTGATCCATCAGAAACTCGATCGTGCCCGCATTCGTGTAACCGATATCGGATAGCGACTTGCACAGAATTCCGCCGATGCGTTGGCGCAATTCCGGCGTAACTTTTGTCGATGGCGATTCTTCCAGCAGCTTCTGATGCCGCCGCTGAATCGAACACTCGCGCTCACCCAGGCTCACCACGTTGCCATGTTCATCGGCCAGCACCTGAAACTCAATATGCCGGGGACGCTCGACATATTTTTCCATGTAGAGGTCGCCGTTGCCAAAGGCTCCCGCCGCCTCTGCCTGCGCCGCTTTGAACAACCCCGGCAATTCTTCTTCGTTGCGCACAATGCGCATGCCGCGTCCTCCGCCGCCAGCCGAAGCCTTCACAATCACCGGAAAACCCACCTGCCGCGCCCACTCGATAGCCTCGCCATCGGAAGCGATAATCCCGTCCGACCCCGGCAGAATCGGCACGCCCGCCTGCTTCATGGCGTCGCGCGCTTTTTCTTTTTCGCCCATCAGCCGCATCACTTCCGGTCGCGGTCCGATGAACTTGATCTCGCTGGTCTCGCACACTTCGGCAAAATTAGCGTTTTCAGATAACAGTCCATATCCCGGATGAATGGCTTCCACATTGGCGATTTCAGCAGCGCTAATCACAGCAGGAATGTTGAGATAGCTCAGCGCTAATTGCGGCGGACCAATGCAGATGGCTTCGTCCGCAAAGCGCACCGGCAGAGAATTACGGTCCGCTTCGCTGTAAATGGCCACGGTACGGATTCCCAGCTCCTTGCACGCGCAAATCACGCGCAAGGCAATTTCTCCGCGATTGGCAATGAGGATTTTCTTGAACATGAAAAAGCTGTGAGCTGTGAGCTACGAGTTATGAGCCAAGACCACCACAAAAAGCTGCGGGCGACGAGTGATCTCCCAATCGAGCCGTGTTGAAGCTCATAACTTGAAGCTCACAGCTCGTGGCTCGCAGCTACCGACTCATTTCTTCGGCCTTATGACAAACAATTCCTGCCCGTACTCGATGGGCTGGCCGTTGGAGGCCAATCTCTTCACGATCTCGCCCGCTACATCCGACTCAATCTCGTTGAGCAACTTCATAGCTTCCACAATGCACAGCACCTGTCCCAACTCGACCGAATCCCCTGGCTTCACGAAGGGAGGCGCCCCCGGTGACGGCGCTTCATAATACGTCCCCACAATGGGCGACTTCACCGTGTGCAGCCCCTCTTCCGGCGCAGGCTCCTTGGGTATGGCGGGAGGCGCAGGTACGGCTGGCGTCGTCGCCATCTCCGGGCTTGCAGCCGGCGCGGGAGGCACAGCGTAGTACCGCGGCTCGCCTCCGGTATGAACGAACGTATGCTCACCGCCGCGCTTGATCCGGACCTTGACGTCACCGCGTTCCAGTTCGAACTCGGCAATATCTTTTTCGATTAGGAACTCAATCAGTTCCTTCAGCTCTTTTAGATTCATTCTGGTGGATTCTTCTGCTGTCCTGGATAGTGGGCCAGCTAGTGGGTTAACCTGCCGCGCTTAAATTTATCCAAAGGAAAGCATTTCAATTCAAGCTTTTCGTGATCTCCTTTTTTCGCAGATCCAAACCCCGCACGAGAAAGCCGGGCATCGGTGCGCCCGGCCTGATTTGTGTACCGCCTAAACCGCCAAAAATTCCTTCGGCGTGGAAGTCAACACTTCGCATCCTTGCGGCGTTACCGCCACCATGTCCTCGATCCTGATTCCCCACCGGCCGGGAAAGTATACGCCCGGCTCAATCGTAATGACCATTCCCGGCTGCAAAATCTGTTTCTGACCGCTGGCCACCCGGGGCGCCTCGTGAATCTCCAGACCCACTCCGTGCCCTGTCGAATGCGTAAAATTCTTGTCCAGCCCAGCCTCACGGAGCACTTCTCTCGCAGCAGAATCGACCGCTGCGACAGTAACGCCAGGCCGAACCGCATGAATCGCGGCCAGCTGCGCTGCAAGCACGGCCTCGTAGGCGTGGTGAGCCTCGGACGATGCTTCGCCCACCCAGACAGTACGGGTCTGATCCGAACAATAACCTGCGAGTATAACACCGAAGTCGCAGACCACGAACCCAGTGCGGGCAATCGGCTGGTCCGACGCCCGGCCATGCGGCAACGCCGACCGCGCCCCCGAAGCAATGATCGTCGGAAACGACATCTGCTCCGCCCCAGCGCGGCGGGCCACATACTCCATCTCCGCCGCAACCTCGGTCTCCTTTGTGCCGGGACGCAAGACTTTAAGCGCCCGATCAAACAGACTCGCACCCAACTTCACCGCCGCGCGAATGCATTCCAACTCATCGTCATCTTTTACCATCCGGTCGCGCTCCACCTGAGGCGGCGCGTCCTTCGCTCGCACCTTCGTTGGCAATCCGTCGTTGAAACGTTTTTTCTCGGCCAACGTGACGTGGTTGGCCTCGACCCCTATCGTCCAGTGCCGCGCCTTGCCTCGCCGCTCCGAAATCCACTCCGCCGCCGCGTCCCATGGAGACTTATTGGCCACCACTACTTCCGCGCCTTTTACTTCCTCAAGCGCCTGCGTGTCATAACGCACGTCTGTGAAGAAGGTATTCGCTCCTGCTTCGACCAGCAGCAATCCAGCGCTGCCCGTGAAGCCGCAAAGATAGCGAACGTTGGGAAGATGGCTGATCACCAACCCGTCGAACCGGGTAGTGGCAAGATACTCTCGCAACTTCTCCTGGCGAGGTTGAAAATTCATTTGCTGCGAGTTTAACAGTTGCAACGCCTGTCAAACTTCAGCTATGAGGCTGCGGCTCTGGTCGGCTGCATGTGAGGGGAATTATGGCTTCCTTGAAACACGACCTCCGCATCTGTGCCCGCAAGATCAAAGCCCAGGCCACCCGTCCAGAATCTTTGAAGGCAGTTGCCTGAATAGTGCTTGACACCGCGACAACCTAAGAATAGTGTTCTGCACGGCTTATGAGTTGTACCCTTCGTGCATATCGACACACTGTAAACCTCGGGGGTGTGGGCCCTGACCATTAGCTGTACAGAAAATTACCTCACCACGGTGAGGAAGTGCCCGCGACCAAGCCATTATTCGAGGCGCTGGTTGCGATTCGATCCCAAAATCATTTTTGCCAAGAGGCAATTCTCAGAAGACAGGCCCCGGAGAATTGCCATCGTCCAGTTCAACACGGCCTGAAAGGAGAAACAAAATTGGGACACAATGAAGCTATTCTAAAGAATGACGAACGCATGTTTGCAGGTCAGTTCCTAACATCGAAGAATGGGTTTTTCCATGCACTGATGGAAGAGGATGGCAATTTCGTCATTTATCGGGGCGATCTATTTAAGGCAAAGTCGCCAGGCTACGAAAAAACAGCCAGGTGGCGACTCTTTCCTGATAAGGGGCCAGGCGGGGGGACCGGGTACCATATCTATATGCAAGGTGATGGTAATTTAGTGATCTACCGCCAAAATCCGCAAGCCCCTATGTGGAACCCCCAAGAAACTTTCAATAACAGGAAAAAGGATGGCCGCTTTCTGGAGCTCTATAACGACGGGTGGCTCGATATCAGAGGTATTTGGAGTGCCGGTGCCCCAGGCGAGCGTTGCAGCGATCCAGAATGGGAGAGCATTGAATACATAATGGATCCCCCGCCGAAGATCACGCCCGGGCCGCCGGGTGTAGCGCTTAGCGCGAAGGGCTGTAACAGCACCAGCACTGCGCAAACCCAAGATTTCTCGGTTACCTACCAAGAAACCTCATCGACGTCCTGGAAGATCTCGACCTCCTTAAAAATAGGTTTGAAAACGCAAGTGAAAAGCGGGATACCATTCCTCGCGGAGGGGAAAGTCGAAGTTTCGACCGAATTGACTCAGAGCGTTGAGTGGAACAAAGTAACGACGCAATCGAAAGGCGTCACCATCCCCCTCAAAATCAACGTCCTGCCGGCAAAATGCGTAATTGCCAAATGCACGTGGCATCAATCCACCTTGGCAGTTCCCTATCGAGCCGTCGGCAAAGTTAAATTTGAAGGTTATCCCGAAAAGCTTCCTGTTTATGCCGAAGGGATATACGAAGGGGTCACCACCCATGACGTTAGGACCTACTGGAAGGAAACTTCAGCGCAGGATGAGCCGGGATTAAATGCAGTAGAGGTGGCTGACCTCGCCGACGACGGTTGGAAACTAATAGAACAAGTGAAAGCGTGATAGCTGATCAGGGAGCTTATGGCAGGCTCGCAAAATCGGGGTAGCCTCAGTTGGAATGGCGTTGACGACGGCGGGGCTAGCCTGCCACCTTGAACTCAAGACTCACAGTTCAAAACTCACAGCTAAACGCGAAACCGCCGGCTCCGCGACAGGTTCTTCGCGGGCCGGCGGTTCAAATCTTCAACTGCGCTGCTACTAAGTCTGAATAATTCGCGGCGTGATGAAGAAAATCAATTCCTGGTTAGAGGTATTCACCGTCGTGTGCTTGAACAGGTTGCCCAGGATCGGCAGGTTGCCCAGCAGCGGAACTTGCGAAATGTTGATCGAGTTCTGCGTCTGGATAACGCCACCGATCACCACCGTGCCGCCATCGGTCACCAACACCTGCGTCGTAGCCTGCTGTGTGATCAATTCAGGGTTGCCCTGCACTTCCTGACCGAAGTTCGGCGTGGTGTTTTCCACGTCGACGTTCAGGAAAATGGTGTTTTCCGAAGTAATCTGCGGAGTCACCGTCAATCGCAGGAAAGCATCGACATAGGTAACGGTCGGAGGACCACCCAACTGCGCCTGCGTCACGATCGGTACGCGCACGCCCTGCTTGACCAGCGCTTGAATGTTGTTCTGCGTGACTACGCGCGGCCGTGACAGCACTTTCAGCAATCCGCGCGACTCAGCCATCGAAAGCACAGCGTCGATTCGCACCGTATTGCTGGCGTTGACGAAGGTCAAGCCACTGGTCGGAGAGGTCACGCCCAGGTTTGAGAACAGAGGAATCGTATTTCCGGTTCCTGTTCCCGCAACCGTGATGTAACCGGGGCTGCCGCCCGTAACTGTGGTCGGCGATGTACCTGCGGTAGTGTTGCCACCGACCGCGCTGTGTCCATTGCCCACGCCGAAGCCAAACTGTGTGCCGATGTCACGCGCAAATTGCCGTGTGGCGGCCACTACGCGAGCTTCGATTTCGACTTCCTGCGTCTTACGATCCAATTGCGTCAGCAGGCGGTCGATAGCCGGAATCGCCTTCGGAATATCGTTGATGATAACCGCGTTCGTGCGGTCGTCGGCAACCACGTCGCCACGTTGCGAGAGAAATTTCTTAACTGTAACGATTACGTCTTTTGCCTTGGCATAGCTGAGGAAACGTGTGACCGAAACTTTATCCACGGCCAGCGCTTCGGCTTCCACCTGCGCCCGGCGGGCGTCGGCTTCCTTTTTCAGCGTGTCGACGGTCGCGATACGCAGAACGTTGCCTTCCAGTTCGCGGGACAGATCGTTGTTCTTGAGCACGATGTCCAGCGCCTGATCCCACGGCACGTCATCCAGAACGATAGTCAGGGTACCGTGAACGTTGGGATCCAGAACAACGTTCAAGCCGCTGATCTCGTGGATCAACCGGAAGAAATCCTTCAGGTCCACATCTTTGAGGTTCACCGAAATCGGCTCGCCCGTATACTTCGGACCGGTGGCTGCCGGTTGCTGTGTGGCTTGCGACTTTTGCTCGGCCGCCAGATTCACCGCCGGCTGAATCGCCATCGCCGTAGCGCTCGAAGTCTGGGTTGGCGCCTGCGCCGCATGAGCGCTCACCGCTAAGAGTTCAACCGCTGTCTTGTCGGAGAATCGCGCCGCAGCTTCCTGGGCGCGAACCTGAGGCTCAACCGCAGGCGCTTCAGTCTTTGCTGTTTCGTCTTTCTTCACCTGATAGGAAGGCTCGACAAAGGCAAAGTCCGTGGGCGACGCCGGATTTGAGACACTGGCTTCGGTCACTCGCGGAGAGAAGGGCGAAGCTGGGGCCGCCTGCGGCGCCGTATTCTGCGCCACGATCTTGATTTCAGGGGCTTTGGACTCGAGGGCCTTGGGAGCAGACGTATCTCGCGCGGATTCCTGCGCGTGAAGCGTCAGCACCAGCTTGCCCGCCGCACCCGGCGTCAGCTCATAGGCGCAGGCTTTGTCGAGGTCCACGACGATGCGCGTGGTCGGAGGAATCTGCGAATCCATTCCGATGCGCACATCCTTGACCCCGGAAGCGCCCACGCCAATATGGCTCTGTCCGCTGGCCATCACGGTTTGCGGCAGATCCACCACGACGCGCGCGGGCGAGTCCATGGAACTCAGTTTCGGTTCCACCGCGCCACGAGAGCTGATCTCGACCCGGACAGTGCCCGCGCCCTGGATCACGCTCACTCGCTCGAGCTCGCTCCGCTGGCCCGCTTGGGATACCGGCGCCTGGGCGGCCGCGGCCCCCAGCGCCATAAGCAGCAACGGTACGAACATGGTTAGCTGTTGCTTTCGCATTTCGCTTCTCCCCCACCGCGGGCCGAGCCCGCGTGTCCTTCGTGAACTTGGTTTTTGCCGCTCCGGTTGTCCCGGTTTCATCCTCCCGGCTCTTATACGGCCGGGGTAAAGATTCGCTTCGTCACTTCCCGTGTAAACGGCTTGCCCAGCTTGTCCTGCACCGTCTCCTGGAACACCACCGAATCGCCGGTGATGCGGACCACGTACCCGTTAAATACCGGATCGTTTTCACGCAGAAAGTAAGCTTTGTTCAGATCGTTGGTCACCACCGCGATAAAGCCGGTGTCCGACTTGACCACACCGCGAACGTTGATGTGGCCAATCTCCAGGCACTTCTTGCCTGTCGAGCAACCCGACCCTCCCGCCGCTTGCACCACCGGACTAAAGAAGGGATCGCGCTTGCCATTCATGGCCCACTTCTTTTCTTCCGCTGGCGCTGGCTTAGGGGCCTCGGCCTTGATGGCATCGGCCGCGCTCTTTGGGGCAACTGCCGCCTTCGCTTCCGGCTTCGCCGCGATTGTCACCTTCTTCGTGTCCTTCGGCTTTGCCGTATGAGCCACAGCTTTGAGCGGAGCGTTCATTCCTGGAGCTGCCACTTTCACCGCAGGCTTCACCGTGGTTGAGGCAGTCTGAGCGGGCGCAGCCGCAGGTTTAATCGCAGCTTTTGCCGGCACAACCGTCTTCACCGGAACAACTGCCGGCGCAGGTTTCTGCCCGGTGGGCTTCGCCGTGGCCTGTCCCGTCGGCTTCGTTGCGGCCTTATTCGCGGCTGGCTTCGCCGGAACTCCCGCCGCATCCAGCGCGGCATTGCTGTCGTTGGCCTGCTTTTGCTGCAGCGATTTCGCCATGCTGCGCGCGTTGTCGATGGCATCCGGATTCTGTGCCCAGACCGAGCCTGCCATCACTGCCATTGCCAAGATGCTTGTCGTCAGCTTCATAGCCATCCCTACCTGTTCACCGCAGCGGTTGTGGTTCCGGGTTTGGGTGCAGCGCTGGCCCCGGCAGGATTCAAATCGTGACTGAAGAATGTTGTCGCTATGCACGACACCACTACGCTCTCGTTCGGAGCATATTGATACGTATGCTTTAGCTTCGCCGCGGCCGGATTCTTCGTGCTCGACATCGTTACGCCCGTGATGTTCACGATGCGCTCCAGCTTGCCCACCCGGTCGAAGAAATTCAGCACCGAGTAGTAAGGCCCGTCCAACTCGATATCGAACGGTACTTCCGTGTAGTACTGCTGCGTCTTGAGGTCCCGAGCGTTATATCTCCGCAGTTCGATCCCCGCCTTCTGCGCTTCGCCGTCAAGCGTGGTAATGAATCCGTCCACATCTTTCGAATCGGGAACGATTCTCTGCTCGATCTCCAGCTGCTGTTTCAACTCCGCCAGTTGCTGTTCGATCTGCTTCAGCTTCGGCCGGTAAGATTCCAGTTCGTTGTTCTCACGAATCTTGCCATCCAGCGCATGTTGCGCCACCGTATTCTTTTCGCTCTGACTCTTGAACACCAGGAAGAACAAGGCCGCGGTAACAATCGCACCTCCCGCCACCACCGCTCCCCACTGTTTCAAGCCCGACAGTTCGCTAAAATTCGCCATAGGTCCGCCTTTACGACTTTCCCTTCTCGCAGGTCAGCGTGAACTGGAACGCCTGCATGTCCTTGATCTGATCGTCCTGATATGTTTCCTTGATCTCGACCGTCTTGAAGTAGCCCGTCTTTTGCAGGTTCGCGATCAGGTTGGCCACCGCGTCGGTGCTCAGCGCGGTGCCTTCCAGATTCACGGCGCCGCCGTTATCGTCCATCTTGCTCAGCCACACCGCTTCGGTGTTGTTCACCGTTTCACCTAACATGGCCAGCAGGTTGACCGGTCCCGACTGTCCTTTACGCAAGCCGTCAATCACATCCACCCGGCGCTTGTAGTTGTCGGCCTGAGTCTGGCGCTCCAGGAAACGTGCCTTAACATCCGCCAGTTCCCGGTTCTTCTGTTCCGCCGCGCTCATCTGCTGCGCTATCGCCTTGGACTGATGATCCAGACGCATCCAGTACATTCCGTTGCCTAGCGCGACGACCACCAACACCACCAGTACCGCCATCTTGGGCGAACCTACGTTGCCCACTTCCATCGTGGGCATGGCCGAACTGGTGCCGCCCCGTTTGTTCCTGCCCTTGGCCGTTTCCAGCAGATTTATTTTGATCATAGGGATTCAAAGCTCCTCAGGGCTAAGCCCACTGCCACCGCCATCTGGCCCGGATTTTGCTCCACTAACTCCGCTCCATGTCCTTCAGTCGGCGGCAACACCCGCTGGAACGGATTAAACAACTCGACTGGCATCGAGAATTCTTGCCGCAACGCTTCCACCAGTCCCGGCACCTTCGACGATCCGCCCGCCAGATAAATCTTTTCGATATGCTCGCCCGCCGCGCTGGCCCGGAAGAAATCGAAGGTCTTCTGAATTTCCAGAACGATGATTTCCGTCACCTGTTGCAGGATCGGCTGCTTCGCGTCTTCGCTGACCGTGCCCACCTTGTTGCCCAGCTTGAGCGACTCCGCATCGTCGAAGCTCAAATCCAGTTCCTTTTGCAGCGAATCGGTGTACTGATGTCCGCCCACGCTGACATCGCGGGGAAACAGCGGCGTCGTGCCCTTCACAATGTTGATGTTCATCACGCTGGCACCCAGATTCAGCAGCGCCACCACCTGGCCCGGAGCCGGCTGGTAGTTGTACTCGTAGCAGTTCTGCAAGGCCAGAGAGTCGATGTCCACAATAGACGGCGTGCGTCCGGCCATCGAGAGTACGTTGGTGTAGTTCAGAATCTTGTCCTTCTTAACCGCCACCAGCAGCACATCCATCTGCGGGTTGCCCGCTTCTTCCGACATAATCTGGTAATCCAGGCTCACGTCGGCCAGATCGAATGGAATGTGCGAAGCCGCTTCCTTCTCGATCGTCTCCGCCAGTTCCTGATCGCTCATCGAGGGCATCGAGATCTTTTTCACGATCACCGAGTGCCCGCTCACGGCAGTAGCCACGGCTTTGGTCTTGATCAGGTTGTCGGCAAACAGCTTGGAGATCGCACTCGAAACCGTGCCCGAATCCACGATCATCGAATCCACCACAATGTCGGAGGCCAATGGTTCCAGCCCCAGGTGCGCCACTTCAATCTGCCCACCCTTTCTCTTCAACTCGACCGCCTTGATGCTGGAAGAGCCCACATCCAGACCAACGATGGACTTCGATCCCATTCCAAACATGTTGTCCCCGCCTTTTGTCAGCTGTGTGTATCAGCCTGTGTGGCCGCGGGCACTCTTGCCCGCGACTTTTTGTTTTCGAACTTCTAACTCTGCCCCGCAGCCGCCTTCATCGCCTTGGGCTTTCTCTTCACCCGCGGTTCCAACTGGCTCGACTTCTCTTCCATCCACTGATCCAGCCTCGATTTCTTGAAGCGCCAGCGGTTGCCCAGCTTGAACGCGGGAATCTTTTGCTCCCCCACGTACTTGTAAAGCGTGTCCGGACTCACTCCCAGATACTGCGAAGCCTGGCGAATATTCATCACTTCTCGTGAGTCGGCCATAATTCCTCTGCCCGGCCTTCAGTCCGCTACTCCGGGCCTTTCGGTGTCCAGAGCATATATCAACCCCCTAAAACCCCACGTCCAAGCGTATCTCCGCGTTTTACGGGCTTTCTTGAGGTTTTTCTGGATTGGGAGAAAATCAGGATCGAGGAGAATTTCTATATGTTGTGGTTGGGCGCTGCGGATGATCTAGCTATAGTAGAAGCCTTGCAGTTGCCGCCCAGTCATACCGGAACTGGTAACTGAAGTACTACAGACGGTACTGAAGTACTATGCCGCTGGGGGAAGTGCTTGTGATTGCTGGATTTAACCGGGAACGGAGTCAAGGGAGACCAAGAGATAACCGGCCACCAGCGCGCGCGGCGGAGAAGGCAGAATGCATACCCCATCACCAACCAATACCGGAGCGTTGGTGAACTGTGGCAGCGTCCAAGTTTATCCCCGCCCAAATGAGCATCCAGTCCGGCAATGAGCGCTATGGCGATTTTTTCGTCAACCCTGAGCGGGGTACCTTACACTGTCACATCTCGACGGTTCAAACGCCAGATCATCAGGCCGCGAATGAGCATGCCTGATCAGCAGAGCAGACATCATGAAGTATAGAGGTTTGTCGATCATCATCGGCCCCGTAATTCTAATCTCCGCGGCGTGCGTGCTCGCGGCCGGGCAAGAAACCACAGCCATCTCGCCTGCAAGCGGTTGGCCGAAGGGAACGGCCGCCAGTGTAGGTCTCGACGATGAGATACTGAAAAGTTTTGATGCCGACATCGCCAGCGGCAAGTACACAATGGCGGACAGCGTCCGGGTTTTCCGCTGTGGCACGGAGGTCTTCGCACGGCAGTACCATCACGACTACGGTCAAATCTACGCGAAAGAAGCGAAGACACCAGGTCCACTCAACGCGCGGCTGACTGGGCGCTACAACTATTTCGATACCGAGTGGCACCCCTTTTATCACGGTACGGACCTCCACACCATGCAGTCCATCAGCAAGACCGTCACGTCCATTATTTTTGGCGTCGCCATCACCCGCGGCGATTTCAAGGCCAACTTGAACACGCCTGTGCTGAAGTATTTCGATGTGGCGAAAGTGAAAAATATAGACGACCGAAAGCGGCACATGACGGTCGAAAACCTTCTGACCATGACTTCCGGCATGAACTCGGAGGAGCTGTACTATCCCCCCAACTCCGACTCCGTCGAGAACGATTTTGTTCACATGGAGGCCGCTGACGATTGGGTGCGATACGCGATTGATGAAGCCATTGTGGAAGAACCGGGAAAGAACTTCGTATACAGCAGCGCAGCCACCGAGTTGCTGGCCTACGTTTTTCAAAAGGAAACAGGACAGGATATTGACGCCTACGGAGAAAAATATCTTTTCGTTCCACTGGGCATCAGGCATTACTGGAAGCGCGACTATGTGGGCACGGTGGACACCGAGGGGGGCTTGTATCTCAACGATGAGGACCTGGCCAAACTCGGGTTCCTCTATCTGAACGATGGGGTGTGGGCGGGCAAACAAATCGTGTCTAGGGATTGGGTGAAGCAATCGGTTGCGCCGCGAATTCCGATGCCATATACCGTGGAGGATGGGAGGCTTTATTGGGGGTTCAATTGGTGGCTGTATCCGGTGAGCGGGAAGTATGCCTGGATTGCGTCCGGATTAGGGGGCCAGACATTGTTGGTCTCTCCCCAGCAAAACCTGATCGTAGTGCTCACCGGCTGGGACGTACTGAATGAAGCCGACCTCACGCTACTGGTGCCTCGCTTACTCTCCGCCGTGAAGGCAGTCCCATGCACTGGGGCACAAACAAAGTAGCCGGACCAGACCGGGTAATTATCAATTATTATAATCGGCGTTTACACCCAAAATCGGGCCCGCTGTTTGTTGTGTCTTTGCAGGCGATGTGTAGAAAAGAAGGGCGAGCGATAGTACCGGTACTTCCTTCATCCGCGCCTTCGAACTTGCAGGTTCGCGAAAATCTAACACAACCGCTACAAAACTGGCGCTACTGCACGTCCGCGACTTTCCCGTCCCGGAACGTGATCTTCATGTCCTTGTAGATGTAAATCTCCTTCGTCCCAAGCTTCACGTCTTTGTCGGGTTTGCCCAGCGCCGCCTGCACCTGATCGGGAGTCTGTCCTAGCTGAATCGTCTGCGGCTCAGGTTGCTGCGCCGGAGCTGGCTGTTGCGCAGGCGCGCCAGCCTGCTGATCCTGGCCTCCTTGTTGCTGCCCTCCCTGATCTCCCCCCTGCTGCTGGCCGCCTTGGCCTTGCTGGTCATCGCTGCTGATGGCCAGCAGCTGCCCAATCGTATCTTCCACCGAGCCCGCACTGGCGTTCGCGAGCGACCCCTTGGGAAACTGAAACACCACAATGGCTTTGTTGTAAGTTGGAGGGTCGGTTTTGTTGCACGTATCGCAAGCCACGATGCCCACCGTCACCTGATCTTTGGCTACATTCACCTCGACCTTGTTCGGATAAACTTTGTCGCCCTTAGCGAACAATTTCGTGGTCTGCTCTTTGCCGAACTTTTTCAGGCCCAACCCCAGTCCCTTCGACATCAAAGCATTTGGAGCCTTTACCGTCCCATT
>Ga0302326_10015369_pt1 | contig 16110 bp, 13 predicted proteins | sample Palsa_T0_3_FD_202264 | JGI IMG/M metagenome (GOLD analysis project Ga0302326, IMG submission 202264) | Peat permafrost microbial communities from Stordalen Mire near Abisko, Sweden - Palsa_T0_3 | ecosystem: Environmental > Terrestrial > Soil > Palsa > Peat permafrost | place: Sweden: Abisko... | reverse complement strand
CGTCCGGGTCGCAGTAAGCGCCGACGGCAGGCAGCGTGCCAGGGCGGCCGCGGCGGTTGCCGCGTACGCGGCGGCCCGCCGTGAGGTCTACGGCCGGACGACCGGCGTGGGCGCGAACCGTGAGACGGCGGTCAGCAGCGGCGACGCGGCTCGCCACGGTCTGCGGCTGGTGCGCAGCCACGCCGGCGGCGGCGGGCCGCTGATATCCGCCGAGCTCAGCCGCGGGATGCTCGTCGTACGGGTCAACCAGATCGCGGCCGGCGGGTCTGGCGTGGATCCGGGGGTGCTCGGCCCGCTCGCCGACGCCATCAACCGCGGCCTGTCGGTCCCCGTCCCGGTGTGGGGGGCGATCGGCACCGGGGACCTCACCGCGCTGGCGATGACGGCGCTGTGCCTGCTCGGCGAGCGGGAATGGGTGCCGCAGCCGGCCCGGCCGCCGCACTTCGCGCTGGCGTCCCCCGATGCGCTGGCGTTCATCTCCAGCAACGCCGCGACCATCGGCGAAGCCGCGCTGGCCTGCAGCGACCTGCGCGAGCTCGTGCAGGCCGCGATCCTCGTCGCGGCCTTCTCTCATCTCGCCGCCGCGGCATCCGCCGAGCCGTACGCCGAGCCCGTGCACGCCGCGCGTCCGCATCCGGGTCAGCAGGCGGTGGCCGCGGTGATGCGCCGCCTGCTGGCCGGTCAAAGCGGCCCCGCGCCGCGGGTCCAGGACCCCTACGGGTACCGGGCGCTGCCGCAGGTCCACGGCCCGGCGGTGGACGCGGCCCGGCATGCCGAGCAGGTCGTGACGAGCGAGCTGAACGCGGCCGCGGAGAACCCGCTGATCGACGTGGCTGGACAGGCGGTCTGGCACAACGGGAACTTCCACACCGCCTACATCGGCCTGGCGCTTGACGCGCTCCGCGCGGCGCTGTTCCAGACCTCGGCGCTGGCGGCTGCCCGGCTAGGCACGCTGGTGGAACCGGCTTTCACCGGGCTGGCGCCGTTCCTGGCCACCGACGCTGCGCCCAGTTCCGGCATCATGATCCTGGAGTATGTGGCCCAGTCGGCGATTGCCGACATCCGCAGGCTGGCCGCGCCCGCCGCGCTGGGCAGCGCGGTCCTCTCGCGGGGGGCCGAGGAGCATGCCGGGTTCTCCACCCAGTCGGCGCGGGCCACCACCGACGTCGTCCCCGCCTACCGGATCGTGCTGGCCTGCGAGCTGGTCGCCGCGGTGCGGGCGCTGCGGCTGCGCGGGATCCGGCCGACCGGGCGCACGCTGGCCGCCGCGTTCGAGCTGGCCGCCGCGGCGCTGCCGGCCGATACCAGCGACCGGCCGCTGGACGGCGACCTGGCAGCGGCGCAACGACTGCTGCCCGATCTCGCTGCGCTCGTGCCTTGGCTGTGAGCGCCTCAGCCGTGCGCGGCTCGCCAGGCCAGCGCTCGCCAGGCCAGCACTCGCCAGCTGAGCATGAACAACCCGAGAAACGCCAGCGCGACCAGCGTGAACGTGAAGGTCGTTCGCTGTCCGGACGCGACCCGCAGCAGCATGCCGACGGCCACAGTGGCGAGCCACACCCCGGTGCCCGTGGGCACGATGGCGGCCGGCCGCCGCCAGGCCCTGGTCACCAGCAGGCCAGCCGCCAGGCCGGACATGAACGGCCAGGCCGTGCGGGCCAGCCCGGCGACGCTCGCCGCCTCCTTGTGGCTGGCGCGACCAATCACCACGAAGGCAAGCACGCAGCACACGTCGAGGAGCATGGCGGCGGGTCTCACCACAGCGGGCCTCACTGCGGCAGGCCGCTCGGCTGCGGGCCTCACGGCAGCAGGATCAGCTTGCCGGTCGTCCGGCGGCTGCCAAGATCCTGGTGCGCACGGGCGGCCTCGTCCAGCGGGTAGGTACCGCCGATCCGGACGCTGAGCCTGCCGTGGCGGATCCAGGCGAACAGGTCACCGGCCCGGCCCAGCAACTCGTCGCGGCTGGCGATGTAGCTGCCCAGCGTGGGACGGGTGATGAACAGCGACCCCCCGGCGGCGAGGCGCTGCAGCTCGAAGGGAGGCACGGGGCCGCTGGCCGCACCGTAGAGCACCATGTATCCGCGCGGCCGCAGGGCGGACAGGCTGCCGTCGAAGGTCGCCTTGCCGACGCCGTCGTAGACCGCCGCAGCGCGGGCGCCGCCGGTGACCTGCCGGGTGACCGCCGCGAAATCGTCGTAGCCGGCCAGGTGGTCCGCGCCCGCCTGCCGTGCCAGCGCGGCCTTCGCGGTCGTGGACGCGGTCGCGATCACGGTCCCGCCGCGCATCTTGACCATCTGCGTCAGCAGCAGGCCGACCCCGCCGGCGGCAGCGTGCACGACCACCGGATCCCCGTCGCGGACGGCGAACGTGTCGCTCGACAGGTAGTGCGCGGTCAGGCCCTGGAGCAGCACGGCGGCCGCGACCCGCAGGTCCACACCGTCTGGTACGGGCACGGCACGGCCGGCCGGCAGCACGACCTGCGCCGCGTAACTGCCCGGCACGCCCGTCCAGGCCACCCGATCGCCCACCGCGAATCCCGGCACGTCAGGCCCGGCGCCGGCCACGGTTCCCGCGCCCTCGCCTCCCGGGACGTAGGGCAGGTCGTCGGCGTAGGGCGGGCGGCCCTCCCGCTGGTAGATGTCCATGAAGTTGACCCCGGCCGCCGCGACGTCAACCAGTAGCTGGCCGGCACCGGGCCGCAGGTCCGGAAGGTCGGTGCCCTGCAGGACCTCCGGTCCGCCATGCCGACGCACCACTATCGCTCGCATGCCCCCATCCTGCCTCGCTCAGCTCACCGGCGGCTCACCGGCGGCTTACCGGCGGCGCAGCCGCAGGCCGCGCGGGGTCGGCCGGAATCCGGCCGCCTCCAGCGCCTGGGCCAGCGGCGTGTCATACACGGCGGTGCCGTCGGCGCGCTCCACCGTCAGCCTGCCCAGCGCGCCCGCGTGCACAGCCCCGGCCAGGGCGGCCGCGGCCGGCCCGAGCGCGGCCGGATCGCTTGTCCAGGACAGCAGCGTCCGGCCGCCGCGCTCGACGTACAGCACCAGCTGCCCGTCGGCCAGCACGACGAGCGCGCCGGCCTTCCGTCCGGGCCGGTGGCTGCCCGGCGTCTCGTCCGGCCTGGCCGGCCACGGCAGCGCGGCCCCGTAGGCGTTCGCCGGATCGGTCGCCGCCAGCACCACCAAGGGTGCGCTGCCGGGGCCGTCCGGGGTCAGCAGCGCCGGGGGCTCGAGCCCAGGGGCTGGGAGCAGCGGGGCCGGGAGCGGCTGTGCCAGTGCCCGCATCCGGTCCACCGCGCCGGGTAGCGCGAACTGAGCGGCGCCCAGGCCCTCCACGAAGTAGCCGCGGCGGCATTGGCCGGACTCCTCCATCGCGCGCAGCACCGGATACAGCGCGCCGAATCCGCCGGGCACGCGCTCCGCCGCCACCGCGCCCTTGATGACGATGCCGTGCCGGCCGAGCAGCGTCTGGGCGAGCGCGTGTAGCCGGCGCGTCTGATCGGGCTCGCCCGGCGGCAGCAGCGACCAGCGGCCGCTGACCGTTGGCGGCCCGGCACGGGACGGGATCGTGCCGCGGCCCAGCCCTGGCCGGCCCAGCCCCGGCGGGCCCAGCCCCGGCCGGCCCATCCCCGATCGGCCCAGCCCCGGCCGGCCCATCCCCGGCCGGTCCAGCCGAGGATGGCCCAGTACCGGATCACCCGGTCCAGGCAGGTGCGACCCCGGCCCGCCGGGAACGCCCGACCCTCGCAAGCTGCCGTACCCAGGCGCGCTGACCCCGGCAAGCGACCGCGCTGGTTGCGGCCGGCCGGCACCGAGGACGGTGCGCAGCGGGGCCAGCGTGTCGTTGGTCAGCCGGCCAGCCCAGACCAGGTCCCAGATCGCGGTCGCGACCGCGTGGTCACCAGGACCGCCAAGCCGCGGCCCGTCCAGCCCCGCGCCCGCGACACGATCGGCCAGCGCGTGGAAGAACAGCGCTCCGCCGCCGTCGAGCGCACCGATGATGGCCTCGTGCAGCGGCGTCATCGTGATCTCGCCCGCCGCGGGGAACAGCAGCGGCGAGGCGCCGGCCGGCGACAGGACGATCCAGCCGTCATTGCCGGGCAGCGCCCCCGCGCCTGACCAGGCGACCTCGCCGGCCGCGGTCAGCTCGTCGAGCATCGCGGGCGCGTAGCCGGGCACCCGGCCCGGCAGCACCAGCGTCTCAAGCGCGGAGGCGGGAACCGCCGTCCCGGCCAGCTGCTCGACGACGTCGTAGACGGCGTCAGGGCCAGGCCGCCGGCCGGTGCGCGCGCCCGGCCGGCCGCCGGCGCCGGCCGCATGACCGGCGTCCTGCCAGGCAGGAAGGAAGGCGGCAAGCACCTGCGGCGGCACCGGCTCGGCTTCCTTGCGCAGCCTGGCGAGGCAGCGCCTGCGCAGCAGCCGCAGCACCGCCGCGTCGCACCATTCGGTGCCGCGCCCGCCGGGCAGGAACTCGCCCTCGGCGACCCGGCCTTCCGCGGCCAGCCGCCGCAGCGCGCCCGTGACCACGGCCACGCCGAGCCCGTAGCGCGCCGCTGCCGCAGTTGCGTTGAACGGGCCATGCGTGCGGGCGTACCTGGCTACCAGGTCACCGAGCGGGTCGGTCACCGGCTCGGCGAACGCGGCCGGCACGCCGGGCGGCAGCGGAACGCCGAGCGCGTCGCGGAGCCTGCCCGCGTCCTCGACCGCCGCCCACCGTGCCTCGCCCGCGATCCGGACCTCGATGACCCGCCGCTGGGCGGCCAGCTCAGCGAGCCAGCCGTGCGCCGCGTCGGGGTCGGTGCAGCGCCCGGCTACCTCCCCGGCGGACAGCGGCCCGACGTCGCGGATCATGTCCGCGGCAGCCTCCACGTCGCGGCTGGCCCGGTCTGGGGAGAGCCGCTGAAGTGCTCGTTCGGTATCCTGCACGACCAGCGGGTCGAGAAGCTCCCTCAGGTCCGCCTGGCCGAGCAGCTCGGCGAGCAGGGAAGAGTCAAGCGCGAGTGCCTGGGCGCGGCGCTCGGCCAGCGGCGCGTCGCCCTCGTACATGAACGCGCCGACGTAGCGGAACAGCAGCGACCGGCCGAACGGGGACGGCGCCGGGGTCTCGACGTCGACCAGGCGGATCCGCCGGGAGGACAGCTCGCGCATCAGGGCGACCAGGCCAGGAACGTCGAATACGTCCTGCAGGCACTCGCGGACGGTCTCCAGCACGATCGGGAACGCGGCGTACTTGCTCGCCACCGACAGCAGCTGGGCCGACCGCTGCCGCTGCTGCCAGAGCGGCGTCCGGCGCCCCGGCTGGCGCCTGGGCAGCAGCAGCGCGCGCGCCGCGCACTCCCTGAACCTGGCCGCGAACAGCGCGGACGCGCCAAGCTCGGCGGTGACCAGCTGCTCGATCTCGTCCGCGTCGAACTCGGCGATGCCGGCCGGCGGCGGGTCGTCGGCGTCGGGCACCCGGATCACGATCCCGTCGTCGGTGTGCAGCGCCTGCACGTCCATGCCGCCGTAGCGCTCGCGCAGCCTGGCCGCGATGGCCAGCGCCCACGGCGCGTGCACCCGCGCGCCGAACGGGCTGTGCAGGACCAGCCGCCAGTCGCCGAGCTCGTCCCTGAACCGCTCCATCACCAGGGTGCGGTCGTCCGGCACGTACCCGGTGGCCTCGCGCTGCCCGGCCAGGTACCTGACCAGGTTCGCGGCGGCCAGCTCGTCCAGGCCGTCACGGCGGAGCCGCGCGGTGGCGTCCGCCGGGCTGGCCGAGCCCAGCTCGCGGCAGTAGGCGCCGATCGCCGCGCCCAGCTCCGCCGGGCGGCCGATCGCGTCACCATGCCAGAACGGAAGCTTCCCCGGCTGGCCCGGGGCTGGAGTGACGAGTACCTGGTCGGCGGTGATGTCCTCGATCCGCCACGAGCTCGCGCCGAGCACGAACACGTCGCCGACCCGCGACTCGTAGACCATCTCCTCGTCCAGCTCGCCGACCCGCCGGGAATGCCTGCCTGACTTGTCGCGCTGGCCGCCGGCCAGGAAGACGCCGAAAAGCCCCCGGTCCGGGATGGTCCCGCCGCTGGTGACGGCGAGCCGCTGGCCGCCCGGCCGGCCGCGCAGCGTCCCGGTCAGCCGGTCCCAGACCAGCCGGGGGCGCAGGCCGGCGAACTCCTCGCTCGGGTACCGGCCGGCCAGCATGTCCAGCACGGCTTCGAGCACCGGGCGGGTGAGCCCGGCGAACGGCGCCGCGCGGCGGACGGTCCGCTCCAGCTCGGTGACGTCCCAGTCGTCCATCGCCGTCATCGCGACGATCTGCTGGGCTAGCACGTCGAGCGGGTTGCGCGGCACGTGCAGCTCCTCGATCTGGCCGTCGCGCATCCGCTGGGCCACCACGGTCGCCTGGACCAGGTCGCCCTGGTACTTCGGGAAGATCACGCCGCGGGAGACGTCGCCGACGTGGTGGCCGGCCCGGCCGGTGCGCTGCAGCCCGCTGGCCACCGAAGGCGGCGACTCGACCTGGACGACGAGGTCCACCGCGCCCATGTCGATGCCGAGCTCCAGGCTGGAGGTGGCCACCACGGCGGGCAGCCGCCCGGCCTTCAGCGCCTCCTCGATCTGGCTCCGCTCCTGCCGGGACACCGAGCCGTGGTGCGCGCGGGCCACCTCGGCCGGGGCGCCAGCCGAGGTGCCGGCCTGGGCCATCAGCTCGGCGGGCGGGTGGAGGCCGGCGGCCGGGTTGCCTGGCCGCTGGCCCGGAGCCTGCTGCAGCGCCGCGGCCTGGTCGGCCTGGTCGGCCTGGTCGGCCTGGTCGGCCTGGTCGGCCTGGTTGGCGGCGAGGTCGGCCTGGTTGGCGGCGAGTGCGGCCCGGTCGGCCGCGAGCTCGTTCAGCCGGCCGCAGAGCCGTTCGGCTAGGCGGCGGGAGTTCGCGAAGACGATCGTCGAGCGGTGCGCCTGGATCAGGTCGAGCACCCGTTCCTCGACGTGCGGCCAGATCGACCGCCGCTGGTCGGGGAGATCGGCCGGCAGTTCGTCAGGCCCGCCTGGCCCGCCTGGCCCGCCTGGCCGGCCTGACCCGGACGGCCCGCCTGGGCCGCCGGGCCCGCCGGGCGGCGGGCCCGGGCCGCGGGCCGGCTCCAGGTCGGTCATGTCCTCGACCGGGACGACGATGGTGAGCTCGATGCGCTTGTCGCTCGGCGGCGCGGCGATCGTCACCGGGCCGGAGCCGCCCAGGAACGCCGCTACCTCCTCGGGCGGGCGCACGGTGGCGGACAGCCCGATCCGCTGGACCGGGCGGCGCGGCGGACCGTCCTGGCCGATGTCCGCGGCGCGGCGCAGCGCGTCCAGGCGCTCCAGGGACAGGGCGAGGTGAGCGCCGCGCTTGTTCCCGGCCAGGGCGTGCACCTCGTCCACGATCACGGTCTCGACGCCACGGAGCCCGTCGCGGGCCTTCGACGTCAGCAGCAGGAACAGCGACTCAGGCGTGGTGATCAGGATGTCCGGCGGCTTGGCCGCCAGCTTGCGGCGCTCGTCCGCCGCCGTGTCCCCGGTGCGCACGCCGACCCGTATCTCGTTGATGTCCAGGCCAAGGCGGCGGGCGGCGTGGCCGACGCCGGTGAGCGGCGAGCGCAGGTTCCGCTCGATGTCCACGGCCAGCGCCTTGAGCGGCGAGATGTAGAGCACCCGGCAGCGCAGTCTGGGGTCTTCCGGCGGCGGCTCGGTGATTAGCTTGTCGATCGCCCATAGGAAGGCGGCGAGTGTCTTGCCGGAGCCGGTCGGGGCCACCACCAGCGTGTTGTCGCCCTTGCCGATAGACGCCCAGGCTTGCTCCTGGGCCGGCGTCGGCTCGGCAAAGGCACCCGTGAACCACGCCCTGGTCGGCTCGGAGAAGCCGTCCAGCGGCCGCGTCCGGGCTGGCGAGAGGGCGGGCATGCGTCCATCCTGCCTTGTCCCGCCGACAGAGTCGCCGCGAAAATCGCCGGCCGTCTCCTCCCACGGGCAGAACTGGGTGTCTTCCTCACAGGAGGTCCTCGGGCATGATCGGGAGGTGGCGGATGCGGTGCCCGGTGGCGTGGAAAACGGCGTTGGCAATGGCTGGCGCGGCGCCGACGACGGGTAGTTCGCCGATGCCCTTGCTGCCGAGCGGGCTGATGTCGGGGTCGTGCTCTTCGATGAAGGTGACGCTGATCGGCGGGGCGTCGGCGTGGCTGGGGATGAGGTACTCGTTCAGGCCGGGGTTGAGCAGGCGCGCGGTGGCCAGGTCGGTGGCGCTGCCCTCGAGCAGGGCCTGCCCGATACCCATGATCCCGCCGCCACGCATCTGGTTCGCCGCGGTCTTGGGGTTGAGGATGCGGCCGGCGGCCCAGGCGCCGGCCATCCGCTCGACCCGGACCATCCCGAGGTCGGGGTCCACGGTGACAACGGCGAACCAGGCGCCGAATGACCAGGATGAGGTGTCGGCCCGGACGATGCGGGCAATTTTCCCCCCGGCGATGCCGGTTCCTGAGGCCGGGTCCCATTGGCTGAACCCATCCAGGGTTGTCAGCTGCCGGCGGAGCAGGACCTCGCCGTAGGTGTCGGTCTTGGCGAGGTTGGCTGAGCGCAGGCATCCGTTGTCCACGGTGATGCTGTCTTCTGCCTGGCCGGCCAGCGGGGACTTCGGGTCGGTGACGGCGAGCTGGATGATCCGCTGCCGCAGGTTGCGCTCGGCGAGTTGGACGGCATTGCCGACGGAGGCGGAGGTGATGGCACCGGTTGAGTTCCCGGCGCGGGGGAAGTCGGTGTCACCGAGCATGACGGTGACCTTTCCCAGGTCGAGGGCCAGTTCCTCGGCGGCGATCTGCGCGGTGATGGTGTAGGTGCCGGTCCCGAGGTCCTGCGCGCCGCATTGCACCATGGCCGAGTTGTCGCAGAACACCCTGATCCGGGCTTCGGTCAGTTCCCGCTGGTTGACCGGGTAGGCGGCGCTGGACATGCCGTATCCCAGCTGCAAGCCGTCTTTGCGCATGCTCGCGGGCCGGGGGTCGCGGCCGGCCCAGCCGATGGCCTTTCCTGCGGCGTCGTAACACTCCTTCAGCGATTTGCTTGACCATGCGGTGCCGCTGCGCGGGTCGACGTCGGCGTGGTTGCGCAGCCGCAGCTCGACGGGGTCGACTGACAGCTCATAGGCCAACTCGTCCAGTGCGCGCCCCGAGTGGGAATGGTACGAGGACAGCTGAAACCCGTATTGCGATCGATGGGCACGGTCAGTGCCGTGCCGAGCCTTGCTCGCCGAGTTCGGCAAGGAGCGTGGCCCGCCTTTCCCCGAGGGTGGCGAGCTGGGCAGTCAGCTGCTTCAGCTCGCGGTTGATCCGCGCCAGCTCGGTCCGCGCCTGCTGTCCCCGCAGGTAGCGCTCGCCATGCAGGGTCCTGGCGAGATCCTCGACCTCGCGGCGGAGCAGCCGCAGCCACGGGTTCCCGTGCATCGCGGCAGCCCGGTACTGCAGCTTGCCCGCGTCGATCGCCGCGAAGATCTCATCCTGCGTCAGGCCGTACTCCTGGCGAGCCGTCTTGTCGCTCAGCGTCGCGCCCTTGCGTCCCCATTCTCGGTCCTGGAGGTCCATGTCCGGAATTATCTAATGGCGGAGGAGTTCGCTGAGGCGGGCGCCGATCACGGAGATGCCGGGACGGGGCTCGCTCTCGTAGTACCAGGGCTTTCGCCGGCGCATCAGGGCTTCGCCGTGCTCGGCCCAGATGAAGTTCGGCTTGCGCAGGACCTTCCGGAACACCGCGTCGACCGTGTCCTGGTAGGCGGCGGCCAGGCGGCGGAACGGCAGCGGCCCGATCGTCTCCGACCGCAGGTAACCGCGCAGCACGTCGGCGTACTGCTTGCCGGCCGCGAGAGCCGGGTCGGCGAACAGGTCGCGCAGCATCCCGTACTCGTTATAGAAGTTAAGCCCGTCGGTCTCGTCGTAGATGATGCCGGTGGTGTCGGCGTAGGTGAGTTCGGGCGGGAACTCGAAGGCGGCCGCGTCCACGCCGGGGAGGTTCCGTGGCCGACGGCGCGCGGGCTGCTGGGCCACCGCGGCTTCCTGCCGGTGCCGGTAGTAGGCGTTGAGCCGTTCCTCTGCCTCGGCGGGCGGGAGGACCAGCTCGTCACCGCCGAAGAACTCGACGAACGCGGCCCGGTCCGCCCGCATCTGCGTCCAGGCTTGCTCGATTTTCTCGGGATTGCGGTAGGCAAGTTCGGGCTGCTGCGTCGCCATCGCGAGCGCGGCCTGCGCGATCCGCGCAGCGCCAGACTTGCGGTAGGCAGTCATCGAGCCGGAGACCAGCCAGGCGCCTGGGACCGGGCAGATGGGCACGAGGCGGGCATGCACGAATCCGCCCTTGGGCAGCGGGCGGAAAGCGGCCGGGCCCATGTTGGAGTACGTGCGGTATTCCAGGTCATCGAGCAGGTTCAGCAGGACCACCGAGTCCCGGTCTTTGCGGTGGATCTCGAAGATCCCCTCCACCGGGTCGCGCCAGCCGCGCAGCATCTCCCGATCAGCCGCAGTCAGATCCGGCCGGCCGGCCGGGAACTGGTCCAGCACGGTCTTGCCGTTCGGCAGGCGGTGCTGAAGCGCGAACCGGTCAATGACGCCAATCGCTTGGCCCTCGGTCAGCTCCTTGAAGGGATCGGCGGCCTTCAGCATGAACTGCTCCAGGTGCCGTTCGAACCGCGGGCTGAGCGCGAAGTCGACCAGGGCCTGCTTCAGTTCCGCGCTGCGCTCGATGAGGGAGGCGAGTGACGCCTCATCGCTTTTCATGGCCCGAGGTGCCACTTCACTTCTCCGCCTCGCCGACCGCGGCCAGCTTGCGGTTAACCACGGCCAGGTTGAACGGCTGCGGTTCTTCGGGGTCGTCTTCGGACCAGTACTCGACCGGGGAGTCGCCTTTAGACGCCACGCAGACCGGGTAGTCCTGGTCGGGGTCGCGCGCCAGCATCTGGTCCAGTGCGATCTCGTGCTCCCAGCTGGCCCCGAGGTCGTACGTGTAACTGATGTTCCCGCCAGGGGTCAGCACATCCCGCACCCGGACCGCGCCCGCCATGTCCACACGGGGACCCTACTGCACTGCCGCCTGGCGGCATGGTCGGCAACGAACTACTGGGTACCCGACCAAATCGCGGACGGCAGGCTCATCTCGGCGAGACATGGCCGAGCAGCGCCATCAGAGACTGCAGCGAAACGCCGGCGTCTAAATGCGTTCTGTGCCTGTACCGAGTCAGCGCAGGCTGGCGCGGATGTCTTTCATCCGCCGGTAGAGCCGCAGCGGGTGGCCGGGAGCGGGGATGAAGCCGTGGTGGGCGTAGAACTTCGCTGCGTCATCATCGATGGCGTCGACCACGACGAGCCGGGCAGCGGCGGCCTCGCCGGCGGTAACAGCCTTGCGGAGCGCTTCGGCCAGCAGCAGTGCGCCAACCCCCTTTCCCTGCTCGCTGCGGTCGACTGCCAGCCTGGCTAGCAGGACCATGCCGACCGGGTAGGCGGGAAGGCCACGGACAAGCCTCGGTGGTGCTTGTGCCCGCAGCACCGAGCCCATCGTCAGGCTGAAGTACCCGGCAACCCTGTTCCCGGCGCCTTCGTCGCAATGGACGAGCAGAAAGGTCCTGGCGGAGTCCATCTGCTGGGCGGCAACGGCGTGGCGGCGCAGCCAGCAGTCGAGTTCCTCGTTCCCCGACGCGAATCCTGGCAGGTCGTGGTGGGCGCCAAGGCGCTCCACCCGCAGGCTGGGAGGATTCACGCCTCGGGCAGCTTTGGGTGGCGCTCGAACAGTGCGGCCAGTTCGGGGACGGGAGCGGCCGGCTTGTCGAGCTCGGCGATGAACCGGTCGAAGTCCTCGTTCGCCAGCACCAGGTCCCGGTGGTGCCGGACCACCTGTTCTGCTCTGGCGGTCACGCTGTCCAGCACGAACGCGGTCACCGTGGTGTTCTCCAGATCAGCGGCCTGGCGGATGAGAGCATCCTGCTGCGGACTAACCCTGACCTCAACGCGGTGACGCTTGCGCTGCGCCGTGCCCTGATCGCTCATGGTCCCAGGATACCCCGTGTCCGGACGCCGTCCGGACACGTTGTGCTGCTTGATCCCTGCTCTAGCCGGCTGGTGCCCGTTTTTTGCCGATCTGGCACATCCCGCCAGTAAACGGGGTTCACTGATGCGGTGATGAGCGATCACACTCCTGCCTGGTTGAAGAGGCAGCATTTCCTGTACTTCTTGCCGCTGCCGCACGGGCATGTTGCCGCTGCCTCACGGGCATGGCTCGTTGCGGTCGGCCTTGGCCTTGCGTGCTGGGGTAGGAGGGGCGAGGGCGCCGATCGCTGCGGATTGCCGGGCGACTCCGGCGTGGTGATCAGGATGTCCGGCGGCTTGCCCGCCAGCTTGCGGCGCTCGTCCGCCGTCGTGTCACGTGCGCACTTCGCCCCGATGGCGTCTCCGTTAGCCGATCCCCGCACGGCGGAGGCGCTCACGAGCCGCATTCTCGGTGAGTGAGCGGACGGATTGCCCGACTGCGTGCTGATACCTGGCATCGTAGGCCCGCGTCCAGGCACCGGCTGCCCACGACCGCTGGAGTTCGTCCGCGCTGAGTTCCCGGCCGTGCGCCTCGCGGTACGCCACGAGGAACCGCCGCGTTTCCTCGACGGTGGCTAGCTCGTCCGCGCTGACGGTCGAATACAGTGCGGCGGCGAATCCGGCGAGGACAGCGTCGCTGTCGGCGGTGACGCTGTGAGCGGCTCGGGACACCGATAGCCGGACTCGAACAGGCGGCGCTGGACTTCCACGCATGCCGCGATCCGCGGCGAACCGGGGCGTACCTTGACCACGACGGCCCGGCTATCAGCCAGCCGGAGCCCGATGACCGCGGAGAGATACCCGGACCTGAAGATCTCGCCGGCTGGCGGGCTGCCGAGCTGCTCCTCGCACTACTGAGCAAGGCGGCCAGGATCAACGGCGGGCAGGCGAGGTGACATCTGGTCATCCTCTCGCGTTCGATCCCCAGGTAACTCTCACTGCCCGGCAGCCGCTATCAGATCCTTCGTACACCGCCCGCGCCGGATCGGGGCAAACCAGCCGGACCCAAAGCTCTAGCTCCAGAAGGCAGAGATGGGAATGGCAACGATGCCGTCATCGAAGCGGAACGGTCTCGGACCGGTGTGCAGAATCACTCCTGAGATGAACCTCGCGCCCAGCGTGTCCCTGAGCCAGCGCAGATGCCGTGCGTCGGCCGAGACGGGGGCAGCGTCGGCCTTGATCTCGATCCCCATGACCCGGCCGTCCGCGAATTCAACTATTACGTCGACCTCGCGCTCGCCGTTGGTGTCGCGCAAGTGGAACAGACGGGGGAACAGGCCGCTGACAGCGCAGTCGGCGCGCAGCTGAGCCACCACAAAGCTGTCGAGAAGGCGGCCGAGCAGATCTCCGTCGCGCAGCACGGCGCGGGAGTCAATGCCGAGCAGCGGGCCCACGAACGCGGGGTCAACCAGGTGACGCTTCGGCAGGCGAACCAGCCGATTGAGCTGGTTAGCCGACCACGCGGGCATGCGCTCGGTGATGAACAGATGCTCCAGGACCCCGTCGTAGGCAGTGGCGGTGGCGCGATCGATTCCGGCAGCGTCAATCAGCGTCTTCACGGTGGGCGACCCGCCAGTGCTGGCGGCCAGCGCCTGCAGGTACCGGCGCAGCCGGACCGGATCGCGGACCGTGCCCACAAGGGAGACATCCCGGGATACGACCTGGTCGACATAGCTGGCCAGCCACCTCCGCCTGGCCTTGTCATTGCCAGCAAAGGCGGCGTCCGGAAATCCGCCACGCAGCGCCCGGCCGACGTAGCCTCGAACGTCGGGAGCGGCGGCAGCGACTGTTACCTGGTCCAGCCCGCTGGCCACGAGCCTGTCGACCAGTGGCGGACGGCAGGTCATACCCTCAATCTCACGCTCTACCAAGCCGTACATCGCCACCCGGACCAGGCGACCGGTGGCTGGCCATCCCGCTGTCGTGAGGTCCGCCTGCGACGAGCCGGTCAGCAGGAACCGGCCTGTGCTGCCATCTTCGTCCACGGAGCGCTTGACCGCGCCAAGCACCTCCGGTACGGCTTGCCACTCGTCCACCAGGAGGGGAAACGGGCCCTCAGCCAGCGCGGCATCAGGGTCGGCGCGTACCGCGGCGGCCTCAGCCGGGCGGTCCAGCCGCAGCCGGCCGGAGCTGTGGCGTCGCCCGGTCGTTGTCTTGCCGCAGGCGCGGGGCCCTACGATCAGTCCGGCCGGATGATCGGTCATGATCTCGTCAAGGAGCGGGTCAAGCAGCCGTTTTATGTAGTCTGGCACGTAGCTACCGATCGGAATTCAGCATTTAGCAGATGACTTAATCGCACTTTAGCAGATCACTCAGTCAGCATTTAGCAGATAGGTTGATCCCACTTCAGCACACCGTCAGGTGAGCGCTGCATGTCAAGCCCGCCCCGCCCGGCCCGCGTCTGCCGGTACCTCGGTGATGCGGGCGCCGACGTCGGCCGGCGCGGGTTCCGCTTGATGCCCGCGACCAGCGCCTTGGGGGGCGAGATGGAAACGCCTTGGGGGGCGAGATGCAATCGCGCCGGTCGCCGGCGGGCCGGACCGGCCGGCTGGCCGAGTAGCCTGGCGCGGTGCGTCTTACCGCCTTCTGGGAGCGAATGCGCGCGCAGTTCGGCGATGCGTACGCCGAGAGCGTGGCGAAGGACCAGGTGCTGGCTGCCCTCGGCAGCAGGACGGTCAGCCAGGCGCTGGCCGACGGCATCGACGCGAAGACCGTCTGGCGAGCGGTCTGCGAGACCTTCGACGTCCCAGAACCCCGCCGCTGAGCCACCCGCTGTCGAAGGCGGCCGGAGTCTTTATGGCGTGAAGTAGCGCGATGGCGCTGATATACCGGGAGCATGGCTGCTGATTTCCTGCCCGGTCAGATGCGCTCGGCCGCCGTCGCGCTGCTGAAGGCCCTCGACAGCCAGCAGCGGGCGCTCGCGGCGCGGTCTTTTGCCGATGATGCCGCGCGGCGGTGGCTGGAGTACCGCCCGCGGGAACGGCCCGGGGCCTGCATCGCGGAGCTGAGCGGGGATGCCCGTAAGGCCGCCCACCGGCTGCTGGCCACCGGTCTCGGCGACCACGCCTACGCGCAGGCGATGGCGATCATCGCCCTGGAGGAGGTGCTGGACCGCCGTGAAGGGTGGCAGCAGGGCCGGCACAGCGGCGACTACTGGGTGGCCGTCTTCGGTGACCCGGCCGGCGACGAGCCGTGGTCGTGGCGTTTCGAGGGACATCACCTGTCGGTGACGATGACCGTGGCGGGCGACGAGGTATCCCCGGCCCCGGTGTTCCTTGGCGCCAATCCCGCGTGCGTCAGCTACGCCGGCCGGGCGGTGTCCCGGCCGCTCGCCCCCGAGGAGGACCTGGCGCGGGCGCTGCTCGACGCGCTTGGCCCGGCCGGGCGGGCCAGCGCCGTGGTATCGGACCAGGCACCCGGCGATATCCGCACCGGCACCAGGCCGCGCGCCGCCGAAGGCATCGAGCCGCTCGGCGTCGCCTTCGCCGGGCTCGGGCCGACGCCGCGGGCGGTTCTCGGCCAGATCGTCGCGCTCTACCTCGGACGGCTGCCCGCCGGGCTTGCCGCCGCGGAAGCCGCCCGGGTCGATGCCGGCGAGCTGTACTTCGCCTGGGAGGGCCCGACGACGCCAGGGCAGCGGCACTACTACCGGGTACAGGGCGATGACCTGCTGATCGAGTACGACAACACCGCCGACGACGCCAACCATGCGCACACCGTGCTGCGCCGCCCCCGCAGCGACTTCGGCGGCGACCTGCTCACCGCGCATTACCGCCAGGCGCACGCCCAACCGGGCCTCGCCGGGGCATGATTTCGAGCATATCGGCGTGTCGCGTTGATGATCGAACAATTGTTCGTCTAGAGTAGCGCTGCTGACAGCTTCCGTTGCCTTACCGGGGCGGCGGCCCGCCAGCACCACAACCGCCAGCACAGAACCGCAAGCACCAGAACCGCAAGCACCAGAACCGAGCACCAGCAGACTGTCGGTGGCGGCGCGTAGCGTCGGAGCCGATCAGTTCACGACCTAGCCCGCACCACCTAGCCCG
>Ga0302326_10015368_pt1 | contig 16111 bp, 8 predicted proteins | sample Palsa_T0_3_FD_202264 | JGI IMG/M metagenome (GOLD analysis project Ga0302326, IMG submission 202264) | Peat permafrost microbial communities from Stordalen Mire near Abisko, Sweden - Palsa_T0_3 | ecosystem: Environmental > Terrestrial > Soil > Palsa > Peat permafrost | place: Sweden: Abisko... | reverse complement strand
GCACATTCACTGCCACAGTTTCCGAGGCGGGAGCCGTATTGCCGGATACCGGTACGGCAACCGCCACGCAGGGATTCAATTCGAACCCGCTGGATTTTCAAGCCTCCTCGTTCAGCAGCGCGACGTCGTCAGCGGTCACGGAAGATTTCCGCTGGATGGTAGAGCCGACGGGGAATGACACATCAGCACCATCCGGCGCATTAAACTTGCTATTCGGCTCGAATGGAAGTATGCCCGCAGCGACAGGCCTATCCATTGCGAGCAACGGCCTGATAACCTTCGCGCCGGGGCAAACCTTTGGCAGCGGCAACGGCGGAGGCAGCGGCACAGTGACCACCGTCAATACGGGCCCCGGCCTGACGGGCGGACCCATTAGCACCAGCGGCACCATCAGCATTCCTTCCGCTGGAGTAACGAACGGCATGTTGGCCAATCCTTCTATCACCGTGCAGGCGGGATCAGGATTGTCAGGGGGCGGCACGGTGGCCTTGGGCGGGACGGTCACGCTCGCCAGCAACTTGGCGGGAACGACAGATGGAATCGCCTACTTCTCGAATCCGACAAGCGTAGTTTCGACAGCGGCGCCCACGAACGGACAGATCCTGATCGGGTCAACCGGCAACGCTCCCGTGCTCGGCACGCTCACTGCGGGCGAGAACATCAACATTACGAACAGCCCAGGATCGGTCACCATCTCCGCGACGGGCGGAAGCGCCGCGACCTTGCCATTCTTCGTCACGGGCGGCGAACATACCGGAGGCGTTCAAGCCGCCACCAAGAATGTTACGAGGTTGTGGGGAATCCTCTTACCCTACAACGTAACCACCACGGAAATAACCTACGACGTAACCACCGCCGATAATACAGCGAACATTTACGACATCGGCATCTTCAACAATTCTGGAAATCTCGTGGCGGATATTGGGCCTAGCGCAGGAAAAACCTTCGCTCCGGCTAAAGGTTTCCAGACCTTAGCTTGGAGTCAAGGTTCGACAAGTCTCGCGGCGGGCCGATACTATCTTGCCTTCACCACGAATTGCGCAAGCACTTGCGCCGCAATCGCGGCTTCGACAACCTACGTGAGCTTCGCCGTCTACGCCTCAGCGGGAGCCTCTACGGGCGGAGCTCTGCCATCCGCCATAACGCCCCCGGCAGACGTTTGGGGTACGGGAAATCAACCAACCATCGTGATCCACTGAACTCGAGCTTATCGACTTCGGTCTCAACGATACTCAATCAACGGGCGCTCCGCTAACTCGGCAAGATCTCCTTAAGCGCCCATTCAATCCTGTCAACTTCTTCCCGGATCACTCTGATCGATTGCTGGTTTTTCAAAGGATGGCCCACGGGAGTGATCCCTTCCACGGCACCTCTTATTTTGTGGCTCCGGGCCCAAATAAAATTGAGCCGCGCGCTTCTCTCCTTACGATTTCTGTAAACGCCGCCGACGAATTTGGCGGCTAGCCACGCAAATACCAAACCAAACAGCACTTCGATTGGAATACGGTCGGTAGCGCCGTCAAACTCCGCAAACAAGAGCCGGTAGACCGCTTCGCCCATCCCAAACGATGCGAACAATACGGTCGCCCCGAACAAATATACTTTTAAGCGCTCCATTGGTTGCAAGCGAATGGAGTCGTCTCCTTCTGCACGTGGTCGAACAAAATCGATGGCCATCCCTCTTCCCCCAAAATTATTCTTCCCGGTTGAACCAGCTGTAGCGGCAAGAGCCTCGCTCAAATAATAACTCGAAATTCACGCGCCTTGCGCCTGTGAATTCTATGAGAATGGCTCGAAACTTAAGGTCGTGGTGCAGTTTGCGAAATCGCCAACCATCAAGGCCACGAAGCCACACCAAGGAAACACCTTGGGCCAAAAGCCTTCATGATACTTCGTGCCCTCGGTGGTTTAGGGTTTCGTAACCTTCATCGTGAAACTGCACCGATACCGAAATTAAAGGAACTGAGAATCCTTCACCGAGGGCTCCATCGCGCTTGATCACAGGCGTTCACCAGGGGGACTCGCAAACCTCGACATCGTCGAAACCGATGCCCGACGGCCCCCTGCCGCCACTCTTCGTTACGAGCTCTACCCTGCCGGAGAGACCACTCGGTCATTGGCGTCATTGCAGGTTGACGTCCTTGGAGCTTCTCGTCAGAATGAGCATCCTGAGGTCGTGCAGCCGTGGCGGCTAGGATGTTCTCCTCCACCACGGAGGCGCGTCAAGGACATAATCTATTACACCTACGCGGATAACAATTAGGCCTCTTTTGCGGTTTGCTTCCTGCCTTAGTATTTTGGGCCAGAGAGAAAACCGCGTAAGGCTCTTGGAATGAATTGGTCGGGGCGCGCGGATTTGAACCGCGGACCCCCTGCGCCCAAGGCAGGTGCGCTACCAGGCTGCGCTACGCCCCGACACGACGAGCAGAATTGATTCTAAAGCACTTTCCAACTTTGTTTCCACTCCGATTCCTGTTCGCGAACCTCGACCCGCCACATTCAGTTGCAACCCCTGAGCTCCGATCACTCAGGCCGGGTGTCTGAGGCTCTGACCCCAGAAGAAAACCTGGTGGGCTGCAAACGGTATCCATTGCGTGTGCGTACTTTGTATTTCTTCGCTTGATCGCCTACAAGCTTTACCGTGATTGCGCGCCAGCCGGTGTTCGCATTCGCTTTTGGATAATAGGCGAGCGAATATAAATGAGCGAGGTCGTCCTGAATGGAAGCAAACGCGCGCCTCTCATCTCTCCAGCTCTTGGCGAAGTAAGCTTTGCCTCCGGTAGCCGCAGTCATGCGCTCAAAGACTGCAGTAGAGACCGGCTCCAACTTCGCTTCCTGTGTACTGATGATATAGACCGAAACCCCCACGGACTGAGCGAGCTCAGCAACGTCCTCAGGCGGCACTACGCTGGAATTATCCGGACCATTGGAGAACACGACGATCATTCGTCTGCCGGTAAATTGTGCAGCATCTTTTACCGTCAGCAGGAGAGCGTTGTAAAGAGCCGCTGAATCTCCAGCCACAGTGGAACGAACGCCGCGCAGAACCTGCAAGCGGTCGGAGGTCAGAGGCACGGCTCGTGAGAGGTCCCTGCTATAGGAATAGAACCCGATCTTGTCAGCGCTTTCGAGAGAGCGAACAAATTCAGAGATCGAATCCTCAGCGAAAACGAAGTCGCGATACATGTAGTTGCTGGTATCGAACAAAACGAAGACATCCGAGCCGGCAACCAGTGACGAAAGAGTTTGAGGCTGGTCAGCCACGTGATCTGTGCTGTGATCCGTGGCGTTTTCCATCTGACCATTGGGCGAGTCGAGGATACTGCGCGCGGGTCCGTCTCCTTGGGCAAAGGCCGCAAGCTTTTCGGTAATTCCATCTTCCGTGATTACAAAATCCTCGGGATGAAGTCCGGTGACGTAACTTCCATTCTTGTCTGTGACAGCAACGTTAAGTTGCACCATGTTGACGACAACGCGCAGGGCCGAGCCATCCTGCCCTTCAACCCTGTCTCGAGCCACGAAAAATAATCCAAGAAGAACAAAAAGTGAAAGGAACGATTTATAGCACATATTTTCTCGGCTCCCTCGCTCTCGCGAGCCGCTGCTGATGCTGCGTTACTCACGGGATCCAAGCCCCGAGCTTGAATTCTCAGGACCAGGGTCAGTGAGGGTTAATAAAGCGATTTTTCGCTTCCGAAAATCATTGCCCGTTTCACGCATAGCGCGAAGCACAGCCGGCCAATCCTCCAAGTCCGTAGCAAAGATTTTTTCGATCATTTGCCGGGTTAGCTGCGGAACCAACTGATTCAGTGCGACCGGAGGATAACCCATTTCATCCGCCAGGCGAGCCCAATAAAGGTTCGAGGAATCCCAGGTTTCGGCCAGCAGACGGCTGGCAAAACCCGAGTAGGCAGGCAATGGAGGAACATTGAGCAACTCTCGAGCATAGGTATGGCTCAGTGCCGGGTGCGGTATTCCAAAATCCTGCGATAACCGTTTCCAGTTCACCTCTTGCGGATGTTGACGGCGGAGACTTCGCAGTTCCTGACCGGCCACTCCCCAAGAATCGATTGTTTCCGGATACCTAAGTTCGAATTCCACGGTCAAGTAAAAAGTGTCAGCCGGGGTCATGTACGCAAGGACCTCGGATGCCTGTCCAGCACGCAAGCCCTGCTCGATTTGCTCCGAGCGCCGTGGAAGGACACGGTCAGAAAGAATGGCCATCACGTTGGCTCGCAGTTTCTCGTCTCCTCCAGCTGCGGTCACGAGTTCTTCGCCGGTCCGCTGATAGAGTGTGACTGCGTGCAGTTCATCAGGACTAATGCTCCACCAGCGGGGCAGAACCGCGCTGGTCAAAAGACTGGGCACGAATTCCTGCCAGATGAGAGCTTGGACGTTTCCGGGAGCGATGAAGTCTTGCTCGAGTTGAGCAAGCACATAGGGAAGGTCGGCAAGGGAGCCTACAAAATGAGCGCCACCACCGGCAGGATAGCCTGCGCCGAAAAGTTGCGGCGCCTGCCAAAGCCCTTTTATACCCTCCACTGTTTCGCCCGAGAAATCGTGAGAACGAACGAACAGCGGATTATTGTGCAGCGCTTGCGCTCCGGGCGGTTCGTAGTAGGCATAATTTAGGCCTACGAGAATATCTCTCAGAAATGGGGTAAGCTGACCGCGGGCTTGTTCGAGTTGCCCGCTCGAAGATTTGGTGGAGAGAAGCACCGCTCCCACGTTGGTTCGCATCTCTAAATCGGTGTGATGAGTGCTATAGAAGGCGGGAGCCCATTCCGTTCTTTCATGGGATGTAAAGATCGGCTGAGGCATGTGGAACTCGCGGAGTTCGCCCGCCATGTGGAGCACATATTCCTCTGGTTTCACGCCTCCAGCCTTTTGTTTTAATGCGTCGCCCAATGCGATCAGGGTGTCGAGCGAGACTAATCGCTGATCATCCAGGACAGACCGAATTTTATCCGCCAATTCCCGATGAATCTTTTTGCCCTCAGCCGTGTTCTGCTGAGGACCGGCGAGCAATTCGACAATTTCATCTTGCGATACAGCGGTGGTCCCGATGGCCGCACGGAACAACTGCTCCAGGGAGAGTCGTCCCGCATCATACACTTGACTTGCCGATCGAACTTTCGCGAACGGCTTGACCACACTTTGCCAGGATTCGTCCAGTTGGAGCGTCGGAATCTGACCCTGGCGCGCCAAAATTTGCCAGATTCCGACATTCGCTTGAATGAGACCGAGGGCGTCGCCCCGCACAGGATCGGGAGTCTTCTCCAAAAATTCGGCAGTATTCAGGAAGAGGACGATGGAGGCGTCACTCAGCTGCGGAAATTCAGTAAAGACCCGATATAGATCGCTAAACTCAGCGAACTTGAGGCACATCAAACGGACAGTCGAAGGCGCCAAACCATGGCCGGGAGATCGTCTGCTGTCGAGTTCGCTTAGAGCCAGGTACGCCTGCAAAGGCCCGTCATCGGTAGTTTCGCGAGAAAGAGCGAACAGATATTCCAATAAGTCATTGGGATCTTTTAGGGAGTGTTTGCCTTGTTCTCGCATGGAGCGAGAGGGGTTTTTCCATCGCGTAAGGATTTCTCTCCAGACTTCGATATCCCCGGGAACCAGTGGCTCTCCTTTTGGATCCCACTGAATTTCACTGGCCAAAAGGAATAGCCACGGTGCTGGCCTGAATATACCCGTTGTGGCACTGGCAGGTTGCGTCCCCAACTGCAGAGCAGAATAAAACTGCCGCAAGCGATGAGCTTTGATGAAATATTCCTGCTGTTTGCGACTCACGCTGGAAAGCACGTCATAATACGCAGCCAACCAACCCTTGTCTTTCGACAGTAATCGGGGAATGAAATCGGCGGCGGATTCCGGGCTCGCGCCAGCCAAGTGCTCCCATGCCGACTCTGCTTCCACGCCGCCTGGCACAAGCACACGTCCTCGACGGACGCAGATGTGGCTGCCGTAGAAATCAAGTACGGCGCCGTACGGAAGCAGCTTTCGAATTCCAAGATTGCGCTGAAGGAAAACCCTGGTTTCCGTATCCATCTTGGACAATGCCCAATACAGGCGGGCGAGCGAGTGATCACTCAGGATCGTGTCCACCAACGCCTTGCTGTCTTCTCTACGATTCTTCTTGCCAATGCCGATCCAGTCACGCTCCCCGAAAAGCACCGGGACGCTGGTAGAAGAGAACGGGTATTCGAAAGGCTTGCCTCCTTCCACCGTCTGTTCAAGCTCAGTGAGAGGGAACCCTGAATCGATTGTCAGGAAAGCGCGTTCGGCATCGGCCGTCAGCAGCGCGGTGTCAGGCTGCCCACAACTCGATACCATGCGGTAGCCGAGGATGTGCAGAAGCGGCGTCGCACTTTTACAATCGGGAACTCGAATCATGCCGTCGCTTCCCGTTAAAGCTGCCAATTCCCTCGCCTGGGTTACGTAGCGAGTAAGCAGTGTCAAGTACTCCGTCGGATGATCGTTGCCTTGATAACCGATTGTGGATACGTTCCAGGCCAACAACGGGAGAACGTCATCGGTTGAGATCTGCTGACTGATTCCCGCCATACGCAGAAACGAGCGTAATGGACCTGGGATGGGGAGTTTGGAAGACGATGGAGCAGATCCATCCGAAGATGAGGCCACTCCATTGGTGTCTGTTGCCGGACTGGCGACTGCAGAGCAGTCGCAACAGATGACTAGAAAAACCACCGCAACTGTCGGGAGGGAAAAAAACGACTTCATGGCTGGCTTCCTCATGGTCGCCGAGACCTCATGCATCTACTCGAAAGAGGTTCGCGGAACGAGGCATCCGATCGCCGCTCCGCGAATCCAAATGGCTTCCCCAATTTGCGAGAACATGCAGCCTCGGTTTTGAAGCAAACTGCAATGCCGGTCAACATACTCCGTCTCGGCGGATTCTCCAAGGAAGATTTTGTTAATTTTCTGACAATTAACGCGGTTGATCCGAATCGGTACCCATATCGCGACATACCGTACAGTGCCGGGTAGCGCCTTATTCGGCGCCCCAAGCATGGCCCCGGCCTAGGGATGGGGTACAGTTTCTCGGCCCCAAGCCCACCCAAGAGGATGAAATAACCCGTGGAAAGGTTGATTCCACGCTGAGGGGCCGCACTTTCGGTAGGAGTGGACTTATCATGTTCGAGGCTTGCCGAATCAGGCCGGAATACGCAAGCTCAGCCGCAACCCCAAGGAAACATGGAAAAAGCTTTGTTTCGGAACACGAAATGCCGGTTCGTCGCATACTTGCAGCCTACGAACAGATCGTTGCGCGCGCTTGCAGTCACGACATCAAGGTCATTGGCGCGACCCTCCTGCCATTCCTTGGATCGGATTTCTATCGACCCGGCCCGCGCAGTGAAGCAGATCGGCAAGCCGTCAACGAATGGATTCGGGAGCCCAGACACTTCGATGCGGTCATGGATCCTGCAACTTTATCGCGACATGGGGTTCGAATTCGTTACCGCTTGAAGAAGCGGAGCGTGACCGGTTCTATCGCGGCGCGATCGATCTAAAGCTCCCTTCAAATTCCGATACACTCGAGCAGGCCATGAGTGCGCGAAATTTGCCCCTCCCGCTGGATAGGGATTTTGCTGCGAAGCTCGGATTCTGTTTGTCGCTAGCTTCGACAACGCGCGACCGGAATCGCTCTCTCAATCCGGGTGAAGTTCAACATAGTCGAGCGGTGCGCGCTCTTCGCGGTCGGGACGGCCTTCAATACGAAGTTCGTCGCCGGAGCGCAGCATTATACCGTGAATTGCTCGCCGCATTGAGGAATCGCCGTTAGGTTCTGTCGCGGGTAAGGACGCGTTAGCAAGCCACTCATCCACCAGCCGGTGGCCAACAAATGCGCGATATTGTGATACTCCATTATCTTGATCGAAATATTGAATATCGATATCGTACCGGCCCGGTTTGCCGGCAAAGCGAACCTTTGCGGTGCAAGATTGTGCCGGATCCGCGCATTCAACTGCTCTTCCACCCGATGCATCTTCCCAGGGTGTGACATCCACCGGGACGTAACCTTCCAGTTCCATCGATGCGGCCTCGATGCGGCCAGGATGATTTCCCACGCGTCCGGCGCCATCGGCAATGCCAGAGAGGGTATGAAACCAATCGTTGATAGCGTCGCGCCACACGATCGCGTGTCCTGACTGGTAAGAGAGCTGTCCGAGGACGTCGCGATAGCGAGAATCGTCGAGGTGACCGCGAAGAGATCTCCATTGCGAAACAAATTGCGCTGCCCGCTCGGCGCCGTCGTAATGGAGATCGTAAATTGTCTGGATTACGCTTTTTCCAGAGTGCAACCGGAATGTGTAGGGCACATGGTGGAAGAACAGCAGCAGTTCATCTGGCGTGTTCGCGAGCAATTCATAACGCGGCTGCACCTGCGGTGAATATTGTCCAACGAACCCCGTACCTGTGGCGACGGTGCGATCGATGCCGACTCCGCGATCATCGGCGCGAATCCACTGGCCCCAGCCGTTGCGCTCCTGGGATTCGGGAGCGGGGCCGTAGTGGCTTCCCAAAATGTTCGTGAGACTTTGCAAGCCGAGTGGTCCGGTGTAGCTTTCGTAAGTTTTCCAGGAAGCCAGTTGAATTTTGGAAACAGTTTCGACGACGAGCGAATCGTTGCCGAATGTAAGCCGTGTCCATTCGTCAACGATGGCTTTCGAAGTCAGACCGGGATCCCACGAGAGCCGCCCAAAACCGTATAGGTTTGCCAATGCAAGATGATTTCCTGACCAGTTTTGATCAAGGCCAACATTAGCCACCCCGATGTATCCGCCGATCCGGCGATGGAAGCGAACGCCAGCCGCAACATTTTTCACAGGCGTGGGCTGGCTATCGACTCGCAGGTCGAAATCCAGAATCCGCTTCCACATCGGGATGAGAAAGCAGGTGTGCCTTTGCTGGCCGGTATATTCCTGAGTGATTTGTAACTCGATTCCCACATTTGTATTTCCAAGACCGCCGAACAGAGGCGAGACAGGTTCGCGCACCTGAAAGTCGATGGGACCGTACTTGATCTGTACGATCACGTTGTCGTCAAACGTGCCATCCATGGGATGAAAGATGTCATACGCGGCTTTGGCCCGGTCGTTTCTCGGATTGGTCCAATCGAGATCGTGGTCATAGACAAAGGCGCGATAGAAGACGATTCCGCCATGTGGTTTTAAGGCTCGAGCCATCACGTTGGCGGCGTCGGCCGGAGTGCGGCCATAGACGGCGGGTCCAAGGCGCCCTTCAGAATCCGCTTTGACGACCACGCCGCCAAAGTCAGGAATGAGGCGATAGATCTCGTCGATTTTTTTCTGCCACCATTCGGCGACGCGAACGTCAAGCGGATCGAAAGTGTCGAGAGCGCCAAGGGTCTTCGGCATGCTGACGTCGATCGAGATTCCGAGTCGAATTCCCCACGGACGAAATGCTTGAGCAACGCGTGCAACTTCGTGCAGGAGATCGGAACCGAGGATGCGAGGATCCACATTGACATTGTTAATTGCGCAGCCGTTGATGCCAACCGAGGCCAGCAAGCGCGCATAATCGGAAGCTCGTGTGAGATCAAGGCGCACGCCGCCATTTTCGAAGAAGACTGATCGTCCGGCGTAGCCGCGTTCGATGCTGCCATCGAGGTTGTCCCACTCGTTTACCCACCGCACCGGAGCGGATGGCTGCTGCAGAGAATGGAACGGCCAAAGCTCAGAGTGCTGTGCAATTTTTCTCAAGAATGCAAATACACCGTAAAGCACTCCGCGATCGCTTCCTCCGACGATGACGATACATTTGAAGCCGCGAATTCTGTGTGAAGTCAGCCAAAAGCCATCGTCTCCTAAGCCTGCGATTGTGCGAAAGTCAGGAGCAATCGCGCGAATCTGGTCGGCCGTGCCGATCACGATTGCGGATTCCGAGGGCACCGCTGCCGTCAGTCTCAGGGTCTTGCCCAACATGCCGCGCACTCCGCGCACCAGTTCGGTCCTCGCGCTCGCAAGGATTGCTGACTCCCCGGAAGCAACCGCTACTTCGGGTACTGATTTGTACTCCAGCACTTCGTTCGGGGCTAGGGGGGCGTAGCGTAACCAGGCATCCGCTCCGGTTTCGGCGCGAGCGGTCGGCGCGGCGATCAGGAGCAAGCAGAAAAGGAGCGAGCAGAAAACGAGGACGGAAAAGAGGCTCTCCACTTCTTCTTTTTTTGTAGGACGGATCATAAAAATTAAGTTGCGTTAACGTACACGACGAGTTATAAGAATGTTGCCAATGTGCAACGAGGATTCATGCGCAGGAGCGAGCCCGCGTTAAAAATCGATTTTCTGAGCAGGGGTAATCCCACTTGCTCTCTTTGCGGAATGCAGTTTGGCAGCGAAGGCATGGTGCGCGCGTTGATTGACTTGTTTACCCTTCACGTTCGCCACCAACACCTTCATGCATCAAGTGATTCTTCGACTAACCGCAAACCAATCCGCCAGCACTCCTTCCGCGCCGCCCCGAGAAGCTAGTCAACCAGGCCGGGCCTGTTTTCGCCGGGCTTCTGAATCGTATTCCGCGTATAGCCGCCATCGCAGTTCTATCTGCGGAACTACTCAGGCAATGTTTGTTCTCCTCTGACTCGGAACTCAGCCTCGACGTCTTTCGCAGCGGCTCCGGGCTGTCCTCCTCCTAAGAAAATCCGATAGTTCCCCTCGGCAACAACTCGATCTCCGTCCTTGTTCACCTCGCTCAAGGCGCGCGCATCGAGAGTGAATTGCACGTGCCTGGTTTCGCCTGGAGCCAGATTGATTCGAGAGAAGGCTCTTAGCGCGCGAATTGGAGCTATCGAAGATTTCGGAAAGCTCAGATATAGCTCGACGACTTCATCTCCCTCACGCTGACTTGTGTTTTTTACATCCACTTCCGAGGTCAGCGGATCGCCAGCTCTCAGGTTGGTGGTGGAGAGTTTCAAATTGCTGTATTCGAAACTCGAATAGCTCAAGCCGTAGCCGAACGGGTACAAAGGCTCGCCGGTAAAGTATCGATACGTACGATTTTTCATTGCATAGTCTTCGAATGCCGGTAACTGATCAACTCCTTTATAAAACGTGACCGGCAGGCGGGCGGCTGGATTGTTGACGCCCGCGAGGGTTTGCGCAATCGCTGTTCCCCCTTCCTCGCCCGAGTACCACGCCTCGAGAATGGCGTTGGCGTTTGCATTGGCCCAATTCACCGCTAAGGCACTGCCATTCATAAGGACTACGACGAGCGGTTTTCCTGTTCTCTGCAGCGCTTCCAGAAGATCCTCTTCTTCTTTTGGCAGATCCAGGCTTGTGCGGTCTCCACCTTTGAAGCCGGGCACATCGACTTTCATCTCTTCGCCTTCGAGTTGCGACGTGATGCCAACAACGGCAATCGAGACATCGGCCTGCTGCGCCGCGGCAACGGACACTCCGATCGGATCGGCGATCAGTTGCAGCCAGACCAGTTTCGTGCCAAAGCCTCCCCGCCTGAATTCGACCTTCAAAGCGTAGCGATGGCCTTTTTCAAGTCGCAGCATTCTTTGAGTTGGAATGGGGTCGTGAAGGAGGGCGTCGTCGACAATTGGTTGGCCGTCGAGCCATAACCTGTTCATGGATCCATTGAGGCCAAGCAGATAGCTGCCAGATTCGGCGGGAGTAAGAAATCCGGTCCATCGCACGGAGAATTCTTTCATGCCGGAGGGAGGGGCGACAGCAGACGAATCGGGATGCGACAGTTGCAGATTGACTCCGCTGTCAACGCGCACAACCTGCGGCGTGCCCGAAAAATCACCGGCATCGAAGTATTCGGCTTCGAGACCGGGTTGGCCGTCGTCGGTGGAGAGTACGGAAGATGGAATGACCTTCTGCTCGCGAAGGAAATTCATTCCTGGGTGAAAGCTGACTTCGGCAGAAGCGAACTGCGCGCGGATGCCTTCAAGAGCGGTTGTAGCGCGCGATGCGGTTCCGCTGTAATTGCCGTGCAGCACGACAACTGATTCAGCGAGCGGACCGAACACCGCAATCCTGGAGATATCTGAACGCAGTGGCAGCGATCCATCATTTTTCAGGAGCACGATCGATTCCCGCGCCGCTCTGAGCGCCAACGCACGGTGGGTGTCGCTGTCAATCTCGGAATCGGGCGTTTGAGCATACGGCACCATCTCTGGCGGGTCGAACATCCCCAGCCGAAACCGAGCCGTAAACAATCGCTTCAGTGCAACGTCGATGTCCTTTTCAGAAATCAACCGTTCTTTCACGGCGTCAAGATAGGGAACGTAGTCAGAGTTGGCAGTAGCCTGAGTGAAGAAATCCGCGCATTCATTGTCCATCCCCGTCTTCAGCGCGTCCGCGGCAGCGTCAGCCATGCTCTTAGAAAAATGGTGGCCGTTGAAAATGTCTACGATGGCGTCGCAGTCGGAAACCACGTAGCCTTTGAACTTCCAGGCGCTGCGCAACTCCTCTTTCAGCAAGAACGTGTTGGCGCAAGCGGGTTGGCCATTGACGCGGTTATAGGCGCACATGATCGACTCCGCCTTGCCTTCGGTGATGGCTGCGCGAAACGCAGGCAGGTAAGTGTCTTCCATATCGTGTTTCGATACTTGTACGTCGATGCTGTGACGCGTCGGTTCGGGTCCGCTATGCACGGCAAAATGTTTCGGCGTCGCAATCACGCGAAAATATTTTGGATCGTCGCCTTGCAGCCCGGTGACAAACGCGACTCCCATGCGTCCCGTGAGAAAGGGATCCTCGCCGTAGGTTTCCTGGCCGCGGCCCCAGCGCGGGTCGCGGAAGATGTTGATGTTGGGAGACCAGAAATCCAGGCCTTCCATGATGTCGCGCCGTCCTGCGCGCACAGCCTGATTATGCTTGGCGCGCGCTTCGGTGCCAATCCCCACCGCCATGTCATGGATCAAAGGAACGTCAAACGTAGCGGCAAGGCCGATCGGCTCGGGAAACACCGTGGCCGTGCCAGCTCTGGCTACTCCGTGCAGCGCCTCACTCCACCAGTCGTATGCGGGAACCTGCAAGCGTGGAATTGCACGGGCCTGATTTACGAGTTGCGAGGCTTTCTCCTCCAGGGTCATTCGCCCTACGAGATCGTCGACCCGCTCGCTGATGGGCAGAGAAGGGTTCAAGTAACCCGGGAGTTTTGCATGGTCCGCAGTTTGCGCCATGGAACCGGATGCTGCTACAAAGAACACGGTCACGAGCAATGCGGCTCGCGGCTGGCTGGATTGGAGCATGATGGGCTTCTCCTCGCAATATTTTCCTGGCTTGACGAAGCTGCAAGCGCGACGCAGTATAGCACCGTCAACGTACACGGAAACAGATTTTGTGATTCTCCCGGACGAGGCCGGGGCCTTGTCGCGGCGATCAAGCAGGAAGCATTTAGAAACCTGAACTGTCCTAGCGCTAGAATGGCGTCACCGAGTTCGATTTCCCGGACATAGCTTGACATGAAGAAACACAGGCGTGGGATTCATCTAATCGCGGAAATAGCCAATGTCTCCATCGGCACTGTCGATCGAGCGCTGCACGGACGCCCCGGCATCAACGAAGCCACACGCCAACGAATTTTAAGAATTGCGGAGCAGATCTCCTACACGCCCAATCTGGCGGCGCGTGCGCTCTCCGTCTCGAAAGACAGCGCCCGCGTTGGAGTCTGCATGCCGCGGGAGATCCATTTTTTCTACGATCAGCTTTGGAGTGGCGTATTGGACGAAGCGCGAAGCTTGGCGCCGCTCGGTATCCAGTGCATTCATCGTCCGGTTCACGCGTTAGGCGAGGGCGACACGGAAGCTTTCGAGGAACTTGCGGAAAGTGGCGTCAACGGCATCATTCTCACGGCAGGAAATCCGCAGGGCCTCACACCACTGATCGATGTGGCGGAAGCAAAAGGCATTCGCGTGGTTTGCGTTTCAACCGATGCTCCCGCGAGCCGGCGCTCCAGCATTGTTTGCGTTGAGCCGTCGCTGAACGGCCACTTGGCGGGAGAATTAATGGGCAAATTTGTGCCGCCGGGCTCGGTAGTGGCTGTCGTTGCAGGTATGCTGAGCGCCGAAGATCATCGCCAGAAAACAGCCGGCTTTTTCGAGGCTTTTCCACGGCACTGCCCGGGCGGGCAGATCGCTACCGTGATTGAAGGTCATGAAGATGAAGACGAAAGTTTCCAAAAGACATTTGACCTTCTCGGGCGCATGCCAACTCTTGCCGGGCTCTACGTGAACACGGTCAATTGCCTTCCGGTGTGCCGCGCCCTTGGCGCGCGTGGGCTGGCTGGAAGAACCAAGTTGATCACCACGGATCTCTTCGCCGAGATGTCTCCTTACTTCGAGAAAGGGACGATTACCGCCTCCATCTACCAGCAGCCTCACCGGCAAGGTCAGCTCGCCGTAAGGCTGATGGCAGATCACCTGACCAGCAAGGCACCATTTCCGGCGAATATACACCTCAGCCCCGGAGTTGTGATGTCATCGAACCTGCATCTGTTCCGAGAGATAAAACTGGCTAGCGCCCGGTTCGACGGTTCCCTCCTGGGTACCGAACCCCCTGCCAAACCAGCGAAAAAGCTTTCAAGATAACCCCGCGTGGCCTACCCAACAAGCGGGGTTAAAAAGGCGCATCTCCAGTGTCTTGGACGCAGGCACGCTAGAGGACGCCTGACGAGGCATTCAGGTTTCCGATAGGGCTCATGCAAGATTTTTCTTGACAAAGAGTGCCGAAAAAGATACAAGCTGCTCTGGGTTTCGTTAACGTTAACGGACGAAAGTTAAAAAATCACTTGGGGTGTGCCATATGAACTCTCGCCTCCCGCATTGTCCCTCGGTTCTCCCGATCACATCCAGGGGCCGCAGGCTTGTTCTAGGCGTCTCTTTTGTGGTCTTGTTTGGCTTTTCCTTCCTGGCTTTCGGTCAGGAGGCGACCATTCTCGGCACCGTTACCGATCCTTCTGGATCTGTCCTTCCTAACGTCAACCTGAGGTTTACGCACGTTGAGACGGGTGAGGTTCGGAGCAGCCTCACGAACAACTCCGGCCAATACGTTGCGGCCGACCTCCCCATTGGACATTATGACGTCACCGCCCTGGCTTCGGGATTTAAGCTGGCGGAACGGAAGGATGTGGTGTTGAACGTCGCCGATCGTGCCCGCGTAGACTTTCAAATGGAGCTCGGGCGTGCTAGTGAGACCGTCACCGTGGAAGCGACCGCAGTGAGGGTTCAATCTGATAGCGGCGAGGTCAGTTCCGTAGTCACTGGCGAGCAGATCACGCAACTGGCCACCAACGGCCGCAACGTATTCGCACTCGAGGCGCTCACGCCTGGCGCTTCCAGCATACAAGCCGATTTCCAGGTCCCGACTTCCAGCGGCGGCGACTTCAATGTGAGCTTCAATGGCCAGCGGGTCAGCCACAACCTGTGGTTGGTGGATGGTGGTGAGGCGGCGGATCGCGGCGGCGGCGGCGGGGCCGACGTTCTGCCCTCGGAGGACGCCATTGCCGAATTCCGTACCATGACTTCGAACTACAGCGCCGAATACGGCCTGTCTTCGGCGGGCACGATCAGCATGGTCATCAAGTCGGGCACGAAGCAGCTTCACGCCACCGCGTTCTATTTTGGACGCAACGATGCTCTTGATGCCCGCAACTATTTCAACCCGGTGCCCGATCCGGTTGCCGAGTTGCGCTTCAACGACTTCGGTTTCAATGTCGGCGGACCAGTAAGCTTTCATCCTTCGAAATCGAACCCTAAGACATTTTTCTTCTACAACATGGAGTGGCGCCGCTACATTGTGGGCGGGATATTCAATGTAACGGTACCGTTGGCGAGCATGTATCCTGACGCGAATGGTACCGGCACGGGCGTTGTGCTGCCGAGTACTCTCTCGAACGGCAACCCGCTGAACGTGGTACTCCCGGCCAATATCGCTAGTTTGGATACGGGGTGTTCCGCCGCGCAAGGAGCTGCTCTTTTGCCCGGAGGCCCCTTTCCAATCAATGGTTCAGGCGCAACTTACATTCCAGATTGCCTAGTCAATCCAAACGCTGCCGCTCTGCTAGCGGCACCATCAATCTTCCCAACCGCCACCAATACTTC
>Ga0302326_10015366_pt1 | contig 16111 bp, 16 predicted proteins | sample Palsa_T0_3_FD_202264 | JGI IMG/M metagenome (GOLD analysis project Ga0302326, IMG submission 202264) | Peat permafrost microbial communities from Stordalen Mire near Abisko, Sweden - Palsa_T0_3 | ecosystem: Environmental > Terrestrial > Soil > Palsa > Peat permafrost | place: Sweden: Abisko... | reverse complement strand
GACCGCGAATATGCAATAGGACATAACACTTAATCTAGTTGACATAAAGGGCTTGTTCGTCGAGTACGGCCATATCGCCCGTTTAGGTCTCTATCCAGCAACGGAGGCCGTTTGGGTTTGCCTGCTGGTCGCCAGTCTTATATGGTCTATCCCATAATCATGGGTCGGCCTATCCGGCGCATGGGGGCAGCAGGAGAAGATCATGCTGATCGTCGAACTCAACGTCGGCGGATACCGCTTCAGCGGAGAGTGGGCCGGGCTGCGTCGCAGCACACTGCGGCCTGCGCGGTTCAATCCGCGGACAATCCAATGGCGGATGCCGCAACTACGCCACACCCCTGCGGCCTGACGGTCGACGGGCAGAGGAACACATCGCCATGTCGTTAGCTACGCATGCCCCGCGCAAGCGCGGGGATACCCGAACCAAAATGCTGATCAGCGCCGCCGAGGTGATGCGCGAACGCGGTGCCGCCGGTGTGACCATCGACGAGGTGCTGACCCGTAGCGGTGCGCCGCGCGGTTCGGTGTACTACCACTTTCCGGACGGCCGCAATCAGATCCTCGCCGAGGCGCTGCAATACGCCGGGGATGCGATCACGGCCGACATCGACGACGCCGCCGGCCGCGGTGCCAAGGTGCTGCTTCGGCAGTTCGTCGAGTTCTGGGAACGCGTGCTCGCGGAAAGCGATTTCCACGCCGGCTGCCCGGTGGTCGCCGCGGCGATCGGCTCGGCCGAGGACGAAGTCCGGTTGTCCGCCGAAGCGGCGCGGATCTTCGCGCATTGGCGCACGGCGCTGACTTGGGCGTTCGTCGCCGACGGCTTTGTCGAGTCAGACGCCGATTCGCTGGCGGTGATGTCGATCGCGACGCTGGAAGGCGCCGTCGTCCTGTGTCGATCGATGCGCAGCAGCGAACCGCTGCACAAGGTCTACGAGCAGCTTGAATTCCTGGTCAAGGCAAGGGAATTCGTCCGCCGCAACGGACTGCCGGATCGCCGCGACTGATCTGATTACTCGCCTCTCCCCCGCAAGCGGGAGGTGCCCCCACCTCAGAACGCTGCGCGGTCTGCATTGTCGGCGGGGCTCAGTCGCTGGCCGGCAGCGGCTTGGCCTCCTTGAGGCTCAGCGCGGTCTGGCCGACAGCCAACGTTCCGGCGCCGGCCTTGGTGACCAGCACCTCGGCACCGGCCTCGTCCACGTAACGCTTGCCCATCACCGCGCCGTCGGAGAACGCCGGATCCAGCTCACCGGAACGCTCAGCACCCAACTCCACCATCGGCGCTCCACCACAGCGCAAGTCGTCGAGGCTGTCTGCGCTGCGCACGACGATGACCTGAGTGTCGCAAACCTGGCTGGCCAAACGGGTTCCGTTTTTGATCATGATCTCGATCCTCGGTTCGGTTACTGCTCGGCCCGGGCGGCGCGAAGCTCTTCGACGATTTCGCGGCGCAGCACCTTGCCCGTCGCGTTGGTGGGCAGCTCGTCGCGAAAGACTACCCGGTCAGGGGTGCGTGACCCCCGCAAACTTTTTCGGACGTGTTCGCGCAATTCCTCGGGGTCAGGCTCGGCGCCGACGGCCGGTACCACCACCGCGACGATCGCCTGTCCCCACTGCGGATCGTCGACGCCGACCACCGCAACATCGCGCACATGCGGGTGTTCAACCAGCACGTCTTCCAGCTCAGCGGGCGCGATGTTCTCCCCGCCGCGGATGATCGTGTCGTCGCTACGGCCGCCGATGAACAGGTAGCCGCCGTGGTCGAGGGTGGCGATGTCCTTGGTCGGAAACCAGCCATCGGCGTCCAGCACCGAGCCAATCCCGGTGTAGCGACCGGAGACCTGCTCACCACGAACGAACAGCTCGCCGGTCTGCCCGGCCGGCAGTACGGCACCCCCCTCATCGCGAATCTGCACCTCGACGCTCGGGACCGGCTGACCAACCGAAGCCAACCGCCGGACCACGGCCGGGTCGGCCGCGGCCTGTGCGTCACGGTGGTCGTCGGGAGTAAGCACGGCGATCGTCGAACTGGTTTCGGTCAGGCCGTAGGCGTTGACGAAGCCGACATGCGGCAGCAGCTCCAGAGCCTTACGCACCAGGGGCAACGGCACCTTGGACCCGCCGTAGGCCAGGTTGCGCAGCGATGGCAGGCGATGCTGTCTGCTCTCCAACACGGTCACGATGCGGTCCAGCATGGTCGGCACCACCGTCGCGCTGGTGACGTGCTCGGCGTCGATCAGGCGCACCCACTCGTCTGGATCGAAGATCGGGAGATAGACCATCTTCCGGCCGGCGTACAGGTTCGACAGGGCCGCGCTGACCCCCGCGATGTGGTACGGCGGCACGCAGATCAACGCGGCATCGGTCGGCTCGGCCGACCCGAATTCGACTGTGCCCGTGACGTAACTGGTCAGGTTGTTGTGGGTGAGCTCGACGGCTTTGGGTTGCGACGTAGTGCCCGACGTGAACAGCACGATGCCGACCGAGTCCGGGTCGGCGAACTCTATGGCCGGCTCGGCGTCGCGGGCCTGCGCCAGAAAGTCGTCGGACACGATGACCTGCTTGGCCACACCTTCGAGGCCAACCGGCCCACCCAGCTCGTCGAGGTAGCGGTTGTCGATGACCACCAGCGGCTCGGGCAGTCGGGCGATCAGCGTCTTGATGCCCTCGGCGGACAGCCGGTAGTTGATCGGCGTGAACGTCAGCCCGGCCCGGGCCGATGCGAAGATCAGCAGCGGAAGCATCGCGCCGCCGGTGCCGACGTAGGCGACGTGCGACGCCCCCGAACCCGCGATGATGCCGGCGCCGCCATCGGCGAGATCGCTGAGCTGCTGCGTTGTCAGCCGGACGTCCCCCGAGACGACGGCCGTCCGCTCGGGATCGCTCGAACTCGCCATCTCGAGTAGTAGCGAAATACTCACGCTCGCGCTTTCTGTGGTGTCGACACGTTACAAAGCTCATCAAAAGTGTCATGCCAGTTTAGATGACGTCACGATCGCACCCGCGCCGTGGCCGACGTCACTAGTCCAGCCGGGTTTACCCGCGAATCGATGGGCTACCCCGGTCCGAGCCCGCCCGTAGTTGACCAAGCAACCACAAGCGAGTTGGGGATATCGCATTGATGACCTTGCAAGCAGCGAAAGCTGCCACACCCACCACCTTCACTAAACTCCGCGCCGGGATAGCGGGCGCGATGCTGGCCGAATTCTTCGGCACCTTCGTCTTGTTACTTCTCGGCCTGGGCACCTGCGCGGTGAACGTGGTCGGTCTGCCCGGCTCCGGCCGGCAGACCATGCCGTTCGGCCCCGACAACTGGCTGATCAACGTGTTCGGCTGGGCGTTCGCCGTAATGCTGGCGGCCTACGTCTCCGGCGGTATCAGCGGTGCTCACTTCAACCCGGCGGTCACCCTGGCCTTCGCCGTCGCACGAAAGTTTTCCTGGCGCAACGTGATTCCGTACTGGCTGTCGCAGACAGCCGGCGCATTCTGCGCGGCAGCCGCGGTATATGCGGTTTACCGGGCTGCGATCGAGGCGCATGACGTCGGCATAGCCCGACCGGATGCAATGGACACCTACGGCATTTTCGCCACCTCACCCGCCCAGTACTTCCACGGCGGCTACCTCGGGCCGGTCGTCGACCAGCTTGTGGGCACCGCGATCCTCGTCGTACTGATCGCGGCGCTGATCGATAACCGCAACCAGGCGCCCGCCGGTAATTTGACGCCGCTGCTGATCGGCTTCGTCATCGCGGTGATCGGCTGCTCGTATGGCACCAACGCCGGATACGCGCTCAACCCGGCCCGCGAACTCGGTCCACGGGTGTTCGCGTGGCTAGAGGGCTGGGGGAAATTAGCTTTGCCCGGTGATTACGGGCAGACGACCAACTATTGGTGGATCCCGGTGTCCATCCCGCTGTTCGGCGCCGTCGCCGGCATCCTGCTCTACGACTTCTTCATCGGCCACGTGCTGGATGCGCGCGCCACCATGCTGCTCACCCCGGAACCGGGCTTGGCGCCGCTACCCACCACCGACGCCGCGTCGGGGGTGGCCGGTCCCGTCACCGTCGAGGACAGCGCCGACGCCGAGGAGGATCAGGCCGCCTGAGCTCAGGTGCCGGTCCAGTGCGCTGGCCGCTTCTCGGCGAATGCGATCGCGCCTTCTCTGGCGTCATTCGAGCTGAACACCGGCATCAGGATCTTGTTCTGCTCGCCGAACATGGTGTCGGGGCTCCAGCCGCGGGATTCGACGATGATCCGTTTGGTGGCGGCCACGGCCAGCGGACCATTGACGGTGATCCGCTCGGCAAGCTCGATCGCCGCGTCCAGCGCGCCGCCGGGCTCGGCCAGCACGTTGACCATGCCCAGCGCGTGCGCGCGCTCAGCGGTGAAAGCCTCGCCCGTCAGCGCGAGCTCCATGGCGATCGCGGGTGGAATGCGCTGGGGCAGCCGCAGCAGTCCGCCGCCGCCGGCCACCAGGCCGCGTTTGACCTCGGGGATGCCGAACGACGCGTCCTTGGATGCCACGATCAGGTCGGTGGCCAGCGCCAACTCGGTGCCGCCGGCCAGCGCGTAGCCCTCGACGGCGGCGATCAGCGGCTTGACCGGCCCACGCTCGGTGAAGCCCATCCCGCGGCCCTCGACGACGGGAACCTCGCCGCGAGCGAACGCTTTCAGGTCCATGCCCGCGCAGAACGTTCCGCCCGCCCCGGTCACGATGCCGACCGAGAGGCCAGGGTCCCCGTCGAGCCGGTCCACCGCGTCGGCCAGACCATGGGAGACCGCGGAGTTGACCGCGTTCTTGGCCCTGGGCCGGTTGATGGTGATGATCAGAATTCGGTCCCGTTGTTCGACAAGGACTTCGGGTTCGGTGGCTTCTTCAGTGCTCACAGTGTTCATAGCGCTCTGTCGCACTCCTTGTTTGAATTTGGGACAGGTGTCTGTCGAGAGATGGTATCGACCCGTTGTAGCTCGGCTAGCATCACAGCCAAATGGCTGCTACCGATATCGAACCCGGCGAGTTGTCCAAGTGGGATCCCGGGCTCACCGAACGCGTGATGGGCTGGCTGCGTCCGCTGATCAAGGGCTACCACCGTGCCGAGGTGCGCGGGCTGGAGTCCTTCCCACCGGGCGGCGCGCTGGTGGTCGCCAACCACTCCGGCGGGTTGTTCGCGATGGACGTTCCGGTCTTCGCGACCGGCTTCTACGAGCAATTCGGCTACGAACGGCCCGTCTACACACTGAGCCATGACGTCATCTTCACCGGCCCGACCGGCGAATTCTTCCGTCGCACCGGCTTCATCCGCGCCAACCACGAAAACGCCGACGAGGCATTGCGATCTGGCGGTGTCGTGGTGGTGTTCCCCGGTGGTGACTATGACGTCTACCGACCGACGTTGTCGGAGAGCGTCATCGACTTCGACGGGCGCACCGGATACGTGCGGGCGGCGATCAACGCCGGGGTTCCGATCGTGCCGGCGGTGAGCATCGGCGGTCAGGAAAGCCAGCTCTACCTGTCCCGCGGGATGGGACTGGCCAAGGCGCTGCGGCTGGACAAGCTGATGCGGGTCAAGATCCTGCCGATCTCGGTGGGCTTCCCGTTCGGGCTGTCCGCGGTGCTGCCGGTCAACATACCGCTGCCGACCAAGATCGTGATGCAGGTGCTCGAGCCGGTCGACGTGATCGCCCAGTTCGGTGCGGAGCCCGACATCGACGCGGTCGACGCCCACGTCCGACACGTCATGCAAAAGGCGCTCGACGGGCTGGCCAAAGAACGTCGCCTCCCGGTCATCGGCTAGCAGCGCAATGGCACCGCTCGGTCTGCTGGGCACCATGGTCCGTGCGGGAATCATCGCCCCGCTGCGGCCCGACAAGTATCTACGTATCGCTGCGGTCGCCCGCCGCGAAGGGCTTTCGGTCACAAGCGGATTCGGGATGTCAGCACAACGCTGTCCCAATCGTCTCGCGCTGGTCGACGAACTCGGCACCCTGACCTATCGCGAACTCGATCGGCGCGCCGATGCATTGGCCGCCGCGCTGCAGGGTCTGCCCGGCGGAACGCCGGAAGTGCTGGCCATCATGTGCCGCAACCATCGTGCTTTCGTCGAGTCGCTGATCGCGGCCAACCGGATCGGCGCCGACGTGCTGCTGCTCAACACATCGTTCGCCGGCCCCGCTCTGGCCGACGTAGTCAACCGCGAGGGCGCGGACGCGGTGATCTACGACGAGGAGTTCACCGATTCGGTTGACCGCGCACTGGCAGACAAGCCCGACACCATGCGCGTCGTCGGGTGGACCGACCATCCGGAAAACCACGACACCACCGTCGAGAAGCTGGTCACCACGCACCTCGGCGCGCGACCCGTCAACACCGGCCGAAAGGGCAGGCTGATTCTGCTGACCTCGGGCACCACCGGTAATCCGAAGGGCGCCAAGCATTCCGGCGGCGGGATAACGGAGCTTAAAGCGATGCTGGATCGCGTGCCGTGGCACACCGAGGAAACGACGGTGGTGGTGGCGCCGATGTTTCACGCCTGGGGCTTCTCGCAACTGATCTTCGCCGCCTCAATGGGCTGCACGGTGGTCACCCGTCGCAAGTTCGACCCGGAAGCCACCCTCGAACTCATCGACCGTCACCAGGCCACCGGCCTGTGCGTGGTGCCGGTGATGTTCGACCGGATCATGGACCTGCCCGACGACGTCCGCCGCCGCTACAGCGGTCGCTCACTGCGGTTCGCTACAGCGTCCGGGTCCCGGATGCGCCCCGACGTCGTCACCCGGTTCATGGACGAGTTCGGCGACATCCTCTACAACAACTACAACGCCACCGAAGCCGGCATGATCGCCACCGCGACGCCGGCGGATCTGCGCGCCGCGCCGGACACTGCGGGAAAACCCGCCATAGGCACCGAGATTCGCATCCTCGACAGCGACCATCGACCGATGCCCACCGGCGAGGTCGGCCAGATCTTCGTCCGCAACACCAACCGGTTCGATGGTTACACCTCCGGCGGGGGCAAGAGCTTTCACGACGGCTTCATGGCATCCGGTGACGTCGGTCGACTCGACGAGGCCGGGCGACTGTACGTGGTCGGGCGCGACGACGAGATGATCGTGTCCGGCGGCGAGAACGTCTACCCGATCGAGGTGGAGAAGACGCTGGCCATCCACCCCGATGTCGCCGAAGCCACCGTGATGGGCGTCGACGACGAACAGTACGCCCAGCGACTGGTGGCGTTTGTAGTGCTGACGCCGACCGCGTCGGCCACTGTGGACGTTCTCAAACAACACGTCCGGGACAACCTGGCCAACTACAAGGTGCCCCGCGAGATCATCGTGCTCGACGAGTTGCCGCGCAGCAGCACCGGCAAGATCTCCCGACGCGACCTGCACAGTCACATTGGACCCAGCAGCCCCTGAGTTAGCGGGCACCGGTTGTGTTCGCCTCTTAGCGACAACTTGGTGGTCGCGTGAGCGGGTTGTCGCGCGGAGGCGGGCACATGGCCTACCACTACTTCCAGCTACTCGAATGGCGGACGGGGCTCAAGCCTGAGCCATCGCGTGCTCAATGACGGTCAGTTTGTCGGAAAGCCCTGCAGCGCGCCGGATTTCGATCAGCTCGTCCATGACGGCTTCGGTGACTTCGTGCGGGTCGTCGACGGTGGCGCCGTCGGCCAGCACCGAGACATTGAGCTGGTCGACGTAACTCCACACCGTGATGTTCAGGCCGCTGCCAGTGGTCAACGGGCCCACCGAATAGATCTCGGTGACCAATGCGCCGCCGACCCGCCCATGCTCACGCGGACCCGGGACGTTGGAGATCGGCAGGTTGAGCACTTTGTTCTGCCCGTCGCGGCTAGCCAGCCAACGGAACAACGACTCCGACGGCCCCGGCGGAAAGTAGGCGGCCCACCGGCTGACCAGCTCCGGGCCGAGCAGCTGGTGGCTCTCCTTGGCGTCAACGGCGTAATCATGTGAGCGCCGTACCCGCTCCAACGGATCATCGACGTCGGCGGGCAGCGCCACCATCATCCCGGTGAACAGGTTTCCCGAAACACGATCCGGTGAAAAGTCGAAGCTCACCGGCACCGAGGCCAACAGCGGGTGGTCGGAGTCGCCGTCATAGCGCAGCCGCAGCTTGCGCAACGCCCCCGCCGACAGCGCCAACACCATGTCGTTGATCGTGACACCGAGTGCCTTGCCGGTCTCCTTGATATCGCTCAGCGCCAAGGTCGCAGTCGCGAATCTGCGCTCGGGAGTGAGCATGTGGTTCATAAAGGTCGGCGGCGGGGTGAACGGCATCGTCAATTCCGGCGAGAGCTTGCGCGAGCTGCGGCGCACCCGGTTGATGCCCTTCGCGGTGTAGCCGACAGTCGCCGGGATTCGCCCGAGATGGCGCATGTGATCGGCGAACGCCGACCGCACCAGCGTCGCCGTCGAGGGCGCCGGGTCGGGCGCATACCGAGTCTGGCCGGACTGCGGCCCGGGCGCGAGATCCATGCCGCGCGCCAGCAGATTCGCCGCCGCCACCCCGTCAGCGAGCGCATGATGGACCTTGCCGACCACCGCGATCCGGTTGTCGGCCAAGCCTTCGACGAAATACATCTCCCACAGTGGGTAGTTGCGGTCCAGCGGAGTGCTGGCGATCTCGCCGATCGCCTCGTCCAGCTCGCGACGACCGCCCGGCGCCCGCAATCGCCACGGCCGCACGTGATAGGTCAGGTCGACGTCGCAGTTCTCCAGCCACATCGGGTGGTGCAACTTGAGCGGAATGTCAACCAGCTGATAGCAAAACGGCTCCAGCTTGTAGAGCCGGCTGTGAATCACCCGGCGGAACGCGTCGATGTCGAAATCCCGGCGGTCGTCGTCCAGTTCGATCACCGCGACTTTAAGCGTGTGCATATGCACATTCGGTGTTTCGCTGTAGAGCAGTACCGCGTCCCAACCGCTCAGCCGCTTCATGGGAGCGACCCTACAACTGTGGGGCGGCTAGATAACCTCTTTGGTCGCGATCATCCGGTTGCGGTAAACCTGGCCCAAGAACAGCCCGACCGCGGTCGACGTCGCACCCGTGCGCACCCCGTCGGTCATGTCAAATCCGTGGCCGGCACCCGGCAGCTCCACGTAGCTGACTACCGAACGCGAGATCGACCGAAGCCGCTCGACGAAGCTGCGCGCCTGCGCCACCGGGATCACCGTGTCACTGCTGCCATGAATCACCAAGAACGGCGGCGCATCCGGATGTATCCGTGCGATCGGCGACGCGTCGCGGAACACGTCGGGGTGGCGGTCGATTCGACGCTTGACCACGACTCGCTCCAGGAAATCCACGAAGCGGTCTCGCTCGACGGTCGAGCGGTCCTCCCAGTCGTAGCGGCCATAGATCCCCACCACCGCATCCACGGAAGTGTCCGAACCCGGCGGCAGATCGGTCTGCATTTCGGGCTCATTGGCGGTCAGGCCAGCCAGTGCCGACAAGTGTCCACCAGCCGAACAACCCGCTACCGCAATGAAATTGCGGTCACCACCAAACTTGTCGACGTTGGCCCGGGCCCACGCGATGGCGGTTTTGACGTCGGTGATGTGGGACGGCCAGCGGTGGTGCGGAGAAACCCGGTATTGCACCGACAGGCAGATCCAGCCCATTTCGGCCAACTGCGACATCAGGGCATAGCCCTGCAGCTGGCGACCGCCGTGCACCCAGGCGCCGCCGGGCACGAAGATCAACACGGGCGCCGGGCGCACCGGCAGATCCTTTCGACGCCACACGTCCAGTAGTTGCACCGGGTGCTTGCCGTAGCGCACCGAGGAGCGGTGCAGGTGGCGACGGTGTTGCAGCGCACGCCAGAAGGGTGGCTTGTGGTCGGGCGCCGGCCACTCGACATCGAGGTCCTTGCTCGAGACCACGCCGCGTAACGCGGCGTCCAAAACCGTTTGGGTCTGGTCACGCTCGGCCTTGCGGGTCTCGCCGATGCCGGGAGTCAGCCATGACTTGACCGAGGCGGACATGAACTCCGGCGCCATCCGGTAACCCCACAGGCCCATCGCGGTCACCCCGCCCAGCGGCTCCAGATGCCTGCCGACCACGGGCAGCGAAGCCATCGCGTCGCTAAATGCCAGCATGTAGTCGCCGGGGCGGGCCCTTAGCAGCCACTTTGCCCGAGAGCTCATGGTCGGTCGGCGCAAGTTGGACGCCGGTCGTTCGGTCATTTCGGGAGCGTACCCTGCGGAGTCTCCGCCAACACCGCGAACACGATCGCTTACTCAGTGACCAGCTGCGCCGTGCCGAAGCAGCCGTCCCGCTGGGAGCGGGCCGCACGGGCACGTCGCGCCTCATGGGCCTACGAATCCACGAGTCCGTAGTCACACCCAATGCCTTAAATCGGCGTACCGTTGGCTATATCGAGCAGCTCAATCGAGCAAACATGCTCGATTGAAAAGGAAAAGCTAATGGCTTCACCAACGACGTTCCGGTCTCCCTATGTCCTCCGTCTCGAACTGGTCAGGGACACCATCACGTCTCACACCAAACTCGGAGACAAGGCAGCCAGCGACCTCGCGGAACATGTTCTCGAGGCATTGAATTCGATTCCCGAAAAGATTCGCTGAACCTGCGACGGTCCCGCATTTCTTGACCACGCGGTTTCCCGATTCGTGTGCACATTTTATGAGTGATTCGTCAAAGGTGGTGCATCACTCAACGATCCCCGCACGGGCAATTCGTCCGCGCGACTGAAGGTTTGAACCATGACAGTTACTGTGACATTACAAGACGGCGACACCGACAAATATATGCGCTTCGGTGATACCTACATCAAGCACAACGACGGCACGCTCGACGTCGTCCGCGACGGCGCCAAAGAGCCGCATAGCTACGCGCCGGGTGTGTGGACCAATGTACAAGGCGACGAAAAGTCGTTGAAGCAGAGTGGTTTTCGGGGTTGGTTCACGCGGCGAGCAACGGGGTTCATCAGTAGCTGATCGAATTCGGTCTCCTGCCAGAGCAATTCGCTGGAAAAGGGGCGCCGCGTTCCGTCCTTGGGTGACGCGCGGGACTACTCTCTCACTTGACGATTGACGAGACCCGTAATGACCCGTGAATCGATCTCCTCACCTCCGTCGCCGTAGTAGACGCGGTATTCCTCTACTGCCGTCGTGTCCCCGCCCGAGCCCTCGCCGGTGACGCGCATTTTGCTGTCAGCTGTTTGCGCGACTTTGATCCAGTTGCCGGACCGCGGATCTTGGAGCATGTCACCCTCGCGGATCTCCGATAGCGGCACCCGTTCTACTGCATGTTCGGAACTCATTGCCCTCCCGGATCGTCCTGATGGTTCGCCGACGTCCTCCCCTCGACCGATCGTCGCGGTGGTCACCATGAGGATTCTCCCGTCAACGCCACCGGTCAATGACTGATTTTGCGGCGGCTGGAGCTCGGGTCTAAACCCTTGGACTGGGTGCGCGTCGGTGCACGGCGTCGACGCCACAGTCGGCGCAGTTCGTCGGCGCCTTCGTCGACCGCGCGCGTATGGCCGGAGGTCATGATCGGCCGGCAGCCTTGTTCATCCCTCAGCCACGCGTATCGCGGGGAAAACTCAGAACATCCTGCACTGGCCGCCGCGGTGTCACGGGGGGTACCTCGCCGCCGACACGGGCTTCGCCGACGCGGATCAGAAGCTGCGGCATAGCTGTCCGTCCGGTCTAAGGTGCCGATCAGATGGCGGCTCGACTGAAGCTCCGTCAGATGGCTCAGTGTGCACGTCGCCATGCCGGCCAACGTGCACTCCAACAGCACCGCGGACAGCGCTTCGCCGCACCGCAAGGCGTCATCGCGGGTGTCCTCGTCGGTGGACAGAACCAGCACTGTGGACTGGTCTTGTCCGATGCCAACCGGCCGCTCGTTGTGAGCGCTAACCGGGAAGGTCCGTCCGACGTCGACCCCATCATTTTCGGCCGCCGACAGCAGCGAACTGCGCGGAATCCCATCGGAATTCTCGAAATGACCAGTCCACCAGCTTAATTCGGTGTGATACGAGGAATCGTAGAGCCGCAGCGATTCGGTGAGTCGTGACGCCCTCGCCAGTTCCGAGCGCCTCTCCTCGGCTATCACGTCGAGATGAACTGCCTTAGCATCGACGGCGCTGCGCAGCAGAGGTTCGAACGACGCCCAATTCCTCGGTGCGGCGAAGGGAAGCCGGTCGGTGCGACGGTGCCGAATTGCGGTGGCTCGGTGGCGATGCTGATCGGTGACGCGGTCCATCGGGCTGAAATCGAGCGATGCGAGATGACCGGGATTGTTTGAGTCGGGAAATCTGTCGACGTTGGCCCTCCACCCGGCTGCAGCCATCGCCACGCATAGATGGTCGAGCATGGCGCCGCAGCCGATGTGGGCCTCCCGCCCCGACTTGTCGGTGGAGGGAAGAATCCGGTTGCGATCGACGTAGAGGTGCAGCCCCACACCCTCGGCAACCCATTGCCAGGGCTGGCTGTTGTGCAACGACGGGGCCCGGCACGCCAACTGCACTGCGGCCCTGAGTATGTCGATATCCACCAAGGTGTCCGGCATGATCAACCTCCAGTTATCTCTGCGTCAATCTTGGAATGCGCTGGGTCGAGGATGCGGTAGGCCAGAAGTTTGATGCGGTCGCTGACGAGGAACCAGGCGAGGGCGTATACCCACACCGCCGCTGCCCACCCCCAGCCCAGCGGGGTCATGAATAGCCCATAGACGGCAATAAATGTGGCGATGGCCTGCGTGCCGAGGACAGCGATCAGCAAGATGAGGGCGGGACGGATGGACCAGAATGGCCCGCGAGTTCGGGTCAAGAAAATGGTCAGGTGACCCGCGACGGACAGCATGAGGTACATCAGGGTCTGCAGGCGCGGGTGGCCGAGGTTGAAGACACGGTCGCCGAGATAGAACAAGCCGAATGCAGCGATAGGTCCGACCACCCCCAGGACCGTCGAGATGCCAAGTACCACGCGCATATTCCACGCTTCGGGCTCGTCCTTGTAGTGGACGTTGTCGTAGGCGATGGACAGGATTGCGCCGTCGTTGAGCAGCGCGAGCATCACGATCATGATGGCGGTAAGCGGGTAGAAGTTGAAGACCAGGATCGCGACGGTCATGAATAGCAGCACCCGCAACGTTTCGGTGATGCGGTACATCGCGTAGCTGTTCATGCGCTGAAAGATCTTGCGGCTCTGTTTGATCGCCTCGATAATCACCGAGAGGCCGGGAGTCAGCAGCACAATGTCGGCGGCTGCGCGGGCGGCGTCGGTGGCGCCCGATACGGCGATGCCGCAGTCGGCTTTTTTCAGGGCGGGGGCGTCGTTGACCCCGTCACCCGTCATCCCAACGATGTGGCCGTGCTTCTGCAGTACGTCGATGAGATGGTACTTATGCTCGGGGAACACCTGAGCGAAACCGTCTGCGGCCAAAATGGATTCGGCCACCGCTGCCGTCTCGTTCTCCTTCGTCTGACCTAGGGCGGCGGCGTCAAGGATGTTGGTACCCAAGTCGACCTTGGCCGCGGTCTCCTTCGCGATGGCCAGCGCGTCGCCGGTCACCATCTTGACGGTGACGCCCATCGCTGCGGCGGTGGCGATAGTCGCTGCAGCGTCGTCACGGGGCGGGTCGAACAGCGGCAGCACACCGACGAACTGCCAGTCACCGTCCCCGTCGGCGCGGGCCACGCCCAAAGACCGAAAGCCCCGAGCAGCGAAATCGTTGACCGCGCTATCAGCGGCAGGTCTGATCTCCGCGGCGTTCGCGGCCAGCGCCAGGATGACCTGCGGGGCTCCCTTGGTGACCCTGAAGGTGGTCCCGTCGGCGCCGGCGACGGTGGCCTCGGTGCGTTTGTGCACCGGGTCAAAGGGTTCGAAGTGTGTGACCGTGTATGCCTGCAGGACCTTGGCGTCCTCAAGGCCACCGAGCACCGCGCGGTCGATCGGGTCGTCGTTGTCCGCGCGGGAGGCCAAGGCGCCGTTCAGGATGACCGTCGCGGGCGTGACGCTGTCGATCGTGAACGGGGTGCCCAACGTCAGCGAGTTTTGGGTCAGGGTGCCGGTCTTGTCCGCACACAGCACGTCCACGCCGGCCAGTTCCTCGATGGCGACCAGCCGGCTCACGATGGCCTGCTTCTTGGCGAGCAGCCGTGCGCCGACAGCCATCGTCACCGACAACACGGTAGGCATCGCGACCGGGATCGCAGCGACGGTCAGGACCAGGGCGAACTGCAGCGTGGTCAGGATCGCGTCGCCGCGCAGGATCGCCGTGACGACGATAACCGTCACCAGCACGACCGCGAGGATGATCAGATAGTTGCCGATCTTGAGCACGGCGCGCTGAAAATGGCTGACGGTGTGCGCGTCGGCCACCAGCTCGGCGGTCTTGCCGAAGTAGGTGTGAGTGCCGGTGGCATAGACCAAGGCGCCGATCTCACCTTGCCTGACAATGGATCCGGAGAACACCGCGTCACCTGCTACGCGGCTGGCGGGCAGCGACTCCCCGGTGAGCGCGGACTGGTCGACCTCGATCTCGTCGCCGTCCAGCAGCCGGGCATCAGCGGGCACGATGTCACCCAGGCGCAGCCGGATCACATCACCGGGCACCAACTCCCGCGCCGGCGCGGTGACCCATGCGTCGTCGCGTTTCACGCGCGCATTAATCGCCAGCTTGGCTTTGAGGGCTTCAATCGCGTTGCCCGCCTGCCGTTCCTCGGTGTAGCCGACCACACCATTGGCCACCAACAGCAGCAGGATGATAAAGAAATCCGGCCAGTGCCCCACCGCGCCGGACAAGACGACCGCGATCTCGATCATCCACGGGATCGGACCCCAAAAGTAACCGAGGAACTTCAACAGCGGGTTGGTCTTGTGCTCGGCGATCTCATTCGGCCCGTACTGCGCCAACCGCGTCGTGGCCTCGGCCTTGCTCAATCCGTCCGGCGAGTACCCCAGCTCCGCCTCCACCTCGGGCATCGGCGCCGACTTGAAGTCGCGGCCCGGCTCGGGTGTGACTGCAGAACGGCGCGGCGCGAAATCCGGCGCGTCAGTGGTCATGGCGTCCGGTCGGTACGCGGTATGTCAGCGGCCGGTTCGCTCCGTGAGCGATCTAAAGAGTCATGCCGGATTAGACACATGACGCGGTCGATCGAAAGTATTGTGCAGGATCCGGTTTCGGTGCTCCCGGAACGGGCGGAGCAGTCATGGTGATCCCCGAGTATGCGGTTGTCACCGGAGGGTTCGGCACGAGCAACTGCTCTATGAGGGCAGCGGCGGACAGCTGGCCTCATTCCGGACTGGTTGAGCGTCCCAACATCGTTGACGCTACACCCTGCGGGCGTGGCCTGCCGCGGTTGGTTTGAGTGATGTCCGACGCTCAACCGATGTCGAAGTGCCCATCATCGTCGCCGGTGGTGAGCGTGTCGAGGATGTGGTGTGCGTGCTGGCTCGCATAGAACACGAGGAGCTGGACCAGTTCCTGCGCGGCTGCGGCTGGGAAGCGCGCCACGTCGCGGGTGATGACCCCGAAGACAGGCACGAGCTGATGGCCCCTGTTCTCGATGAGACGGTCGAGGCCATTCACGGAATCCAACGCGACGCTCGAATTACCGGCGACTCCGCCGCCAACACAATTCGTCCCGCGGGGCAGCCGGCACGATTCGACGCTGCCCTACACAGATCGCTGAACGGCGGGAACCGCGCACCACGATCTCGGCACGTAGACGAGGGTTGGTGACATGAAAGGTATGGACGCGCGAGTTTCGCATCCAATGTCAAAGGTGCACTACCGTTATCACCTTGTCGGTCTTGGTGCTCAAACTCGACGACGCTTAGGGGTGCAGAGCGTTAACTGCTTCGCCGACGGACGCGAACAAGTGGTCCTCGCTGATCCGCGCCAGCAAGCCACTTCGCGCCAACCCGGCGCGGACCGTTTTGTTGGTTCTTGCCATCGCGAAGGACACGCCACTGTGGTCGAGTTGGTCGAGCATCTGGCGTAATGCGCATGCTCCGGTGAAATCAAGATCAGTCATTCCCATCGCGTCGAGCACGACGAGCCGAAGTGAGTGACCTGCGCGGTCGACCGCGGCAGTCAAGTCGGTCCTGAAACGACTGG